>Ga0183100_1000686_pt1 | contig 22979 bp, 18 predicted proteins | sample Biomet2_FD_127789 | JGI IMG/M metagenome (GOLD analysis project Ga0183100, IMG submission 127789) | Microbial communities from bioreactor (seeded with anoxic lake sediment) at LBNL, California, USA - Biofuel metagenome 2 | ecosystem: Engineered > Bioreactor > Anaerobic > Unclassified ...
GCCCCCCCCCGCACCGGCCCGCCGCCCGCCCGTCCCCGGACGCCTGATGCACAGAAGCCCCGGCAGGGGCAAAAGCCCCTGCAACCCCACCGGGGGGCATGATGCCCCCCGGACTCCCTCAATGGGAAAAACTTAGAAAGTATACTTCAGACCAAAGGCCACTTTCCAGGCGTCTTCGGCCTTATTGGCCAGACGCCGGGTCCAGACGCTCTTTTGGAACTCGCTCGGGTGGGCCCAACCGGTTTCCAGAATCAAGGCCAGATTTTCATAGAGCATATACTTGGAGTCAAAGTTCAGACCGACGACCCATTCTCTTTCCGTCAGATCGCGTCCCATGCCGAAGATGGGATTGGAGCCCAGGACATAGTTGGCGTAGCGGATGGCCTTGGCCGAGTTGTTGCCGTGGACATAGGCCACCGTCAGACGATGCGTCAGCTTTTCTATGAATGTGGCATTATTAAGCGATGCGCCGAGTCCCCAGTTGCCGACCGGGGAGATGCCCATATTGGAGCCCTTGACCAGTTCCTGACCGCCGTCGAACAAGAAGCTGTTGCCGGCATTCCAGGACTGGGTGCCGCCATTGTGCTCGGCGCCGCGTCCGGAACCGGGGAAGAACAGCGGCATCCGCTCGGAACCATTGGTGGTGGATTTATCTTCGCCGGTGGACCAGAAGCCGAACACCTGCGGGGTGACGATTTCAAAGCCGGTATATTCGGCTGCGGCATCAATGAACCAGCCGTCGCGAATATTTTTCTTGTACTCATTCATGCCATGGCGACCCCAGATGATGTCGGCGTAAAACTTGAAGGGGTCCAGAGCAGTGACTTCAAACGTGGTGCCGGCCCACATGGCCGTGATGAAGTTGTTGCGCCAGCCGTAAGGCGACACGGTCAGGATGCCCGAAGAAATAAGACCTTCGGCCCAACCGCCCTCGGTGAAGTAGTGGCCGCCCTTGCCGCCCTGTCCGTACGCCGCCCAGGGAGTGGCCTTGAACCCTTCAACGGTGATGGGCAGCGCCAGGAGGAAGGCTTCTTCGTTGGCGTAGACGGGGGTGGTTGTCGGCGCGTAGGTGCGGTCGCTGCCGATGGTGCGCACATAGCCAAGGACCATATTCAAATGATCCGTGACGAGCGGCGCGGTGATGATAAGACCGGAGACGTCCTCGTCAAACACCACGCTGCCGGCAAAAAAAGAACTCTGCGGCATGGCGGCCGGTTGCAGACCGGCGGTGATCTGAATTTCCGTATCGGGCCATTTGAACTGCAGATAGGCTTGGTAGACGGAGATGGCCGACGAGGGGTTGGCGGCGGTGAAGGTGCCGTGTCCCCAGGTGTCTTCCACCATCGTGCCCAGACGGAATTTCACGGCCTCGTTGGCGATGAAGTCGGCGCGCAGGCGAAAGCGCTCCCATATTTCGAAACGATCCTCGGTCTGAGTTCCGGCGTGGCGGATAGTCGGCGTCTCACTGGTCCAGCCGGCGCTGTTCCATCCGGTAAAATTCCGGTTGGCAAAAAAATTGCCGTACACAAGGGCATCCCCTGTCATCCGCACCTCGGTGGCTGCCTGGGCACGGAGCGCGGCCGTCATCACCAGGGCGACCGCAAGCATGCAAAACACAAAACGTTTCATGAATCCCTCCTGCGTAACAGGTGTCGCCTATGACGCAGTCAAAGACTGCCTGTCATAGGCCCAAGGTGTGCCTCCCTTCCAGGAAGCCGCCAGCGGGGACGGAAGCCCTCTCCGGAGCCTCCGCCGGGCCTCCGTGGATACTGCGCCAGTCAAAATTTTGAATCAGTGGGGTGTTTGCCGGCCTATGGCAAATACCGATCCGTCGAAAAACCTGCTTTATCCTGGTGAGATAAAAAAATCCATGTCCAAATGACGCGAGCCGGTGGGACACGGACGCACGCGGTTACAGACCGCCAGGGGGAATTCCTGTCTGTTTCGCTACTTTTTATTATATAAATCAGCGTATTATTTATTCGAGGACTTTTTGTCCCCAGGAGGATCCTGAGTGAGTCAAAAAGATGCATCAATACACGATGTGTCAAAATGCCCCTCAAAAAAAAGCGAAATTCCCCTGGCCGGGCCCCCGCACGAGGATATGTTGAAATGCATGGCAAGGCGGGCTAAAAGTGCCACAACGCGGCAGGCGGCCAACGCCGACGAAAGGTCGTCTGCGGCCCCGGCCGTCAAGCAACGCCCGCCCCGGCGGGGCAGGAGAAAACACAATGTGTGGCATCATCGGGTATTGCGGCCATCGTCCGGCCGTCCCGGTTATTATTGAAGGGCTCAAACGCCTGGAATATCGTGGCTATGACTCGGCCGGCGTGGCCTTTATCCAAGACAGGGAGCTCGTGTCGGTCAAGGCCGAAGGCAAGCTCGCCAATTTGGAAAACAAATTGGCCGCCCAAAACGTGTACCAGGCCACCTCGGGCGTCGGGCACACCCGATGGGCCACCCATGGCCTGCCTACGGAAAAAAACGCCCACCCGCATTGCGATGCCGCCCGTACCATCGCCCTGGTGCATAATGGCATTATCGAAAATTACCAGGAGCTTAAAAAAGAGTTGGCCGCCGCCGGCATTCGGTGCCAGTCGGAAACCGACACCGAAGTGCTGGCCCAGCTGGTCGGCCTCTATCTGAAAGAAAAAGGCTCCCTGGCCGAAGCCCTGTCCAAGGCCCTTGGCCGGGTGGAGGGCTCCTACGCCATCGCGGTGGTCAGCCGGGACAATCCGGGCATGCTCTACGCCGCCCGCAAGCACTCGCCCCTGGTCATGGGCGTCGGCGTCGGGGAAAACTTCCTGGCTTCCGACATTCCGGCCTTTTTGCCGTACACGCGGGAAGTGGTCTTCCTCGACGACGGCGAGATGGCCCGCATCGACGCCGGTTCGTGGCAGGTCATGGACGTGGCCACGCTGGCGCCCATCACCAAGGACGTCAAACACATCACCTGGGATGTGAGTTCGGCCCAAAAGGGCGGCTACAAGCATTTCATGCTCAAAGAGATTTTCGAGCAGCCGACGGTCATCGCCGATTGTCTGGCCGGGCGCATCGACCGGCAGGAAAACCGGGCCATCCTGCCGGAGCTTGACGATATCCCTGCGCCGCAACGCCTCTTTATCGTGGCCTGCGGCACCTCCTACCATGCCGGTCTTTGGGGCATGTATCTTATGGAGCAATGGGCCGGCATTCCCACCCGCGTCGAAATCGCTTCCGAACTGCGCTACCGGGAGCCGATTCTCGGTCCCGGCGACACGGTGCTGGCCATCAGCCAATCCGGCGAGACCGCCGACACCCTGGCCAGTATCCATCTGGCCAAAGCCCGCGGCGCCAAGGTCATCGGCCTGTGCAATGTGGTCGGCTCAAGCGTGGCCCGGGAATCGGATGTGGTGGTCCATACCCAGGCCGGGCCGGAAATTTCCGTGGCCTCCACCAAGGCCATGTGTTCCCAGCTGACCCTGCTGACATTGATGGCCCTGGTTTTTGGCCAAAAAAACGGTGTGCTGCCGGCGGATGTGGCCGCCAACTGCCTGCCGGCCCTGGAACGGCTGCCGGCCGAACTCGATACGGCCCTGCCGGCCATGCGGCGGCGGGCGAAAGAGCTTTGCCGGATTTATTCCGAAGCCAGAAGTTTCCTCTATCTTGGCCGGGGGCTATGCTACCCGCTGGCCCTCGAAGGCGCGCTCAAGCTCAAGGAAATTTCCTATATCCACGCCGAAGGCTATGCGGCGGGGGAAATGAAGCACGGTCCCATCGCCCTGATTGATCCCAAATTCCCCACCTTCGCTCTGGCCCCCCTGGGCGATTTGTATTCCAAAGCCAAGTCCAATCTCCTGGAAGTCCAGGCCCGGGGCGGCAAAATCATTGCCCTGACCAATCCCGGAGCGGATCTCGCCGTGGATCATCCCTGGGAAATCCCGCTGGCCTGGGGACCGATCAGTACGTTTTTCATCTTGCCGGCCTTGCAGTTGTTTGCCTACGAAATGGCCGACTACCTCGGCAAAGACGTGGACCAGCCGCGCAATCTGGCAAAAAGCGTGACCGTGGAATAGGCGGCCGGCGTGAGGCAAACCAGCACAAGACGAAAATGGCTGTGGGCAGCGGTTCTTTGGACCGTTGCCCTGATGCTTTTAGGTCCGGTCCCGAGGGTCTGGGCCGAAGACCTTGCCGACAGATTTCAGGCAGCCACCCGGGATTTTAGCAAACTGCGCGAGGATTCCGGATCGACTGGCCGGCGCGACCTGTGGCAGGCCCTTGACGCCCGGCTGGCGGCCCTGGCCAAAGAGGCCGGCAAAGACCCGATCGCCGCCAAAATCCTGTACTATCAGGCCTGGACCAATGCCGAGTTGGGCAAGCGGTCCCACGTGGACGGCGATTATGAGACGGCGGCGGCGCTCTATAAACGCGTGGCCGATGCCTATCCGCAAAATTCCTGGGCCGACGACGCCTTGCTGCGCCGGGCTTCCCTGCTGACGGACAATCTCAAACGTCCGGCCGAGGCCAGGGCCGACCTGGAAAAAATTCTGCGGCAATACCCAAAGGGCGACATGGCCGCCCAGGCCAAAAAACAACTTGCCGCTCTTGGCGACGCCGCGTCGGATAAAAACAAGCCCAAAGCCGACAACAAGGCCTCTCCGCCGCCGTCTTCCGGACCGCCGGCGGCCACATCGGCCAAACCCGCCACCCTTTCGCGGGTGAGCGTGGACCAAAACCCGAACCGGGGCCAACTCACCCTGACGCTCGATCGGGAAACCTCCTTCCGCTATCAGATCCTGGACCAGAAGCGTTCCGCCGGCGAATCGGTCAAGCGCCTGTACATCGACTTCGACAATACCCGCACGGGACCAAACGTCCCCTCGGAAAAGCACTACGAGAAAGGGCTCGTCTCCCGCCTGCGGGCCGGATATTTTACGCCGGACACCGTGCGCGTGGTGCTCGAACTCGACGACGTGCGCCAATATGAGATCCGCTCCGAGACCTCTCCGTTCCGGGTCATTCTCGATCTCACGGGGCAAGCCGAAAACGCCACGGCCAAGGCCCCGGAATATCGGGGCAAGGCGGCCACTCGCGACGTGGCCGATGCCGCCAAGTCCCAAGGGCGCACCGACAACCGCGACAGACGCAACGAAGACAACGCCCCCGGCGCGGTGTCCAAAAAAGGCGCCGCAGCCGCCACCGAAGCCGGACGTCTGGCCCTCAAACCGTCCGCCGATGGGAAAAAGCACCTGGGCAATCTGGTCGAACAGCTCGGGCTTTCCGTGCGCACCATCATGATCGACCCCGGCCACGGCGGCAAAGATCCCGGCGCGCAGGGCCGCAACGGGCTGGTCGAAAAAGACGTGAACCTGCAATTTGCCAAACTGCTTGGCGAAGCCTTGCGGCAAAAGGGTTTCAACGTCCTTTTCACCCGCACCACCGACGTCTTCATTCCGCTGGAAACCCGCACGGAAATGGCCAATACCAAAGGGGCGGACCTCTTCGTCTCCATCCACTGCAACGCCCACGGCGACGCCGACTCCGCCGGCCTTGAAACCTATTCCCTGAACCTCGCCAAATCCCAGGACGCCGTCCGGGTGGCGGCCCGGGAAAACGCGTCCTCCCAGAAAAAGATCAGCGACCTGCAAGCGATCCTGACGGACCTCATGCTTTCGGCCAAGACCACCGAATCCAAGGATCTGGCCAAATTCGTGCAGAAACGGTCCGTCAACAACCTGCGAGGCCGCTATAATATCCGCGATCGAGGCCCCCACGAAGCCCCGTTTTTCGTCCTGATCGGGGCCAATATGCCGGCGGTGCTGGTGGAACTCGGCTACATCACCAATCCCGAGGAAGCCAAGCACCTGGGATCGGATGCCTACATGCGGCTGCTGGCCCAAGGGATGGCCGAGGGCATCGTCAGCTACAAGGCCCGCCTCGAACGCTACGCCAATCTTTAACCCCGACGAAGATCAACCATGCCTGAAACACATGCCCACGAACGTCTGATCGTCGCCCTGGATGTCCCGACCGCAGCCGATGCCCTGCATCTGGTCGAACGCCTGGAATCCCATGTCCGTTTTTTCAAGGTCGGCCTGCAACTGTTTCTCGACGCCGGGTTCGGCATCTGCGACGCTTTGGCCAAACGCGACTGCAAGGTCATGCTCGACCTCAAATTCCACGATATTCCGCAAACCGTGTCCCTGACCACGGCCCAACTCGCCAACCATGACATCGCCCTGGCCACGGTCCACGGCTACCCGCAAGTCGTCGCGGCCGCCGCCAAAACCAAAGGCAAAACGAAAATTCTGGCCGTCACGGTCCTCACAAGCCTCGGTCAGGAAGAACTCCAGCAATCAGGATTTGCCGGCAGTCTGGCCGAACTCGTCCGGCTCCGGGCCGAGACCTCCCTGGCCGCCGGCGCCGACGGCATTGTCTGCTCGCCACTGGAAATCAACCTGCTGCGCAAAAAACTGGGCGCAAAGCCGCTTATCGCCACACCCGGCATCCGGCCCCTCGACAGCGCCAGGGACGATCAGACCCGCACCGCCACTCCCCGCGCCGCTATCAGCGCCGGAGCCAACCATATCATCGTCGGCCGCCCCATCACCAAAGCCCCGGATCCCGTCGCTGCCGCGCTGTCGATTTTAAAAGAGATCGAATCGGTCTGAGCGGCGGGGGGAGGGAACCCTTTTTTGCAAAAAAGGGTTCCCTCCCCCCGCACCCCCCTCCTTCCTCAAAAACGCTTCACGGAAGACAGGAGAAACGTTAGGCAGGAGTCGAGAGATGGTCGATCGCAGCCTGGGCGATCTGCCAGTCTTCTTCCGGACATTGGTTCTTTTCGAGGATTTCGAAAAATTCTCCCGGACCAAGACGCAGGCCGGGATGCTGCGGATGCTTGCGTTTAAGCCATGTTGGAGCTTCGCGAGCCTCGTCCACGTTGTCGGCGGTGAAAATGACAACCGGCGTCCGGCTGTCCGCACCACATTTATAGAGCAAATACGACTTGGTCATGGCTTCCTCCAAATCCAGTTTGGGGTTGCCTGACCACTCTACCCTACTTTTCCCCACCCGTCGCCCCATCGAGGGGGACCGGGGGGCATCATGCCCCCCGGCAGGTCCAGGGCAGCGCCCTGGCGGGGTCCAGGGCAGCGCCCTGGCGGGGTCCGGGGCAGCGCCCTGGCGAGGTCCGGGGCAGCGCCCCGCTAAGGAACCTAAACTCCCCTCCCCCCCTTCTCGTAGTACGCCTTGGCGAAAAGCGCTCCGGATTCGGCAATAAGCGGACCGAGATCGCGGGCTTCGAGTACGTCCCAACCGATAAACCGGATCGCGGCATTTTCGGGCAGAAATTGGTCCGTACCGGGACGCGTCGGGGGCAGGGTTGCGCCGTTGGCGATGGCGGCTGTTTCGGGCCCGAGAAAGAAATCGACCAATGGGGCCAAGGCCTTTTGGGCGGATTTTTTGACCATGACGAACAGTGGCGAAGCGAGTGCGCCTTCGCGGGGCCAGACGATGTCCACGTCATCCTGACGGGGAGCGGCCTTGGCGAAGAAATACGGCATAACGCCGATAGGAGGCGGGTTTGTGCCGGGACCGGGGCGAAAGATCTGGGCCGGGTGCGTGTCGCAGACCATGGCCCGGCCAAGGGCGGCCACGGCGTCCGGACCGTGTCGCAACCGGATGTTGAGCAGCAAGGTGGAGTCGCCGGCGGTTTCCGCAGGACCGCACAGGCCGATTTGCCCGGTGTAGACCGGATCGAGCAGGTCGTCGAAGGAATGGGGGCTGGGCAGTCCCTTGAGCCGCGACGGCACGACCACAAGGACCAGGGGATTGACGGCATAGATGCGGCACACGCCGCGCGGGTCGGCCAACCGGGCCCCGGCCAGGGCCGGGTGCATATCCTGGGGCAGTTGTGCGAGCAGGTCCCCTGTGGCGAAATGGTCCCGGAAGCTTTTGGAAAGGAACCCGTTTAATCCGGCCGAAACGATCAAATCCGGCACTTCCTCGGGCCGGGTCAGGCTGCTGGCCAAATCGTTTAAGGTATGTTTGCCGCAACTGTCCATGAAGATGCGCGGCCAGGGGGCGTCCGGACCGAGCCGCTCCTTGAGATTTTCCAGCGCGAGGCCCATAGGGGCCTTAAGCGGACAGGGCAGGCTTAAAAACATGCGCAGCCCCGGACCGGAAGCGGACCAGCCGTCGCAAAAAAGCGGCTTCAGGCCGGGCATCGCCCGGGTAGCAGCCAGGGCATCGAAAAAACGCGCCGGGGCCAGACCGTGCAGGGCCAAAAGCGTGCGGGTGGCCAAAAACGGCGCGGCCGAGGCCAGGAACTCCGCATCGGCCACAGCCGCGACGCCAGACCCAGCCAACACGTCGCGGGCAGCCGGGAACCGGACCAGGAATCGACTGACCGGCAAATCGAGCAGGGTTTCGTCCATCGTCGTTGTTACTCCTTGGCAAAAAGGACTTCACGTCCGAGGCGTAAATCCTGACGCAGGGCGGACAGGCGGGTGTCCAACGCAACCAGGCCGTCAAGGGCGAGGGCTTCGGCCGGTGAGGTGGCCAGCACCGCCGTCACGGCTCCGGCGGCGAACACCAGTCGACGCGAGGCCAAAAGGGCCAACAGTGGGTCATGGGTGGCCATAAGCACGATTTTGCCGGAGCCGGTCAGCAGGGCTATGGCCTGACGGCGGTCAATGCCGGCGTTTTCGATCTCATCGACAAGGACGATGGGCGAGGCGCACAGCCGGGCCACATCGGCAATCATCAGCGCCCGGCTCTGGCCGCCGGAAAGGGCGGTCAACGGCGTTGCCGCGTCAAAAGCTTCCCCGGCCAGGCCATTGGCCAACCGGATCACCTCAGCCGCCGCGCGGGAGGCATCCGCCAGGAACCGGCTTTCGGCATGGGCCAGAATAAATTCCCCCACGCCCATATCCATGACGAAATGCATATTTTGGGACAACTGGGCCACGAGACGCCCGGAATGGGCCAAGCGGGCGGCGGCATCAGCGACGTGACCATTTAAAAGCACCCGGCGGCCGGTCGGGGTATCGCCGTTGGCCAGCCATTCCACATCCCCCAGGAAACGGCTTTTGCCGGAGCCGGTCGGACCGACCAGGGCCACGACATCGCCAGGAACGAGGGTCAGGTCGAGCTGTTCGGGCCGCCCGGTCTTGTCCGTGCCGCCCTGCACCGTGAGGGATGACACCGCCTGGGCCGCATGCGTTTCCATCCGGCCCAGGGCCTCGGCAAAATGGACGAACCGCAGGGCCAGGGCGTCGCGATCAACGCCGGTTTCGGCCAGGACATCGGCGGCAAGGTCGGCAAAATACAGATCCGGCGTCTGGTCGGGAGACGGCAGCGGCAGCCCTTGAACGGCGAAAAAATCCCGACAGGCCGGCAGCTCCCGCCACACGGCGCCAAACGTGCGCCCGCCAAGGCCGTCGTATTCCTTCCCGGCCGTCATTGGGCCACCCCGCCAAAATCCATCTTGCGCACATTGCCCATCTGATGGTCCGTCCCCACCTTGCGTTGTCCCAGGCAGTAGGAACACACGGCGCCCGGCATGGTGAAACGCAGGGTCGCGCCATCAAGGGGCGGCGTCTCCGGAGCGCCGGCGATGCAGTGCGCCAGGGCGTCGGCCCCCTGCCCGGTCAGGCCGCTGACGAAAAGCACTGTGGCCCGGGGATTGGCCTGGCGCACCCGGAAGGCGAAGACCTCCCGCTCGGCCTGGGACACCACATCCCCCTTGGTGATGGCCACCACGTCGGCCAACCGCAACATGGGGCCGATTTTGGCCGGCGTGTCGATCCCCGAAAGGTTGTCGACCACGCAAACGGCCAGCACGCCTTCCAGATGCGGGGCGCACCGGTTGCACAGGCCGGCGCTTTCGATGGCAAGCACGGCCACCTGCTGGCGGCGACCCCAGGCATGGGCATCGGCGGCGTTGCAGACATAGAAATGGTCCGGACACAGCGCCCCGGACAGACCGACCGCGGCGGGGATGCCGGCCCTGGCAAAGGATTCCCGGTCCCGGCTGGCCAGACAGTCGAATTTGACCACGCCAAGCGGCAGGCCCCGACCGGCCAGGATACCGGCGACTTTGAGCAGGACCGAGGTCTTCCCCGAAGAGGGAGGCCCGGCCACCGTCAGGCATTTCATGAACGGAGCCCTCCAGCATTCCCCAAAAATCCGTTTCCCGCCCCTATGCCCCAGGCGCAGCGCAGCCGCCTCTACCGGAAACGGTCGTCAGACAGGTACGTCACGGCGCTTTCGGCCTTGGTGGCGAACCAGCCCGTCCGTTGCGCTTCCCACACGTCAAAGCGGGGCACATAGGGCTTGATGTCGAGGACCGGCGTGCCATCCAACACGTCGACATTGCGCAGATACACGGTCGTGCCCGATACTCCGGCCAGTTCCAGCACCGAAAGGCCGATAGGATTGGGCCGCTTGGGCGATCGGGTGGCAAAGATGCCGTGATCGGCGTTGTCGAGAAAGGGGCGCACCACCAAATCATACCCGGCCACCCGATGCAGGTGGTAGAGCAAAAATACGTGGGAAAAACCTTCCAGATCTTTGAGCCCACCCGTAAAATCCGGATGCACCTCCACGTGGCCTTCGACGCCAAGCGCGCCGATGGGCTGGACGGGCATCCCTTGGACGTCGTGGTGCGGCGACCGTAAGATGCCAATAGGACGATAGGCGATGTCTTCTTCGTGTGCTGTGGTCACGGGATTTCCTTGCGGCGCTGCGTCGTCGTGACATTACAAGAATCACGCCATCCAGTTTACGCCTGAAATAACAGTCTTTTTAAGATGCCCAGGTCGAGATCCGCACAAATCCGTAGGCTCACGAGACAAACTTGTCGCGTCCCGAAACACCAAGTGCATCGCGCAAAAAAACGGCGAGAAAAACAGGATGCAGCGGTCGGGGCAAGGCCCGGTTATGACGCGGTAAGCGATCAGGCGTCGGCCCGGAAGGAGCGTCCGGCAAGCTGGTCGGCATGCAGCACCATATCCCGGGCCATATCCTTGGCGGCAAGCAAGGCCATATCGGCCAGTCGCATAAAATCGGCCCCCCCGTCGTCGAGCCCGCCCTGGTGGCTGGACAGCCCGATCGTCACGGTCAGCGGATCGGTCAAACCAAGTCTCCCCCAGTCGTGGGCGGCCACAGCCCGGCGCAACCGTTCGGCTTCGATAGCGGCCCGCTCCGGTCCGGCGTCGGGAAACAGCACGCAAAACTCATCGCCGCCAATACGCCCGACGCTGTCATTTGGATTCCGCTCCTGCTCGATGATGCGAGCCAGTTCGGCCAAGGCCTTATCGCCGACGCCATGGCCGTAACGGTCATTTATGGCCTTGAAGTGATCAATATCGATCAAGGCCAGACTGGTCCAACTTCGGGACACGGCGGCCCGTCGCAACGCGCAGGTAAAAAGGGCTTCAAATCCCCGACGGTTTTTAAGCCCGGTCAGGTAGTCGATATCGGCGAGTTGGCGCACTTCGCATTCCACCCGTTCCCGGTGCAGCAGGACAAAGCCCAGCGTGCAGGCGGCAATGCTTGGAACGGAAAGCAGCAGCGCCATGTTTTGGATCGGCCCCGGCGCGAAAGGATTGGGGATGGGGCCGGAAGAAACAAGGCTGGCCAGCACGCGGACCAGTGCGGACAGTCCGGCCATCGTATAGCCCAGGGCCAACATGAAAAGGGTCTGCCGCCGAAACTCCCCCAGCCGGGCCAGGACCGTGCCGGCGATGACCATGGTCTGGAGGGCATACAGACTGCTGCCAAACACAACTCGCAGTCGGGCATCATGTAAAAAAAACGTATAGATAAGAGCGGCCGCAAGAAGGGGCAGCCCATACAACCATAACGGCCGGCGCTTCCCGAAGAAGACGTCAAAGGAAGCCCAGAAAAACGACCAGGAAAGTGTGAAAAAGCCGTTGGCCACAATGATGGACAACAAATCGGAAACGCTGCCGCGTAAGGCAAAAAGCGGTACCGCAACGAGCTGGGCGGCCAGACCGGCAATCCACAACCGGGCGCCACGGGCCCGACTATCGGAAAAAGCCACGGCCAACAGAACGCCAATACAGACGTTACTGCAAAAATAGATGACGCAGCTCGAATAAAAGTCCAAATCCCTCATTGAGCGGAGCGATATCCCGAAACTTGAACTGGCGCAAACAAATCCTTCAGAGACTCTGGAGGTTGACAAGGAACGATTCTGATCGATCTACTGATATTATTGATTTTATCAAAATCGACACCACAGTCTGCAGTTCCAACGCGATCGCTTCTATTACAAGAAAATAAGTAACGTTTCCCAGAACCTGGGGGCGAAACAACAATTTTTAAGAAGCAAACCCGACGGGAGGCTTGGCCGCAAGACCCGGCGACGCCCGAAACGTTATTTTTCGGCCTGATGCAAAAAAGCCAGGGGATCGGGGATCGTTATGGACCGGCGGTCCATATGAATAAGCCCCGCCGCGTGGAAAGATTTGAGCAACTCACTGACCGTTTGCTGGCAGGAACCAACCATGGCCGCCATCTGCTCCTGGGTGACCCGGGGAGCGATGACCGCCGGCCGCGTCCAATCCGCGACATCCCCCAGGGAATCGTAGGCCAGATAGACCAGGAGCTTGATCAGCCGGGTCCGGACGTCGCAGGCGATCAGATTGCCGACCTGCTCGCCCAGATAGCGTAAACGGCGGCCCAGGACTTCAATAGCCCGCTTGGCAGCCTGAAAATGACCGGCCAAAAACGTCTCGAACGCATCCCGGTCGATTTCGTAGAGTACGGAGGGAGCCAGGGCCTGGGCATTGGCCTTGCGCGGCTCGCTGCCGAGGACCTCGGCCAATCCCAGCATCTCCCCGGATCGACGCAGAAAAAATATCGGCTCCTTCCCCGACGCCGTAATCCGAAAGATCTTGATCAGCCCGGTTTGCAGATAAAAGCACGAGGCGCTTTGGTCTTCCTCAAAAAAGACAATATCGTTTTTGGACAGTTCACGGCGTCGGGCCAGGGCGACAAAGGCCTGCCGTTCCTGTTCCATCCCATGGAAGAAGTCGTCCTCGCCCAGGTGCCACCGACTGTCCCTGTCCATGTCTGTCTCCTTGCGCCCATCCCTACCACCGGCGACACCCTTCTCCAACGCGAAAATGCTGCGACTGTCCGGCCCTTACGGTGGACAGCCGCAGCCCCAAAGAAGCAGCGGGAAAAAGACCTGACGACCCGTTAAGTGTCGCGCCTGTTTTTAAATCGGTAAACGCTCTCCTTGCCGTTTATATCCACACACTTCCAGGTGATTTGTCCCTTGCCCATAATCGGCCGCAACGTGGCCTTATGATAGCCGATCTGGTAGGGCACGCGCGTCTCAAGAGCATTGCGCGGGCAGGCCTTGATGCACGACATGCAGTCCCAGCAATTGTGGGGGTCGAGACAATGGGACTTCCCCGTGGCCGGATCGACGGCCATCAGATCGCCGGGGCAGGCCTCTTCGCACTTGGATTCCGGCAATCCCTCACAACCGTTGCACTTATTCAATAAAACCCTGGGGGGCATGGCACGCTCCTTTTTCGGATAGGGGATTATTCAGATTTGGTCCGATCGCCGGTGACAAGCTGCTCGTAAGGCCGGGTAAAGACCTCGATGACGCCGCGCATCGGGTCCCGCCGCGTCTCCACGAAACAGTCGAAGTTGGCGTCATCGCGTTCGGGATAATCCGAGCGCGTCTGCCACCCCGCCCAGCGCGTCTCACGGCGGCCCCTCAGGTGGTGGCACACCGCTTCGGCCACATCCACCCGGTCCATGGTCTCGTTGGCCTGCATAAGCCCGTGCAGGTCCTTGGCGACCAGGAATTGGAACTGGTCCTGGAGCATTTTGATATGGCGCAGCGCGTAATCCAGCCGCTCCTCATTGGTGCGGTAAAACTGCGAGGTGCCGCCGGCGTATTCGTCCATCAACCGTTGCAGCCGCTGGGTCATTTCGAGCGGCGTCACACCGTCGAAGTCCGGTCCCCGGAAAAGCGGGGCGTACACGCGAAGCTTCTCGGCGGCGACCTGGGACCTCTCCAAGTCCGGCAACACCGCCCCCGGGCCGGCGATGTAGGCCATCGCCCCGCGCGCCGCCAACTTGCCCTCGGCCGCGCAGCCGCCAACGAACTTGTTGGGGTTGCCCCCTGCCGTCTCCCCGGCGGCAAACAGGCCGGGCAGGGTGGTCATGCGCTCCATGTCCACCCAGAAGCCGCCCATGGTGTGCCCGCCCAGGATATAGGGATCCGAACCGTAGATCTCGATTGGCTCCTTGACCGGATCCTGGCCACGGGCTGCCAGAAACAGCACAAAGGACGGCCGTTCGTTGAGGTAATCGCACATCATGGCCTCGGCCAGCTCAGGAGCCATGCCGCGCGTGTCGCAGTAGGTGGGTCCCCGGCCTTCCAGCCATTCGGTCATGGGGGCGTTGGCCCGGATGTAGCGCGGGGCGGCGTCCCCGCCGAGGTGGGCATACCGCTCCTGCATGATGCGCTCGCCCTTGCAGTTGATAATCGGCGCCTTGTACCCCACGGAAATGGTGTCCACCGGACCGCAAAAATCCTTGGTCCGGGTGGCCACCCAGCGCTGTTCGAGACTCGTCAGCTCCGCGCCCTGGCGAAAGCCCATGGCATAGCCCGAGCCCACGCAGTACGGGCACATCCAGATTTGCGCGCCACAATCCGTGGCATCGGAGGTGTAGGATTTGTAGAGGGTTCCGGCTCCGCCCGTGGAGACCACCGTGGCCTTGGCCCGAAAGACATAGAACTTGCCGTTGCGCACATGCAGCCCCATGGCCCCGACGCAACGGCCGTCCTGCACAAGCAGCGCCGTACCGGCCACACGGTTGTACACGTCGGCCCCGGCTTCAAGAGCCTTTTCGGCCATGATGGGCTTGAGCTGCTCGCCATGGATGGAGATATCCCACTTGCCCCGATAGTGCATGCTGCCATCCGCATCGCGCAGAATCGGCAGTCCCCAACGCTCCAGATCGTCCACGGCCTCATTGAGTTCCCGGGCATTGGACAGGGCCAGATCCTCACGCAGCGGACCGCCGCCGACCTGGGCCCGGGACCAGCGGACCAAATCCTCGGGAGTCTTGCCTTCCGGGATGTAGGTATTGATGGCGTCCATACCGGCGGCCGTGGCCCCGGAACGCATGATCTCGGCTTTTTCCATAATGACGATACGGGCGTCCGGGTTCCGTTTGCGGGCCTCCACGGCCACAAAACATCCGGCATTGCCGCCGCCGATGATAAGCAGGTCACACTCGACGGTGACGGTTTCCACCTGGTCGATATCCTGGGGAAGCGATTCGACGGCGCGCCCGCCTGGAATATTGGCCATAGAGTCCTCCTGATGCCGCCCGACCGGGGTGCGGGCGACGTGGCAAGGTTTGTTACGACGAAACAAAGCCCGTCCGTTTACTGCACCCACAAGGGAAAGCCATTGTAGCTCCACCACGGCACCATGACACAGGCAATATAGAGGATGGCCAGCACGGTCAGCATGCCTCCTGTCTTCATGAACTCAAAAAAAGTGAACTCGCCGGAACTGTAGGCGATAAGGCAGGCCGTGACCTCCATGGGCAGGATCAGGGCATAGGTGTCCACGTTGAGCACGGCCAAGGTGAAAGAAACACTGTTCAAATGGAGATAGCCGGCCATGGAGTAGACGATGGGAGCCATAAGGGTCACGGCGCCCACGTTGCTGATGATGCCGATCCGCAGCACCTGCACCAGGACCATGACAAAAATAAGCGTGCCCATGGCGCCCCAGGCCGGCACCAGCTGCACCATATGTCCGGCCAGCCATTCGTCCGCGCCGGTGCTGGAAAAGGCCTTGACCAGGGACAGGGCTCCGGCCAGCAACAGCCAGGTTCCCCAATTGGTCCGGCCCTGGACCTCGCGCCAGGACAACCGGGAGACGCCGGGAACGAACATCAGGGCCACGACGCCAACAAGCACAATGCCGGACGGGAAGTGATGCAGGATTTTTTCCGTGGCCCACAGGAACACCGCCAGCCCCACCAGGCCGAGGATGGCGCACTGTTCGCGGGTTACCGGACCAAGTTCATCCCGTTCCCGGGTGATCCGTTCCAGTCCACCGGGAATAGCCACGCCGCGCAGCCGGAAGCAGTGCACAACCCACCAAAACATGATCGGGAACAGGCCAAGCAGCGGCCAATGCAGCCAGGTCCAGCGCCCCCAGGTGATGCCGGCCCCGGCCTTGGCATTGAGCAGGCTGGTCATGATCACATTGGGCATGTGCCCGGTCAGGAAAAGCGGACCGGCAAAGACGGCGCCGAAGCCGATCACTGCCATGGCCAGAGCCTTCCGCGCCGGACGGTATTCCTCGCGGTCGCCAAAGAGTTTGTTTATGCCCGTGACGATGGGCAAAAACATCCCGGCCCGGGCCAGAGTGGCCGGCACCAGCAAGGCGGTGACGACATGGGCCACAAAAAAACCGCCCAGCAGGTTGGATACCCGGGGCTTGACCCTGGAGACGATGCCCAGGGCTATTTTTTTATCCAGATTGGTGACGCCCATGATAGCGGCCAGGAGAAAGGCCCCGAGCACCAGGAAGGATTCATTTTCCGTGAACCCGGAGAAGGCCTCCGGGGATTTCGTAAAGACGCCAAAGAGAATGAGCATCAGCGGAATGCCAAGACCGGAGATGCTCTTGGGCAAGGCCCCGCTCAGCCAGATGGCAATAGTCCAGCCCATGACCGCGATGGTGGTCATCCCCTGGGGGGAAAGGCCCTCGGGTCGGGGCAGGACGGCATGGATGCAAAAGAAAATCACCCAGGCAAGTCCAAACCCAAACAAGGGCCAGGACAGTTTCCTGCATCCCGCCCGCGCCAGCGGGGACATGGCCGGGGCGGCCGCCACGTTTGTCATAGGACACCTCCGTATTGCGCAGGGAGCGCATTGGTCGGGGCTCTACAACGGGGAGAAAATCCGGACTATCGCCCGGACGATACTTGGTGGGAAGTCAGGTCTGCGGCGGTCTTTTTTTTTGCAGGCTCGCGCGCGCACCGCACGATCAAAAAAAGCCCCGGAAGCGCCGCATTGGCGCCGTCTCCGGGGCCGATCCTCTTTCGCGCGCGCCCCTTAACGGGACACGCAAAGGAAAGACAGTCTCCTAATAGCGGTAATGCTCCGGCTTGAAGGGCCCGGTGGCCGAAAGGTTGAGGTAGGCCGCCTGCGCCGGGGTCAGAGTTTCGAGCTTGGCTCCGAGCCGGCCAAGATGCAAACGGGCCACTTCCTCATCAAGCAGCTTCGGCAGGGTGTAGACCGCCACGTCGTACTTCTTGGTGGCCAACTCGATCTGGGCCAGGGCCTGATTGGTAAACGAGTTGGACATAACGAAGCTCGGATGCCCGGTGGCGCAGCCAAGGTTGACCAGCCGGCCTTCGGCCAACAGCAGGATGGAATTCCCCGAGGCCATGGTCCACTTGTCAACCAACGGCTTGATCGTGTTCTTTTTGCAGGTCGGGGTGCTTTCCAGATAGCTGACGGTGATTTCGGAGTCGAAATGACCGATGTTGCACACGATGGCGCCGTCTTTCATGCGTTCCATGTGCGCGCCGGTGATGACGTCGCAGCAGCCGGTGCCCGTCACGAAGATGTCGCCCTGGGTGCAGGCTTCGTCCATGGTCACGATCTCATAGCCTTCCATGGCCGCCTGGAGGGCGCAAATGGGATCGATCTCGGTGATCAGCACCCGGGCGCCGAACCCTCGCATGGACTGGGCGCAGCCCTTGCCCACGTCGCCGTAACCAGCCACGACGACCACCTTGCCGGCGACCATCACGTCGGTGGCCCGCTTGATGCCGTCGGCCAAGGATTCGCGGCAGCCATAGAGGTTGTCGAACTTGGATTTGGTCACCGAATCATTGACATTGATGGCCGGGAACAGCAGTTCGCCAGCCTGCATCATCTGGTAGAGGCGATGCACGCCGGTGGTCGTCTCTTCGGAAACGCCGCGGATCTTTTTGGCCATGCGCGAAAATTTGTCGGCATCGGTGGCGATGATCGCCTTGATGCGCTCCATGATGATGGCCATTTCCTTGTTCTCGCACGGTGTGTCGAGCAAGGCGCGATTTTTGGCGCACTTGACGCCGTGGTGGACAAACAAGGTGGCGTCGCCGCCGTCATCGACGATCAGATCCGGACCGGAACCGTCCGGCCAGGTCAGCGCCATCTCCGTGCACCACCAATACTCTTCCAGCGATTCGCCCTTCCAGGCGAACACGGCGGCCAATCCGTCGGCGGCGATGGCCGCAGCGGCATGGTCCTGGGTCGAGTAGATATTGCAGGACGCCCACCGCAAATCCGCGCCCAGGGCCTTCAGGGCCTTAATGAGCATGGCCGTCTGAATGGTCATGTGCAGCGAGCCGGTGACGCGAAGGCCGGCCAGGGGCTTTTTCGGACCGTACTTTTCGATGACGGCCATAAGACCCGGCATCTCGTTTTCCGACAGCTGCATTTCCTTGCGGCCCCACTCGGCCTGGGACAAATCCGCCACTTTATACGGCAGGGACAATTCCAACGGTTTGGCGCTCATCTGCGTCTCCATATTGTTTTTACCGGGGCCGGGCCACGGCACGGGCTGTGACAAGCCCCTTGTTGACGGGGTATTCGGACCAGTCTTCCAGCAAAAAGCCGGCGCGGTCGAGCCATTTGGACAATTTTTCCCGCGAGAATCCAAGCCACCGGTCCCCGAAGCGTCGGCGCATGGATTCATCCTCGTGGGGCGTAAAATCAATGATGGCCAGGCGTCCGGAAGCGGACAAAACCCGGTGCGCCTCGGCCAGTGCGGCGGCGGGATCGGGCAGATGGTGCAGGGTCAGGCAGATGACGGCAAAATCCGCCTCGCCGTCGGCCATGGGCAGGTGTTCAAGCTCGCCCATCCGCACGCCAACCGGCAGGCCGGCGGTGCGTCGTTCGGCCAGGGCCAGCATGGACGGGGAACTGTCGACGCCAACGACTTGCGTAGCGCCTTCGGCCAGGACCGGCAGCAGATCGCCCGGCCCACAACCAAGGTCCACAGCACTGCGCACGGCCGGCGGCATGACCTCGCGGATCAACGCGGCCGGATCAAGCCCACCCAACACTTCGCGGCGAAGCGCCGCCCAATCCGGCGCAATCGTGTTGAAAAAGCGCCGGGTTTCCAGTCGCCGTTCGCGCAAGACCTCGCCCACGGCCCGCAAATCGGCCTCAGGACCAGCCGCTTCAAAAAAGGGGGCAAGACTGGTCAAAAACGTCGCTTCAGGGTCAACGGTCGCAGCGCTGTAAAAGGTCCAGGCGCCGTCCCGGCGACTTTGCAGCAGCCCGCAGCCGACCAGTATCCCGAGATGTCTGGAAATCCGAGACTGTCCCATGCCGAAAACCGCCACGATTTCGCCCACGTTGAGCTCGTGGCGGGTGAGCACCCGCATAAGGCGCAGCCGCGTTTCGTCGGCCAGGGCTTTGAACCAGGCCAGGGGAATGGTGCTTTCGTTCAACATATCAAGATATCCTGATATGTACTTTTATTGATTCTCCTGGCCGCGGTCAAGGAAAAATCGTCCGCAGCACACCATTCAGGAGATGCCAACAAATGCCTGCCGCCACGGCTCCAGACGGCGCACCAGAAAAACAGCGGCCGACACGTCACAACGATACGTGCCGTCGGATTCCCGGTCAGCGTATTTCAGGAAAAGAGGGACAGGACTTCACCCAGAAAAGGGATGCTGGTTATCGACCGGCATCGTCCCGGTTGGCAACATCGTCGTACGGATAGGCCGGCCCGGGATGGCGGGCCACATACCAGAGCAATGCGGCAATCCCGGTGGAGACAAGGGCAATCACGGCCGCCAGCGGCCTGCCATGCCAGAGTGCGGCGAACCACCGGAGCAGCGCGTCGACCAAGACCAGACTTTTGCCGCCATACAGCTCCATCTCTCTGGAAAATTGTTTTGTGTCTTCGAGCGGCGTTGGATAGGAGACGCCGTCAACCACTTCGTAGCGCATACCCGCCTCGGGTCCGCCGCCCGCATGCACGAAGACCACCACGGCGCTGCCCAGGCCGATCACGAGAATACAGCAGGCCAGCCACTGTAAACGCTTGCGGCGTTGCTCCAAATCCACGGTGCGCATCCCGTCGTCTCCTTCTGTCCACACAACAAGGACCAGGCCCAGAGCGTAGGCCCCACAAAGAAAGCGCCTAGCCCAACCCGAGGGACGCGGCAATGGGGAAAAATATATATTTCTTTTGTGACACGGACTGTTCGAAACGCCAGCCTACCCGCGCATGTCCTCGATCAGACGCATGAGGTCGCCGGCCTGCCCGGCCAGATCGGAGACGGCTCCGGCGGCAGAGTCCATACCCTGGGCCGTCTCCTCGGCCACTTCGCCAATGGCGAAGACGGCCCGGTTGATTTCGTCATGGGCCGAAGCCTGCGCCTTGGCCGAAGCGGCAATGTCCCGGACGGAGCGGGCCGCATCCTCGCAACGGGAGACAATGGCGGCCAGCGTTTCCCCGGAACGAGCCACAAGCCCATCAGCTTCGGCCACGGCTTCGATAGCCTGCAGGGCCTTGCCGGCGCTGTCGTCAACGGCGGCCAGCACGGCATGGACCGAGGAAGACACTTCCTTGGTGGCGGACATGGTTTTTTCGGCCAGCTTGCGGACCTCATCGGCCACGACGGCAAACCCCCGCCCGGCTTCGCCGGCCCGAGCGGCTTCGATGGCGGCATTAAGCGCCAGCAGATTGGTCTGGTCGGCAATGTCGGAGATAACCGAAATGATGCCGCCGATGGACGAAGCCCGGCTGCCAAGCGCATCCATGCTCTGGCGCAGGGAGCCGGAAATGCCACTTAATTGGGCAATAGCCCGGGCGGTCTGTTCGACGGCCTCCCGACCGGTCCGGGCCTGGGCCCGGGCTTCCTCGGCCCCACTGGCCGCGTCATCGGCCCCGGTGGCCACGGTATCGAGGGCCTGATTCAGGCCTTCAATGGCCGCGACTGTTTCCTGGAGCTGGGCTGTCTGGGCCATGGCCCCATCCGAAACGCTGGTCACGCGGTCGGACAGGGCCTCGGCGCTGGCCGTCACGTTGCGGGCAATGGATTCGGCCTGTCCGGCCACCCGGCGCATCATGTCGTTGCGGGTGACAATCAGCGCCTCCTTGGACTTGATGTCGGTCAAATCCACCACCAGGGCAAAAGCTCCGATAAGCCCGGCGTCCAGATCATAGAGCGGCGCGGTATCGACGCGCACGTGGCGCGTTTGGCCGTTGGCGTCTTCGAGCAGGGATTCGACCCCAAGCCGGCAGGCCCGTTCGGTCAGACAGGACGAGAGCTGACCGGCAATCCGACCATTGGCCCCAAAGACCGTATCGACGGATTGGCCAAGGAGCGCCTTATAATTCTCCCCAAGACCGAGCAGATGGAGCAGGGGCGGATTGACAAAGGTGACCTGCCCGTCGGTGTCGGCCACCAGACAGGGCAGGGTGACGGCCTTTAATATGCTGGAAGAAAAGCCGAGTTTGTTTTTGATTTCAGCGACCATCAGAGACAGCCCCGCCCGCAGGGCTTCCATTTCTCCCCGCAGTCCCGAAGGGGCCGCCGCTGCAAAATCGCCATGAGTGACGGCAGTCAGGTAGCCGAGAATGGCGGCCAGGGGACGCAAAATTTCCCGACGCAAAAAAAGCGTGACGGCCAGCAGCACCAGCCCGGCGGTGACGCCGGCCACCGCCAGGGCGACCCGACGCAGGCCGTCGGCAGCGGCAAAGGCCTCGGCCGCCGGAGTGCGGGCCAAAAGCGCAAAAGGGACATCGCCAAAGGAGACGGTGGTATAGGCGGTGAGCACGCGGTCGCCCGAAGCGTCCGTCACGGTGGCATCGCCGGTTTGCCCGGCCAACGCCTGTGTGACGGCCGGCCCGTCAGGCGGTTGGATGGCGTCGGAAGCGCCGGAGCCTGCGGCCACCCGCACGGCGCCGTCCGCGCCGACCAACAGGAAATCGCGCGAGACGCCCGTGCCCTCGCCCTGACGCATGATGCGGGCCAGTTCGGCCTTGGGCACACGCAGGATGGCCGCCGCCTCGATCATGGTGCCGGTATGGTTTTTGACCGGGGCGGCCACAAAAGCCACGGATTCCCCCCCAAGTGGCGGGGAGGCCGTAAAATCGGCAAAAACGGTCTTGCCCTGCATGGCCCCTCTCCAGGCGGCGGCCAGACTGGTGTTTTTAAGCGGACCAGCCTTGAGGTCTTCCCCGACTTCCAGGCCCGAAGCGGCCCCAAACAGCACCCGGCCGTCATCGGCCACGACCAGGGCGTCGGCAAAGCCGAGCACCTTGGTAAACGGCGCAAAGGCCGGGGCCACGTATTCGTGCAAATCCTTGTATTCCGGCGTATCCACGGCCACTTTTTCGCCGGCCTTGGCACCCATGAAATAGTCCCGGGTCATGCCCACGGCATTGTACACTTCCTTGACCGAGGCCAGGATGGTCGCCTCACGCAGCCACGTGGCCGCCGTCGCCTGCAAGGCCTCCTTGCGGCTGTCACGGGCGGCGGCCAACCCCCCAAAGGCCTGTTCTCCAAGTATCCCGGCAGCCTGGCGCACGCTGACCACGCCGGTGACCGCCAAAGGCAGGATGCTGATGGCCAGACAGAAGGCAATAAGCTTGTATTTGAGCGTCATGGTACGTCTCTGGCGGGTGTCCGCAGCCCGGACATCCTTGGAAGATTTTCCTTCCTGCTAGTCTTCCAGAAACGCGAGGCAGTGAAGATTGTGTGGCGATTCCAAGACAATGCGTGTCACGACGACGTGACAATCGCCGAAGCGGGGATGAAGGGAAGAGAATGGAGGGAAGAAAGGCGTGGGAGAGTGGCAGCCAGAGAAGAGGCCTCCGGCGGGGGGGGCGGGGGCGGCCGGCGGGGGGCGGCGGGGCGGGGGCGCGCCGCACGTCACCTCGCTGCGCAGCGCGGGGGCG
>Ga0183100_1000687_pt1 | contig 22970 bp, 22 predicted proteins | sample Biomet2_FD_127789 | JGI IMG/M metagenome (GOLD analysis project Ga0183100, IMG submission 127789) | Microbial communities from bioreactor (seeded with anoxic lake sediment) at LBNL, California, USA - Biofuel metagenome 2 | ecosystem: Engineered > Bioreactor > Anaerobic > Unclassified ...
CGATAGGGCACAAGCATTTTTGAAAAGAAACGGCGGCAAAACGATTACAATCGCACGATTCATTCCGATTATCAGAACGTTTGCCCCATTTGTTGCGGGGGTAGGCGAGATGCCGTACCGGTCATTTTTGGGGTATAATGTGATTGGCGGCATTTCATGGGTAACACTGTTTTTGGGTATCGGCTATTTTTTCGGGAACATTCCTTACATAAAAAGTCACTTTGGCCTCATTATTATCGCGGTCATCGGAATATCCGTTATACCTGCGATTGTTGCATTTATCAGGAGCAAACTAAAGAAGGTAAAATCAGGCTCAAAATAACCTATTGAAAAGATGAATAAAAGAAAGGCTTTCCTACCGCTTTGGCTGTACGAAGGCTTTTTTATGTTCAACTAAATGCAGCATATCATTGCAATGCAAGAATATCGTGTTATTATTATAGTAATGAATTAGAATTATTTCTGATAAAGGGTGAATAAAATAAATGACAGTAGAAACAAACCGGCTGACTTTGGTACCTCTGACAGCCCAACAATTGAAGTTGTGGATAGAAAATATTGCTGCTCTGGAAAAGGAATTGACCTGCTCCTATGATGCCGAACCACTAACAGGCGTATTTCTTGAGATTTTGAAAGGGCAGCTAACAATTACAGAAAACGATGAACTGAATTATTTGTTTCACAGTTTTTGGCTTATTATCCGCAAGGAGGATCGTGTCGTTGTCGGTTCTGCTGATTTCAAAGCCTTACCCGATGCAAACGGTGAAGTGGAAATAGGGTATGGATTAGGAAAAAAATATGAGCATCATGGTTATATGACCGAAGCGGTACAGGCTATGTGCAATTGGGCAATGAGCCAGAAAACAATTACCCATATAATAGCAGAAACTGAAAATGACAATATTCCATCTCAAAACATTTTAACCCGCTGTGGATTTACACAATACAAACAAGCCGACACACTGTGGTGGAGGCTGTAAGTATAACGGGTAGTACTTGATTATGGAGGTGATACCAATCAGTAACCAGTCAAAGTCATTAATGGCATACACGTTTTCTCATTTCAGTGTTGACTTCGCCTGTTTTTTTATGTTGTTTCACGGATTTAAAAACAGCATAGGCAGTCTGGATTTGGTAGCAATCGGATTTCTCATTTACAATGTGATTGCTTTTGGACTTCAACCGATTGTCGGATTTATTTGTGATGATAATCCCAAAATACCCATTGGTATTATCGGTTGCTGTATCGTCATGGTCGGGCTGACTACCTTCTCTTTTCCCTGGGCATCTCTTGTGTTGTGCGCCGTTGGAAACGCTTGTTTTCACATTGGCGGCGGAATTGACAGCTTAAAGTATGCAAACGGAAAAATGTTCAGAAGTGGTGTTTTTGTTTCAACTGGAGCTGTGGGCGTTGTTCTTGGAACATTGATTGGTCAAAACGCAAAGGCTGCTCTTTATCTGCCGCTTGTTCTGATCCTTTCATCAATAATCCTATTGATCATTTTTTCTCAAAAAAGCGGCTCCGCTGTTCCTTGCAAATTTAAAATAGCGTCTGATTTACCTTTTGCGGCAATCATAATTTTTGCCTTGGCGGCTATCGTCATTCGCTCTTATGTGGGCGGAGTGATTCCGATATCATGGAAAACAAACACTTATTTGTTGGTGCTGCCCAGTATCAGTGCCTGTGCGGGAAAAGCCTTGGGGGGATTTTTAGGGGATCAGTTTGGTGCGAAAAGAGTGGGCGTATCAAGTCTGCTGCTGTCACTTCCTCTTTTGTGCTTTGGAAAAAACATTGTTCTGTTTTCGGTAATCGGCATTATTCTTTTTAACATTACAATGCCTATCACGCTGTGTGCGGTGGCATCCAAATTCCCATATAACCCCGGACTTGCGTTTGGATTGACAACCCTGGCGCTGTTGTGTGGGAACGTGCCTACTTTCTTTTTCAGTGTATCCCCAAATTTTGTTTTTCCTGTGCTGATTGCATTAATTGTTTTGTCAGCTATTTTCACATTGCTATCAACTCAAAATAAAAACGGAGGAAAACCTTATGAAAAAAATATTCAAGAACCTAAACAGCACATTGTTTGATGTTGCCACTGCGCCAGTACTTTTCGTGTATTTTGGTATCCCTATACTGATAACAATTGCGGTGATTGTGATTGTTGTTATCGCTATTAAATTGATCATAAAGGCTTATCAAAAAAATCAAGATAAAGTTGAAACGGATAATAAAGAGGAAAATGATCAGCATAAATAATGGTATACATAATTTTTATAACAAATTTTTTACTTACCTCTTTTATTGAAGGTATTATCATCTATTTATTGTATCGAAAAAAAGAGTTTGTATATTACAGCTTGCTATGTAATATGCTTACGAATCCTGCTATGAATTTACTTTTGTTTTTTGCCGCTAAAGTATTTGGACTCGCTTACTACTATTTAATTTTAATTGTACTTGAAATAATTGTTGTTTTAGCAGAAGCCTTTATTTACAAATTGCTGGGTAATTTGAAGACGTCAAAGTCCTTATTTTTATCCGCATTATTAAACCTTTCCTCTTTTTTAATTGGATGGATCCTATATCAATTGTTATAATGCATTAATACGCTTGTTAATTAAAGTATACTAAGCTTTAGTTTGTTTTCGAGAAAGGTAATGTTCATGTTTAATAAAAGTGAAACAGAAGAAAAAAAGTATCTTGAAGTAATCCTGACAAAGCTTCGTGAAGCCTCACAGGGGCTTGATGAAAAAATGTCCGATTATTCAAAGGTGATTCAAGAAACCAAAAAATATATTTGGGAAAATATATCTCAATTTGATTCGGTTGAAAAAACAGCAAACAGATTATCGGTGCATCAATCGGTTGACTCCGCAGAGGAAGCAGCCGCAGAGCAGAGGCAGATTTTTAAACTGATAAACTCGCCGTATTTTGGCAGAATAGACTTTATTCGGAATGATGATCTGGTAGAAAAATCTTTCTACATCGGCATTCATTCTTTTACCAATGAAAAAAACTATGAAATTCTAATATATGACTGGCGTGCTCCAATTTCCAGCATGTTTTATGATTTCGAAGTGGGAAAGGCTTTTTTTACAGCACCAATCGGGAAAATTGATGGTGAGGTTTCATTAAAAAGGCAGTATAAAATAAGAAACAGTATCATGGAATACATGATTGAGAGTTCCATTAATATCAATGATGATGTTTTGCAAAAAGAGTTGAGCAGCACTTCAGATGAAAAAATGAAGAATATTGTTGCCACCATTCAAAAAGAACAAAATTTCATCATTCGGAATGACACTTCCAATGTGTTGATTATTCAAGGGGTCGCCGGTTCCGGTAAAACCTCAATTGCTTTACACAGGGTTGCCTTTTTGCTGTATAAATATAAAAAGACATTAAACTCTAAAAATATTTTAATCATCTCACCAAACAAGGTGTTCGCAGATTACATTTCAAGCGTTTTGCCGGAGCTTGGTGAAGAAGAAATTTTAGAAGTAGGCTTTGACGAAATAGCCGAAAGAGAAATTGGAATTCAATGTAAATTTCAGACCTTTTATCAACAGGTATCCGAACTGATCGATGATGTAGACGACGCCATCGTGAAGCGCATAAAGTATAAAGCTACGATGGATTTCGTAAATGAGATGGATGCGTTTATTGAATATGTGAACGCCGAATATTTCATTCCATCGGATATCATCATTGACACGGTAAATGTTCCAAAAGAGTATTTAATGCGGCGTTATACAGCTTATAACAAAATACCCATTCAGCAAAGATTGGATCTGTTGGCTACCGATATTATTGAAAGCAGCCGGACCAGTGACGGAAAAATGTTAAGTGCCTATGTTTCAAAGAAAATCAAGTCTGATATTCTGAAAATGTTCAAATTCAAGGACGCGTTGTCCTTATATGAAGATTTTTATACCCATATCGGAAAGCCTGAACTATTTCAGTTAAAACAAAAAGAAACGCTCGAATTCGCAGACGTTTTTCCGTTTGTGTATTTGAAAATATTTTTCGACGGAACGGAAAGTTATTATTATGTAAAGCATTTGTTAGTGGATGAAATGCAGGATTATACGCCAATACAATATGCCGTACTATCCAAACTATTTAAATGTAAAATGACCATTTTAGGAGACAGCAGTCAGTCGGTTAACCCCTATAGTTCTTCTTCGCTTGAAGAAATAAATAAAATTTTTACAGAAGCAGATTGTGTGGAACTGTGTAAAAGCTACCGCTCTACGTTTGAAATTACCAATTTTGCTCAAAAAATACAAAAAAACAAGAAACTAATCCCAATTGAACGGCACGGAGCAGAACCCACAATAACCCAGTGTGCTGACAAAAAAGAGGAGTTTATCGAAATCAAAAACAGCATCAGCCATTTCTTGGAATCGAATTACGGCTCATTCGGTATCATTTGCAAGACACAATTGCAGGCTAACGAAATATATGAAACTTTTAAAGGCACGGGTAACAACATATGCTTATTAGACGGTGAAAGCAAAGAGTTCAAAAATGGAATCATCATTACGCCCGCATTTATCGCAAAAGGGCTGGAGTTTGATCAAGTCATTGTTCCATTTGCCTGCGCAGAAACCTATCATACGGATTTAGACAAAAGTATGCTGTACATTGCATGTACCAGAGCAATGCATAAATTGGACCTAACGTATTCCGGCACGGTGACATCTTTTCTGCAAAACAATATCCGTCTAAAGTAATTGCATTTTATCTTTCTTACGCAGAAAAGCCCAGCCGTAGCTGGACTTTTCAACCATATGAAGCTGCCCTTTCGGGTAGCTTTATTTCAATTAAGGAATAGCAACTTTAGTTGGGGCGAGACTGCTCTTCGCAAGACTGAGCGTAATCGGGGCGCTTTGTGGAACCGTGTAGCTGCCAGTGCCTGGGTTCAATAGATTGACATTGGAAGTTGGAACGACCGAATACAGAACGCTTTGCTGCAGTACGCCGTTAATAAACAAATTGTAGTAACCGTTTGATCTTGCTCCGAAAGCAGTAGGAATCGCACCGCTTCCTGTGGACCATTTGGTTCTTAGAAGCGCAAAGCTGGAACCGGACGCAATCGGTATTGCTGCGGTTACCGTATAAAAGTAATTGGTATCTGTGAGAGTATCAACCGGAGTCGTGGATGCAAGTTGAAATAATTTTTTGATTGCCATACTCATTTCTCCTTCCTTTTCATACTTTAATACGGAAACCCGGCACCGATTTTCACAGGCAGTACTGTTTGCTGTAATCTAAAGCAACCGCCCGGTTCATCTGAATCAGGATATCCGTACTAAGTTAATCCATTATATGTCGCAGCCTTTCCCCATGACACCAAACCTGTCGGATTACATATATTTATGGTTCCGGATTCGAACCTTTTTTGATTTCTTCCCACATTTCCTGAAGAATGGAAAGATTAATTTCCGGTCCGGGCACGCAAGGATTCGGTCTTTTCCGAAGAGCAAGGCAGGCTTCCAAGTCCTCTAACGCCTCCCGGTTCCGACCAAGCTGACGGTACAGCTCCGCACGCAGGACCAGCAAGTCGTTGTAGAAGGCGAAACTTTGAATCCCCTCATTTAAGACTTTTTCGGCTTCTTCATACCGCTTTAGGATCAAAAGTGAATATCCAAGGCACTTGTACAGATGAGGAGCATACAGGCTCCCCCGATTGACCGTTTGTCGGGCTATTTCAAATGAGACGATGCTCTCTTCGTATTTTTCCTGATTCAGGAATTCAATTGCCTCCATATATCGCACATAGCTGTCCTGAGGACGTTCTTTCACATCTTCTTTCAGCAGCCGAACCCGTTCCTCCATCTGCCACCCGACCGTTTTTCCCATACGGTGTGTGATGCGGAGGCTTGAATTCACTAAAGAATACAACGCCTCATCCGAAACGTACTCAAAGGAGCGGCCGTGAAAGCGATACTCCTTCCGGTTTCGAATCAACCGGAGAAACTGCGTGGGGGAAGAAATTCCGCGTTCTTCCTGACTGTAGTCAACAAAAATGAGGTAACCCTCCGCATTGGGGTTTTTCAGCAGAAGCTTCAGCTCTTTCCGCTGCTCGGGGAAAATTGCCTCGTCCGCCTGCAGGAACAGAACCCATTTTCCGTTCGCGTGCTCCATGCAGAAATTTTTGATTTTACTGAAATCATCCCCCCATTCCGCTTGATACACCGTTGCGCCCGCCTGTTCAGCCAATTCGGGAGTATGGTCGTCTGAACCGAGATCGACTACCAGCATTTCATCGGCGACGTCTTTCATGTCGTTCAGGCAGCCGGGCAGAAATGCTTCCTCATTCTTTGTGATGACGCACAGGCTCAGTTGCTTTTTGTCCTCCATATCTTTTACTCCCCCTCTTTGCGCAACTCTTCCAAAAAAGTTTTCAGAGTTTCCACCGCTTCTTCCATAGTAACGGACAAGCTTTGACTGACCACGCGCAGATCATGGTAAAACTGGCTTTGAATGCTGAACGCCTGCGCTGTTTTTTCCGGTGTATCAATCGTACCCATTCGGTCTAAAAGGTGGAAGTACGTGCAGTTCAGCTGTTGGAAAAAGTAGCGGCATAAGTTATCATCAGCATATTGATAAAATGAGGTAATGTTTTTTTGATAAGTTTCATTTAGAATGCTGTAATACTTTTCATGATCTTCCACAGCGCACAAAAGCATCATTTTTTCACATTCCAGTTTTTTCAGATTTGTTTCGTTCGCCAGACTTCGGAACAAATCGGCGTAGCGCTCCACGTCCGTGATTAATTTTTTAAGCCGCGTTCTGCGTTCCGCAACAGAGACAACTGCTTTGTTTTTCAAAATCAGTTCGTTTACCCGGCAGGGAATCGGTTCGGTGCAGTATTGCTCGATCAGTTGATTCAGCGCCGCCCGTTCGGTTCCACGTATTTTTGCCCCGCCTTCCGTAGCGTTGTAAAAATGATGTTCCGGATGCACTTCAATCATATGTTCCAGACCCTGCCGGAAATTATCCCAAAGCCGGTTGGAGAGAATCATTTCCCCGTTATTTCCTTCTACGGAAACCGTGGGGATGGAGTGAAGCAGTTTCCTTGCCCGTTCACCTTTTTCCTGCGAGGCGACCGCGTCCCTGCTGTGTGTAACGCCCCCGGGGCCGTAAGCGAAATCCTGACCGACTAAAATAATCGGGTCGGCTCCGAGGTGCATGGCTGTGCCTACCGCAAGATGTGACACATTCGCGCCCGCGTCCAGAGCACTCCCGTCACCCAGAATTCGATTGAACCAACGGTTCAAATCCTCCCCCTTGCGGAAGACGGGGATTTTCTCGCCGGCGAAAGAAGGAAAGACCCTCGGGTCCGCTATCGCAAGCGCAAGGAGGACAATATCCGGCGAATAGTTTCGGTCTTGAAAATGGTACAGGTAGGTGTATTTCGTCCGTTCCACAACCACCAGAATGTCCGGAACGATGCCGTTTTTTGCGAGCGGTACAATGGCCGATTCCACGGCGATCATCAAACCTTTGCCCTGAATTTCTTTTAGCATGGGCATGCTAATGTCCAACGACGGGCCGTTTGAAATGATAAACGCCGGAACGTTTCGGTACTTTCCCTCCAGACAGCTCGCGTACGGATTTTTTAGAATTTCTTTGGTATTGGCCACTAAATTTTGCAGGCCAATCATATTATCCTGATGACTGTTTCCGATGCAGCTCATCAGGAAAGTCAGCTCGTTAAAAACGAACCGGTGGATTTCCATATACTCATTTTTAAAATTTCGCGCCGCGGGTAGGGTAAACACCGTAGTTGGATAGGTCGTACTGAAAAACAGCATGCTGAAGAATAACTCCTCGAATGCTCTTTTAAAATAGGAACTGTCACCGATAAAAAATACGATTTTCTGCGTTTCCATAATGGGCGACAGGTCAAAATAATACAGCATCGCCTTAAACAGATAAAGATTCTGCTCAAACACAACAACTAATGTATGAGGCTTTTTGTGTGCAAACAGTTCAAACAGCGTATACCCGAATCCAGAACCGTAAAGAAACACTTCAGCCGAACCCTGTTGCTGAATTGATTTGCAAAATGTTTCCGCTTCTTGTACCGGATTTTTGCTTGTAATATGGAATAAGGCATCCCCCTGCCGGTAAAGGCAGACGGGGTACCCTTCATCATTGTAGCTGATTTCCACTTTTTCCCTGAGTTCTTCTTCCGTGATTTTGGACACCGATTGTCTCAGCCACGGTGTCAGCAGTTCGAGATTTTTTTCATACATGGCTTTTGTTTCGTCCTGCTTTGCAATTTTCATGTATCGTCACGCCCCTTAATCCATTTTTCGGTCAAGGGATAAACCGTATCGTTCAAGAGGTCGGTAATACCGGTGATATCTTGATTTTTCATATAAAAATATAGCCTCCTCACGGAAGGCAACAGTAGGTTCAGGTCAATTTGCGGCTGCCACGAATTCTGGCTGATTTCGACCAATCGTTCCAGTTCTTCCATGGCACTTGAAAGATTTTTTATACCCGCAGCATCTTCACCGGTTTGAAAATGACTGACTGCCGCCCGCAAAAGCGCTTGCAGGTGTTTGATTTCAGTTTTGAGCAAAACCGGTTCCGTTCTATCTGTCATCCCCATCCTCCTCATCATTTATTAATTCCTTCCATCCATTCATCTGATACTGTATTAAATGATTTAGCGTGCCGAAAACTTGGGCTTGGACTGTGCCGTCAAATTCACTGAGTATTTTGGCTTTCTCTGTTGCTTCGTCTTCTGTTAAAATCACCTTTTTTAGTGAAGCGGACTCCGCTTGAATTGCAGACATCAGTCTGTTGAATTCCGCGATTTCCGAATGATTCTCCTCTTCCATCCATGTCACTCCCGTCTGGTCTGTTTTTTGCTGCACATAAATTACCATCCGATTACAGCCTGCAAGTTATTCTTCCTCATAGGACAGCGGAGCCGTACTGCTGGACTCTCTTACTCATTAAAAATTCAACAAATTCAAAATCCAGCTCCGAATCAATGTCCGCGGAACGTTCCGGCGGCATTTGATAAAGTTGCGTGTTCACCCCGAAAACCGAATTGCAGTCGAGCAGAGATTCCCGTTTCCAGACATAGACGGAACCGTTCAAATCATAGCATTTCGGCGAGTCCTGCCTGCAAAAGATAGGGATGGCCAACTGCTTGGAAAGCTGCACTGTTCCCGTGTCATTCACTTCAACCAGATTGAAATACGGAGAATGGCGTGCGGTCGACCCGGTAATCACATTGGAAACCCCGTCAGTTTCAAGAAGTGCCACTGCTCCGGCAATATCGGAAACAAAGCGCAGCGGAGAGGTGACGTCCAGATCCACGATAACATCAAATTGATGCCCTGTTATTTTTTCCGTTTCCATCAGGCAGTGCCGAATGACCGGAACCTTTGGCGCGCTGTCTGAAGCAAGCTCCGCAGGCCTTGGAATACAGTAATCCGCACTCCACTTCTTTGCGGCCTGTAAAATCACTTCTCCGTCGCTGCTGACTGCGACCGCGTCAAACAGGCCAGACTGCTTTGCCTGTAAAATGCTGTACGCTAACAGAGGTTTCCCTAAAAGACTGCGGATGTTTTTACTGGGCACTCCTTTGGATCCTGCACGAACACAAATGGTGCATAATCGTTTCATGGTGTCCCCCTGCTTTCTTGTACTGCCAAACGTTCGGCAGATTCAAATTGAAACACCTCATTGAAGTCTTTGGAAGCCTGACGGAAATCCTCGATTCCTCCAATATCAATCCAGTATTCTCGGATTGGAAAAATACAGACCGATTCGTTGTTCTGGAGCATAGCCTCAAACAGGCTGTTCATGTCAAAATAGGAGTTTTGGGGAATATAGTTCAGTACTTCCGGATTGAGCACATAAATTCCACCATTGATAAAACTGGCGTAAACCGGCTTTTCCTCAAACCCGATCAGCCGGTCGCGGTTCGCTTTGATGACCCCGTACGGTATCTGATAGTCATAGGTGGTCACCGCAATCGTGGCTTTTGCCTGATGTTCCATATGGAAGCCGACCAATTGCTCAAAGCTCAGCTTTGTCAGAATGTCGCTGTTGATAACAAGAATCGGTTCCGTCGTTTCAAACGGAAACAGGCTGAGAGATCCCGCGGTTCCCATGCGGTTTGTTTCATCAATATAGTGGATTTCCACTCCCCACTTCGAACCGTCTCCGAAATAATTCCTAATCTGCTCCGATTTATAATTGACGGAAAAACAGAATCTGCTGAAGCCCTGCCGGACGAACTGTTCAATAATTGTCTCCAACACCGGCTTCTCGCCAATTTTCAGCATTGGTTTGGGGCAATCGTTGGTCAGCGGCTCCAACCGTTTTCCCAGCCCGCCCGCCATAACCACAACCCAGTTGTCACTGTGGGGTTCGGTGAGCAATTCATCCAATCGCTCAATGCCGATGATTCGCCCTGCATCATCCACTACCGGAAGGTGACGGACTTTATTTGCTTTTAATATATTAAGAATGCTTTTTCGGTCATTCAGCTTTGGAATCGTGACCGGATGCGGATTCATAATCTGGCTGACGGGACTGTTCAGGGGAATCCCTTTTAAAATACCGCGGCGAATGTCACCATCGGTAACGGTGCCCAGCAATGTTCCGTCCTCATTCGCCACAACGGCGATTTGCAGGGAATTTCGGTCGATGATTTCAATCGCCTCATGAATTTCCGTATTGGGAAGAATAAGTATTTTTTTCCATTCATTCATCGCGCGCCTCCGGCGTTCCAGGCAACGTTTTTATAATAAACAAATGGTCTGCTATTTAGCCGGAATGCCTTTTACTATTATATTATCGGAGACGTTTTTGGTGACTACCGCTCCCGCTCCCACCGTGGCGTAACGACCGACTGTTATTTTCTCTGTGATGGATTTTCCCTGTATGACACACGAATTCGCGCCGAGATAGGAACCCTCCTGCAACCACACATTGCCGGAGATACTTGCTCCGGGAGACACAGTGACAAAATCTTCGACAATACAGTCATGCCCTACCGTACAATTCAGATTGTAAATGCCGAAATTTCCCGTCGTAATCTGATTGGTCATCCTCACCCCGGCGCAGACGATATTGCCGGTCATTTTCTCCATCTCTTCCCGCTGTCGGTAACCAAACGTTGCAAAGGGATGAATTAGGTTTACATAATGCAAATCGGTGTATTTTTCCCAAACCGCTTTTCGGTTTTTTGGATTTCCAATTCCGATGATAAATGAGAGGTTTTGTTGAATGAGCGCGCAAACCTCTTCCTCCGTCTGTACCGTAAAGCCCTGAATTGAATTCTCCGCTGTTTTTCCGATAAAAACAATTTCATCGTACCCAGTCAGTACTGCAATGTCGCGTACTTCCCGGGCAAAACCGGACGTTCCGAAAATGGCCAATTTCATCGAATCGCCTCGTTTTCCCGATAGGGCTGACCGGCTGCTTCGCCCAAGAGGTCAAAATATTTCATAGGTGAACAACCGCCCTGCGGCCGTTTAACCGCCAAATTTCGGTCGGTGTAGCACTCTCCCTGCTCTATTGGGCAAGCCGCGACAATACTTTTCCGTGCAATCAGCCTGTTTTTCAGTTCGGAGGGGGAAGGCCGTTTGACCGGACTGCCGAGCGCTTGCTCGACCTGACGGATTCCCCGTACCATCTGAGTAAATCCACAAGGTTCCAGCGAGGCTTTGTGGTCCGGGCCGGGCAGATTGCGGTCAAGCGTCAAGTGCTTTTCCAGCACAGAAGCACCCAGCGCCACCGCAGCCAGAGGAACCGCAATACCTGAGGTATGGTCGGAATATCCAACCGGCAGATCAAAGCACTGCTGCAGGGTTTCGATTACGCGCAGATTTACTTGTGTGAATGGTGCGGGGTATTCTGTCGTACAATGCAGTAAACTTACATACTGCCTTAGAACGGTCTGACCGACGTCGGAATAATAGGCCTGCCGGAAAGCCGACCGACAGGGTCTGGCCTTCCCCGCTGTGCGCTCCAGATAGCCGAATGCAAGAGCACCGAGCGCTTCCTCAATTTCTCCTAAATCGGCCATGCCCACAGAAAGCAGGATTTTTTTACCGGAGCGTGCCGCTTTCAACAAAAGGGGCGCGTTGGTAATTTCGCCGGAAGCAATTTTCAGCAAGGGAACATCTAATGCTACGAGAAAATCAAGACTTTCAATGTCAAAAGCGGTTGAAATAAACGTAATTTCCTTTGTTTTTGCGTATTCCTTTAAAATCTGATGCGCCGCTTCGTTCAGCTCTAATTTTTTTACCATCTCGTATTGGGTTTCGTCCTGTGCTGTATTCTCCTTTTGGTATGCGGCTTTCGGCGTGTCAGGCACCATGACCCGATCTGTGCGGAATGTCTGAAATTTGACCGCGTCCGCTCCCGCCTGAGCAGCGGCGTCGATCAGCTGTTTGGCCATTTCGAGCGAACCGTTATGGTTCACTCCCGCCTCGGCAATAACGGTAACCTTTTGATTCATAATTCACCCTTTCTGTATCCTGTAAAACCGTTTTTTGAGCAGGATATTATAATCTGGAACCGATTTTAAAACCGTCAGGATTTTTTCAGCACTGTCTCCCTCCCCATACGGATTCACTGCCGCAGTACAGTCTGCGGCCAACGCTTCTCGTATTGTCTGAAAAATTTTCTCCTTTTGAGGGGAACAGCTGAACACGGAAGAAGCGAGCAGCCTCCCTTTCTGGCGATCGCCGATATTGACCGTCGGCTTATGAAAGGAGGGAACCTCATACAGCCCGCTGGAGGAATTTCCCACAACCGCATCCACCTGTTGAATCAGGCTGAAATACCGAAGTTGCCCCAGCGAAGAGTATACAGCGGCGTTTGGATGTGCGGCTGCAAATTCTTCCGTCATGCGAATCAGTTCCCGGCTTTCTGGGTCCGCGTTGGGTTTGGTGAAAATCAGACCAAACTCCCCACCAAGTTCATCAAGAGCTTTCAGCAGTTCTTGAAGTTGGTGGGTGGCAGGCTCTGAATCGAGCGTAACCGGATGAAACGTGACCAACAAATTTCTGCTTTTGAAAGAAAATCCCAGTGACTGATTTAGCTCGGCACGGCTCATGCGCGGCAGGCTAAGAATACGGTCATTTCCAAGGCTTCCCACATTATAAATCTGTGCGGGATTTTCTCCCAGCTGCCTGACCCGCTGGGCGGATTCCTCATTGGTAACAAAGTGAAGATGCGCCATTTTGGTAATGCTGTGGCGGATTGCTTCATCAAACGCGCCCTCAGTGGTATCCCCCCCGCCTATATGTGCAACCGGAATTTTGGCGATTAGCGCCGCCTGTGCCGCCGCCAGAATCTCATACCGGTCACCCAGCAGCACCAGAAGGTCCGGCCGCAGTTGGTCAAAGACCTCCGCAAAACCGATAATCCCCAGTCCGATGGATTTTGCGATTCCCACAGGAGTATCACTGGAAAGGAGCAATTCAACTTTCCGCTCAATGGTAAAACCATCCTGCTCAATTTCCCGGTAGGTCAGGCCGAATTCCGGAGAAAGATGCGCACCCGTCACCACTAACTGAAGCTGAAAGCACTGTTCTTTTTCAATTGCTTTCAGCAGCGGGTTCAGCAGGCCGTATTCGGCACGGGTTCCCGTTACCACGCAGAGCTTCCGCTTCATGGCGTACTGTCCTGTATGCAGTACCGCTCCCCCAGTCGTGCACTGCTCGGAATATTAATGATGCGCCGGGCGAGACTCTCCGCTGTGGACAAATCCATGCATGGGCACTTGAGGAACATGGGCAGCCGGTTCATTAAAACCCACGCAGGGCGCGTCTGGATTCCCTGATTGTTCGTTTCTTTTAGAATCAAATCGCGCAGCGGCGCGTTCTTTTCCGATAAAATCAGCGTGTTCAGCCAGTAATTGCTCTTCGCCCAGGGTGGTTCGGTAAAAAATTCCACCCCCGGGATGTCTGCAAAAGCTTTTTGGTATTCTTTTGCAAGCGCGCGCTTGCGGTAAAGAAACTGCTCAATCTGTTCCAATTGGGCACAGCCAAGCGCGGCGTTGAGGTTTGGCATCCGGTAGTTGTAACCGACCTCGTCATGCACGAACTCCCACCGATGCGGCAGTTTCGCCGTTGTGGTCATGTGCTTCGCTTCCCGGTAAAGAGCTTCGTCATTGGTCAAAATCGCACCGCCCCCGCCCGTCGTCACAATTTTGTTGCCGTTAAAGCTGAGGGCGGAGAGCCTGCCAAAATTTCCGGTATGGACATTTTTGTAATACGAACCCAGTGATTCCGCCGCATCCTCTATTAGTTCCAGTCCATATTGGTTACACACCTGCAAAATCAAATCGAGATTCACGGGGTGCCCAAAGGTATGCATAGCAATTAAAGCCTTGATGGGCCGGTGCGTCTGCCTGTTGTAACAGGTTCCATTTTGCAGCTCAGCGATTTTGTTTAGGTAGTCGGCTAACTTCTCCCCATCCACCCCGAGCGAATCCATCTCGCTGTCAACCATATGAGGGATTGCACCGCAATAACACACCGCGTTTGCCGTGGCGACAAACGTAAGTGCCGGAATCAGCACTTCATCCCCCGGCTGCACATTCGCCAGTTTTAAGCAAATTTGCAGGGCAGCGGTACCGTTAACTACCGCCGCAGCATATTTTGCACCCGTAAAGCGAACCAGTTCTTCCTCAAATTTTCCGACATACTGCCCGACGGAGGAGACATAGCCGGAATCCAGACAGCCTTTTACATAATCCCATTCCCGTCCTGCAAAGCAGGGCTCGTGCAGGGGGATCGGGTTCTCCCCTGAATTCAGAACTTTTTTGAGGGCGGTCATAATCTTTGCTGGGTTTAATTCCTCTTCAAAATTCATATCACATACCCGCCGGCTTGATAACGCTGAAGGTTCTCCTCATTGCAGAACCATTCTGCAGTCAGCGCAAGTCCCTTTCGAAAACCGTCTTTCCCTCCGAATTCCGGCTTCCAGCCGAACAGCCTCGAAGCCTTTGCAGTATCCGCGCAAAGGCGATTTACCTCGCTTTTTTCCGGCCGAATACGCTCCGCTTCGGTGACTGCCTCCACATCTGCGTTCATAACCTGCGCAATCATCTGCACCGTTTCACCTATGGAAACCTCAAAACCGCTGCCAATGTTGACCACTTCCCCCACTGCCGCGTCGCAGCCGGCAACTTCCCAAAATCCCCGAACCGTATCGCACACAAAGTTAAAATCACGGGTCGGCGTTAAGGAGCCCAGTTTAATCTTCCGATTCCCCTGCGCAATCTGGGTAATCACCGTCGGAATCACCGCACGGTTAGACTGCCGCGGCCCATAGGTGTTGAACGGGCGGATAACGGCAACCGGAGTAGAAAATGAGCGGTAAAACGAAAGTGCCAGCTGATCAGCTCCGATTTTTGACGCAGCATAAGGGGACTGCGCCTGCAGCGGGTGTGTTTCCGGAATCGGCACGTACTGTGCCGTCCCGTAAACCTCGCTGGTGGAGGTCAGAACAATCCGTTCTGTTTCCAGTTCCCGTGCAGCCTGCAAAACATGAAGCGTCCCTTTTATATTTGTGTCAATGTATTCGCATGGGGAATAATATGAATAAGGTATTGCGACCAAAGCAGCCAGATGAAACACCGTACTGCATCCCTGCATGGCGGTCTTTACCCGGTAAGGGTCGCGAATATCCCCCTGAAACACTTCCAGATTGTTTCGAATCTCTTTCGGGGACTGATCCAACCATCCCCATGAATTGAACGAATTGTAACAGACATAAGCACGAACGGAACATCCCCCGCGGACCAGTTCTTCCGTTAAGTGAGAACCAATAAACCCATCCGCACCCGTAACCAAAACTTTCTTTCCCGCTAAATTCATTTCACACCTCCGTTACTTCGACTGCCTTACAAAAAGGACGCCAAGTCCGCAATATATTTTCACAATATATTGGTATTCCGGTCGCTTGCAAAATAGAAGTAACGGAATGCCGCAGAGCTTTTCCAATCTGAAATGAATGACATAACCGTTTTAACAGAGCTCTTATATGATTTGGGGTGAATACCATGCTAAAACACTGCTGTCCCCTAATTACTTGCCGGTTGACCGACCCGCAAGGAAATCCCGTCAATCCATACGCACCCGACTCTATTATATATACCGAATTGGGTCTTCCCCAACACGGGAATCAATGCGGGTACTTCCCCGAACCAAATAATCTTCAAGTTGCAATTGAAGGCTATATTGCCGTTTACACGGAAGAAAAAAGAATTTCACCTCCGATTCCATTCTGCATCATTGAGTCGCTCAGCCTTTCTGTTCCAAAAGGAAGCACTTTAACCTTCCAATTAAAAAGCTTTCGCTGCTGGGCAGTTTCAGATTGGTGCGAAGACAGCTCGAAAATGGAACGGATTAAGCTGTTAATCAGTATGAAAACAGACGCTTTTTCAAGATCAGCTGTAACTCTATCGGTTCCACAGGTGGACTCCGGCTTCCATGTAATAGACCGTATCTGCCTCCAGACCAACCAGATCAGCGACAGTGTTCGATTTCGCAGCGAATGTTGTCTCTGTTATAAAAGCACTGTACTCAACGCAGATATTTCTCAGTACAGCACGATTGCCGACGGGGTAAAGCGAACTTATCTCAACAGCGACGAGATGAAGGAATACGGCAATAAGGGAATTCTTTCCCCTCAGGAAGTTTCTTATTACGACGTATTCGTAAACGCGATGCTGCAGCCGAAAGCAAATTATGTTCTGAAAAAAGGCGAATTGACTTTTACGACACAGAATATTCCCTCAGAAGGGCAAACCGTCATGATTCTGTTCACCACACTAAAAAACATGGATGGCCAAAATATGGATGTTACCGACTGGCACTACAACGCCAGCTCCGACGGTGAGAAAAAAATCTATACCGATGAGGACGAATTAACAGAATACGGAGATCACGGAATCCCTTCTCCAAGCGAAGTATCTTATTTCAATCTTTATATCAACGGCGTTCTCCAGCCAAAAGTAAACTATCAGGTAAGAAAAGGCATTTTGCAACTAAACACCATCAATGCTCCGGTAGAAGGAGCTCTTATCATTCTGGAATCTCTTGTCATCCGGGATTCGGAAGATCAGCTTTTCCGTATGGAAACCTACGCGTACAACGCTCACTCCAATGGAGGCAACGTTTACACTGATCGAAATGAAATAAAAATGTACGGCAATCAGGGAATTTCGGACCCGGATGAGAGCTTTTACCAAAACCTGTTTGTCAACGGTGTTCTTCAGCCCGGGGTGAACTATATAGTGCAAAAAGGTTACCTTGTTCTGGTGACAGAGAACAGTCCAACAGTCGGGGCCCCGATTTCTCTGCAATTTGTCAGCAGCTGCTCCGCTCCATCCTGCGGCAAACCGCGGATGTCCGACTCCGCTCTTGCTCAATGGAACAAAGAGTACGCACATATTAAAGAGCCCTGCTTACCGGCTCAGCCGATCAAACAATCCCCAAAATCAGCAAAATAAAATCTACACAAAAAGGGTGCAGGAGAATCGAAAACGATTCTCCTGCACCCTTTTAAAAGAATAACCGGAGATGGAATTGCAAACGGAATCATTCTGTAGTAAAATAATGGAAAACATCATCGGGGTATTCTCTTTGTTTAGTAATTTGGTAAACCACTAAACTTCAAAGTTGGCGAAAACTGACTTAAAATATATTCTACTAAATTAATATCTTTTGAGGGAAATATGAAGATTGCTATACTCGGCTATAGTGGCAGTGGCAAATCAACGCTGGCCAGACAATTGGGGGATTATTACAAAGCTCCTGCGCTGTTTCTCGATACCGTTCAATTTTTACCCAACTGGGTAGAACGGAATCCTGATGAAGGGTGTTCTATTGTCCTGAGTTTCATGCAGCAGAACGAGTCATGGGTGATTGACGGTAATTACAACAAGTTTTTACAGAAAGAGCGACTTGAACAAGCTGATAAAATTATACTTTTAAATTTCCCGCGCAGAATTTGCCTTTACAGGGCTCTGAAAAGATATTTTAATAACAAGAATAAAACTCGTGAGAGTATGGCAACCGGCTGTATAGAAAAAATGGATTGGGAATTTATCTGGTGGATTTTGCATGAAGGAAGAACGAAAAGCATACGCGCTCATTATAGACAAATCGCATCTTTGTATGAAGACAAATTCCTCGTTTTGAAAAAGCAAAAACAAGTTGATACATATCTGAAACAAATCCGCAGTCATTCAATTAATGATAATGCGTAGTTCAATATTTTTTTGTGTAGAATTGGTACTCTGCACAATTAAAAAAGCGCCCTGTTTCCAGAGCGCCGTGCCTATCCTATTATAATGCGTTTACTTTTGCAATTTTTCTATATTCCCGCTCATGATATCCGACAAATGCTCTTGAATCTTCTCATAGGGCCAATTCCACCACTGCAATTGGTGCAATACTTCAACCGTCTCCGGACTAAATCTTTTTCTGATCTCCTTTGCGGGAACGCCACCCACAACGGTATACGGTGGGACATCTTTTGTAACAACCGCTCTGGTCCCAATAATTGCACCGTCGCCGATATGCACTCCCTGCATAATGACAGCTTGATATCCAATCCAGACATCGTTGCCGACTATGATATCGCCTTTGTTATCCCATGCATCTGTAACGTTCTTCCAGTCCAATCCCCACTCACTCGCGAAGATGGGAAACGGGTAGGTAGAAAAAGATTTTAATGCATGATTAGCACTTGTAAAAATGAACTTGGCTCCGCAAGCAATGGAGCAAAACTTTCCAATCATCAGTTTATCATGATTCACAGGATAGTGATAGAGAACATTGTTCTTTTCAAATTGTGTCGGGTCATTCACATAATCGTTATAAAATGTATAATCCCCGACAATGATATTGGGATCTTTAATTACATTTTTCAGATATACGGATTCATGGTCATTTCGTGGATATATTTCATCTGCCGGAAAAGTCATAATAATTCTCCTTATTCTAAAACTATTTTTTGCTGACGATTCCGGACTTTACAATACATATTTTCATAATACCACCGCCTAATTATCAGATTTATTATAATCTCTGACAATAGAATAGTAAAGATTAAATTCTAATCTGAGCTTGAACAAGAAGATAACTGAAACAAGTTTTAAATGAAAATACCAGTGAACGAAAATTCAAAGACTTTTGTTTTTGTAGATTTTAATTTTTAATTTGTCCGGTTTTAATAGAACATTTTATTCTTCTGCACGGTGCTATACTTTAAGCTAATACAGATGAAATGGGTGAGAAAATGATCAGTGTATTCTTAGTGGAAGATGAATTTGTAGTCCGTGAAGGTATGAAAAAAAATGTTGATTGGGTCGGCAGCAGCATCAAATTCTTGGGCGAAGCGGCAGATGGAGAACTGGCCTATCCGCTGATTCAAAAGCTGAAGCCGGATATTGTGATTACAGACATAAAGATGCCGTTTATGGATGGCTTAGATCTCTCTCGCCTCATCCGGAAAGAACTGCCAAAAACAAAAATTGTTATTCTTTCGGGTTACGGTGATTTCGATTACGCTAAGCAGGCCATCAGTATTGGTGTTACCGATTACCTGTTGAAGCCGATTTCATCGGAAAAGTTGCTGGAAGCTGTGCGGCAAGTGGCGGATGTTATCCGTGAGGAGCGAAAAAAAGAGGATAATCTGCGCCGGTTTGAAGATGAGATGAAAGAGAACGAAGACCTTGCGAGGAGCAAATACTTAGACGAAGTGATTTCGGGGCAGCTTTCCTCCGCTGATATTATTTCCAAAGGGCAGAGTCGGAATATAGATTTCGCGGCAAGCTGTTTCCGCATTGTTCTGTATGAGGTGAACGACGCGGCGCAGAATGAAGAAATGATGTGCTACTCCGGAAAAGTAGTGCAATTCATGGAGGAACTTCAGAAAAAGGAAAAAGAGCTGCCGCGCGTGGATATCTTCCCGCGCGGCGTGGAAGGGCTGGCGTTCCTAATTAAGTCGGATTCAGATGCTGAATTGGAAAAAAACACAGAGGATTTGCTGAATCTACTGGGCAGTCTGCGGGAAGCCGTGGGCGAATTGCAGTATTTCGCGGCAATCGGCAGCCCGACCCACCGGCCAAAAGAAATTGCAGAGTCATTCTACGGTGCAAGACGGGTGTTTGCTTACCGATATCTCGGGCAAAAGAATCGCATTGTCCGTTACGATGAGTCCGAAAGCTTCAAAGTGGTTGATGACTGCCAGCAAAACAGCATGGAAATAAATGTCAGTGAGCTCGACCGAAATGTTGTGCGTAATTTTTTACGAAACGGCTTGCTCTCGGAAGGTCCCGCTTTCACGGCAAATTTTTTCGTTCAATTAGGAGAAACCAACCTTGCTTCCATGATGTTCCGGCAATATGCTACCATGGATCTTTATCTCTGCGCGGTGGCATTTCTTCGGGAGATCGGGTACAGCGAAGAAAATATTCGGGAACAAATCGGTGACATCAACGCAATATCCTCTGCGCTATCTTCGGTGCAACAGGCAAAAGCTTGCATGGCAAAAATCATCAGCCAAACCCTCGTGGTGCGCGACTATAATGCAACCAAGCGTTATGGCAGGCTCATAGCGGATGCCAAAGAGTACATCAGCAAAAATTACGCCAACGAGGAGATTTCCTTGAATACGACCGCCCAGAGCGTCAATCTGAGCCCAAATCATTTCAGCACGATTTTTTCACAGGAAACCGGCGGCACTTTCATTGAATACCTGACAGACCTGCGCATGGAAAAGGCCCGGGAGATGCTCCGCTGCAACAACATTAAAACCTCTGAAATTGCTTACCGTGTGGGCTATCAGGATCCGCACTATTTCAGTTATCTGTTCCGGAAGATCAACAACTGTTCGCCGAGAGAATACAGGGAGAAACGATGAAACAGTCAAGAAAGCATTCCATTCGCAGCCGTCTCTACATTTTGTCGTTCGGCATCCTCGTTCCTTTTGTGGTTTTGGGAGCTTACCTCACCACGAGCCTGATCAAGCTAACAAATTCCTACGATAAAATCGTGCGAAACATCACAGTGGCAAACAGCTATAACATTGAATTCAAAAAAGACTACGACTACGTTCTGTACCGTATGATTATTTCTTCAGTGAACGCAAAGGACTCCGCGCAAAAGCTTGGTTTGCAGGATCCATACATCATGTTGGACGGGGTCACGCAGCGCTACCGCTCTTTGCGGGGCAGCACTACCGGGCAGGAAAACGAGCGTCGTATCGAGTCAACCATCAGAATGCTGACCAACCTCAGAAAATACACGCAGACAATTGACGACAATATATCACGGGGCGGAAAGTACAACGAGAACAGCCAGATGCTCGACCTTGACATCCGCAACGTGACGGAACTTGTGCTGGAAAACACGCAGGAATACATTTTTTACGAGGCCACAGAAATGGAAACTGTGCGAACCGAACTGCAGGCAAAGAAAAATCAAGCCGTCACCCTCACATTCATTGTGTTCGCCGCGGCTCTGGTGTGGTCTGTGCTCCTTATCCGGAACATGGTGCGAAATATCTCCATTCCGTTGGGGAACCTGTGCGCCCTGACAAGACAGGTGGCACACGGTAACTTTGAGACGCGTGTAAGAACCGGAAGTACCGATGAAATTCAAACCTTAAACGACAGCTTCAATAGCATGACCGAGCAAATCGGGGAATTGGTGGAAAACACCCGCATGGAGCAGGTAAATCAGCGAAAAACCGAGTTGAAACTTTTGCAGGCGCAGATTAATCCGCATTTTCTTTACAATACGCTCGATACCATTGTGTGGCTGGCAGAGGCGGAAGAAAAGGGACAGGTGGTCTCCATGGTCACCAGCCTGTCGGATTTCTTTCGCACCACACTCAGTCAGGGAAGAGATTATATCACCGTGGAGGAAGAAGAACTACATGTGCGCAGCTACCTGCAAATACAAAAATTCCGCTACCAGGATATTTTGGATTACCGCGTCTGTTTTCCGGAGGAGCTATACCTGTACACTACCCTGAAGCTAACGCTGCAACCAATTGTGGAGAACGCGCTTTACCACGGCATAAAGAACAAGCGTTGCAAAGGGGTTATCTGCGTTTCCGCGCGCATGACGGACAAACAGGAGATAGAATTCACCGTTTCGGACGATGGTGTAGGAATGACGCCCGCAGAGCTTGACGATCTGCGCAACAGAATTTCCGGCCGCACAGAAACCGCGGCCGACAATATTCACGGCATTGGCCTGCTGAATGTGAATGAACGGATTCGTCTGAACTACGGCCCGCAGTATGGTATTGAGGTGGAAAGCACCTATGGCACGGGCACCACTGTGACAGTCCTGATCCCGGCAAAAAGATATAATACTTCTGAGACGGACGGCAGTTGACTGTCAACCTGAAGGTTTTCGGAAAAAAGCGAATGAAAGGTGGAAGAAATCCAACTTCGTCCGCTTTTTTTTTAAATACACAAATAATTTATAAGAAGTTGAGAAGAAATGATACAAAACTAATAAATTAATCTATGGGAATTTGTGCGATTTTAATTTATTATAGAAACATCGAAAACCAAACCAAATCTAAAAGGAGGATTTTGTAGTATGAAAAAGAAATGGTTATCCGTTATCTTGGCATCGGCATTGATCGTCTCCTTGACAGCCTGTGCAGGTAACACAACGACCAAAACCAACGCATCGGCAGCCAGTGCCGCGGCGGTGTCAGACAGTGGTACAGTCAGCACGGCGACGGCTGATGGCAAAACAATTACGGTCGGCTTCTCGCAGGTGGGTGCGGAGTCAGACTGGAGAACGGCAAACACTGCATCCATGAAGGGCACATTCGGCACAGGCAGCGGGTATAGGCTTGTGTTCGACGATGCACAGCAAAAACAGGAAAATCAGATCACCGCAATTCGCAATTTTATTCAGCAGGAAGTCAATTA
>Ga0183100_1000688_pt1 | contig 22909 bp, 31 predicted proteins | sample Biomet2_FD_127789 | JGI IMG/M metagenome (GOLD analysis project Ga0183100, IMG submission 127789) | Microbial communities from bioreactor (seeded with anoxic lake sediment) at LBNL, California, USA - Biofuel metagenome 2 | ecosystem: Engineered > Bioreactor > Anaerobic > Unclassified ...
CATGTGCTACACTAATAAGTGGTCTGGCAACCACACAAAGAAAGCACAGGAGGTTCATGTCAATGGATGACGTAAAAAGTTTATCACATAGTAAGTGGAGATGCAAATATCATATCGTATTTGCACCGAAATATCGTAGAAGAATTATATATGGAAAAATCAAAGCGGATATAGGAAAGATACTACGCGAATTGAGTAGTCGAAAAGGTGTAGAGATTATCGAAGCAGAATGCTGTCCAGATCACATACATATGTTGGTAGCGATACCACCACATATAAGTGTTTCACAATTTATGGGTTAACTAAAAAGTAAAAGTAGTCTTATGATATTCGATAAGCATGCAAATCTAAAATATAGATATGGAAATCGGCATTTTTGGTGTATAGGCTACTATGTGGATACAGTTGGAAAATATGAAACAGCAATAAAAGAATACATCAGGAATCAACTTCAGGATGATATTGCAAGCGACCAGATTAGCTTAAAAGAGCTGGCAGACCCATTCTTGGATACACAGGTATAAAAAAAACAGCCCCGAGTAGGGGCTGCTCGTAATATAAGTTGATTGCCGGATTTTTTCAGTGCATCTTTTAAGATGCTACCACAGGAGATAGACCCTTATAGGGTCTGTTCAAACCACGCATTCAATGCGTGGTCTTGACTATACAATTTATGAATACATGCTTTTTATCTTTTTATTGAAGAACTATTAGGAAAATATCCTAATAGTTCTTTTACGTCCATAATAAAGGGATAAAAACATGTAGCATTAATTATTTGCAAGTTTTTTGGTTAAAAAGTGTGTCATGTAAAGAGCAACCATTGCTTATTTGATAAGGGTATAAGAATGCGAAGAAGAATATCATACTATTTCTATATCAATTTGGTAATTTATCTTGACTTTTGCATAATATATGTTATAATCTATTTCATACTATATTAATGGGAATAATATGAATGGAGAAAGGAGGCGCTATATGAGCGTATCAGAAATTGAAATTAAAGATGTGAGTGCTGTTTTTCAACCTGATGAAAAGGGTATAACAGCTCTTTCAAATGTTAGCTTAGATATAGACAAAGGTGAGTTTGTTTCCTTATTAGGGCCTTCAGGATGTGGAAAGACAACGCTGCTTCGCATTATTGCAGATCTGTTAGAACCAACTTCGGGAACCGTGATTGTCGAAGGGAAAACCTCTAGGGAAATTAGGCTAGAACAAAAATACGGAATTGTTTTTCAGAATCCGGTGCTTTATGATTGGCGACGTGTGAAACATAACATTGCTCTTCCTTTAGAACTTTTGGGGGTAAAAAAACAGGAGCGTAAAGAGCGTGTGGATAAGCTTTTAGAATTAGTGGGATTGCAAAAATTTAAAAACCACTATCCTTGGCAATTAAGTGGTGGCATGCAGCAAAGGGTCGCGATTGCTCGCGCTTTAGCAACTGAGCCAGAAATACTTCTGATGGATGAACCATTTTCTGCTTTAGATGAATTTTCGAGAGAACGGCTTAATGACGAACTGTTACATATTTGGCAAAAAACCAATAATACTGTTGTGTTTGTTACCCATAGCATCGCTGAATCGGTTTTTTTATCGGATCGAGTTTGCGTATTATCCCCCCATCCAGGGAGGGTTTCAGCTATTGTTGATATTAATTTACCGCGTCCTCGCCGAAATGAAATGCGAAACACGCCTGAGTTTTTCGAACTCGTTACTAAAATTCGAAATAGTTTCGAGGGGGTGTAGCCATGAAAAAAGGTAGGGTAGTTGTCATATTGGTCTGGGCGATTCTTTTCGTTGTCTTATGGGAAAGCGTGTCTTGGAGTTTGATTCATCTGTTTCATGACCCAATGGCAGATTCCAAACTTCCATATCTACATAAAGTTATTGCCGCACTTTTCTCTCAAGGGAATGTTTTGCTTAGGGAAAGCTTCGTTACACTTTTAAATTCGGCATTCGGATTTGTTTTGGGTGCAGTGGTCGGTATTTTATTAGCTATACTCATGAGTGCATCAAGAACAATAGAAGAAATATCGTTTCCATATTTGATTTTATCTCAAATGATTCCCGTGTTAGGGCTTGCCCCTATTGTGTATGGAATCGTTCACGATGAGATTGCCTCACGTATTATCATTTCTGGATATATCACGTTTTTCCCCGTTTCAATCAATATGCTAGGCAGTTTGAAGAGTGTGGAAAAAGAAAAACGAGAACTGTTATACGCTTATGCCACAAAACCAATTAGCGTGTATACGAAACTTTTCTTGCCTGCATCATTGCCAGGTTTATTTAGCGGACTCAAAATTGCAGCACCACTGTCAGTTACAGCGGCCATCTTAGTGGAACTAATGGGAGCGCAACATGGCATCGGTGTGCTGATACTTAGGAATTTATACTATGGACCAGCCCAGTCTTCTGCTTTTTGGGCATCGGTATTAGTTAGTGCACTACTTGGCATTTTAAGTTTTGAGTTGATTGTGTTGGCCGAGCGGATTTGTCTTCCTTGGAAAGCTTCGCTAGCTCATGAAGGAGGTGATGGAAAATGAGAAAAGTAACGACTATATTTTGGCCTGTTTTAGCTGGTATTGTATTTTTACTACTATGGCAGCTACAAGTATTTCATTTTCTATTACATATTCAAATACGTCAACTCCCGCTTCCGTCAGCTATGATAGAAACGCTTATTGATAATTGGCAAACGCTGTTACTATACAGTATGTATACATTAGCGGAGGCAACGTTGGGCATGTTAATTGGTTCTGCTATTGGATTTTTACTTGCCGTCATAGCGACAGTTTTTCCAAAGTGGGGTTATGGCGGTCTCATTTTTGTTACGGCACTCAACGCTGTTCCCATTATTGCGTTAGCTCCCATCATGAATTTATGGTTTGGTGATGGGCTAGGGTCTAGGGCGGCTGTTGTCACGATCACAACAATGGCGGCTATGGCTTTAAATGCCTACCGCGGTCTTAATGATTTAAAACCCTATGCACTTGATTTAATGAAATCTTACGCGGCCAATGAAAGTGTGGTTTTCCGATGTTTGCGTCTACCTAATTGCTTGCCTAATGTCATAACCGCGTTAAAGATTAATACAACGGCTAGTATGATTGGAGCTATTGTTAGCGAATTTTTCTATTCATCCCGTGGATTAGGGTATATGCTGTCAAATTCCGTTAAAATTGCTAAAATGTCCATGGGGTGGGCATGCATCATACTTTCGGCAATCCTTGGAATTTTGTTATATAGCATTGTTAGATTGATTGAAAAACACGCCATTAAATGGCATGTATCACAAAGAATTTAAATTAAAGGAGATTTTAAACATGAAAAAAAGAAGAATAGGTTTAGTAATCATCAGTTTCATTTTATTGCTTAGTACGGTATTAACAGGATGTGGTTCACAAACCGCTAGCACGACTGCACAGAGCACAAAAAGCACCAAATTAACAAAAGTTCGCCTTCAGCTTAAATGGTTACCACAGACACAATTTGCAGGATACTATGTTGCAAAGGAAAAAGGGTATTATAAAGATGAAGGAATCGATATTGAAATCATACCAGGTGGTCCTGACATTGTACCAGAGCAACAAGTTTCCAATGGAGCGGCCGATATCGGTATGACATGGGTTGCGAGCCTTCTTTCTCACCAAGAAGAAGGATTTCCATTAGTAGAGCTGGCACAAATCACGCAAAAAAGTGGTTTGTTATTAGTTTCTAAAAAATCTGCCAATATTAATAGCCCTAAAGATTTAAAAGGTAAAAAGGTTGGTGCTTGGTTCGGTGGCTTAGAGTTTGAAATTAAAGCTCTTCTTGATAAATATAATATTGATCCCGATAAAGATGTGGAACTTACGAAACAAGGCTTTACGATGGATCAACTGCTGAACAATCAAATAGATGCTGCTTCGGCACTTACTTATAACGAATATTTAATTTTGTTAGAGTCTGGTCTCAAAGCAGAAGATTTGAATGTCATTGATATGAATAAAGAGGGAGTTGCTATGCTGGAAGACAATCTCTTTGCTAATAAAGATTGGGTAAAAGATAATAAGGAGGTAGCGGCTAAATTCTTAAAAGCTACTCTAAAAGGTTGGAAAGATGTCATAAAAGACCCAGAGGGCGCTACGGACATCGTGATGAAATTGGTTGATACAAAGAGTACAACAAGAGATCACCAATTAAACATGGCAAAAGAAGTGATAAAACTTGTAAAGCCAGATGGACTCGATGAATCGAAAATCGGTTACATTAATAAAACTTCTTTCCAACAGACAGCAGATATCGCTCTTAAATTCGGTGTCATCAAAAAGAAACCTGATATATCAAAAGCATACACCAATGCTATTTTAGACTTAGCAAACAAAAAATAATTTTATGAAAAATTCAAATAGAAAGGACCGTTGATATGAAAAAGATTTTGGTAAGTGCGTGTCTTTATGGTCATCATGTACGATATGATGATGGCGATATACCGTTGGGCGATGGACGTTTTCTAAAATGGAAAGAAGAAGGTCGCCTCGTTCCTATTTGCCCTGAAGTTTTTGGGGGTCTGCCTATTCCTAGACCAGATTCACAGCGCGTGGGGGATAAGGTTTTGACTGGAGCGGGAATAGATGTAACAGCAGAGTACGAAGCGGGAGCTTTAGAAGCGGTACGCTTAGCAAAAGAGAACGATGTTGCATTTGCTATTATGAAACAAGATAGCCCCTCATGTGGCAGCAAATATATCTATGACGGTACATTTACCGATACCAAAAAAGAAGGTCAAGGCAGAGCAACCGAGATTTTGCGCGAAGCGGGATTTACAGTATTTGATGAAGAAAATTTGGACGAAGCAGAAAAATTACTATTAGATATTGAAAAATAAATTGCCCCTCTTTAACGGACGCCAGATATTTTGGCGTCTGTTTTTAATCTGATTTAGCAGGTGCGACAAACGGATAGTTTGGAGAATAAAAATACACCTGCCACGCAGCTATGCTATTTATGTTGGGCCAAAAATGTGCGTATCGTTTTATCGAATCGGAACGAAGAAAAAATAAACTATTAAAATTATGGAGGTATTATAATGAGTCAGTACAAAAAGATTGAATCAGCATTAATCCATGGAGGAATTTACGGCGATGAAAGGACAGGTGCGGTCAATGTGCCGATCTACCAAACGTCGACTTTTGAGCAGGAAAGCTTGGGTCACGATAAAGGTTATGAGTATTCTAGAACAGGCAATCCGACAAGAGAGGCGCTAGAAGCACTGATCGCCGAACTTGAGAAAGGCGTGGCAGGATTTGCTTTTGCATCGGGAATGGCGGCTACAACCGCTGTGTTAAGCCTTTTTAAATCGGGAGATAAAGTCATTATTTCACAAAATGTATATGGCGGAACGTTTCGTGTGCTCGATAAAATTTTTGCGAATTTCGGTATCGATTATTCCATCGAGGACACAACGGATTTGGTCACGCTTGATAGCAAAATCACGAAGGATGTAAAGGCTATCTTGATAGAAAGCCCTGCCAATCCGTTACTAACAGTTACCGATATAAAGGGCATTGCCGAACTTGCGAAAAAACATGGCATCTACTCAATTGTAGACAATACATTTATGACGCCGTATATTCAGAGACCCATTGAACTTGGCGTGGATATTGTTTTGCATAGCGCAACAAAATATCTGGGCGGTCATAGTGACGTTGTGGCTGGGTTAGTCGTTGTGAATTCGAAGGAATTAGCAGAACAAATTCATTTTATTCAAAATTCGACAGGTGGAATTTTACAGCCGTTTGATTCGTTTTTGCTCATTCGTGGGATTAAAACCCTTGGAGTGCGTTTGGATCGCCATGTCGCCAATGCAGAAGCGGCAGCATTGTTTTTATCGCGTAACAAGGCCGTCAAAAATGTTTATTACCCTGGACTAGAGAGTAGTCAAGGATATGAAATTAACAGACGGCAGGCGAAAAATGGCGGTGCCATGATTTCGTTTGAACTACAGGAAAACTATGATATTAAAATTTTTTTCTCTTCGCTAAAGTTGGTGGCACTGGCTGAAAGCTTGGGTGGTGTAGAATCTTTGGTTTGCCATCCTGCCAGCATGACACACGCATCTGTTCCATATGAGATTCGCCAAAGAGTCGGTATCACGGATGGATTAATTCGTTTTTCAATCGGTATTGAAAATATTGATGATATTCTCGATGATATCAGGCGAGCTATAGAGAAAAGTGAGGTCATGTGATATGAAGTATTATGATTCGATGCAAAAATTGATTGGCAATACACCACTTGTTAAGCTAAATCATATGGGGATTCCTTCCGAAATGAATGTATTTGCAAAATTGGAGCTTAATAATCCATCAGGTAGCGTGAAGGATCGAACGGGAAAATATATGATAGAAGACGCCGAGAAAAAGGGGCTTCTGAAACCGAACTATACCATAATTGAAGGCACGGCAGGCAACACGGGACTTGGAATTGCCTTTGCTGCTTTAAATAAAGGATATCAAGTTATTTTTGTTGTACCCGAAAAATTTTCCGAGGAAAAACAGACACTGATGCGTGCTTTGGGAGCTGAAATTGTCAATACACCTCGCGAAGCGGGTATGCTGGGAGCGGCTGCAAAAGCAGATGAGATGCGTTTGCAAATTCCAAATTCTATAGCACTTGGACAATTTAAAAACAGCAGTAATCCATTGGCACATTATGAAACAACGGGAGCCGAAATTTATAGCGATTTAGATGGTGAGGTAGACTATGTGATAGCAGGTGCAGGAAGTGGCGGCACATTTAGTGGGGTGTTAAAATACCTAAAGGAAAAAAATCCAAATGTTAAGGGAATTCTTGCTGATCCTGTAGGCTCTACTATGGGCGGTGGCGAGCATAGCGACTATGATATAGAGGGCATCGGAAATGATTTTATAGCGGACACAATGGATATGTCATTGGTAGATGAAGTGATTAAAATAACAGACAAGGAAGCATTTCATGTGGCACGAGAAATTGCCAAAAACGAAGGAATTTTTGCCGGATCTTCATCGGGAGCGGCCATGGCGGCAACGCTAAAGTTTGCAAAAAATGTTAAAAGAGGCAATGCCGTTGTTATTTTCCCAGATCGTGGTGACCGTTATTTCAGCAAACATTTATATGCATAAAAGGATTCGAATAATATGGGGAATTTGATACCAGCAAAGGCAAAAACATGATATCTACATATACGAGCACATTGTTTACGAGCCACATAAGCACGTCTGTTTTGCTTCTCTTCCTGACATGTTTGAGCGCACGATTATCTGGAGTTCACTTTCGAAAACATGCTCAATAACAGGTTGGCGTTCGGGATATATCATAGCGCCTGCTGAAATTGTCGATGTGGCAAAAAAAGTATATGATTTTTTGACGGTGGGAGCGGAAACCCAACTTCACGAGGCTTTAAGAGATCCATCATCTCATCAGGCGTCACTTTTTCAAGAAAAATAATACGCTAAATGAAGCACGAATTTCTAACCCTGAATTTCAAAATTGAAAAGAACCGCCACCTGTGTGGAGTATTGCCATTTTTGAATAAGAACGGGTGGTTTGTTTCAACAAATTCAAAAAAACTATTGACAAAATATAACCTGTGCCTTATAATATACTAAATCGATAGGAATACTAAGATAAGAAAATTCAAACATGACCTGCATTTTTTTGCCGGCTAGTTGGTTTAAACGTTACATACGAGTGATAGCAGGAATACCTGTTGTTATAAATAACAAAATATTTTAGAATAAGAAAAGAGGGTAAATTATGAAAAAGAAATTATTAGCATTAACACTGATTGCCGCATTGGGAATATCGCTTGTCGGCTGCAGTAGCAACTCAAAAACAGCACAGAGTAGTTCCAAAGAAGTAAAAACGGTAGAAATTGCACTTGTTGCTGAAAACGCACCATACACTTATGAAGATAAGGCTGGTAACCCAGCAGGTTACGATTATGAAGTATTGAAAAAAATTGATGCTGCGCTTCCAGGTTATCAGTTCAATTACAAAGTTATTGATTATGAGACGGGCTTAATTGGCACAAAAGAAGGAAAATACGATATTAACGCTGGTTGCTACTTCCGTACCGATGTGCGTGAAAAAACCTATTTAGTATCATCCCCTTACAATTACTATTTCCTTAATTTAATTGTTAATCCTGATAGCAAGATTGAGACATTGAATGATCTCAATGGGAAATCGCTTGTACCGATCGATGCAACGGATGGACGTTACGCTGCATTCAAAGATTGGCTTAAAGCTCATCCTGATGTCAAAATCAATATGACACCTTCTTCTTCGCAGGCAACATACGTAGATATGTGTGATTCTGTTCACAATGGTACATATGATGCTGTTTATCTTTCCAAATCACAGTTCGAAGGTGTAGCAGACAAATTAAAATATAAGATGAAGGTTACGGGAAATGTTGATGGTCGCGATACCGTTTTTCTAATCAATAAAGACAAAAACGAATTGCAGACAGCCATTAATAGTGAAATCACAAAACTAAAAGATGATGGCACATTGACCAAGTTATCAGGAAAATTCTTTAAGCAAGACAATTTTGCCATTGCGAAAGATCTTGGACTCAAATAATTACGATAGTGAATCGGCAGAAAGGATACGATTATGGCAGATGGAGTGAAATTAATGAAAGATGCGTTGCCAGGACTGATAGAGTACCTTCCAATGACGTTGTATTTTTTGATTGTTCCCTCTATCATTTCACTGATACTTGGTAGTATGATATGTGCAGTCAGAGTGGGACGAAAGAATGTGTTATATCGTATTGCCACTGTTTTTGTGTCCTTCTTTCGAGGAACCCCATCGCTTGTGCAACTTTATTTGGTTTTGTATGGTTTACCCAAGTTGTTTGAGATATTTGGGGTCAATATAAACCGCTGGTCTGCGGCGACATTTTTCGTAATTGCGTCCATACTTAATTTTTCAAGTTTTGTATCAGAGGCGCTACGTGGAGCATATCTTGCCATGGATCATGGACAGATTGAGGCGGGCTATAGTGTCGGATATAGTAGGTGGCAATGTTTACTTCATGTGATTGTACCACAGACTTTACAAATAGCTCTTCCGAACCTCAAAAATCTTGAAATCGACCTATTAAAGGGTACTGCACTTGCCTATACAATCGGCGCAGTTGAAGTGTTGGGATATGCCCATAGGCTAATTGCGATAAACTCCGGTGCTGGACGCATGTGGGTCTTATTGGCAGCAGCTATTCTATATTTCGTGATTAATGTAGTGCTTGAAGTATTTTTCAATTTACTGACAAAACATTATAGCAAGTATGAAAGGAGCCTAGCATGAATCTAGATTATAAATTTATGATAAGCGATTTTCCTATCGTTTTGAGAGCGTTGCCAGTTACACTCGCACTCACTTTATGGTCTATGCTGTTTGCCGTTGCCGTTGCCGTTTTATTTGGTGCCATCATTTTGCGAAACGTTCCCATATTAAAGCAGATTGTTATGGCAATCAACTCCTTTTTAAAAGGAATTCCACTGATTGTACAGCTATTGTTCTGTTATTATGCCATTCCGTATTTACTTTCGAACCTTGATGGGTTTCTATTCATCAAATTTGATCCGCGCAACGTACCATATTTTGGTGCGGCCGTGACTGCATTTGCTTTTAACTTTGGAGCATATATGACTGATGTTGTTGTATCATCCGTAAAAGCTGTTGACAAAGGTCAGCTAGAAGCATGCTATTCAGTTGGAATGACTAAATTTCAGGGAATGATGAAAATCATCATCCCACAGGCGGCGGTCATTTCTATTCCCAACATGGCGAACTATTTTATATGGCTTTTGAAAGCCACAAGTATTGCTTCCGTTGTTAATGTGGTAGAAATGCTTACGACTGCGAGAATTAGCGCATCCGATGGTTATCAGTACATGGAAGCTTATCTGGTTGCGGCGGCAATTTATTGGATTGTATGTATTGTTGTCGAGAGATTGATAAAGCGCCTTGACGTTCGAGTGGGAAGTTATAACAAGAAATTAACGGTAGCATAGGAGGATCAGAGTATGGTAGAACTAAAAAACGTTAAAAAGAAGCTTGGCGACGAGGAGATCCTAAAGGGCGTCAATTTGACAGTAGGTACTGGTGAAGTAGTCGTCATACTAGGGCCTTCTGGTTCGGGGAAAACAACCTTGCTTCGCACGATCAATTTTTTGAATGCTGCAGATGAAGGAACAATTACAATCGATGGAGACACGGTAGACTGCAAAAAATATCATAAAGATCAAGTGCTCAAGCTGAGAAGAAAAACTGGCATGGTATTTCAAAATTACAATTTATTTAAAAACAAGACGGTGCTGCACAATATTACACAAGGTCTAACAACTGTGCAAAAGATACATAAGGATGAGGCAAGGCAAAAGGCATTGGCACTTTTAGAAAAGGTGAATCTTCAAGAAAAGGCAAATGCATATCCTAGTGAATTGTCAGGTGGTCAGCAGCAACGTGTCGGGATTTGCCGTGCTTTAGCCTTAAATCCTAACGTTATCTTATTTGATGAACCGACATCTGCCTTAGACCCTGAACTGACAGGTGAAGTGTTGAACACAATGACAGATATTGCAAAAACAGGTATTACGATGATTGTCGTAACGCATGAGATATCTTTCGCCAGAGATGTTGCTGACAAGGTTGTGTATATGGAAGGTGGCGTGATCGTAGAAGAAGGAACGCCTCAAGAAGTTATCGGTCATCCTAAGGATGAGAAGACGCTTAAATTTTTAAGGTCTATTTTGGACAATTATGATTATGTAATTTAACATCAATTATTAAAAAAATGAAATGATAGAAGGTAAGAAGTATGGCATTTGAAAACAACAAACCATCCATTGTGAATCCAGCTGTTAATGGAATTCGCGATATTAGCGAAAGACGTGCCGCAACCATTAGTAATATGATAGACGAGGCAAAAAAGCGAGGGCTTGATGATGCGTTTGCACGCGAAGCAATTTATAAGTATGGTGCGGATAACGGAAAAGCGTTATATAATAGCTTGAAAGATCCGACAGATTTCAAAGAATTTGCATCGGTTTTTGGAACCGATCATAATAAAGATCTATTTGAAATGGAAACAGTAGAAAAAACAGATGAAACATTGGCCATTGATTTTCATTATTGCCCTTATGTAACCGAATGGGCTAAGCAAGGAAAAAAACCCGAAGAAATTGCAAAATTGTGTGAAATTACAATGGAGGGCGATCATGCATTTGCGAAACAATTTGACAATCTAGAGTTTAAATTAGAAGGCACAATTGCAGATGGATTGCCAGTATGCAAACTGCGATTTAACAAAGTGAATAAAATCAATGAATAATGATGAGATGGGCGATACGAGACAGGAACCATATGGGGCTTCTACGTGTAGAGAATTTTATCGCTGACTTTAGACAAAGGAGGGTATCGTATGCTTTATAATTTTGATGAGATGATTGACCGTAAAAATACAGATTCTATAAAGCACGACTTTGCTGAGCAGCAGGGTAAGCCAGATGGGATCCTACCACTTTGGGTCGCTGATATGGAGTTTAGAACGCCACAAGTCGGTATTGATGCGCTCATAGACAAAAGTAGACATGGCATTTTTGGCTATTCTTGAGTCTAGACAGGATTATTTTGAAGTACTAAAAAAGTGGTTTTTAAGCAATTATGAATGGAAAATACAGCCCAGTTGGCTTGTAAAGACCCCAGGTGTCGTTTATGCTATTTGTAGTGCCATTAGTGCTCTGACAAAAAAACAAGATGCCGTACTTGTTCAACAGCCTGTTTATTACCCATTTTCCGAGTCGATTTTAGTATAGTTTTTAAAGTTCAATCTACATATATAGAGGTTTTTATTGGTTAAAATCATCTAAAAAGTTATAAGTCGTATCGCCCTTGTGATACGATATAATCATATCTAAATTTACATTGTGTATACTTTCGAATATATTCATATCAATATATTGACTCGTTTGTCTTAACTTCTTGATCAGTGCTTTCATTTCTTGACGTTTCGAACCGCCCCCGTTATCACCTAAAACACAGCTTTCGGTGAACCTGCAAGCACATTGAATAAAATTTAAATCATGATATCTCTTCCAAACTAAAATATCGGCTTCTTTCACCATATATAGCGGTCTTATAAGCTCCATGCCTTCAAAATTTGTACTATGGAGTTTAGGCATCATGGTTTTCATCTCTCCGCTATAAAACATGCTCATGAGAACCGTTTCAATGACATCATCAAAATGATGCCCTAGTGCTATCTTGTTGCATCCAAGCTCTTTAGCCTTGCTATAAAGGTATCCTCTTCGCATTCTAGCACATAGATAGCAGGGGGATTCATCGACGCCTGCTACAATATCGAAGATATCGGTTTTAAACATTTTAATGGGATATTTAAAAGCTTAGTGTTATCAATAATGGTCTGCCGATTTATTTCGTTATAACCTGGATCCATAACTAAGAATTCCAGATCAAAATGAAATTTTCCGTGCCTTTGTATTTCTTGCATACATTTTGCCATCAGCATCGAATCTTTGCCACCTGATATGCAGACAGCAATTTTATCATTTTCCTTGATCAGTTCATATCAATTAATGCCTGCTATAAACTTTTTCCATATTTCTTTTCGTTATTTTTTAATGATACTTCTTTCGATTTCTATATGTTTTTCCATTTATATCTCCTACTTCACTAATTTTTGATAACACTTGTCAAAGCATTCTAAAAACATGTCAATATCATTTTTCGTTGTTAAGTGACACAAACTTATTCTTATAGTAGAGAGTGCTGCTTTCCTATCTTTTGTTAGCGCATAAACTGGCCTTGAAACGGTATTAGGCGCACAACATGCAGACTTTGTGGCAACGTAGATTTCATAGCTTTCCAGTTCTTTTTGAAAAATTTCTGATTTAACTCCTTTAATACTCAAGTTTTGAATAAAAGGAACGGAGTTTTCTGTGCTATTTATTTTCACATTAGAATATTTTTTTAAGTGTTCTTTTAAACGACGATTCAGTCCATCCACATATTGATACCGTTGTTCGATGTTCGCCATGGAAAGGCTAAGAGCCTCTTTCGTAGCAACAATAAGTGCGAGGGCAGGTGTACCGCTTCTATAGGGGGTAGTGCTTATTCCACCATGAATTTGAGGCTCTAATAGGATGTTTTCTTTTTTTATAAGCACGCCTGAACCATTTAGACCGAAAAATTTGTGGGGAGCAAATGTCATTAAATCAACATTTTCAGTAAAAATATTAATTTTACCGACGGCTTGGGTGGCATCCACATGAAAAATACAAGAATGGGATTTCAGTAATTCGGAAATCTTTTGAATATCCTGTCTGATTCCAATTTCACTGTCTACATAGCAGATTGATACGAGAATGGTATCGTCTCTTAGTAGTTCTTTTAAATGGTCTAAATTAATCAGACCATTGGGTAGAATGTTGACATAATCGATTTCATAGCCTTTATTTTCTAAATAAGCCATGGAACCATTGACAGAAGAATGTTCTAAAAATGTCGTAATAATATGTTTGCCGCGGTTTCTATATTTTGCAGCTACGCCTTTAATAGCTAAATTATTCGCTTCGCTAGCACCAGAAGTGAAAATAATTTCAGTTTCTTTAACGCCCAACAAACTTGAAATTTGTTTCGTGGATTCTAGCAATTTCGAGTTGGCTTCAAGACCGATTAAATAATGGGAATTGGGATTTGCTATATATTTTTTTGTTGTCTCACAAAATGCTTCTAATACCAGTGGGTCTACGGGAGTATTAGCGGCGTAATCTAAATATATCATGAATGTCTATCTCCTTTGTATGAATTAAATTTTATCATAAAATGTGATGTTTATCAATCATTTAATTTTTTTCTGTTTCTGCTATCAAGCTTGTGGGACAAGGCTATTTTAGTAGCTTTTAAGTTTTTAAATTTTTTTCAAAAACTTATTGACAAATTTTAAATTCAGGCATATTATTATAACATAGTAAACATATATGAATAATATATTATAAAACGGAGGTTGTTATTATGTCAAAAATTTATAAGAGTCTTACAGAATTAATAGGAAAGACACCGCTATTAGAACTTTCAAATTATAATAAGAAAAATGATTTGAAGGCATCGGTTGTGGCTAAGTTGGAGTATTTTAATCCAGCAGGGAGTGTAAAGGACAGAATTGCTTTTAACATGATTGAAGATGCCGAGAAACGCGGCGCGCTAAAACCAGGTTTTGTCATTATAGAGCCAACAAGTGGTAATACAGGAATCGGTCTTGCATCGGTTGCCGCAGCTAAGGGGTATCGTTTGATCTTAACATTACCGGAGACTTTTAGCATTGAGCGCCGTAACTTAGTGAAGGCCTATGGTGCAGAATTAGTTTTAACCGATGGATCTAAGGGAATGAAGGGTGCTATTGCAAAGGCAGAGGAATTAGCAAAAGAAATACCCAATAGCTTTATTCCAGGTCAATTTGAAAATCCTGCCAATCCAGAAGCACATAGAAATACCACAGGACCTGAAATTTGGGAAGATACAGATGGCAGAGTCGATATCTTTGTAGCTGGTGTAGGTACAGGTGGTACGATAACTGGCGTGGGTGAATATTTAAAATCAAAAAATCCTAATGTAAAAGTGGTCGCAGTAGAGCCTGCAGATTCTCCAGTTTTATCTGAGGGCAGAGCTGGTTCTCATAAAATTCAAGGTATTGGACCTGGATTTGTTGCAAAAACCCTTAATACGGATATATATGATGAAATTATTACCGTTAAAAACGAAGAGGCATTTGCTGTTGGAAAAGAGCTAGGCAGAGTAGAAGGTTTGCTTGTTGGTATATCCTCGGGTGCTGCTGTATATGCTGCAACTAAGCTTGCCAAACATCCAGAAAATGCTGGTAAAACCATCGTTGTGTTATTGCCTGACACAGGCGAGCGTTATCTTTCTACGCCACTGTTTGCAGAATAAAACGTAGAGTCACGTATTCATAGCGCATCAATAGAAGACTTATAATAGATTCATTCTGATATAAGTCTTCTCTATTATAGTAAGGAGAAATAATATGAAAAAAAGTACGTTCGGACAGGAATATGGTTTTCAAACTCGTAGTGTCCATACTGGCAATGATATAGATGGCGAAACAGGTTCTATTAGACGTCCCATAACGATGGCAAATAGTTATGCACTACCTTATGACCCGACTGATGTAAATTGGAGTGATGCTGGCAAGGCGTTATATACCAGAAACAGTGGAGCCAATCAGCTGTATTTGCAGGAAAAGTTGGCAGCACTCGAGGGTAGCGAAGATTGTGTTGTACTGGCCACAGGGGTTGCGGCTTTATCGGGTGTCTTTTTTTCGATGCTAAAATCTGGCGATCATGTTGTTTGTTCTCATGTATCCTATATTGCCGTTTATAGATTGCTCACTCAATATCTGCCTGAAAAATATGGCATTGAAGCTACGCTGGTTGATACTTCGGATTTGTCAGCGGTTAAAGCCGCCATTCGTAGTAATACGAAATTAATCCATATTGAGACGCCAGGTAACCCAACATTGAACATTAGTGATATAGAGGCGATCGCACAAATAGCGCATGAAGCGGGTGCGCTCCTCTCCGTGGATAATACCTTTGCATCACCTTACAATCAGCGTCCGACTTCGCTAGGAGCCGACCTTACCGTTGAAAGTTTGACCAAATTCATTAATGGTCATGGGGATGCGATGGGCGGTGCGGTTTTGGGTTCTAAGCAGCTGATTGATAAAATTAGGGCAGAAGCTATGATTAACATGGGTGGAGCCATAAGTCCCTTTAATGCATGGCTGATTATGCGCGGTGCTGTTACGCTTCCACTTCGGATGAAGCAGCACAATGAAAATGCCTTGAAAGTGGCGAAGTATTTGGAAGCGCTTCCTGTTGTGAGCTTTGTGTCCTATCCAGGGCTCGAAAGTCACCCGGATCATGAAGTCGCTAAAAGGCAAATGATAAATGGATACTCAGGTGTCCTATCCTTTGGAATCCATGCTAGTTTTGATAAACATAACGAATTTGTGAGCTTCCTAAAGGTAATCACCTCTGCAGTATCCTTAGGCCACGATGAAAGCCTCCTTGTCTTTTTAGGTCCAGACGATGAACGCCAGTATCTGTATCCCGAAAAATTTCATCACGGATTTTTTCGTTTCAGCGTCGGTATTGAGGATGCGGAAGACATCATTGGCGACATTAACCAAGCGCTAATAAAAGCGGGACTGTTGCAAGAAATTTAATAATCTAAATGAATTCGTTATATGTGGTTGACAAAGATAATACATGATGTTAATTAGGGATTATCGTAATAAGCTTTATTTTGTTAAACGATTATTTGTTGTATAATAGGAAAGTAGTCTGTTAGAATAATGGTAAGAACTAGAGGCAACCAGTATAGATAGCATAAAAAAGAGGGAGTAGGATTAATGAATAGCAATCATTTAAATCAAACCTTAGTTTCTATTTATAAAGAACTACATCAAAATCCAGAATTATCTTTTGAAGAATACGACACCACAAAAAGATTAAAAGAATTATTAGCAGGAGCGGATGTAGAAATATTAGATGTACCGATTAAAACGGGATTAGTGGCGCGTATCACAGGGAAGAGCGATAGCCCTGTCGTAGCATTAAGGTGTGATATCGACGCGCTACCAATAGAAGAAGAAACAGCTGCGGCCTATCAATCAAAAAACAGGGGAAAAATGCACGCTTGTGGTCATGATTTTAATATGGCGTCTATTTTAGGTGCGACTCTATTATTAAAGGAAAAGCAGAAAGAGTTAAACGGAACGGTTAAAATACTTTTCCAGCCTGGTGAAGAGTCTTCAAATGGGGCGGAAAAAGTACTGAAAACGAATATTTTATCCGATGTGAAGGCTATATTCGGCATACACGCGACGCCTGATTTAAAAGTGGGGGAAGTAGGCATTGCCGAGGGTGCGCCCACTGCTGCGGTTGATCGGTTTGAAATTGAAGTAACAGGCGTAGGGGCTCATGCAGCGCATCCTGATCAAGGTGTTGATCCTATCGTCATATCTGCACAAATCATCACTGCTTTTCAATCAATTATAAGCAGAAACCTCGATCCTTTTGATACTGCGGTTATTAGTATCACGAGCCTTCACAGTGGCAATACATGGAATGTCATCCCGACGCATGCGAATATGGTTGGGACAGTTCGAACATTAAACGCCAAAACGCGTGAATTTATCCCAAACCGCATGAAATGTATGGCAGAGCAAATTGCGGTAGCTTTTGGAGCGACAGCCAAATTCTTATGGTTTTCTGGTCCTTCTGCTACAAATAACAGAAGGGAATGGGTAGAATTTTCGAATGAAGTTGCCAAGAAGAGCGATTTGAAAGTAGTACCATATCCATCTACATTAATTGGTGAGGATTTCGCTTATTATCAAGAAAAGATAGAGGGTGCATTTATTTGGGTTGGTGTGGATTCATTATTTCCGCTTCACAATCCTAAATTCATCGTGAATACTGACGCGATAGAAAGTAGTTCAAAGTATTTTGCAAATCTTGCTGAAAATGCATTACTAAAATTGAAATAGATAAAAAAACATGCTCCTTTTTAAGAAGCATGTTTTTTATAAGGTGTAGGTAAACTTTCCACTTTTTACAATGTCACTTTCTATATAAACTCTTTCGCAAGTATTGTCACCAGTTAAAACATTTTTAGTAAGCTGATGTGTTAGGCATCTCGTGAAATTCTCTATATTGGTTGTATCGATAACATTGCAGTAAAGCGGGGCAAATTCGCGAAACCAGGGAGACTCTTCAAAATAGGTAACCCAACATTCTGCGTAAGGGCAATGGTTTTTGCCAAGTTCCTTAACCCAACCATTGATCGGTAAATCATTGATTTGATTAAATGTATCGAGTGTGCATGGAAGGTTTAGCTTTTTTGCCTTTTCCCGAAGTTTTTGCGTTCGGTCGATGGAAAGACTATAGAGAATCTTTTGCGCCTTTTCTTTTGCCATATCGATTCCTAGATCTTCCGCTAAAACCTTACATAAGTGGTAGTATAGCATGGCAAACTGTCGACATTCGCTTCTGATGCCCTCTACTTCTTTGGATAATTCATATTTTTGAATATCACTCATTTTGGTATACTCTACCTTTCTTTCATTTAATCGGGCAAAACAGGCGATTTGCCATCAAATCTTTCTATCGCCATATCGACAAACTTTGTCATCGAAATGGCACCCATGGCACAATTGGAAGCACAACGTCCGCAACCGACGCAAGCGTAAACGTCTGCTAGCCATGGCACAAAAACACCTGGTCGATTCGTTTCTGTCATTTTTAGTCCGCGTACTTTGCATAGGTTAACGCAGCTCCCACAGCCGTCGCAGAATATGGGAATGATCCATGGCAACTGTTTTGGCTTTTTATATGTATCAGCATCCTTAGGTTTTATCGAATTTTGCGCTTCCATGAAAAATACCTTTCCTAAACCTTATTTATTGACAGGCGCTAAATCTGTCCAACGGCTTTCATCAAATTCAGCCATAGCATCAAAGCCAATGGTATCAAGCCTTATTCCAGCTTCATAGCCAGGTTTTGTGCAGTAGATTTCGTTTACGAGTATTTCAAGCTTATTCGGGCTTAAGCTAGCATTTCCCTTAAACTGATACGGTGCGCGAATGGAACCTATTTGACCAGGTGCCACTGCCACTTGTGGGTTTTCAGCAATATTGCCTTTTATAAATTCAAATTGAGCATCTGTTAGCGGAACAATGATATGTTCGCCTTTCACCTCTACTGTATCGGTAACGATTATTCTAGGATATCCATTTTTAGCACTCGTTGCAATATGTACGCCTAAAGTACTAATCCAACTGTTCATTCTGTTTGTTAGTTCCATTACGCTCTACCTCCTTCAACTTTCTGACCTGCTTTTTCTGCATCAAAAGAATAAATATTTTCAACTTTTACAATGATTAATCCTCTTTGCGCTAACTTCGGTGGTGCAATATCTGGTGGTACTTCGTCTGGCGGCTCCTTTGCTGCCCAGTCGCCCCACTCATCTAATAACTCACCTGCACTCACATCATACCATTTAAAATCGGTAGGTGATGCGTGGCTGATAATCGTTGCAGGTCCACTGAATACCCATGGATGTTCAGAAACTGGATAAGCAACAGATATGCTTCCTACTGGATTTTCATTTAAATTTACTTTCGTTTTTTGTGCAAACATATCAGCAATGATGATATAATCCTCTTTATATGTAGCGACAAATCTCTCTGCTACAATATTCGGTTTCCCATCTTTGCTAACTGTCGTTAGGTGCACAACGGCACCGCCTTTGCCAATAACCTTAATAAAGCCCTTGATTTCATCGGTTAGAATTCCCATAACAATTACCTCCTGTAGTTTTTTGTTTAATGTATAGTATTCATATATAGATTATATGAATTAAAACTGCATTTGTCAATACTTATTATAAATTATTTTTTTCAACATTTTATTTGACTTTTTCTGGTTAGCGCGGTAAAACGTAAAATATCCTATCATTACAGTAGGATAACATGGGAGAAAGGTAGAGAAATGGACTGCGGTGGTTTTAGTAGAGTGGGTAATGTGATACCATATGCATAGAAAGGAAGACAAACTATGCCAAGTAGAAATAGTAAATATTCAGAAGAAATGAGAGAACAAACCTCACTCTACGTGTTAGAAAGTGGAAAATCAGCAACAAAAGTATCAGAAGAAATAGGAATAGATGTAAATATTGTGTTCCTTTGGGTAAGAGATTATCGTAGAAAAAATAATATGCCAAGTTATGCAGAGGAAAAAGGAATAGGACCAAAGACACCAAAAGAAAAAAGTGAACTATAGGATAATCAGCAGCATGAGCCGACCAGGTTGCCCATATGATAATTCTTGTGCTGAAAGTTTTTTTGCCACTTTGAAAAAGGAATGTATTTACAGGAAAAAATATGTTACAATGGATGAAGTAAAGAACGATATGTTTCGATACATAGAATTATTTTATAACAGAAAACGTATGCATTCTACTCTGGATTATATGAGTCCAGTAGAATATAGATTAAAACATAACGGAACGAAAATAGCTTAATAATCATGATTTTGGTATGCAGATGGTAGGGCAAAACCCTCTATCAAAAAGTCGACGCAGTCCATTATAGAAGTTTTCAGTAGGCATAATAGTGCCATTCAAAACGCGAATGATTTAAAAAAAAATTACCTTAAAAAAAGCCGTATTTGTCTTTGAAGGTAGTCGTGTCTATAACGAGTATATGGATAATACTAATAAATATCATAATACAAAAAAGCTCATGAAGACATTCGGAGTAGATTTTTTCGGCATCCACATAAACGATTTGGAGAAATATAATTTTACAGTTTTATAGGAGCTTATAATGAAAATAATCATTCATAGAGGTACTCATCAAATTGGTGGTTGTATCACAGAAATCAAAACTAAGCAGGCACGGATTTTTATAGATATGGGTGCTGAACTACCCAAAAGTGATGTTAATTCAACCCCCTCATCAAATATTAAAATCGAGGGCGTTACAGCTGGTATCGCTGACTGTGATGCAGTGTTTTTTACTCATTATCACGGGGACCATATTGGTTTGATCTCTGATGTTTTATCAAACATACCTCTGTATATGGGCGGGGCAGCTAGGGATATATTTCTAACGTTCTACGAGCGTATGGGTGGCGATAATATAGGTGCCATAAAAAACATTATTCCTTTTTCGGCTAATCAGCCAATCCAAGTCAAGGATATAAAAATTACTCCTTTTGTAGTTGACCATTCAGCTTATGATGCTTATATGTTTTTAATCGAAGCTAATGGCAAGAAGATACTTCATACAGGGGATTTCCGCACTCATGGTTTTAGAGGCAAGGGTTTGATTCCCACTCTAAAAAAGTATGTTGGCCAAGTTGATGTTCTTATTACTGAGGGAACGACACTATCCCGAAAAGATAACAAAGTTATGACCGAAAGCAAACTGCAACAAAATGCCAAACAGCTATTACAAGATAATAAATATGTTTTTGTCTTATGCTCCTCAACTAATATCGATCGAATAGCGGCTTTTTATAGTGCGACACCAAAAGGTAAATATTTTATCTGCGATAAATATCAAAGCGATATTCTTAACATCGCTAAGGCGTATGGAGAAAAGTATAGTTCTCTATATTCATTTAACAAAGTTTTAACCTTTGGTAATAATCTTCTACCCAAGCTACAAAAAAAAGGCTTTTGTATGATTGTACGGAGTAACAGGGCTTTCAAAGAGATAATGAATAAGTTTGATAAAAAAGATTGCCTTGTTATCTTTTCCTTATGGGAAGGATACTTGCAACAAAATGAGAATGACTTCTCCGAAATTTTAAACGAATTTAATTGGCAACCCTTACATACGAGTGGTCATGCTACTAAAAAAGCCATTATAGATGTTTGTAATACCGTCAAACCACAGATTGGCATCGTACCTATACATAGTGAAGCTCCAACACAACTTAGCAACTTACAATTGCCATATCCTATAAAATATTTAAAAGACAATGAAGTTTTTGAATTATGATATTGGATACATAGAATTATTTTATAATAGAAAACATATGCATTCTACCCTGGATTATATGAGCCCAGTAGAATATAGATTAAAATATAATGGAAGAGAAGTAGCTAATAATCATGATTTTGGTATGCAGATGGCAGGGCAAAACCCACTATTAAAAAGTCGACGCAGTCCACTTTTGAGATGGCGCATTATTAGATTTCTTTAAGAGTGGCTACATTAAAAGATTAAACAGCATTGAAACGCGCTAACTGCTACCAGAGAATTAGTAAATGCAGATATTTATTCTGGTAAAATGATGTTAATAGAGAAACTTGAGGAGATAAATAATGGCACTAATTCAAGACGAATTAAAAATAACAAAACTAAAAGACTTGCTTAATATAAATTTAGCATTGCCGTCATATCAACGACCATATAGCTGGAGCGATAAGTCAACCAATACCTTATTTATTGATACATATGAGGCGTTTAAAGATGGAATAAACGAATATCGTCTTGGCTCAGTAATTCTACATAAAGAAGGCTCCGGAAAGTATAATATTGTTGATGGGCAACAAAGGCTTACCACATTGTCAATTTTGCTTTATTGTTTAGGCGATGACAAACAAAGTATGTTGAAAGAAAAATACGGCAAATTATCGAATGATGTTATTGTCACAAATTTTGGCCTCCTTTCTAAAAGAACTAACGAATTAACCTATGATGAACGTCAAAAATTTAAAGAGTATATTTTGTATCAATGCACCACGGTTCAAATTGTCACAGACAGTGAGCAAGAGGCGTTTCAGTTTTTCGATTCACAAAATTCTCGCGGCAAAGAGTTAGCACCACATGATTTGTTGAAATCATACCATTTGCGAGAAATGAATAGTGAAGATGAAAATCAAAAAGTTAAAATCATAAATCGCTGGGAAAACATGAACCAAGACCACCTGAACGATTTATTTAAAATCTATTTGTATCCACTGACTCAATGGTATAAAGGAAAAGAAGGGTTAGGTTATTCTTCAAGTAAAATTGATTCTTTCAAAGGAATTAAGGGATCAAATATCTACAATTATGCAATTTACCATAAAGCTAGTAATTTGCATGTAGAACAATTCAATGCTAATGGTAGTAATGAATTGCTTGCTTCAAAATCTTTGAATCAATTCCAATTGACACAGCCCTTGATAGCTGGAAAGCGATTCTTTAATTACACACTTCATTACGGAAAATTGTTAGAAAAAATACAAAAACAAATTAATCATTTCCATGGTCAAG
>Ga0183100_1000689_pt1 | contig 22896 bp, 16 predicted proteins | sample Biomet2_FD_127789 | JGI IMG/M metagenome (GOLD analysis project Ga0183100, IMG submission 127789) | Microbial communities from bioreactor (seeded with anoxic lake sediment) at LBNL, California, USA - Biofuel metagenome 2 | ecosystem: Engineered > Bioreactor > Anaerobic > Unclassified ...
GGCGTTTGCCTCGTGTTTCCTTTGGGTGCGCCCTTTATGATCCGAGCAAAGAAAACATTGATGAAGCACTCGACCGCGCGGATGGACTCATGTACCAGAGAAAACGCGAAAAGAGGGCGGTGCGGGTTGTCGAAGAGCCCAAACAAGAAACAACGGTTGCCCCCGAAAAACGGTGAAGTGTTTTAGTCGCTTTTTCTAGCAGGCAAAGAAAAGGTTGCCTGCTTTTTTATTTGGCAAAATGACGTTTTTGAATTAAAACGAAGTTAGTTAAGAATTAATTACGGAAAAGTACTTAGTCATGACTTCAGGGGTTTCGAGACAGCCATTGCCAAACCAATAGACAATCAAAACCACAAAGCTCTCAATGGCTTGCTCGACCTGCAGCTCTTTAGGAAGGTCCTTACGAGGCAGGAGACCCGTTTCAACGGCCTTGACCGATAAGGGACGCAGTTTGGAACGGAGATCACGGAGAAAGACCTCGCGGCCTGAACTTTGAAGGATCACGGAGATTAGGTCTTTCTCATCGTGAAGGTGATAGAGGATGTGGGTGATGAAATGGGCGTAGTCCAAAAGGGAGGTTTTGGAAAAGTCGTGGGTCCCTTCCTCTTCAAGGGTGTGGGAGAAGACGTGATTGAAGATATCCTTGCCAACGGAATCGAGGACATCGTCAAGGGATTTGAAGTGGGCGTAAAAGGTGGAACGGGAAACGCCGGACGCCTTTAGAACGTCACCGATCGAAAGAGAACTATAGTCTTGATGCCCCAAGCAGATGGCGAGGCCATGATAGATGGCGTCCTTGGTCTTGATGATTCGTTTATCCATGATTATTTCCCGGATGATTGTCCACTTTCTTAGATAAAATAAAACACAATGTTTGGTATTTTTCAATTTTATAAAACAAATATGTCATAAATGTTCTTTTATTTCTTGGCATTTGGTAATGTTATTTCATGCAACGAACCATCCCTTGGGATCTAAAGGAAGCCTACGCGAAAAAAGCTTGGCAAAAGAGAGTCATCTTAGGCTGCGGTCTTTTGGCTGTTCTCGTAGCTTTTGTTCTTTCCCTAATGGTTGGCAGCTCCTGGCTTTCGATCCCCGAGAGCTTCCTCGCTTTGTTCGGGCAAGGAACATCCACCAGTGTCCGGATCGTTCAAGCCATCCGTTTGCCTCGTGCCTTAGCGGCCCTCCTCGCTGGAGCGGGGCTCGCCTTGGCCGGTCTAATCATGCAATCGACTCTCGGCAACATCATGGCCTCGCCGAGCGTTCTAGGGGTCTCTAACGCGGCCGTCTTCGGGGCCAACGTTTCCATCATCGCCTTCGCCGGAGGTTTTCTCTCGACCGGCCATAACATCGAGAACTACGGTACGAACGCTAACCCGTTTGCTACCTCGGCTATCGCCTTTGTCTTTGCCCTTTTGTCCGTCATGCTGATTTTGGGCCTCTGCCGTCTTCGGTCGTTTTCTCCTAACACAGTGATACTGGCTGGTCTCGCCCTTGGGGCAGTCTGGACGGCTGGCACAACCATCCTCCAGTTCTACGCAACTGATGTGGGCTTAAGTGCGGCCGTTATCTGGTCCTTTGGCGATCTCGGACGGGCTTCTTTTACCACCGACGCCATCGTGTGTGCCGTCGTGGCGGCCTCCGGTGTTTTCTTTTATCTCTTCCGTTATAAGTACAATGCTCTCTTGGGTGGAGGCGATGTGGCCTCTTCGGTCGGCGTGAAGGTAGACCGCCTCCGCTTCGTTTCGCTTCTTATCGCCTCGCTCCTTACCGCGGTCTGCGTTTCCTTCTATGGCATCATCGGCTTCGTGGGGCTTATTTGCCCACACGCCATGAGAAGGATTGTGGGCAATGATCATCGTTTCCTAATCCCGGGATCACTGATTGCGGGTTCCTTTTTGCTTCTCGTCGCGGATATTCTCTCACGAGTGATTGCTAATGGTTCCGCGTTGCCGGTCGGGGCCATCACCGCACTCCTTGGTGCCCCCTTCTTCCTCTATCTCATCTTCGCGCGACAGGGGGAAAGACCATGATCGAGATCAAGAACCTGTCCGCAGGTTATAGCAAGCACGACGATGGTGTTCTTCATGACGTTTCTTTGACCATCGCGGATGGGAAAATCGGTGTTTTGCTAGGGCCTAACGGCTCTGGCAAATCCACACTTCTAAAAACCGTGGCGGGTTTGCTCCGCCCGGCCAAAGGCGAGATCGTCATTAATGGCTTATCAATCCGCAAGGCTTCAAAGAAGGAGTGGTCCCGTCAGGTGGCTTATGTACCACAAGGCCTGTCGTACGCCCCGTTAAGCGTCTATGACACCATTCTTCTTGGCCGTTTGCCTTTCTTCACGTTCACACCGAGCAAACTTGATCACGAAAAAACGGCGAAAGTGATTAAGGATCTTGGCTTAGAGCCTTTTGCCCTCAAGAACGTTCAGGAACTATCCGGGGGCGAACAGCAGAAAGTCGCTATCGCCAGGGCTCTCAACCAAGAGCCAACCGTCTTGCTCTTCGATGAGCCAACGAGCAACCTCGATCTCCGAAACGAATTGCAGATTGTCAAAGAGGCCAAACGCCTAGCTAAGACAAAGAATCTGACCATTCTCATTGCAATCCATGATCTCAACATCGCCCTGAGTCTCGGAGACCACTTCTTCTTCCTAAAAGAAGGGCATCTCATTGCGGAGGGCAATAAAGAAAGCGTCAATTCCTCTTCAGTCAAAGAGACTTTCGGAGTCGATACCAAAGTTATCAAAGCAGGAAATGAGACCTACATCGTCTATGACCAAGAGGATAAAAATTATGAAAACAAAGACTAGTCTACTAATTCTCTTAGGCGCTTTGACTCTTGTCTCGTGCGGCAATGGATCATCGGGAACGGAAGAAGAGCCCATCACCATAACGGACATGATCTCACGTTCGATCGAGATCAAACCCGGATCCTATAAACGGGTCGTTTGCATCGGGGCTGGCGCCCTTCGTTTGTATTCCTACATCGGAGACGTGAGCCTTCTTGCCGGAGTAGAGGATATAGATAACGAAAGCCTTTCGAGCCGTCCCAAGATGTTTGATGGGACCGCGCGGCCTTACGTGATGGCTAATCGCGATCTTTTTAAGACCTTGCCCTCCTGCGGAGTCGGCGGGCCGAACGCTCAGACGGCAGAAGAAGAAAAGATCCTCTCATGCAACCCGGATATCATCATCAGTGAATACGAAGACGTCACGAAAGCCGACGCCCTTCAGAGCAAACTCGGCGTTCCCGTGGTAACGACCAGCTATGGCTCAAAAGGAGTCTTCGATGAACGAGCCATGACAAGCCTCCAAATGCTTGGCCGGGTCTTTTCAAAAGAAACCAAGGCCGCCAGCCTCATCTCCTTCATCGATAGCGAGCGAGATGATATCAGCAACCGCACGAAAGACGTCCTGCAGAAAGACCAACCGGGAACCTACATCTGTGGGTTAGGCAACTGGGGCACAACCAACCAATACGCGACCGCCCAGAACTACGAACCCTTTAACGTCGCCCACATTCGAAACGTCGTAACGGATCTGCCGACAAACGGGGTGCAGACGATCGACGAAGAGAAGTTCGTCTCGCTTGGCAGCACGATGGACATTATGGTTATCGATGCGGCGGCGGTGAAAAATATCAAACCGACTTTCTCAGCGGACAAGTTTAGTTCCTGCAAAGCCTGGAATGAGGGTCAAGTCTACCTTCAGATGGCCTATAACGCCTACTACACCAACCTCGAGATTGCCTTAGCGAATACCTGGTACTGCGCCAAGGCGGTTTATCCAAGTCTCTTTAGTGACATTGATATCGACACGAAGACCAACCAAATAACAACGGTCTTTTTGGGCCAAGAGTTGGCGAGCGCCGTCAAGGAATACCCCAACTCCTACGGTGGCTATCAGCACATCAACACGGAGGCCTTCTTCGCTTAACAGTTATGGGAAATAAAGAGATCAAAGACTTCTTCGATGGATTGGCCCCGCATTGGGACGCCCACGAGGACACCAGCGACGAAAGAATCCTTTCGTTGCTACAAAGAATCGGGATTAAGAAAGGCGATGCGGTTTTAGATGTGGCCTGCGGAACCGGCCGCATCACCGGTTTGCTCCATGATCTAAGCGGAACGGATGTTCTCGGTGTGGATATTTCGGAAAAAATGATCGATCTCGCAAAGAAGAAATACGAAGGCAAACCCTGGGCCCATTTCGAATGCGGAGATTTTTGTGTGATGAAGGGCGAAAAGAAATACGATGTCGTTGTAATCTATAACGCCTATCCGCATTTCATAAAACCGGAAGAACTTAAGAACGCTTTTTCCCTTTGCCTCAAACAAGGAGGGCTCTTTGCTATTGTTCATTCGATGGGTCGAGAGCAACTCCGCCACCATCATGAAGGGGCACCTTCTTCAATTTGTAGAAACCTCGAAACGGTCTCCATCGAAACCAAATATTTCTTATCGATTTTCTCAATCGTCACTGCGGAAGAAGGCGAAGATCGTTACATTGTCATAGGCAAAAAGAAATAGTCATTACATGTACCGGTGTCTTGAGAACGAAGAATAAACCAGGTCCGGCCGTGTTTGATTGATGGGTGACTAATTTACGAAAAAGAGTTTAAATAAGTACGCATGTTCGGATTCGGTAAAAAGAAAAAAAGGAATTTCGTTTCTTACCCACTTTTCGACGAATTCGATAAAAAGGTCCAGAGGTTGCTAGATTCCGATTCTTTTATTTCAAAAAAACAATACATTCCTTTACAGGAAAGCATCGCTCGTGATGTCGTTCAATTTAAGAACTACCAAGACAATGGTCTCTTTGACACGTGGTGTGAGAGGCAGAACTACGATCCAGAAGCCTTAAATAACGTGATTCTCCAGAACACAACCCTTGAAGCCTTGGTCAATGACCACAACGATAGATTTGTAAAGCACCATATGGCTGATGAACATGATTACCTTGTTAATCTGCTTTCGCCCTACGATCCCAATATCAAACTCGATGATGAGCAACAAAAGGTCGTGTTACGGGATGAAGACTATTCTTTGGTTATCGCTGGAGCTGGAACCGGGAAAACCGCTTCGATTGCCGCCAAGGTCCGCTACCTCGTTGAACGAAAGGGCGTTGATCCAAAAAGAATTCTGGTGGTGTCGTTAACCAGGAAGGCGACCCGCGAACTGAAAGAACGAATCAACGATGGTTTGGGGATTCCGGCGCGCATATCAACTTTCCACTCCATCGGCTACGCAATACGAAACGAAAATGAACCTGTTAAGGTCAAGCCGGTCGGGGATGGGTTTTTATTCAATACTTTAAGAGACTATCTTCAGAACCAACTCAAGAGTGAGGATTTCATCAAGAAGGTCCTCCTGTTTTTTGCTTCCTATCTAACGCCGCCTTTTGATACAAAGAACATTTCAGCCCTTCACAAAATGCTGGCGGACAATAATTTCACCACCATGGAAAACGACCTGAAAACCGCCATGGCCGCTTACCAGCAAGAATTAACCAAAACAAAGATCACCCTCAAAGAGGAGAAGGTCAAGTCATACGAAGAGGTTGCTATAGCCAATTATCTCTTCATTAATGGCATTGATTACAAATACGAGCCTATTTATGAATTTGGCTTTGCGACCTCAATACGGGCTTACACACCCGACTTCCTGATTACTCAAGGGGACAAAAAAGTCTATCTAGAGCATTTTGGCCTCCGTGAAGATCTTACCAGCGACCGCTTTAGCCCAGCTGAGTTGGAGATCTATAAACAACACATCCAAGACAAAATTGCCCTTCATAAGCAACATGGTACGAAACTGATATACACTTTCTCTTCCTACAACGACGGAAGAGGGATGATCAAACATTTGGAGGAGAAACTCCGAGACTTTGGCTTCGCTTATTCCACAAAGGACGACACGGCAATCTACGCTCAACTCGCCAAGGTTGCCGAAGACAAGTATTTCAACCGCCTAACCGTGTTGTTAATGAATTTTATCTCTCGATTCGAGATTGGCGATTACCCTGAATCCAAATTGTATGAGTGGCTGGCCAGCGCCAGAGACGAAAGAACTCGTTTGTTTTTGCAAATTGTCATTCCTTGCTTTGCTAATTATCAGGCTGAAATGAAAAGCCGTAATTACATCGATTTTGAGGGCATGATTAACGATGCGGTTCGCGTCCTGGACGATATCATTAAGGCCGGTAATAAGGCGCCGTTTGATTACGTTTTTGTGGACGAGTACCAAGACATATCGCTTCAACGTTTTGATTTATGCAAAAAACTCTCTGAGGCCTCTGACGCGAAAATAATCGCGGTCGGGGATGATTGGCAATCCATTTACCGCTTTGCGGGTTCTAATCTCGGCCTCTTCACTCATTTCAAAGAGAAAATGGGTTATGCGGATGAGATAAAGATCACTAACACCTACCGAAATTCTCAAGAGCTGATTAACATGGCGGGTTCCTTTGTGATGGATAACCCGGAACAAATCAAGAAGGCCCTACATTCAACCAAGAGTTTGCGTGACCCTGTCTATTTCTACACTTTTGACGATTCATACGATAAGGACGAGGCTGGTCACGGGATGTTTGACAGAATGTTGCTCGCTTTGCAGTCCGCGATCGACAAGATTGTGGCCGATTCGGGCCAGGACAAAAAGATTCTTCTCATAGGCCGTTTCCATTATGACGGAGCTAACATTGGACGAAATCTCGATCTCTTTGAATATAACGAAACGACTGGTCAGGTCATTTGCAAAAAATTCCCGAAATTGCAGATCGACTTCATGACCGCCCACGGGGCCAAGGGCCTTGGCTATGAGAACGCCATAATAATCAACGCCCGGGATGCTGTGATGGGTTTTCCCTGCAAAATTGATGATGACCCCTTAATGAAACTCGTCATTGGCAATGGAGATGATTTCGAGTTCGGAGAAGAACGCCGTCTGTTCTACGTTGCCATGACCAGAACCAAAAACCGCCTCTATATCATCGCCCCAAGATTCCGGCCTTCTTTATTTCTTTTACAACTTCGTGAGAAATTCAGAACAATACCAGTTATTGGCGACAAAATAGAACCGAAAAACGTTGAAAACAAGAAACCAAAATGTCCAATTTGCGGATATCCGTTACAAAGAAGAGCAAACCAATCCCTTGGCTTCACTCTTTATGTTTGCTCAAACGATCCCGAGATATGTGGTTACATGACCAATAATTTGGCTAGTGGCAAAATGCAAATCTGCAAGTGCCCGTCATGCCAAACCGGTTTCCTCGTGGCAAAAAAAGCAAAATCTCAAACCACAGGCGAGGAATTCGTTGTTATGGGGTGCACAAACTTCAAAAAAGATAAAACCGGATGTGGTTTTCGTCTGCTGCCAAGAAACTATTCTGATAACAAAGAGGTTCTAGCTCGTCTTGGAAAACTGGATTTGCACGATGCAAACAACCTCATTTACAAAGGTTATCCATTGATGGATCTGTTGGGCCGGGTTGAATCCGGGTTATCCGAGATTGCCAGCAAAAAACCAGGTTTCAACGTTAATTCCAACACCTTGGCAGGCTTTCTACTCGGCTCTCAAGAGAATATGTACTCCACAACGAGGCTTTGCGAATTGTCCACGTATAAGAGTTTAAACAACTTCACCCAGGAAGAACTGGCTTCCTTTATTATCAAAATGACCACAGCCGGCATGTTGGTTTCCATCGGAGATACATACCATTCAGTGAAGACAAAACCAGACACCGTTACACCCGAAAACACTGTTGCATTCTATTCGAGTCTCATGAAATAGATTGTCGTTATATAAATAATCTCGGAAGAGGCCGCCCTTCGCCTCTTCCGAGATGCATCCCTTTCTACTTCTTCGTTTTGTTCAGACTCAAAACATCGAGTAAAGTTTTATAAGCAAGCGACCTATTTCCCTCCTTTTTGCTCGTGAAAGTCCCTTTCCGGTCGTTAGGCAATTCTTTGACGTGAACCTCAATTCGCCAAATGATGTTGCGGTTCTCGTCCTTACTCTCTTCGTTGATGTATTTTGGCTCGGAGATAAACCCGTTTTGAAAGAGTTGATTGAGTTGATTGATGGCGTTCTCCTCGCTCGGATTCTTGACGATGTCATTAGGGTTGAACAGCAGCCCGTTCTTGTCGAGATAGTCAATCGCCGCTTCGGCGACCGCCATCCTCGCTTTGGGTTTGCTTGGCCCAAGTTCGGAGAACGTTTGATCGATCCCAGGAATTACCAGTGAACAGCGTTCCCAAGGACCGGCAAAAGTTCCAATAATGAGCTGAAAGTCATACGTTGGCAAACCATGGCCCTTCCGCTGAAACCATTCCTGGAGCAGCGAAATGGGGTTTTTGCCTGCATCTAAGCCCTCCTTAAGGTAGAACTCGGGATCGAGCATCTGAAACACCATTCGATCCAGAACGTCCTGTTGAAAATTGGAGTCAAGAGCAACCGCTCCAATGAGGGCTTCGAAGGTGTCTTCTTTGACTGAAGCGTCCTCCTCGGCATGGTTCTTGATGTCCCCTTTGCCCATGATGAGGTATTCGTTCAACCCAAGGATGTCGATACGACTCGAAAGCATTTCCTTACACACCAGTTTCTTTCGAAATTCGGTGAGTTGGGACTCGTTAAACTTGCTCTCGAATTGTTTGTCTTGGTTTATCTTCCCCCACCACTCAGGCATTTTCTTGGTCAGAACGAAACCAAGGACGCTGTCCCCGAGGAATTCCAAGACCTCGTTGTTCTGCCCTCCGTTCTCATCCGAATAGGATTTTCTTACGAAGGCTTGTTGCAGAAGCGTCCGATTCGTAAATCGATAGCCAATCGTTTCTTCGATCTCTTCAAAATGTTGTTGTGTCATAAAACACTCCTTTATTTAGAGGAGCTGGTTCCACTCAAAAGAAGTCTTTTGGACCGCCTTTGCCAACATTGTTCTTAAATCTTCATTTTTCAGATGACGTTAGGGCGTAACGGCAGGTGAATTAGAAGTTTTATGGACAAGATTAGGAACCAGGTTCCTGGCAATAGTATAGAACCGATCGGTCATAACGCAAACATCTTTAACAAAACCAATTTAATCGAAAAAGAACTCCATGTTGCTTTACGAGGTGTTTTTTGTCGCTTTTGTGTTTGTCGCGAACGATGTTATCCTTTGGCTTTTTGGGATCTGATAACCAAAAGGTTTCCCCAATCATGAAGAATCGTGATTGAAGAACATTCAAGTTGAGCGAGCAAAAGTGAAAAGGGAGCTTCAGATAAAACATTTGGCGATTTGCTCGTTCTCCGCTGAGGAGCATTTAAATTAATCGGGGAAGCCGCCAATTCTCGATATTTCTTGAATCAAGGCCATTAGAACGTCGACAACCATGGAATTTCCCGCCTGCCTATATGCTTGAGGCATACTGACCACAACCTTGAAATCGTCAGTAAACCCCATTAAACGAAGACACTCTCTCTCGCTCAGTGATCGCAGTTCTCCGTTGACAGTGACGTAATTGTCAACCCCGGCTCGGTGATGGTTTCCCATGGTAGACAAAAGAGTTCGCGCAATTTTCCGATCTGTCTCTATGTGCGTATGCCAATTCTTTGTCCCCTCAGCCAAAACATATTTTTTAACTGCCGGTGTAAGAAAATACTTTTTATCAATGACTCCTGGTTTTTTGGAAAAAACCAACTTCCCCGTTTCGTCAAATGAGAGTCCGCCCTCTTCAGTGGCTTCAATAAGGAAATCCTGCATATGGCCGGCCAAAGGTTTGGTTGTTGGAGCAAAAGTTGAAACATCAATGTTTTGATCCAAAAAACCAACGACAAACAGTCGATTACGAATTTGCGGAATGCCGTAATCTTTAGCGTTCAAAACACCCTTCCACGTCTTGTACCCAATGTTTTGCATATGGGCCCACATTTTCGTCCAGTTATCGTGGTTCTTTTTTGAATCGATTCCAGTAACATTTTCATAGATAAAAACTTTAGGTTGAATTTCCTTAACAAGCCTAATGAATTCGAAAAAGAGATTACCCCGAAAATCGTCTAGCCCCATTTGGAGACCGACGGTTGAAAAGCTTTGGCAGGGGCTTCCACCAACAAGTAAATCGACTTTTCCTTGTAATGGTTTCCCGTTGAGCAAAGTGACGTCCAGGAAATAGTTGTCTTCTTGAAAATCCGGATAATTTGCCAAGTAACTCTTTTTAACGAAGTTATTTTTCCGTGAATGCTGTTTATAAAGATCGTCAACATATTTCTTTTCGTCTGAAAACGAATCTATTTTTGAGATCTTTTTTCTTTCGTTGTTCAAATCGATTCCATCGTTTAAATCTACATCACCATTGTCGCAAGCCAAAATGGTTTCGTGGGGAATGGAAAGTCTCTTTAACGCCCATTCCGGGGCGCCTATTCCAGAAAAAAGGGTGGCTACTTTAATGGTTTTCATTTGATTCTCACTCCAGTTTCAAGAATGGATTCTATTACGTGGCGCAAAACGGAAACCACAATTGAATTCCCGGCCTGTTTATATGCCTCGGTGTCGTTTGGGCATAGAGCAAAATCGCCCTTAAAACCCATTAATCTTTGGCATTCTCGTGGAGTCATTTTCCTTACCGCGCCCCTTTGGCCACAATACGTTCCTATATAGGCTCTTTTCATTATAAGTTCGTTGTCCTTGATGTCCTCGTAGGGAACAAAAACGAAATCTCCGTTCCAGTTAAACTGCTGATTCCTCTTTTCGGTCCGGATAACGTCCATTCCGATTCTGGCTCTTCCTTTATGGGTTGTGGTAAACATAAAACCTTTCTCGCCCAAAAAATACTTAGGGTCAATTTGGTTATCCAAATATTCCTCGGCGTTTTTTGTTAGGGGGATTTTTTTAGGGAAGAAAAAGGCTTCGCCGCACTTTTTATCCTTGAAGCCAACAACAATCAAACGTCTACGGTTTTGTGGGATTCCGTAGTCTTTGGCGTTGAGAATATCAAAATTGATTTGGTAGTTAAGGGACTCAAAAATGGCCAAAATCGTCTTCCAGGTATTTCCGTTATCATGGGTGAGCATCCCCGGAACGTTTTCGTATATAAATACATCGGGTCCGATTTCTTTCACGAGTCTCGCGTACTCATAGAAAAGGGTCCCTCTGGCGTCCTCGAGACCGCCCCTGTGGCCCATGTTGGAAAAGCTTTGGCAAGGGCTGCCCCCAATTAGGAGACCAACCTTTCCCGCAAATTTCGTTCCATCGATAAAACGTATGTCATCATGCCATTTATTCTCGTTGATTCCTAATGATTTGTAATTCCTGAAATACGTCTCTTTAATCCAGTGTCTTTTTCTTTTTTTAAGGTAGGCTTTCTTGACCGCTTTTTGTTTTTGTACTTGATCTGGGACGCCATTAAGCACATTGACTTCATCGTCAGATAAAGGCTCCGTCTCGCCGCAGTCGCACGCAAAAACAATTTTTGGATTAAGCTGCTTGAAATAATGTTGAAGGGTGTATTCGGGTGACCCAATTCCCGAAAAAACTGTTGCGAGCTTCATTTGGAGGTGTTTTCCTGAATCCACTTACCGAAAAGTTCGCCACTTGATACCCAACTCTCAATGTTTCCGTGTGGTCGCAAATATATTACGAAAAGCATTGTCGAGACTTGTTTAATCACGATTTCAACGACATCGCCCAAAATCATTTCTTTAAAATAACGCATATAAGTTGACTGACCAGAAATATGAAGATATTTGAAGCTTTCGGTCAAATTGATTTCATCGGGAGAAAAATACAAGGCATCTTCCCTTTTGCTGTCAAGGTTTGCTTGAAGAACCGAAAGGGTGCTTTTTAGTTTCGTTAATCCATTTCGATAAAACCCCGAACAATTGGTTATTAGCGAAGCAAACAAAGAACGGCATTTTTCGTATGAGAATGCTAAGTCAATCAGGAAATGGCCTTTAAAACCGCTCAAAAAAGAAATTACTTGAGCACTCTTGTTGCTTACGTAGTAACTGCCAACGCTCCTCTCCACCATTCCAAATCGCTGGGCATCGTTAACGGCTTCGCTATTCGGCGGGACGATAATCATTAAGTCGGGGTGGATGGGATCAAAGGAAGTAGCCATGTTTTTTACCTATACCTATAACCATTTTGGACGGCTTTCAAGAAGATTTTTTTGCCGGATGTCTTAGCGGCTGGGTTCAAGACCTGCATAGAAAGTTTAATACTGAAGATTATGTCATTCATGTTTTCGATGTCTCGAGTATTGAAAACGTGGGTCTTGTCGTTCCAGGAAATCAGATTAACCCAAGTGTCCGTATTATTAAAGTTCTTTTCGTTGTCGATGAAACTGGCTGCTGGGTTTTCTGGGAAAAAGTAAATTTCTCGTCTTCCCAATGAGATCGATCTGACCGGTCCGCAAACCAAAAGATTTTTAATCTCTTCCCAGCATTCTTTCTTTCGACCCCACATGAGGGTGTTTGGGTGTTCCGACTGGCCGGCAACAAAATATTGGCTGATCATTACGCTTATTGCCTCAATTGCATTCTTGATTCCATTATCGATAGTTTGATCGTTCCAAATCTTTGTTAGGTCAATAAGGCTTCTGGTTTTTTCTGCCAAGTAAGAAATCGTGTACGGCAAAACAGCCGCTTTTATGGGCAGTTTATTCTTCTTGATGATCTTGTCGGCCGATTGCCAAAGAATCAAAGTGGCAACAACGTCTTTGTAATATTGCGTGTCAGGCATGACAACGTTTTGGTCAATCCGACTGTTAAATTCCTGAAAACATTTCTCGTTTCCTAAGCAAACGATGTTCGGTAAGGCGGAATAAGAAATGACGGCTTTGGCAAGAAGTTTTTTGGAAAACTTGTACTTCTCAGGGAATTGGCGATCAAAACTTTTGCTGTAATTCCAAATGATCCGCCTACGGGTGCTATACAACCCATTGGCTCGTTCAAAAAACCAATAAAACGCATCGTTTTCGGAGTGTTCAAGCGTTCGATAGCACGGGATGGTTCTCGACAACGCCTCTAACGATTTATAGAAGGGTTTGTTGGAGGCTAAATCAGATTTAGAGATGGCTGTTTGAGTATTGGCAAATACAGCAATATTAGATACAAGTTCCGCTTCATCACTTTGGCGTTTCAAAACGGTTAGTTTCAGAGGAACAACAACTTCCGAAAGGTTGATTGGGTCGCGTGACGACTCGTAAATTGTTACTGTTGTTTGCCCGCCGTTGACAATTTGCATTTTATCCAGTGCCTTAACGAGAAAAACGTTGTCCCCCATTGGACTAATTTCACTGCCATCGGCCGCGGCCACTGCGGAAATCCCATTGTTGTAAGCAACGAAATCTTGAGGGGAGTCTTTTAGCGTCAGCGAAATGCCCCTGTTCGTTTTTTGAGTTCTTTTCAAATAAGCGCGTACGTTCCCGTCCATTAAGCGGCTTTTGTGGTCTTTGTAAATATTAGAGAGCATCTCTCCAGTAATGGAAGTAAGAAAGACATCAAAATCGTCATTCCGAGCCACTTTGATGGCAAGAAGCGGTTGGCCATATTTCTTTTGAAACTCGATTACGAGGTTCTTTGTATCATCCGCGTTAATTGTTTCGACGATTTGGTCGCCGTCATGGTATTCAATGTGGCAGGGGCCATTCCCAAAATCGATGCTTGTCGTCAACACATCAACCGGCAAATTGATATTGGAAAAGTAATCAAACACAACAGAATAACCATCTGCGATGTCGTCTATCATTTCTTGAACGTGTTCGCCGATATCGTTTTCGGTCGAAATATTCGATTTCCCTTTTAGGCCGGCTCTAACGAAATTGCATGCTCCTGCGCTGGCTTTCTCATAAACTTCTTTTGTTTTGGCTTCGGTAAGATTATCTAAGTCGTCAAAATATATCAGGGACAAAAGGTGAAATTCTTTCTCATCTTCGTCAAGGAAATAGCCATCATACTTTATTCCCCTATTTTCCATCTCAAAATGCCCGATTACCGGATCAGAACATTCCGGGACGTATGAAAGGGCGAGTTTCAAAAAAATATGCGCAGAATCAAGGCTTTCCATGCCTTCGAAAGGGGGCATGTGAGCTATCTTGTCATCGAAGAAAGTCTTAAGCTCCCAAATGTTCATAAACGTCACCTCCATACTCGTCAAGACCATCCAAATCAACTTTGTATTTTAGATCATAGATTCGGTTACTTTTTGCCCGTACGTCGTCAAGAGTAAGGCGCGGAAAGCGATTATCGACTAGATATTGGTGTGTTTCGATTTGGATAAATCTCTTATTGGTCGGTATTTTTCCTCTTACAACCTTCATCTCTAAAAGTTTCTGATCAAAACGTTCTTTCGCTTTCGAAGTTGTTAGCTTCTCGTTAATGTTGTTAATTAAATCAGCCACCGTTTTGCCACTTGGATTTAACTCAAGTATCCAAAAAAGCAAAAACAAGTTTGCCACGCCGGTGTTGGTAAGTTGCATATCGTTCGAGACGGTCACAATCTTCCTGTTTTGCTTCAAACTAGTTTTCACTTCAATCGAATCGTTTCCATGAAAAACAAAATCATGTCTACTTTTATCTGGTCCCATCCAGCAATCGATGGCCCTATCTCCGAAAAGATTGATACATCTCTCCAAAACAAGAAGTTCACCAAATAGACCTTCTTCTTCGATGAACGACAACGAGGTTACCCCTCCTTTGCCAAAAAAGTCGGCGTAGTCCTTACACACCTCATAAATCTCCTGAACGGCGCATACAGGGTCATCAATCAGGGAAATCCGCCCAATTAATGTGACGGTAAAGGCTTCGAAAGCCTCTTTAATCTCATTATGTCCGGGTGCTACACCAATTTTGAGAAATCTGTCGGTTTGACTTAAGGCCGGATCGTTAATAATTTCGAAAGACATTCCTGAAACGTTTGGTTTCTCAAACGCGTCAACAGCTAGATCCGTAAGACAAACGAGGAGCGATTCATTGCCAACCCCATCCGCTCCTATGTATGTTGACCCAAATTTGCAGTCAAAGAAACCTTGATAAACGGACGATGTTTTGTCTACTGGGGAGGTTTGCTCGTGAACCATCGCCCAGCGCTCGTACAATTTTGAACTCTCCATTTTTTCTCCTCTATTGTCCTTTGGAGGCGTCGCCATCTTGGTGAAGTCTCTCTTCTTCGATTGGGTTGGCGTAAACGTAGTCATCACTGTAAAAATTGCTTTGTGGAAACCAAATAGCAAGACCAGAGGTCGAGGAGGCTTTGTCCACAACAGTGTTGGCCGGGTGCCCTTCATCTTCTCTTTCGAGGGGATCGAAGATATAGATTACTAGAATCCCGTTGTCGGGAGTGTAGTACTTTTTCAGTTCCTTATCATTGCCCCAGTCATATTTATTCGGATCTGGATGTGCTCCATCAGGGAAAAAGCCCGTGTAGTCAGACGGGGATGTTAATGCTCGGATCTTGATGACATCGGGTCCGTCATGGCCGTTCGATTTTCGAAGAGTACGAACCCCTTTAACGATGGTAAATCTATCAATGAGTTCCTTTTTTGCTTCGTCGGTATCGGGTTTTTCAGATGTCGACGAAAGAATAACCGTCCACTTGACCATCTCGCCGCATTCATTAGATGTCTTAATGTAATCAATCCAAAGTTTAAGGGTGCTGGCTGGAGTCTTGAATGAAGACAAAAACTTCAAAACGTCTTGCGAAGGAATGTTTTGGAACAAAGGACGTTCGAATCCGGGCTTTTTTCTGAAAAAGTTCGGAGTGTCGTGCTTGGAAATAAATGATCTAATTAGCCCCAAATTATCGTTCCTAGCCGATATCCCGAAATCTAGAGTTTGGCTAAGGCTCGCTGAGAAAGAAACTTTTTCGAGGACGGCGTTCCTTGATTTGTTTCTCGCGGTTGGCATTAACCTACTAGCGGCTTTCACGGTCAAACCAAAGGTCCGGGGTGTGGCGTTGGGGTTCTCGTGCATTTGCTCAATACGACGCTTGAAGCCTTCGGTGATAATCGCAGCTTCAATATAATCAGAGGCCACCTCTTTTGTTGTAAAGACCCGACAAAGATCAAGCCATCCCTTTCGATAGCCGAACCATCGTCCCATTTGAAGCAACGTGTCCATTGCTTGAGCGTGCCTGCCATAATAAGACACTGAAAGCCCTTCTAAAGTTAGGCCGCGGGATAGCTTTTGCCCGCCAACAACTACGAAAACCCCGTGCTGTGTCTTTGAGTAATCCAAAACGTCAGCGTACGAGGTCCCAACAATTAGTTTTACCGAATCGGTCGTGCGCCATTTGATGGCTTGTCGAATTCCGGCATCAATCCCATTTTCTCCTTCCCAATGGTCCTTGAATTCCTCGCCTTTTTCACGCAATCTCTTAATAGAGACAGGTTTGATTTTGTTTTCCCAGTATCTCCTGTATTCATCCCTGATGCCCTCATCGTTCAAATAGTTTCTACATGCCTGCTCAAAAACCTGCCTCACAATTTCTTTAAGTGATGAGTTGAACGTAACACGGGTGTTGACGTTCACCAGCATCGTGTAATTCTCAATAATGTTTCGGGAAATCTTGGCACCGGTGCTTATTAAGAAACACATGACCGCATCACGTAAAGATTGCGGAATGGAAACACATTCCCGTTCAGCCGAAGGAAGGTCCGGATCTTCATAGCCGGAAAACTCTTTTACATCGTCCTCGCTTATCTCAACAAGTAGATCAGTTCGAACTTTTCGGTCGTCGTCCTGCGAGTTTTCGTCGATCCCAAAATAATCAAGGGGCCCGGAATAGTTTGGAGGGGTTGGAAGGGTGATGATGAAGCTTTCTGGAAAAATATCGTCCGCGTCTTCAGAAGAAATGTTGCGGTCATGAGGAGCGATGAAAATGTTGGCAAATGGCGTTGCTGTATATCCCACATAAGTGAACTTCCGGCAAGTCTTAAACAGTATTTGGCGAATGAGCCTATTGGTGCCGGTGGATTTGCTCAGTTCGGGATCAGGATTGGTGTTGATTGACGCCATGTCTGCCTCATCGTCAATTAGCAAAACTGGATATGGCATTTTCCCATCAGGATCTGATCGAGTCCCTTGCGTCGCTTTTAGGAATTTGATTACGGCATTAAGAGAGGATCTATTTTTCTTAATCACGGCTAGAAAAGCCAGAGAATCTTGATTTACTGCGGCAACACCAATACTTTTCCTTAAATCTCCGTTAATGCTGGCATTTGTTAGCACCTGTAGACGGTCGAGTTTCTCATCACAACGAGCCACCCCATAAGGAAGGCTCGGATCATAAATGCCATCAGCGGGTTGGTCGTCAACAAAATCCGTTTTAAACCCAGCAACTTCTTTATCCAGCCTTTTTTGCGTTTGAGAGCGGAGATCGTTTGTGGTTCCGGTAAGTACAATGATAATTTTGTAGCCAGCATCTATGGCCTTATTGATTAATGAAGTATAGTTTGCGGTTTTCCCGGATTGGATGTCTCCAAGCACGAGACCTTTTAGTGCAAAATCGTGGTTTGATTTGGGGTCTCCACAATGGTTAAGAATGTCATCGGTGCAAATATCGATCGAGCCAGCCGCCTTCTCATCCCAGCCCTTTTCTCCAATCAGGTATTTGAAATAACGATCTGAATAATCCCAAGCGATCGATGATTTTCTTTCGGAGTTTAGCCAGGGAACCCAGTCCTTAGCCTGAACATTTTTGGGCTCTTTTTGCCCTTTATAGAAAAGAAAGTCTTCGATCATATCCTTGACCTGATCGAACGTGACTTGGTCATCCTTAATACCATTGATAAACAAAAGATTCTTTAGATAGGAAGTCAGCCTCGCTCTTTGCTCTTGAAGGGGTTTACCCTCCAAATCCTTTTTAAACTTGTTTCTATTAGAAGCAAGCTGAAGTCTAATTACCTTAATCGTTTCTTTATCGATGGCGACGAACTCTTCGGCGTCTTTTAAATCAACCATTTTGTTTCTCCTCCAGTATGTTCGTGAGAAAGACGGCGCATTTTTGTTTATATTTATCATCGCAAAACGGAGTTTCGTTTATGATTTGGAACACGGCCTCTTTTGGGCTGAGTTTCTGAGTCATGGTTTTGTTTTCAAACTCATCTAAAAGCATTTCCTGAAGACTGGCGTCAGAGTAACATTCAACTTCTGGTGAACTGTTCTCAAGTTCCCGAAACGGAAACTCTTTGGCCAAAAGATTAAAAAGCGCAGTAACCTTTCTTTTGTCCATTTCTTCAGTATACTTTTGGACCAATGGGTGATTCTCGTTTATTGTAAAGATTGAAGAATGTTCTTTTCTGGTTACGTCCCAAACAGGAATGTCTTTTTCTTTGTCTTTGCGTTTGTATGGCCTCGGGTTTTTCTTGTAATCATAACTATTGGATGACTTGCTCCGTGACATTTTTGATGGTTTCAAAAGATAAGAGGCAAAGTGTTCGGGAATATTAACCGAATCTTTTATAAAGTTCACCCTCAAATACTTATCAACCTCAACCGAAGGTTCGAACCAAACGCCAAGTCGGGCATAATTAAATTTTTCGCCAATCCCCAAACCCGGCAAATCAAGCCAACCGCCACAAACGATAAGTCTATTATTGCGATAAACGTAAAAACCTTCAAAATCGGTTAGTCGCCCCGCTCCCATGCAAGTGGCGTAATCTAACTGCTTTTGAGTCATATGATCGGCTATGGGCAAAAGAAATGCCTTAACACGCACTTTTTGTCCAGAAATCGAAAAAGAAGAATCGTCAAAAATTGTTGCAACATCCAGGCCAGGTACGATAAATGGATTCCAGCCATCTAATTTGTTGTCATTTACTGAAATAGACAGACCTTTTTCGATAAGAAGACCGAAAACTTTGGAAAGATGGCTTCCAACCTTATCAACAATATTGACAAACGAATCAACATCCACGGAGAGAATGCTGTCGTTTTCGGTTTTGTCGTTCGTCAACTTCAAATTTCGCCAAATAACCCGCGTTCCGGTTTTGGATGGAATGTCACCGGGTGTTGTCTCGATTCGGTAAATGTTCCATTCTTTTTCGGTAAAAGGAAATTGATAAGAATTGACCGCCCCATCGGATCCCTTTGAAATCACCTGCAGCAAATTACAAAAGGATGAGGAGGCCGTTTTCATCCCCACTCCATATCTCCCAAGATCCACAATATCGCGGGTTTCATCAGGCGATTTGTCGGCGAAGACCATTGCTTTTTGAAGCTGATCATCGTTCATTCCGCTGCCATCATCGGAAATCTCGACATAGCTTTCTTCTCCATCGCGAACAAAAGAAATCGAAATGTTCTTGGCACCATGAGAAATAGAGTTATCTACAATGTCCGCCACAGCGGCCTCAATTGTGTACCCCGAGTTCGCCAAAACTCTAATAAGGTTGGTTGACGGAGGAATTGGCACAACCCCCAAAATTTTCCCTGCCATTGTCATTAACAATTCTAGCAAATACATTTTCTATTTATATAGAAATTAAGCAAAACTAAAAAATATGGATTAGACCCGGGGGCAACAGGACAGGAACGACTTTCCAAATCGAGCTTGGTTTTCTTCCACCAGCACATGAGAGAATATATGGGCAGGGAATGGGAAAATACGGGACGACGTAAGTCGTCATAGACTCACCTCAAGCGGTCAAATTTGTCACATGCCTTACGCCGATTAATTGAACTAAACAAAAAAATTGGAAATGTTTAAAGAACTTGTGGCTGTTGACGTTTCAAAGTGAGTAGAATGCTAAAGTTCCCTAATTGGGAGAAACCACGAAATTTAGGTATGCCCCTAAACGATAGGATTCTTTGGTGGATATATCTCTCAACCGCGTCAATTAAAGACAATGCGAATGTCAAAAGAGAAATCCGAATTAATTCGACTACTGATTAATTGATCACAAACGAGGCGCAAGGGGAGGAAGGCCCATTTCGGCTCGCCATTTTCTATGCATTTCCATAACCACAACGGTGCTGGCTAGGTCTTCTTGAAGGCGTTTTGTTTCTTCTTCGGTTCCATATACGTACTGGTTTCCAAAGAACTGTGGGTCTCCGCGCTTTGCCTTGACGTTATCTTGAAATTCTAAGAAGTGCGATAAAACGCAATTCTTAACCGCAGCAACCTCGGATTCGTCCTCATATAAATCAACGACTTCGAAGGCTCTTCTAACCGCTTCGCGAGATTCTGAATTGTAATTGTTGTGAAGGCAATAGAACAAAATTGAGTAATCGATAGAATCTTTCGTGAAATATCGAAATGAATAAATGTTTCTGCCATAGTCGATGTTGAAGAAATCTTCTTTAGGCGTAGGGATTACGGCTCTCCCACCATCTAACTCTCGCATCTCGCAACAATAAAGAACCCTATCCCACATTAAAAGTTTTAAATGTTCAAAAGCCGGAGTGTGATCAATCTGAATCAATTGATAAATCGTTTGATCATGATGCTCATCGTCATCGTCGGGCATTCGGTCAAAGGAAAGGGCAAAAGCCGGGTTCCTTTTGTAATATATCAATGAGTTAAACCCTAGTTCGTCTCGGCTATCTACCCATAAATTCACGTCATAAAGTAACAACGAAAATTCATCAAGAGGATCTGGTTGCACCCCTTTCTGAAAATGCCTACTCCAAAGATTTTCAATCAAATTCCTATCTGCGTTTTGATCCCTGGGGGTGTTTTCGGCGTGGTTTCTAATATATATTCCAATGCCTGCAGAATCGGCGGTTCGGACGCTGATGGGGTATTTCTCCGACAAGAAAAATGGCGCCTTGTTAGAGTCGGATTCAATAACAATAACATCAACTCTTTTTCCTTGAATAACTAGGGAGTCAACGTAAAAATCGGGCCTAACATCGCCTGAAAAATGGGCCGATTTGACAACGTTGGTCACAAAGTCATTTCGCTCTCCTACTTTCACCTCGTCGGCTACTCCAACAATTTTTCCGGCGTCATCGACTCCAATGATAACGTAAGAATAAGGGCTAAAAGTTGAATTGGAGAAGGACAAAATATCCATCATCAGTTCGCCTTTTTTCCCATCGGAATACCATTCTTGTTTAAAGTCGTAATAAAAGTCTTCGGCAACGGAACTGGCAATTATCTTCTCAATCCGCCTCTGCATATCTTCGTGATTAATCTTTTTCATGTTGACTCTCCACTATTTCGTTGGCCTGCCACCGGAGAGGGAGAAACGACTCCTGAACGTATTCAAGTTAATAGGACGACAATAAGCTTTTTTCTTAGGCTCGATGACGTTTTGAATTTTCGAAAACGAGAAATCGTCCATTGTGACCGCCAAACATAAATTTGTTCCGACTCCGTCAAGAGAACCATCCATAATAAAACCTGAAGACCGCGAAAGCCAATATCGCCCATGAATTCTATTACAGTGATCTCTTCGCGAGTTGTAGTCAAAAACCTCAAAGGTGATATAAAAAGCAGCTAAATTGTCACGGAGAGTTCGCAAGGCATTGAGGCCGTTGTCATTGCGGGTGTTGTAATTGAGTTTGGTGTCATCGATGTACACGATGACGTGCCTCACCTTCTGGACGCTTGCGATTGTAACGGAGATTGACCGAACATCGTTCAAATCCATGCTTCCAATAAAGTACTGATCCCAAATGGTTAAAGTATCACCGGTACCATCTACGTCGAAAATGAGCTGAAGCGGCAACCTAATGTCTTCCAATGAATTTATCGTGTCGCAATCCTCCTGATAAAAACACTCATGTTATCATTTCGAAACCAAAAAAATGAACGGTTGCCATAAGTATATCATTCGTTACATGGTTGTTTTTGTGAGAATTGGGGGGGCGATATTGGATTCGCCGTAAATTCCTGTCAGTGAAAATCCACAGCCACGACGACATTAATGCAATCATTTTGGATTCTGCCACTCGGTACCGCGCGTCTAGATGAGTGTTGTGTGGTGCAAAAAGGTCGAAGGAAAAAATTCGATGTAACGTTTTCTTAATAATTGCCAATTACATTAGTTTTTCAAGGCATTTCTTAATGACAGTTGACATATGGTCTCAACATGGAAGGTCTGAGGAAACAAATCTACCGGTTGTATCTTCCCAATTTTGTATGACTGATTTAGATAGGCCACGTCCCTAGCCAGTGTGCTGGGGTCGCAAGACACATAGACGATTCGAGATGGTTTCAATTTAATGACCGCATCAAGGAACCTCTGGTCACTGCCTTTTCTCGGGGGATCCATAAACAAAACATCGATATGGTCATTCACTCGGGACATCCTAGTAATGTAATCCGAAGCGTCGTCCGCATACGAAACGAAATTGGTAATGCTATTCTCCCTGGCGTTGGCAATCGCGTCACGGACGGCTTCGGGGACGATCTCGACCGAGATGGCCTTATTGCACCTCTTGGCCGCAATCATGCCAATGGTACCGATGCCGGAATAAGCATCAAAAACAACATCGTTGGGCGTAAGCTCGGCGAAGTCCATCGCGGTGTTGTAGAGGATCTCCGTCATGACGGGGTTGGTCTGGTAGAAACTCTTGGCGGATATCCTAAAGTTCACGCCGCAGAGAGTGTCACGAATAAATCCCTTGCCATAGAGGATCTTCGTCCGATCACCCAGGATGACGTTGGTGTGCCGACTGTTAATGTTCTGCACGACGGTGGTGATCTCGGGGCATTGCTCCACCAAGGCGTGCACGAAGTTGTTTCGGCTGGCGAAGCTATCGACCCCAGTCACAAGGACCAGCATCACGTCATGGAAGAACTTCGAGGTCTTGATTAAGGCGTAACGAATGACGCCTTCGCCGGAGTCCTCGTCAAAAGGTTCGATCCTCATGGATTTCATGAGGTATCGCATCGCCTTCAGGATGGGCTCAGCCCGTTCGTCTTCGATAAAACACTTTTCGATAGGAACGATGACGTGGGTGTTCTGCTT
>Ga0183100_1000690_pt1 | contig 22873 bp, 16 predicted proteins | sample Biomet2_FD_127789 | JGI IMG/M metagenome (GOLD analysis project Ga0183100, IMG submission 127789) | Microbial communities from bioreactor (seeded with anoxic lake sediment) at LBNL, California, USA - Biofuel metagenome 2 | ecosystem: Engineered > Bioreactor > Anaerobic > Unclassified ...
ATATTATGTTTAATTGAAACATCAGAATATCATAAGTCAAAATTGATGTAAAACAAGCAAGTGATACTTATTCGCAATCCCCTATGATTTTTAGGTGGAAACATAGACAAGAACAATTAAATTGGGATGCTTTTTAAAATAAGAATAAAACTGAATCATGGTTTTTTCGTAATTTTGTAACGGATTTATTTGAAATATAAAGATCAAACGGTTAGAAAACATAATTAGAATTTTTGTAGCGGTCATTTTAGGCCTCTATATAGTTTTCATGGCATTTTCAAATCTGCCAATTGTGTCAGAATATTTATCAAAAAGCATTTCGAAAGAGCTCTCTCAAAAATTTGGCACGAAAGTTTCTATCCAGAATATGCATGTAGATCTTCTGGGGCGGTTAGAATTATATAACACAAGCATTTTAGACCAAAAAAATGACAGTTTAATACATTCAATTCATATTAGGGCAAGATTAAAACTGTTTGATTTGCTAAATCATCAAATTGTTGTTAATCACCTTGATTTATTTGATACTCACTGTCGTTTTTATAAAACAAATGATGATGCAAAAGCTAATTATCAATTTTTAATAGATAGTTTGTCTTCAAATAAGAATCCAAAAGGTACAAAAATGGATTTTTTGCTAAAAACATTTATCGTTAGAAATCTCAATGTTAAATATGATAATTTAAGTAAAGTCCCTACTAATAGATTATTTAATATTTATCACTTGGATTTTAAAAATATTAATGGAAACTTTGGAATCAATAAAATAGCGAAAGACTCTTTGAATATTAGAATCAGAAATCTTCAATTACAAGAAAAAAGCGGTTTAATAATTGATCATTTGGCGTTTAATTTGATTGCAGGTCAGAAAAAAACAGAAATAAAAAATTTCAAGCTAATAATGCCCCACTCATTTTTTGAAATGAGTAATTTAGAGGCAATTAATGAAGTTCGGAACAAAAAGCTTGATTTTCTTCATAATAGCTTCAGTCAATTAAATGTTAAAGCGAAGCTTTTTTTGCCTGAATTTGGTGTTTTTTATTCTCCTCTAAAAAAGACCGATAATTCAGCAATCTATTTAGTGGCAAATATCAATAAGAATAAAGGTATTGTTCATGTATCTTCATATATGTCTAAATATGATTCGGAACAATTTTTACTTCGAGCACACACTGACATAAATCTTTATAGACTAATTCAAAACAAACAACTCATATTGTCTAGTGACATTAGTAATTTTCAAATACAAACAGGACAACTTAAATCTCTAATAGCTCTCTTTAGTCCAAAAACAAAACTACCTGAAAGCATTGATAAAATAGGAAAAATTAATCATCAAGGACTTATCATTGTTCGTCCAAATAGAATTGCGCTTTATGGAAATACAGCATGCAATATAGGTAGTTTGCGAGAACATCTAGAACTGTTCGGTAAACATTTGTCTGCAAAAATAGAAACACACAATTTGGATTTACGTTCATTTTTGGATAAAAAATTAATATTGGGCCCTATTAATTCACAATTAGAAGTTTCAGGTAACTTGTCAAAGCCATTAAAATTGAATATGACAAGTACTATCAATAATATAAAGTTGAACAATTATGAGTATAAAAATATTCAATTGATAGGAATTTATTCGAAATCTAATTTTGATGCTAGCTTAAAAGTTTTAGACAACAATTTGAATACGCATATACAAGCGAAATACAACTTCTCAAATATTGGCGATAAGTTGACTGCCTCTATAAATATTATACATTTTAATCCAGAAGCACTTCACTTAATTAAAGATTATCCAAATAACACGGTTTCTGGACAGGTGTTCATTAAATTGAATGAATTCTCCCCTACTTCTGCTGGCATTGTTGAAATTCACAATTTTAACATGAAAGATAATGATAAAACATATGGTTTTGACAGTTTGGTTTTGACATCCTCAAAGATTCAAAATAAAATTCATACTACTATTTTAAGTGATTTACTAGATGCTCATATTAATAGTAACGTGAGCATGAAAGACTTGCCACATTACTTTTATAATTTTCTAATGAAACAGGTGCATGTTCTGCCAATTTTTTTTCAAGATAAGGTTATCGAAAAAAACAAATATGCCTATTTTGATATTAATTTTAAGCGAACAGATTTACTAGAACATTTAATGAAAATGTCTCTTCGCTTTCAACAAATGCCTAATTTCTCTGGATTTTTCAACACGACAACAAATGAAATTCAATTAACAGCCTTTTTCCCTTCATTTAGTTTAAATGGCAGCTCATATAAGAATGGAAGTTTGTTCTTAACTAATCAGGGAGATTCTCTCTCTTTATTAGGACAAATTACAAAAACATTTAATCAGAATGATGTGAAATTTGTACTAAATGCTGATGCTTACAATAATTCGATTCTTTCTCAAATAGAATGGAAAATGTTGTCAGAACATGGTACACTGGGATTTATAAAATCAAAAATTTTATTTCGGAAGGACGCCAATGGTGTTGAAAACACAAGTATTCAAATCTTTCCATCTATTATCCATATAAATGATTCTATTTGGACAGTGAATCCATCGTTAGTAAACTTAAAAAAAGATAATTATCAGATTTATAATTTTATGATTAGCCATGTAAATCAATATATTACCCTAAACAATACACCTGACAGTATCGCAAACGGAAAAGGACTCTTGGCAAAATTGAATGAAATTGATTTGGCATATGTTTTTGACATTTTAAATTTTCATCCAGTGGAATTTGACGGTAAAGCTTCTGGCTTTTTTAAAACAAATGATTTATCGGAAAATAAAGATATTAAAGCTCAACTCACAGTGAATAACTTTAAGTTTAATACTGGTGATATGGGAACACTTTTATTAGATGGAAAGTGGGATAATACGAATAAGATTATCCATCTTGATGCCAAGGCACAACAAACAAAAGAAGATTCCACATCTATAAAAGGTTTTGTAAATATAGGCGGGAATCAGATTAATTTAAATTTTACTTCAGTAAAAACAAACTTGGAATTTCTGAATCAATATTTTTCGAGTTTTATCAGCAATCTTTCCGGACAATGTTCTGGAAACATGAGGCTTTTTGGCCCTCTTAACGCAATAAATTTGGAGGGGCAAGAAAAAATTGATGCGCTAGGATTTAGGCCGAAAGTATTGAATGTTACATACCACATTACTAATGATAGTATTATTTTAAGGCCAGGAAAATTTATTTTTGACAATGTTACACTAAAAGATGAAAAAGGTAATTCAGCAAAAGTAAATGGAGAAATAAGTCACCGCGTGCTTCATGATTTTAAATATGATCTCAAAATAGATGCTCAAAATCTTCTGGCATATGATTGGAAAGAACACGAAACAAACACTTTTTGGGGTACTGTCTATTCAGACGGAAACTGCAGACTATGGGGATCAACAGACGCTGTTCATGTTGATATGGATATGACTCCTAATAAAAACACTACGTTTGTTTATGACAGCTCAAATCCAGTAGAAAATGATAAAAAAGAATACATTCACTTTACAAAAACAAACCCCAACATACAAACAACTGAAAATCAATTAACAAGTAATCATGAACATGAGAATGGAGAAAAAGATTCTTCAACAGATACTTATTTAAATTTTAAAATTAACACGAATCCTAATGCCAATTTGATCGTTTTAACAGATAGAAAAACTGGAGACAATATAAGTTTAACTGGATCGGGGCCTCTTAATATTAACTACTACAATAAAGGGAAATTTTCAATTTTTGGAAATTACTTAATAAATGACGGTCTATACAAGATCACCGTAAGAGATGTCATTCATAAGAATTTCCAAATGCAACAAGGTGGAACTATTCGTTTCAATGGTTCTCCCATGGATGGAGATTTAAATATGAAAGGTATTTATACAATTAATTCTGTTTCATTAGCAGATTTGAACCTTGGAAATCTCCAAAATACGACTGCTAATGTTGACTGTATTCTTTATTTTAAAGGGAAATGCGCATCTCCTGAAGTTTCTTTTGATTTGGATTTTTCTAATGTTAATGATGAAGAAAAACAAATGGTTAGAAACATGATAGCTTCTCAAGGAGATATGAATATGCAGATTATATATCTTTTGAGTATTGGGCGCTTCTTTACATATGACTACTCAAACTATAATACAGGACGCACACAAAATCAGTCAAGTGTGGCTATGAAATCATTGTTAGCGAGTACATTGAGCGAACAATTTAACACCATGCTTTCAAATGCCTTACATATTAATAATTGGAAATTTGGAACAAATATTTCTACTGGAAGAGTTGGTTGGAGTGATATGGAGGTCGAAGGCTTGCTTTCAGGCAGTTTACTTAATAACAGGGTATTGATTAATGGTAATTTTGGTTATCGTGATCAATCATATTACACAAATAATTTTGTTGGGGATTTTAATATACGCTGGTTGCTCACGAAATCAGGTGTAATCAGTCTGAAGGCTTATAGTGAAACCAATGATAGATATTTTACCAAGACTTCATTAACCACAAATGGCGCAGGTATACTTTTTCAACGGGATTTTAACTCTCTTAAAGAACTCTTTGGTCTAATTAAAAAGAACTAATCAACAAAGGACTAATTCTTTTTCAAAGAAATGTTCGTTTGGGACAATTGGCTGATAAACCACTGGAGCCAAAAAATGATAAAACCAAGATTGGAAATTCTCCCAATTTGGACGTTTCTTCCAGTATTCATTAGTTAAGCGAACACTTTTATAAGTTTTATCTTGATTGAATATATATTCTAATTCATGAGTTGCTGCAGTATCTAAAATCAATGCATTACATTCATAGTCACACCGAAGACTACGGCTATCCAAATTTGCAGAACCAACGTAACATAATTCACTATCTATCATCATAATTTTGCTGTGGTGAAAGCCACCTTGATAAAAATACACTTCTGCACCGGCTTTCATCATTTGTCTCACTTCATAGTCTACAATTCTTGGTGTTATTGGAATATCGCTTTTTTCAGAAACCATGATTTCAACTTGAACACCACGTTTAATAGCGTTTTTAAGTGCGCGTCTAATGTTACCATTTAATGTAAAATAAGGATTAATGATTTGTATCAAATGTTTAGCAGAATGAATAGCATAAAGAAATGTTTGGCGAATAATTTTTGGTGTAGTATGTGGCTCTCGATTGATAATTCCAATCATTTTTTTCCCCCTAGTGACTGTTGTATCTGGTTTTAATCCTTTCAGGGCATTGTATTGTAGCGATTCACCAGGATAATATTTTATACCAGAAATGTCTTCCCCAGATACTTTTTTCCACATTCTTAAAAAAATACTTTGATACTCAGCAACTGCATCACCTTCTATTCGATAATGAATATCATGCCAACTGCCAAGTTCAGATTTTCCTTTAATATAGTAGTCTGCTACGTTCATACCGCCGGAATATGCTGTTTTACCATCAATAATTACAATTTTTCGATGATCACGAGGAGTGATATGATTTATCCAAGGAAAAACAATGGGATCAAATTCATATATTTTGATGCCAGTTTTTCTAATTTGTTGGAGCTTTTTGTGTTTGATAGGTTTATTGTTTGAAGCATTTCCAAAAGCGTCATAAATTAATCGAACCTCAACTCCTTCTTCCACTTTTTTAGCTAAAAGGGAAAAAAGAGCGTTTGCAATAGAATCGTCGCGAAAATTAAAATATTCCATGTGAATCGACGATTTAGCTTGACTCACAGCTTTAAAAAGATCATCGAATTTATCTTGTCCCCTATTAAAGAAGACTAAATCATTGTTATTCGTAAATTTAACTCCTTGTTGTTCAAGTAATTTTATCATCTCTGCTTTAGATATAAAATCAGACTTTGCATTTAGTACTGCAGAAAAGAAAAAACACAAGAAGATCGTAAAAAAGGAGAAAAATATACGTCTCATTTTTAAATTACAGTACTAAATGAATCTACAATGCCCAGTAAATGATTTTCTTTATTAACTACCAATACACAATGTATCTTATTTGTATTCATAATTTTGTCAATATCAATAATGCGGGCATCTATGGGAACTGTTTTTGGATTTTTTGTCATAATGTCCTTTACTTCCAAATCAAAAAATTTGTTTTGAGAAGTTTCCATGGCTCTGCGAATATCCCCATCAGTGACAATACCTGATACTTTTTCATTTTCTATGGCAACACAAATTCCTAAACGGCCTTTACTTACCAAAATGACAGCGTGACCTAATTTCGTATCAGGAGAAATGACAGGCAAATTTTCTTTTATCATCACATCTCCGGCTTTTATAAGTAGCATCCTTCCCAGTGCTCCCCCTGGATGAAAACGTGCGAAATCGGAATCTTTAAAATTGCGTGCCTTTATTAGACAGCATGCCAAAGCATCTCCAAGAGCTAAAGTCGCAGTGGTTGAACAAGTTGGGGCAAGCCCTAGTGGTGTAGCCTCTTTTTTAACATCAACAAAAAGATGAGCTTGTGAATATTTTGCCAATAAAGACTTTTTATTTCCACTTATTCCAATAATAGGAATTTTACGCTCCAATAATTGAGGAAAAATTCTCAATAATTCGTCTGTTTGTCCAGAATTCGAAATAGCTATCACCACGTCATTCTGCATAATGACACCTAAATCCCCATGATAAAGGTCTAAGGGATTAACATAAAAACTAGGTGTACCGACACTTGAAAAAGTAGAAGCTATTTTAGCTCCGATGTGTCCGCTTTTACCTACACCGGTAATAACAACTTTACCAGTACATTGCATAATAATTTTAACAGCTTTATCGAGATTGTCATCAATTACTGGAATTAGGTCGAGCAAGGCTTGTGCTTCATCCTGCAAACATTTGATGGCGGTACTATTCCACTTGTTCATAATATAGATGAAATGATTTTATCAAAATTGTTGAGTTTAAGCATATTCGGACCGTCACTAAGTGCATTGTCAGGATCCGGGTGTACTTCAAAGAAAAAGCCCGTAGCTCCAAAAGCTTTAGCAGCAAGAGCCATTGCGGGGATGTATTCACGATTTCCACCACTGGCATTACCTAAACTTCCAGGTTCTTGTACGCTGTGTGTGCAATCCATAATCACATTGGGTGTAAATTTCTTCATGATAGGAATATTTCTAAAATCGACCACGAGATTATTATAACCAAAACTATTGCCTCGTTCAGTAAGCCAAATATCTTTACATCCACTTTCTGCTACCTTATTAACAGGATATTTCATATCTTTAGCACTTAGAAATTGTGCTTTTTTAATGTTTACTATTTTGCCTGTTTTTGCTGCAGCAACCAATAAGTCAGTTTGTCTACATAAAAAAGCTGGAATTTGTAAAATGTCAGCTACCTTTGAAACCGGATCGGCTTGCCAACTTTCATGAATATCTGTAAGAATTTTAAGTCCGAATTCGCGTTTGATGTCATTTAGCATCTGAAGCCCCTTCTCAATTCCAGGGCCACGAAAAGATCCAATTGAAGTGCGGTTGGCCTTATCAAAAGAAGATTTGAAAATAATATCTATGTGATATTTTTTGTTCAGTCTGACCAATTCTTCTGCCACAACTCTCAATAAATCTGCTGACTCAATTACACAAGGACCTGCTATGATGATGGGATTCATATTTTTTTCTTTTCTGAAAAGCAAAATTACGGTTTTTCTTCCTAATGACGACAAAAAACAGTTTGTTTTTATGTTTTTCGACTTTGTTAATTCAAAATTTCAAAATTCGAAACATAAAATATTCATCTGCGTGTTACAGATTTAGATGTCATGGCTGTGTAGTCAAAATATTTTTTATAAATTTGTGAGCATAAAAATATAAACAAAATGAAAAGGGTTATTGTTTTTCTACTAAGTCTGGTTACATGCTATACTTTTGCTCAAAAGAGCAATATGAATAACTATTTAAAAGGTCAAGTGCCTATTCAAAACGGTTCTGTCGTTTTTCACAAGACATTTTCCGTCCTAGGTAAATCAAAAGCTGAAATTTTTTCTAATTTATTATTGTTTACTCAAGGAGTTGTAAAAGATTCAGATCACAAGGATTTTTCGAAAATTACGCTGCAAGATGAAAACAAAGGCTATATTGTTTGTAATATTGAGGAACTGATGTACTTTAAGCACCAAAGTTGGGTAACTGATTGTGCTGATTTTTTTTATCGTATATTGCTAACCTGTTCTGACGGTGAAGTTGACATGAAGATACAGGATATAACATATAACTATGAAAATGACTTGAATATCAAGGCCGAAAAATGGATTACGGATGTGTATGCTTTGACTAAGAACGGGAAAACTTTGCGCAAAGATACCGGAAAATTTCGTCGATTTACGATAGATCGGGCCCAAGAATTAATGACAAACGCCGAACAGGCCGCAAAGGAATAAGTAAGACGTCAACGCCGGTTCTGCTTTGAATCATTTTTCATCAAAGTTTTTGTTAGTAATGATTTCATAAGTTATTGATCTTCATTGTGCTTAAATGAATGACGATATTTTTTTAACGAATGGCCACATAAGAGAGAAGAATAGAAACATTTTTCTGACGAAAAGCAACGTTGGTAGATAGTTATGAATATTTATTTTTCAAATTGCAATCATGTGGCTCATTTCTATTGTTTTCTACCTACTCACGTTTTCGTATAAGTTTTTTGTCATGAGAATGTTAGTTTTATAGTCGTAAACTTTTTTCAATTTTTTCCTTAAGGTAATATTTCATCAAAATGTAACATTCTGGAAATAATATCTATATAAAATAGATTATTTTTGTAAGGGTAAAAAAGAAATGTCATGATGAAAAGGCTTTGTTTAGTTATTGTAATTACTGCAGTTACTGTTTTGACTGCAAATGCTATTGTTCCTCCTACAATGGGCTGGAGCACATGGAATACTTTTGGACTTAATATCAACGAGCGGGTGATTCGCAGTCAGGCACAAGCTATGGTGAGCACAGGGCTTGCTGATGCTGGTTACAAGTATATCAACATTGATGATGGCTATTGGAATGGACGCGATGAAAGTACCGGAAATGTGGAATTGAATACTACCCTCTTTCCTTCAGGTATGCGTGCACTGACAGACTATATTCATTCATTGGGGCTGAAAGCGGGTATCTATTCTGATGCAGGAGATAATTCATGTGGTTCTGGAAACATAGCGGCGTGGGGTATGGGAATAGGACTTTATGGTCATGATCAACAGGATTGCAACCTTTATTTTAAGGATTGGAATTTTGATTTTATCAAAGTAGATTATTGTGGAGGGGCTCATTTGGGACTTGATGAGAAGGAACGCTATACTGCTATTCATAATGCCATTCTTGCTACCGGACGCAAAGATATTGAATTTAATATTTGCCGTTGGGCATATCCCGGAACATGGGCTTCGAACGTTGCCAACTCATGGCGTACAACGGGAGATATTAATTGCTCGTGGAATTCCGTAAAGAGCATTATCAAAGAAAATCTTTATTTATCTGCTTTCGCGGGTGGTGGTCACTACAACGATATGGATATGCTCGAAATCGGTCGCACTCTGACGCCAAATGAAGAAATGACTCATTTCGGAATGTGGTGTATGCTGAGCAGTCCTTTGCTCATAGGCTGTGACCTGACAAAAATTCCTGATAACTCGTTGGCACTCCTTAAAAATAAGGAATTGATAGCTATCAATCAGGATACGCTTGGACTCTCTGCTCCTTTGGTAAAGGTATATAATGGGGTGTATATTTTTGCAAAAGATATCAAGGAAGTTCATGGTAAGGAACGAGCTGTAGCTGCATGCAATCTTGGTGACACCAATACAAAATTATATATACAAGCCAGTCTTATTGGCTATAAGGATATTATCAATATTCATGATGCCATACATCAGTGCACGTTTTTTGGGAATGAGAAAGACTCCTTTCAAATAACCGTACCGGCACATGCAACGTATGTTTTTACTATTACGGGAAACAGAAATGAACAAAGTTTATATGAGGCTGAGACTGCTTGGTTACCTGCATATCAGGAGATAAGCGGTAATCTGACTGCCTCCTTCAATTCCAACACACAGGCTTCCGGTGGCGAATATGTCGGTTTTCTAGGTCATCAGGATGGAAATGGCATAGTTTGGAAGAATGTTTTTAGTGAAATAGGTGGAGACTATCTTCTTTCTGTCGGATATTTCTCAGGAGAATCACGCGGAATGTCACTTAATGTCAATGGCCAGTTGACATACACATTTTCTTCTCTGAACTCTGGTAGTTTCACAAAACTTGCGGAGTGCAACTACAAAATAAAACTCCTGCAGGGAATGAATACCATAGAACTTAACAATCCGTCCGAATGGGTGCCTGATATTGATTATATGCGTCTGACACGCATTATTCCGGAAGGTATCAATCCCGTAGTCAATAAAACTAGAGTGTGTAAGGTTGACTTTTTTGATCTTAACGGAATGAAGGTTTCTTCTGACAGCAAGGGCGTGCTTATTCGTAGAACTTTTTACAGTGACGGTAGCTACGAGGCTTGTAAGATATTGAAATGAAGTGTTTTTCGGTTCAGTCGGTAAAGTTTTGAATTTAACAAATTGCGGTTATTAGAAATCGCCCATTGAATGCTTCTGTCGGACTTAATCACTTATTTCAAGATAAGTCAAGTAGAATCCAACACAGAAAGAGTATTATTTCATTATTTGGCTGAAATTCTATCAGAATAGAGTGTTCCAAATAAAATATTACCTCTCATTCTATGTGACGCGGTGCGTTTCTTTTGTGCCGCGACGCGTCTTTTTTATGACGCACTGCGTTTCTTTCATGACGCACTGCGTCATCAACTTTTATGGAGCAAGTAAAAATTTGAAAAACACGATCGAATCAATTCTTTGAAAGCAACGAGTTAATTTTACGGCCTGAGCCCTGAATCGTCAGTAAAATCAAAATAGTCAAGCATGCCTTTAGGTAGGAACGTGGACAGAATATCCTTATCGTTGATTGGTTTTCTTTGCATGATGCAAAAGTAATAGTTGATAGATCATTCAAAAAGGAACAATTTGTTAAATCCCCAACTTTAACAACTGAGCCTGTTTTTCTTGGGGTTGTCTTCTAGAACTAATAATAAAAAGTAGAATTTTGTATTTGACAAAATTCTACTTTTATGTTGGTCCGTTTTCTGTTATTTGGTTGTTAATTCAATAATGTAGTCAATATCTGTGGGTTCTTGGACGAGTTGTATGGAGATGTTACCATCTTTCTTTGTCGTAAACCGAAGTTTCTTTTGAGTCGCAAACTCAACAGCACTTTTTACTTTGATTTTCAAGGGAACATCAAGAGTAGCTCCTTTGAGAGAAAGAACATGTAAATAAAGTTTGTCGCCTTTTCTTGTAGAAGTGCCCCAAGATTGTTCGGGAAAATCACCTACTTCGGTACCATAAATTGTCTCTCCGTTTTGTTTCATCCACTGCCCTATTCCTTTGAGTCTGTCTAATGCCAAATCCGGAAGTTCTCCGTTGGGACGAGGTCCTATATTAAGGAGTAAATTAGAACCTTTGCCGGCAGCTCTTACCAATAATTGTATCAAATCCTTCACCGATTTGTAGTTGAGATCAGCAACTTTGTAACCCCACATACCATTCATGGTTTCGCACATCTCTAATGGAAGTCTGCTGATTTCCTGTCCCGATAAGCCGGATTTGTTTTCGCCGGGGAGGTCTCTTTCAAACATTTGGAAATCCTCGCCGGAAATGGGGCTCAAATGATGATTGTTGCCGATGAGACAAGCCGGATTAATGGAATGGATATATTGATAAAGTTCTGAAATGCGCCAGTCGAAAGGTGTTTTGTCACTTAGGTGATCCCAATAACCATCAAACCAAAGAGCGCGAATCGGTTCATAATGAGTCAAAAGTTCTTTGATTTGTCCTTCCATAAACTTGAAATAAGAATTGTAATCAACCTGATTGCCAATGCGCCCTGTGTTATGCCGGGTTTCCCCAAGAGGATAATCTTCTCGATACCAATCCAGAAGAGAATAATAAATGTGCATACTCAGGCCTTCGTCTTGGCAGGCTTGAGAAAGTTCTCCGACAATATCTCTTTTAAAAGGAGTGCCATCTACAATATTATAAGGAGACTCTGCTGTTTTAAACATAGAAAAACCGTCGTGGTGACGTGATGTGAAACAAATATATTTTGCTCCTGCATCTTTAAAAGCTTTTACCCACTGATGGGCATCGAAACGTATGGGTGCAAAGTATGTAGCAGCTTTGGCATATTCGTCTTTGTTGAGTTTGCCTTCTTGTAGATACCATTCACCTTGGGCGTAAGTGGAATAGATTCCCCAATGGATAAAAATGCCGAAACGATCGTTTGCAAATTGTTTACGAGCTTCCATATTTTCTTTACTGGGTTTATATTCTGTTTGACAATTTATAGGCAAAACGAAACAGAACGTCAAAATCGAAAAAAGGATAAAAGTTTTCATCTGTATTTTTTTTGTATTCTACAAAAATACGAAATGTTTTGGAAATATAAAAGTAAAGTCGTAATATTGCACGTCAAAACAAAAGAGTTGGTCGGTTTGCCGTCGGCTTCATCAAGAAGCAGGAGGAAAGTCCGGGCAACAGAGAGCAGTTCACTTCCTAACGGGAAGATATCCGCAAGGGTAACATAATGCAGAAGAAAATAACCGCCTTCATTTTTGGAGGTAAGGGTGAGAAGGCGAGGTAAGAGCTCACCGGCCGGACAGTAATGTTTCGGAACGTGCATTATGAACGTTGAAAGTTCAAGTAAACCGGCGTTTGAGGGTTGCTCGCCCAAACTTATGTACGTCGGAGGGTAGAACGATACAGCCTTTTGGTGACAGAAGGCGTAGATAAATGGCAAACATCCTGATTATAATTGGGATACAAAACCCGGCTTACAGACCAACTCTTTTTTATCTTGTCAACTTAAATTTCTATCAAATGATAAAAAAAACTCTCGAAAAAGTATTTGTTGCTATTCTTTTCATTTCATTATCAAATGTTTCGTTTGCGCAATCCACCAAAGATCGCTGGCGTTGTCAACATGTAGTTAAAGGTCTAAAAATGAGCAAAGAGCTATCAGAAAAATTTTCTCCTCTTTTTTATGCTTATTTAAAAGAATTACGTCAGGCTGGTGATTTATATGACAATATGAAAGATAAGTATAAAGCTGAAATAGACAAACGTCAATTGACTGTAGAACAAGCGCAGCAACTGCTTGATGCTCATTGGGATTCTGACGCAAAACAGGTCCAAGTAAGGCAGAAATACACGCAACTATTTAGCAAGGTAATAAAACTTCCATATGTTTATTATACGTTTAAATTGTCTAACGACAAGGCCCAAAAATAGTTTTTACCTCTAACATAAATATTAAGGAGTAACCTAGTTGGTTACTCCTTAATTAGTTTATGTAATTTATTGGTCATTACATTTGTTTTTCTACGTTCAGTTCTTTGCTTCCGGCAAATTATTTTTTTGCTTTTCATCGTTTTCATCCTCATCCTCATCCTCATCATCCTGATCTGTATTTCTTGACTTGTATGTAAACTTCACAATGATTACACTTAATTCAAAAAGCATATAGATAGGAAACGAAACCATTGACAATGTGAATGCATCGCTTGTTGGCGTAATGATCGCTGCAATAATTAAAATAATTACAATAGCATGTTTACGATATTTTATCATAAAACTTGGTTTCAAAAAGCCAAAACGAGCAAAAAGCCAACAGAGAACAGGTAGTTCAAAAAGAATACCCATCATCAAATTGAGCATCATCATGGTGTCGATATACGATTCCAATGAAATTAAATTCTTGACATCATTACTAACTTGATAAGTACCCAAAAAACGAAAAGTTAATGGAAAAATCAATATATAGCTTAACAATGCGCCCATCAGAAACATAATATAACCGCCCAAAATAAAGCGAATAGAATAGCGACGTTCGTTTCTGTATAATGCAGGAGCTACGAACGAAAACAGTTCATAAAGAATATATGGAGAAACTAAAAGTATCGCCATACAAAAGGCCATTTTCATGTGGACAAGAAACTGCGAAGCCATTCCAGTGTTGATTAATTCAACATTAAAACCTTGCGGCGTAATCGCAGAAAAGCCCACTGCATCACTCAATTTTCTTAAAAGGCGATAAGTAATGAAGTTATCGTATTTGGGGGCAAGAACAATTTGGAAAAGCAAATCTTTAAAACAAAACGTCACTATTGTTGCTATCATTACTGCAATAAAAACATGAATGATAACGGCCCTGAGAGCATCAAGATGATCCCAGAAAGTAGCGTTTAAATCGTGCTGAGGAGAACTCATTCTTTCTTTTCCTCTTTGGGCTGCTGTTCAGAATTCTTGAATTCTTTTTCTGATGTTTCTTCGATACTGTTTATACCATCTTTAAAACTCCGAACGCCTTTGCCTAATCCTTTCATAAGTTCTGGAATTTTCTTTCCGCCAAAAAGCAGTAAAATAATGAGAGCAATGATCAGGACTTCTTGAAATCCTAGGCCACCGATAAATTGTAATTGAATCATAATAATTTGTTTATAATGTGTTGTTTTTAAGATTTTGCACTAAAGCATTTATTCTCTTCATCTGATCTGGAATCTTAATGTGTTGTGGACAAAGAGGTAAACAATGACCACAAGCCGTACAATGAATAGATTGTTTCTTTGCACTAACGTTTTTTGAGAAATTGCCCAAAAAAGCCTCGCGTGCCTTAATATAATTTGCTGACTGTTTACTGGCAGGAATATTTCCTGCTTCAAGACATTTATTAAAATATGCAAAGTTCGCTGGAATATCTAGTCCAAAGGGACATGGCATACAATATCTGCAAGCAGTACATGGAACCACAGGATATTTCATCATTGCCACAGCTGTCTCTTGCAGAAAATTTTTGTCTGTTTCTGTAATGGGTTTTAAAGGAGAAAAAACACTAATATCTTCTTTTAAATGTTCCATATATGTCATACCACTTAATGTGGTTAAAACCCTTGGCAAACTTCCAACAAAACGAAAAGCCCACGATGCAGGACTCAATTCTGTATCACGCTTTTTAAGTTCTGCTAATATTTTGTCATTTAACTTTGCTAAACGTCCCCCCAAAAGAGGCTCCATTACGACAATGGGCAAGTTTCTTTTTACAAGTTCTTCATACATATAGGATGCACCGGGTCTGTTCTCTGCATCCTGAGTCCAGTCAAAATAATTGAGTTGAATTTGTACGAAATCCCATTTTATGTCTAAATTCAATGCATGAAGAAAAGATTCTCTGTCACCATGGAAAGAGAAACCTAAACGCTTAATTTTACCTTTCAAACGTTCTGAAACGAGAAAATCCAGAATGCCATTATTTACAAAGCGTTGATCAAAAGAATCTTTACCGGGTCCTACACTGTGTAGAAGATAAAAATCGATATAATCTACGCCCAGTTGTTTAAAAGAATCATTATATATTTCTTTTGCATTTTCCAAGGTCCATTTGGATGCATCAAAATTTGAAAGTTTTGTGGCAATATGAAAACTGTCACGTGGATAACGACTCAAAGCAATACCCATAGCATGCTCCGATTGTCCGCCATGATAAACCGGGGCTGTATCATAATAATTTACGCCATGTTTCATTGCATAATCAATCAGCTCATTCACTTTATCTTGGTCAATAATCTCACCGTGAGAATCTCCTTCAGTTTTTCTTACTGGCCAGCGCATACCGCCGTATCCAAGCAAACTTATTTTGTCTCCCATTTTATCATCACGCAAGGTCATCTGTGGGGTTCCATCAGGACTAATTAAGCCTTGTATTCCAAAAGGAGATCTATCCGATGCATTTACATAGGCAATAGAAGAAACAGCAGCTGTACCTACACCAAGCATTTTCAGAAAATCTCTCCGCTTCATTATGTTTTTTGAGCTCATATAAAGATTGTATTAAAAGGTTTCTAGCTCTGACGATGTTCCATATGGCCTTCTACATAAATGGCTTTTAGAGGACTTGCAGGGCATACTGCCTGACAAGCACCACAACCAATACAACGTCCTGTATTAATAATAGGTATTTGGAAACGTCCAGATTGAATCATTTGAATAGAGACGTTTGGGCATGCTTCTTCACATTTATGACAAGGTTTATCTTTTATAACAATGCAGTTTTCGCGTAACCATACAGCATAACCTATTTGAATATCAGTCTTATCAGCAGGTGTGATTTTTTCTAAGGCACCGGATTGACAAACTTCATTACATTTTACGCAATCAATAGAGCATGAACCATGGTCAAAAGACAGCAGAGGCAACATAAAATTTTCAAAAGCTAAAGATGGACTCAGAATATGTAGCGGACATGCGGTAATGCAGGCACCACACACTGTACATAATTGTTTATATTGATCAAAGCTAACAGCACCTGCTGGAATAATAGGTTTTTTACTTTTTGGGTTACGTTTTTTTGTGATGGCCGCAATACCGTCTCCCATCTTTTTTCGAACACCATCAACTGTTGAGGTCTGAGCCAAGCTTGTTGATAAGGTCAAAAAGCCGCGTCTACTTGCATTTATAGTTTCCTTTTTCACCTTTTTTTTCTTTGATTTTGTACTAGACAAAACAAAGAAAATCACATAAACACTAGCTATTAAAAGAAATATAACTGTAAACAAATAAGACAAATAATTTTTACTTGAAAATGGTTGCTTCACAAATTCATTTAGGATGAGTAACACACCGATAAAAACGATAAAGCATGTCATCACAATCATCCAAAAGCTTCGCACTCTAGATGATGCTGCTTGTTTCACTTGTGCGGCTTTCGTATGTGATATCATTTCCTATATATTCAAAATTGACATGCAAAGTAAACATTTTTTTTTGTAATGAATGGTGTCACACTTCTTTTTTGTAGTTGTTAAAAATAGATATTAGTTTTTTTTCGCAACTGTTTTAAAAATAATTCATCAACAACCTATATTTATAATTAAGAATAAAAATTCTACGCGTTTCAATTTATGTTTACTCCAAACATAATTAGTCGTTTCTTAATAAGCGTAAAAGTATTGATTATAAAGAATTTAATGATGTAAAAGCTTGTGTATATCCGCCATATTTTATATCTTTGCATCATAATTCTTGCAGAAATTGATCATGTATAAGAAAGAAAACAAATCCGTAGAACATCGTTATTCTTTAGTTTGGATGAGGAACGCCAAAGAAAACGGATTTCTATCGAAAGAAAAAGAAGCAACACAAGTTATTTTGCTACAGGGCAGCGATAGAACCTACGATCGGGCATTTAAAATTTGATCATCCCATGTCACGCAACTTTCTCAAGGATGTTGCGGCGGATGTCATGAACTTGTTGCTCGCAGCAGCTGCTTTCAACTTCAAAAGAGCCATGAACGCTCTTTTGTGCTTCATTTATGAAATGTCTGTTGACTCAAAAAACACAACCAATTTCAGTTGTAACTTCTATTACAAAACAAAATACCTACTTCTTAAGGGATGACTATTTACTTATCGATGGAAAACACTTTTAGCTATTACGATTGCCTATCATGGTAGTAAACTTTTTGCGCATCAGATTATTTTCAAAGTTCTTGGACGGGTAAACATCTTTTGGGAGATACCTACTCTTACTAGCAAAATGTGCTATTGAAAATGGCAACAAACTCATTAGACAATCTATTCCTAAATGAACGGCCTTTAATCACATGACAACTCCTTTTATTTAATTAAAATATTTCTTTAAAATGATGTAAGAGCTTTTAGATGGTCTCATCAAGAGCTAATTCAATATTTCTTTCTAACTTTACCTCGAATTTGAGAGCCCTTCTCCAAAAATACATGCGGAACTGGGCCGAACGAACTATTCATGAAGTATTTATATCGTACCCTTTTATATAAATGGATGGGATGGAAACTTAATGTGACCGTACCAGACCGTGAAAAAAGTATTCTTTGCGTAGCTCCTCACACGAGTAACTGGGATTTTATTATAGGAATCCTATACCGTAAAAGCATTGGATTTCCATCTTACTTTCTCATGAAAGAAGAATGGTTTTTCTGGCCTTTTGGAATTTTACTAAAACATATGGGTGGCATTCCTGTTTGCCGGACAAAAAAAGGACATGTCACAAAACAATTAGCCGAAATCATGCGCCAAAAAAAAGAAATTCACATTGCCATCACGCCAGAAGGAACACGCTCAAAAAATCTTCATTGGAAAAAAGGCTTCTACTTCATTGCGAGGGCTGCACATATTCCTATCCAGCTTTATGCCATTGATTACAGAACTCGGACCATTTTTTGCCAAGAGGAAATAATTCCAGGAAACAACATGGAAGAAGATTTTAGAAAGATACGCAACTACTATCAATCATTTGCTTCAAAAGCAAAATTTCCGAAAAAATTTGCCACAGATGAAACGATGTAACTTGCTTTTACGGATCTTCATTTTTTCATTTTCATGCCATATAACAGCGCAAACAGACCATACAAAGTTGGAAATGGCTCTAAAAAATTATTTTACAACTTATACTCTACCTGATTTCCGTCCCAACCTACCTATTGCTCTGGATCATTATGAAGTAGATGAAGAAAACAGAAAGCTAGATGTTTCAGGTAATGAAGGCTTTTCTTCTCAAATTTTCACACCACAAACTACTTCAAAAATCTATCATGATCTGAGTGCTTGCCTGCCACAACCTTACAATACATATACACTTCATGTCTTTGCCTTTGACCGTGAAATAACCACTCTTATTCCAAATATTTTTCAAGAAAAGCCGGAGGAAAAACGTCTCTGGGGTAACTTAGATTATAAAGGCACACCATGGACCAAAAATATTTCTTCACCAGTTCATGTTGTAAAGGGTCTGGAAGGACGTCATTTCGTAGTCTGGGCCAGTCACGGGCGCTACTATAGCTACAGTTCTTCTTCCTGGACTTGGCAAAGGCCTGGACTTTTCCTAACAAATGAAGATTTGTTTACTCAATCATTCGTTATTCCATTTCTCATTCCTATGTTAGAAAACAGTGGCGCTGTGGTCTTTAGCCCACGTGAAAGAGACTGGCAAACGCAAGAAGTTATTGTAAATAATGAAGATTCTGACAGTTACCATGAATACAATCGGAAAGAATACTGGAAAGATTCACCTCAGAAAGGATTTGCCAAAAAAAAAGACATTTATCGTTCCGGTGAAAATCCATTTGTTGAAGGTACGGCGCGCATCATCAATGCCACCCACCTTAACTCACAAGTATCCTCTTGTCAATGGACCCCAAGTGTGAAAGAAGAAGGTGAATATGCCGTTTACGTAACATATCAGTCCTTTCCAAACAGTGTGGATGATGCCATCTATACCGTCCATCACCGGGGCATATCAACAAAAATATGTGTAAACCAACAAATGGGAGGATCTACATGGGTTTATTTGGGTACGTTTAACTTTGGGAAAGGACATACAAAAGAAAACTCTGTATCACTCTCAAATGCAAGCAACTTTCGTGGCATTGTATCGGCTGATGCTGTACGATTTGGTGGAGGCATGGGGAATATTATGCGAGGTGACTCCACTGAAGGCGAATCTATTAGCGGATTACCTAGATATCTGGAAGGTGCACGATATACGGAACAATGGTATGGCATGCCTGACTCCACATATAATACAAAAGATGGCCGAAATGATTACGCGGATGATATCAATGCACGCTCTTTGTCTTTAAATTATTTGGGCGGCGGCAGCATTTACATGCCTGACAGCATCGGTCAAAAAGTACCATTTGAGTTATCTCTTGCTGTGCACAGTGACGCAGGTGTTTCTCCTGACGACCACGTAGTGGGTACACTTGCTATACATACATTGGAAAACGGACGAGGCGAAACATTTTTCCGTTCTGGCGTATCTCGTTTGGCCTCACTGGACTTTGCCAGTATACTACAAAGCACTGTATGTGAAGACCTCAGTCACTTATTGCAAATCGGTTGGACGAGACGCGAACTTTTCAATCGCAATTACAGTGAGACACGCAACCCTGAGGTGCCTTCTGCCATTATCGAAATGTTCTCACACCAAAATTTCAAAGACATGATATACGGGCACGACCCAAATTTCAAATTCTATATTTCAAGAGCAATCTACAAAGCCATACTCAAATTTGTATGCAATCAACACGGTACTACAGGTGTGGTGCAACCACTGCCTGTAAAAAATTTTGCAGCCTACATAAGCAATAACAAAACCGTTACCCTCAGTTGGACTCCAACAAAAGACTCTATGGAAATATCTGCTCGTCCTTTTGGCTACATCGTTTATACGCGAAAAGACGGAGAAGACTTCAATAATGGTACCATTACAACAGACACTTCGCTTACATTACCCATTCCAGATGATAAAATATGCAGTTTCAAGGTGAGCGCCTACAATGAAGGAGGTCTTAGTTTCCCGTCAGAAATTCTTAGTGTTATGCACTCCACTAGCGCAGAGAGAAAAATACTAATTGTTAATGGATTTAGCCGTCTGAGTGGGCCTGCCATTATGGATACACCAGAACAATTGGGATTTGATCTTGACCATGATGCAGGTGTGCCCTACCAGCATACACCAGAATACGGAGGCCGACAAATCAACTATGACCGCACTGCTGCTGGAAAAAATGGAAGTAATGGCCTAGGTTATAGTGGAAATGAATTGGAAGGTAAGATGATAACTGGTAATACATTCGATTATCCTTATATGCATGGCAAAACTATTCAGCAAGCTGGCACATTTTCATTTTCATCATGCAGCGTAGATGCTTTCATGAATGGTAATATAAAACCTGAAGAATATCGAGCAGTCGACCTGATTTTAGGGCTTCAAAAGGATGACGGAGAAAGTAGCATTGTAAAATACAAATCTTTTCCATTCAATTTGAGAAATGCGCTACAGAACTACATAAATAACGGTGGAAACTTATTGGTTTCAGGTTCCTATATAGCTTCCGACATGCAAAGCGACAAAGAACAACAATTTACAAAAAGTGTACTTCATTATGCTCCTACTGCTGAAAATACTTCACAACGGGATTCTCTCGTACACGGCAATAATATTGAATTTAATATTCAGAGCAACCTAGGAGCTAGACCCTATGCCGTAACTCACCCTGACCGGCTAGTCCCAATAGGAGGAGCCTTTCCTTGTTTCACTTATTCAGATGGCAGTTGTGCCGGAATGACCTATGCCGATAAGCACTCTACAGTCATCGTTCTCGGCTTCCCATTTGAAAGCATAACCTCTAAAGAAGCCCGGGACAAACTAATGAAGTCTTTCTTGCAAATGTTTCAAATATAAATAAACAAACAAACTAAAAAATACCACTATGTATTACACAATTCAACTTAACCAAACAGGAACTCACAGCTTGGACATCACAGAGAATAATCTTGAAACAATCCGGCGTTATGCACTTTTCCACCATCTCGTAGATAGCAACGGTTATGTAGATGAAGACGTACTTAACAAACTTAGACTCAACATCCGTGCCCTGATTGCCACGCGCACAAACTGCAAAGACCTGCTCGACCTTTGCATTGATGTCATCTACCACGACAAGATGAAAGCATTCGGTCTAAATAAACTAATCGAAATTTATCACGAATGGGAACAGACAAACCCTGAACAATCTAATGAATTTGAAGTACAGCCACAAGAGGAAGCATAAATAAATGCCTCTCCATATAATCGAACAGTTTGCCAAGCCGAAAGCAGCAAACATTGACATGGAAGACGCTATTACTGTGACCGCTCATTTTTGTGCAGTTTTAGACGGATCCACATCCAAAACTTCTCAACTCACAACCAGCAGTAATACTACCACTGGCAAGCAAGCTGTTGAAATACTCTCAAACGCCATTACACATCTTCCTCCAAATGCCAATGCAAATGAATGCGCAGACTTTTTGACATCCTGCATTGCTACATATTACGAAGAAAATGATTTAATGGAAATCATTCATCGCGAACCAGAAAGAAAACTTACAGCGACTGCAGCCATTTATAGCGTAAACAGAAGTGAAGTATGGCTTTTCGGAGACTGTCAATGCAGACTCAAAGGGCACACAATTAAAAATAGCAATAAAATAGACTTCACTTTAGCAATTATTCGAGGCGATATTTTGAGATACTTAATAAATAAAGGCTATGAGACGGAATCTTTACGTATAGAGGATTTAGGACGTAAGTTTATTTTTAATGCACTGCGAGACCAATGTGCCTTTCAGAATCGAACAACGGATCATCCATTTGCTTATACCGTTATTGATGGAACCCCTATCCAGCACGAACAAATTAGGATCATACCTGTAAATTCCCACACTGAAGTGATTTTGGCCAGTGATGGCTATCCCACACTTGGCAATACGTTAATCGAAACAGAAAAAATGCTACAACAAAACAATTATAAAGACCCGCTCTGTATTTTTCTGAATCCACAAACAAAAGGAATCTATTTCGGCGCCAATAGTTTCGATGACCGCTCATTCATTCGCTTTTCTACATAGAAAAACTACTTAGAACAGAAAAATCGTAAAAAATGAGGTTACCATAGTAAAAAAAGTCCCATTTTTTTTTGCTTTTCAAAATAAAAAGCTACTTTTGCATTCCGAAAACGGGTAAGTGCTGTACGGCAAGCTCCCTTCGAACCCTCCAGGGCTTGACCGCAGCAAAGGTAGTTGGTTGTAGCAGCGCGATACAGAGAGCTTACCCACCCGCCTCTTTAGCTCAGTTGGCCAGAGCACGTGATTTGTAATCTCGGGGTCGTTGGTTCGAATCCGACAAGAGGCTCAAAAGAGA
>Ga0183100_1000691_pt1 | contig 22775 bp, 13 predicted proteins | sample Biomet2_FD_127789 | JGI IMG/M metagenome (GOLD analysis project Ga0183100, IMG submission 127789) | Microbial communities from bioreactor (seeded with anoxic lake sediment) at LBNL, California, USA - Biofuel metagenome 2 | ecosystem: Engineered > Bioreactor > Anaerobic > Unclassified ...
GTGACGGCGCAACTGGCGGTGACAGGAGTTCCATCCGTCGCAACGGTAGCCGTGATGGTGGCGTTGCCGGCGGCAATTCCACTTACGAGGCCAGAGCTCGAGACGGTCGCGATTGTCGGGGAGGTCGAAGTCCAAGAGACATTCTTTTGGTTGGTGTTCGCCGGGGTGTAAGAAATAACAAGGCTCTGCGTTTCGTTGATCCCGAGATTCAGCGTCGCGTAGTTAAGCGCGATGGATGTAGCGTAAACAGGGGTAGAACTCTTGTGGTAAAGCTGGATGGCGTTTTGGCCGGTGGTGGTGTAGGTGGTAAAACGGGGCGATCCAGAATTATATTGAATCTTCCCGAATCCGCCTGCGGTGCTGGTGACTAGGGCGTTAGAAGACGAAAGTTCAATTGTCCAAGTTGTGGTGCCACTGCCCCAAGCGAGCAGTTTGACCGCGGTGCAACCAAGAAGTTGACCGTCGTAGGTGAAGGTGTAGGCACCAGCTGAGCCGCCTAAAACCATTTCGACAGTGTCCTTCCCGAGAGAGGAAACTGTCGATCGGTCGGTAGAGAACGTCGAAGCGACACTTCCCATCACGGAGTCGCTGATCGTGATAGCGGTCACGCCCTTTGTGTTGCAAGCAAAAACGTAACTGTCACCGACGATTAAATCCGAAGTAGAGGAAACTAACCGATAATCGCCAGTCGAAACCGGGGTCGAACTGCTGGACGAGCTAGAAGAAACGCTGGAAGAGGACGAAGAAACCGAGGAAGACGTGGAAGAAGAGGCGGAGGAAGACGAGGCGCTGGAAGCACTGGAAGTGCTCGAAGCTGCCGAAGAGGAAGAAGAGGAGGATGGGGTGCCGCCGTTGAGCGTCAAAACGATTTTGCAGATGTTTAAGCGAGAGCCTCCGATGCCGGTGAAAGAAAAACCGGTCGAAGCGGTTGCGCCGGAATTGGAAAGAGTGAAGATATAGGCAGAGGCCGCATCAGCATCGTCAGCAAGTGTGGGAACGGCTGTCGTTGAGGTACTAATGGCTACGCTTTGATTATTGCTTAACTTAAAGGTGGCCTTTCCGTTTGCGTCATAAGCGTATGCAGTAATTTTCACAGCAGAAACGTAATACGAACCGTTAAAGGTAAAACTCAAATTGCCTGCATTGCCGCCGCTGCTCAGGCGCACGGCGGAAGACACGTTACTTGGACGGTAAGTGTAGGCTTTACTGACTGCGGAAATGCCAAAAGAGGGATTGCTGTCACTGTTAAGGGTGTAATACGAATTAGTTGCATCATTGAGAGCAATCAGATTGCTTCCGGTATACTGCTCCGTGCCAAACAAAATAGAAACGCACTGTTTCGACGGCGTTTCATCCGCTCCAAAACGGTTAGCGTTTTCATCTATCATGGCCACCAAAGCAACGGAGCCGGCTAAAACCCCAACCAAGGACCAAAGCAAAACTTTTTTATTTGCCATAAAACACTCCTGCGCTACAACCCACCATGAAAGACCGTTTTCAGACGGCCCTAGACGTTCTTTATTGCGAAAGAATTAAAGAAATAGGGTGGTTCCTACGAGTAGGAACAAGATAGACTAAGCAGAAAACCACGTAAAGGAAAGAAGAATGTTAAGTAAGAACTTTTTTTATTGCAAAAAGAACGGCAGGTTTGCTTTGTAATGGATTATTTTATGATCTTACGCGGCGGTAACGGTAAGGGTAACGCCGGAGGCGCTCAGGTTCGAGAAAGCCACCCGATAGCCAAAGGCGGTCCCGTTGTTCATCGTGCTGAGGGGGAATTGGCTCGCAAAAGCACTAAAGGAAAAGACATCGCCATTTTGGAAGAGCGTGTCGTTATCGGCGACGAACGGAGTTTGGGACGAACTGAAGTTGGTCGAAAATTTCCGGCCTTTATGATCAATCGCGGTCAGAAGTTTGAAAGAAGAATTGATGGTCGAATACTCGGCCGTATTGGAAGCAGCCACGATGGTGGCGGTTGTGGCGTTGGTCACGATGGTAGAGGTGACCGATCCATTATTCCAATTGCCGTTGCTATAGACCTGCGTGATCAAACGGGCGTCGACGTGATAAACACGCACGCCATTCTCCGTAAAGCCTTGGACAGAGTTGCCAGGGTAGCCACCCGCTTGCGAATCCTTCTGGTTAAGACCAGTCGGGGTGTAATACTCCATCATGATGTACTCATCAAAAGCGCTGCCGTTCCAGCCTTGGGCCGTCGGGAAAATGACGCAGTTGTGCGAGCCTTCGGTGGCCGAAGGAGCCAAAGTGAGAGTGAGAGTCCCGCTGGTGCCCGTCACGACGTAGGGCTCGACCCAGCCAAGAGTGAATTTGCTGAAGGCGTTGTGATCGATGACGTTAGCATCCATCATGTCCACAGAGCCCATGGGCGAGGAAGCGTTGCCGTTATCGTCCCCATAGTCGTAATAGTCGTCGAGGCCCATTAAGTGGCCCGATTCATGGATGAAGGTGTGGGCGTCGAGTTTGCTCGATCCGTAGCCCTCGAACATGAAATCGTACGAGGCCCAGAAATACTTGCTGAGGGTCGGAGAAGTGGCCGAGGGGTTGTTAAGGTTATAGCCGGTGGAACTATAGGCATCGTAGGTGAAGGCCCAAAAGGTGGTGTTATCGTCGTTATAGTAATCGACCGTGGTACCCTCCCAAACGGATTGGGAGCAGTTGGGGCAACTGAAGATGGCCATCACCGAATCGATGTAGCCATCACCGTCGGAATCGAAGTCCTTACCATCGGTGGAGTTTTTGGTTTTGTAGCTGCTCACTGCGGCGTTGATGATGGTGGCGACTTTCGATTCGTAGCCATCGTTGGCGGCGACGATCTGGGCAGCGGTCAATCCGCAAGCGTACCAATCGGCCACGGTGCCACTGATGCTCAATTGGCCATAGCTCGATTTAGTGTAATAACTCGCTAGGGATTCCCATCCTGTGTCAGACGCCTGGCCGAAGAGGTTTTTCTCGATATTGGTCTTGTTGGTGGAGGTGGCATTCGTCTCATAGCCTTTTATCGTGATGGGAAGCACCAGAATCTTGCGGTTGCCTTTGCTCGGGAAAACCGTGGCTTCGGCAGAGGCATTGACGTCGGCGTAGTTATATTTGCTCGTTTCTTCGGAGGCGGAAATATCCCCGCCCGAAGTGGCAGAAGAACTCGTGCTTGAGGTGGAAGAAGAACTTGCGCTTGAGGCGGTTGATTCAGAAACGCTACTGGACGAAACGGAAAGGCTTGTGCTTGTGGAAGAAGTTGATTTATCCTGTCCGCTGGATTGCTCGGAAGAACTTGAGAAAAGCGGCAAAAAGTCGCAGGCGCTAAGGACTAACGAAGCGAGGAGGCCCATGATCAGTTTGTTGCTTTTTTTCATATGACGGAGGTTCCTTTGTCGCCGTGGAGGCGAGATAACATACTAACAAAAAACAGGCTCTTCTCAAGAAAAAACGGACAAAAGACTAATCGTATCCAGCCGAAAAAACTCAGTTTTTCGTGATGGAAAGAGTGATGGACGCGTCGCCCATAGAGGAGAACGAAACGCTATAGGGCATCGTGGTCCCATCGTTCATCGTGACCCCGTCAGGAAAGGAGGCGGCAAAAGAAGCAAAAGAGAAACTATCCCCGTTTTGGAAAAGGGTTCCGTTATCGGCCACTGGAGGTGTCCGTTCCACGGTTTGGAATTCGTCGAAATTCCGTTTCCTCGTGGCGTCGAGTTCCTGAACGAGACGGAAGGATTTGTTGGCCGCATGGTTATAGGTGTTGGTGTTAGAGTGGGCGATGGCCACGCGGGTGGTGGAGGAGTCCAAAAGGTAGTCGCTATATTCGCCAAAGGTTTGGGTGCTTATAGAGTAGGCGACGAGACGCGAATCAACGTGATAGATCCGGACGCCACCTTGGGTGAAGCCCGTGAGACCGTTCGCGTAGGTGAAAGAAGCATCCTTCTCATTAAGAGAGGTCGGGGTGTAATACTCGAGAAGCAGATATTCATCGGCGAAGGAGCCGTTCCATCCGTCGCCCGTCGGCAGCAAGACGCATTGGCCAGTTGTTGACGCCGGTCGCAAGGCAATGGAACAGGAATCGTTCACGACATAAGGTTTGACCCAGCCGAGGGCAAATTTGCTATAAGCGTCATGGTCGATGACGTTGCCATCCATCATGTCGATTTTTCCCATTGGGCCAGCGTTGGTGGCAGTCTCATCGGCCACATAATAATCGTCGAGGCCGAGCAGGTGACCGGTTTCGTGGATATAGGTATGAGCGTCAACCTTACCATATCCCCACGACGCCTCCATCTCGTAGAGGAAATCATACGAGGCCCACGAGTAGTGATAGGGCAAGGCGTCGTTTTGGCTGAGGGCTTTCCCAATCACATCGTAATCGTAGTAGGTATAGGCCCAATAATCCTCGCTTAGTCCGTTAGTCTTTGTGTAGTGGGGAGCCCCATAAACGAGCCAGACGGCATCGATGACGCCATCGTTATTACGGTCAAAGGATGAGCACCCAGTAGCATAGGTTTTCTTGTACCAGGCCACAGCGTCTTCGAGAATGGTCCAAGACGGTTCGTAATAGTCGGAATAGTTTCCGGAGTAACTGCTAGCCAAAGCGCTGATTTCCTTGGTCGAATAACCGCAGTCATACCAATCGCTCACGGTGCCTTTGAGGAGCAGTTGCTTAAAGGAGCTTTTGTAATAAAAGGAAGCCAAGGACTCCCAACCGGTATCCTCAGGAGCGCCGAAAAAGCCTTTGTAGATATCGGAGCGGACTCGGGCGGTCGCTAGCGAGGCATAATCAGTCACTTTGACCGGGATGACAAGGATGTTTTGAGTGCCGGTAGAAGAAAGGTCCAGCAAACCGGAAGCATCGTGCACGGAGTTGAGAGAAAAAGAGCTGGTCTTGGCCGCGTAGCCTTGCCCATCGGGGTCGAGGGCGAGTCCGAGAGCCCCATAATTGGCCCCATCCTCGCTCGAGGGAAGAAGACCACCCTGACCAAAGAGGGAACAAGAAAATAGAGCGCTTCCGGAGAGGAGGACAACCCCAAGCATTTTTCCGAAGGCAAAAAGGTGACTTTTCATAAGCCTATTTTAGGTCACGAAAGCTTCTGCCGCATCCAAAAAGCAACGCCAGGAAACAAAGAAAGGAACCCTTAGACCACGCTGATGGTCAAAGTGACGCCCGAAGAGGAGAGGTTAGAGATGGCAACCTGATAACGAAATATGCCCCCGCAGTTCATTCTCCCGGTTAGGGCAAACTCCCCCTGATAAGCCAAGAGGGAAAAAGCGTCGCCTTCTCCCCATAAAGAGGCATTGGCCGAAACGGCGGTACTGACTGCTTGGTTGATTCCTGAATGATCCAGCAACTGCAGGAGACGAAACCGCGAATCCTTGGAACGGGAGGGCGTGTTGGATTGCGCGCATACATAAGAGGAGCCCATAGAAAGCGGGAGCGTGTCGACATAGGCCTTCTTGTGCCCATCCCCATAAAGACATAAACGCGAATCGACATGATAGATGCGAAGACCTAGCTTGGTGTAGGAGGTCGGATAAACCGCTTGGCAAGGGGTCAGGCTATCGGCTTCGTTTAGCCCAGTTGGAGAGTAGAGTTCCATCAGGATGTACTCATCGAACGCGCTGCCATTCCAACCGTTGCCGGTCGGAAAGAGGACGCAGTCCCCGCTTTCGACGCCGGGTCGTAACGTCAGGGTGCCCGGATGATCGGCGTAGAAGGGCGAAGACCAGCCGAGGGCGAACTTGCTGTAGGCGCAGTGGTCGATGATGTTGCGGTCCATCATGTCAACGCCACCCATCGGGACGCACTTCCGGTCGTAGTCATAATAATCGTCCAGTCCAAGAAGATGGCCCGTTTCATGAATGAAGGTGTGGGCGTCAAGCTTGGCTTTGCCATAACCGCGATACATAAAGTCAAAACTGGCCCAACTGAAGTTGTTGGCCGAGGGGGAAGCAAGATTGCTTTGGACTTCGGTCCCACTCGAAAGGGCCCAGAAGGTTTGGGTTTCGTCCGTGAGGGTCGGCTCGCTCGTAAAATCCGGAGCGCTGTAGACGAGCCAAACGGCATCGAGAAAACCATCCTTGTCCTTGTCAAAGGAGGCAATGTCATCGGGATAGGTTTCTTTAAACCAGGAGGCCGCTCCGAAAAGGATGGTTCGGATACCTTGAAGGGGGTTGGCGGAAGAGGCCATGGCACTGATCTCAGAGGCGGTAAACCCGCAATCGTACCAATCCGTCACGAGGGCGGAAAGGGCGAGTTTGCCATAGCTTGAGGCAGCGTAGAAAGACTGAACGGATTCCCAACCGGTCTCGCCAGGCAAACCATTAAAGGTTTTCTCGAGATCGTTCTTTGTTTCGGGGGTGGCGTTTTCCTCGTAGCCTCGCACGGTGACGGGAATAACAAGAAGCGCCTGTGCCCCAACGGAGGGTAGGTAATCCTTTTGGGTGGTCTTCCCGAGTTCCTCGAGGTTGTAGCCGCTGGTCACCTTGTAAAACGGTCCAGAAGGCTCAGTGGAAGAGGAAATTGAAGCGGAAGAAGATGAGGTTGAGCTTACGAAAATGGAGCTGCTTGATGGCGCGCAGGAAAAAAGAAAAGGGGCCCAAAGGAAAGCCTGAATCAGGAACCTCTTTCTTGTTCTCATGAGGCTATTCTAAGGCAAGAGGACCTAGAAAGCGAAAAGGGACGCGCGATGCGTCCCTAAAGGGTCAAATGGTGTTAGGCGGCTTTGGTCACGTTGACGGTGATCGAATCATCGCTCATGGCGGAGAAGCTGACGGAGTAGGGTAGCTTGCTGCCATCGTTCATCTGTTCGACGCCGCCCGAGGTGATTTTATTCCCGTCGCCATCGAAATTGTAACGGGCGAAGGAGTTGCGATAGGCGCTGAGGCTGAAGCTGTCGCCGGCCTGGAAGAGGGTGCTGTTATCGGCCGTGGCGTCTTGATTCACGCCGTAGGCGAAGTCGCGCTTTTGCGTGCAGTCCATCTCTTGGATGAGACGGAACCGCTTTTCGATGCCGGTGGTCAACTGTTGACGGCTGTCCGAATTCGAATGGGCGAGAACCGTATAGGTTGTGCCGGTATAAGGCGACTGTTCCACATAGACGTACTTGATGTCCTCGGTGTAATCCCAAGAGCCGAAGCCCTTGCCGTTATAGACGGAAGAGACCATGCGCGCGTCGACGTGGTAGATGCGAACCCCATTCTCATAGAAGCCCCGTTTGTTGTTGCCGGGGTAACCGCCCGATTGCGAATCCTGATAGTTCAGGTTTGTCGGGGTGTAGAACTCCATGAGGACGTATTCATCAAAGGCGCTGCCGTTCCAGCCGGCGGCATCCGGAAGGAGGATTGCTTCGCCAGTCGTGGAAGCGGGATGCAAAGTGATCGAGCAGGAATCGCTCACGACATAGGGCGAGGTCCAGCCATAGGCAAATTTGCTATAGGCGTTGTGGTCGATGATGTTGTTGTCCATCATGTCGAGACCCGCCATCGGAGCGTAGTTGCTCGCCCCAGCATAGGTGTAATAGTCATCAAGGCCCATCATATGGCCGGTTTCGTGGATGAAGGTGTGGGCATCGAGTTTGCTGCCGTAGCCCTCGTACATGAAGCGATAGGAAGCCCAAGCGTATTTGAAGCCGACCTCTTCGCCGGTGGCTCTCATATCCTCGAAAGTGTAGGCCCAGAGGAGGCTGTTGGTTCCGGTGGTGTCTTGCGGACGGCTATAGACCATCCACACGCCATCAAGGGCGCCATCGTTATCCTGATCGAATTCAGCTCCGGTCGTGTTGTAGCGGGCTTTGTACCATTTGATAGCTTCTTCAAGAAGACGCCAGGTGGGGTCGAAGCTCGACCATTCACTGTCGGTCCAGCCAGCCACGGTCGTGGCGGAATAGCCGCATTGCCACCACTCAGAAACGGTGCCCTGCAAAAGCAACTGTTGGAAAGAGCTCTTCCAATAATAGGAGGCTAAGGATTCCCAACCGGTTTCTGAAGCGTCGCCGAAGAAGGTCTTGTAGATGTTGTTGCGAGTGGCATCATTGGCGACACCCTCATCACCCATGAAGCAAACAGGGATGACGAGAATCTTTTGAGTATTGACGCTGGGCAGTTCAAGAATGCCGGAAGCGGCGCTCAGCTGATGCTGGGTGTCGCGGCTCTTGGTAGCGGCGTAGCCGGTGCCATCAGTCGTGGCCGGCTTGGCGTTGCCGCCATAAGTGGAGCCGTCCTTAGTCGAGGTGAGAAGGAACACGTTCGGGTCAATAACCGATACGGTGACAGTTTTGACGATGTCGTTTCCGGAAACGGTGTGAGCGCCCGGAAGGGTGACGGAGATGATGGCCGAGCCGACGGCTTTCGCGGTCAGAATGCCCGAGGAAGCAACGGAGGCGACATCTTCATGATCGGACGAGAAAGTCGTGGTCGGATAAGTGACGCCGACCGGGTCGGTCGTCACGCCGATTTGGCGGGTTTCTCCAATCGGAAGGTCGGAGATGCTGTCAGTCGAAAGGGTCATGGAACTGGCCTTGGTTTCGACGCCATCCTGCAGGCCAAAAGTCAAACTGGCCAGGTAAAGCGGAGCGGCGGTCGGAACGGAGATGGTGAAAGATAGAACGCTGCCAGTGGTGTCAGTGAGCGAGGGGAACGCGTAATCGGCGAAGGCCGCGCCCGCCACGTCGACGGTGACCCCAGCAGGGTTGGCCGAATCGGCAAAGGTGACCACTTGGCTCGTTCCGGAAGCCAAAGCGGCATTCATCTTCACGCTGGTGATGGCTTTAGCGCCATCAAGACTGAAGGTTAGGTAACCGGCCGTAGATTTGACGGCGATTTTGATATAGGCGGCGCCGGTGCCATAGACGTTCACGCCATTCATGCCGGTCACGGATAAGCCGTTGGCGGTGTAGTAGCCGGTGGTGGCGGAGGTGATCTTCGTGGCGTTAGGGATGGAAGCGGCGGAAAATACGATGGTTTCTCCGACCGGCTGCTCCGAAGATAACGAAGCGGATGAAGAGGCTGCCGAATCAGAGGAGATAGACTGCTGAGATGACTCTGAACTGCTGCCGTTCGAGACGCATCCTGCGAGAAGCATGGAGGCGGCAAGAGTGGCTACAGCAACTAGTTTTTGCTTTTTCATAACCAAAAAAGCTCCTTTACATTGCAAGCGCATAATAGGCATAGGCCCGAAAAATGTCAAACGTTATTATTAATATATAGCATCAACGCTTTTCGGCGGCGGCTTTGCTATCGATGGCGGCAATTTCCTCACGGTATTTCGCCATTTCCGCGGAATTGGCCAAAACTAAGTGACCCGGAATAATTTCTTGAAAGGAAGGTTTGTCCTTCGAGTAGTCATGAACTTCCGAGGGCTTGTAGACGATGCGAATACGGTTCTTTTCGGAGGCCGGATCCGGTTTCGGAATGGCCGAAAGAAGAGACTTTGTGTACGGATGAAGCGGGTGACGGAATAACTCGTCGCTCGAAGCGAGCTCAACCATGTTGCCGTAGTACATGACGGCGATGCGGTCGCAGAAGTATTTGACGACAGATAGGTCGTGGGCGATGAAGAGGATGGTGACACCCATTTCGTCCTTCACGTCATTAAGTAGGTTAAGAATCTGGGCGCGGATGGAAACGTCGAGGGCGCTGATCGGCTCGTCGCAGATAAGGAACTTCGGGTTCATAACCACGGCGCGGGCGATGCCAATACGTTGGCGTTGGCCGCCACTGAACTCATGGGGATAACGGGAGGCATATTCGGGGATGAGTCCGACCTTGTCGAGCATCCCCGCGACTTTCTTCTCGTTTTCGTCTTTGTTGTAATGACCTTGGATGTGAAGGCCTTCCTGGATGATCTCATTGACGGTCATGCGAGGATCGAGTGAATCGACCGGATCCTGGAAAATCATCTGGATTTCATTCACCAGACGGTGGCTCGGCTGACGCTCGACGTTCGCCATGTTGGCGTCGGCGGGCAGCTCATCCGGGAGCCGGAGACTGTTGGAGTGCTTGTCGTCGTATTTGATGTGGCGGAGCTCTTCTTGTTGTTCGTGGACGTGGATCTTTTCTTCTTCGCGGACTTTTTGGATTTCGCCATCGTAAAAGGATTCGATCTTCTTCCGTTGCTCCGCTTCAGAGCAAGAAGCCGCTTCGCGGAGGACTTCAAGTTCGGTCCGGCGTTTGGCGTAATCGTTTTTGATGGAGGCGATCAAATCGTCGCGATCGACATCATTGGGATCGGACTTCTCTTTGATTTCCGAGGCTTCGCGAGCGTTGAGTTCGGCTATCTTGGATTCGATTTCATAACTCTTGAGCGGAATCGAAGCGATCTCGAGTTTCTTCTTCTCTTTAAGCTTCGCGGTCTTCTCTTTGGCGTGAATGCGGCTCCACTTAATCTCTTTCATGTTGAAGCGCGAGCCGCCGCTGATACGGTAGCCTTCGTAATAGACGGCGCCGGAAGTGATGTCGTAGAGTTTGATGATGCAGCGGCCGGTGGTCGTCTTGCCGCAACCCGATTCGCCCACGAGACCAAAGCATTCGTTGCGTTTGATGTCGAAGGAGACGTCGTGGACGGCTTTCGTCTTATCGCCTCCGCCCATATCAAAGAACTGCTTCATGTGGCGGACGGAGAGGATGGTGTCCTGATCGACGAGGTCTTGCTTAAAGCTCACGCGGGCGAGGCGCAAGGCGTCTTTGTCCGCTTCGAGAGCGAAAAGGTGTTGCCGGGCTTCGGGGGCGGCGGCCAAGGAGGCGGCGGCCGACTCCTTGTTAAGGGCCGCGCTCTTGGCCTCGTAAGAGGCCTTTTCCGCAGCAAGAGCGGCCTTTTTCCGGGCTTCGAATTGCTCAGCGCTTTCGTTTTGCTGGGCCTTCAGAGCGTTAATAACTTTGAGGGCGGCTTTGTGGCCGGTCTCCAAAGAGGCAAACTTGGCCGCGAAGGCGGCTTTGACGGGGGCTAAAAGACGAACATCTTTCGCTCGGGCGGCCTTCTGAACGAGATAATCGGCCCGGAGTTCGCGCGAACGGGTGAGCAATTTGGTTAAACGCTGCCGTTCCGCTTCGGTGTCGAGCCAATGGAAGGCGTTATAGAGCTTGAGTTCGTCCTTGCACTTCAGGATGGCTGTCTTGATGGCCGGTGCATCCTTGGGGTTGGCTTTCTTCAGTTCCGCTTTTTTGGCGGCGAGGCTAGCACGTAACTTCCGAAGTTGGCGGAACTTGCCTTCATCGGCGTCCTTCACGAATTGGGGTTTTCCTTGGTGCAGGAAAGAGACGACTTTTTCGAAAGCGCCGACAAAGATTTTCTGTTCTCCACTCATTTCTTGAGACCTGCCTTTCGTAACGAGTTCTCGATGCGGGTCGAAACGATCTTGGGCATCACGGTCTCGGGAGACCGGGGATCAAGAAGCCAGGTGGAAGCGTAATGGGTCGGAGTGATTTGGTACATCGGTGGCTCTTCTTTGAAGTCGATGGCCATGGCGTATTTGCTCCGTAAGGCGAAGGCGTCGCCCTTCGGCGGATAAATCATGTTCGGGGGCGTGCCCGGAATGGCTTCGAGGCGTTCCTTGCTGTCCACGTCCGGGATGGACGAAAGCAAAGCCCAGGTGTAGGGGTGGGCCGGCGAGTAGAAGACATCGGCGGCGGTTCCGAACTCCACGATTTTGCCAGCGTACATGACGGCCACGCGGTCGGCCATATTGGCAACCACGCCTAAGTCGTGGGTAATGAAGATGACCGACATATGGTGGGCTTCCTTGAGGCGATTGATCAGCTCAAGGATCTGAGCCTGGATGGTGACGTCGAGGGCAGTCGTCGGCTCATCGCAAATGAGGATGTCCGGTTCAGCGGTGAGGGCAATAGCGATGACGATGCGTTGGCGCATGCCACCCGAGAACTCGAACGGATATTGGTTAAAGCGTTTTTCCGGAGCGGGGATGCCAACTTCGGACATGACTTTAAGGGCCCGGGCTTTGGCTTCCTTCTGGGTAACGCGCAGATGGGAGACGTAGAGACGGTGCTCTTTGACGAATTTCCGATAAAGGAGATTAAAATTGCGGTCTTGCTTATAGGCTTCGTAGACCTTGGCTAACCGCGCCTTGTGCTCGGCATTAAGCTTGTCGGCCATCGCCTTGACTTCGGCGGAGGCCTCTTTCTTCTTGGCGTTCAGGATTTCATGGTCTTTGGCCAGGATGGGGGCCATTTCATTCTTCTTGGCGGCAAAGGCAGCGGAAGCTTTGATCAGTTCTTCCTTGGCCTCTTTGATCTGCTGCTCGTTCTTCTTTTTCTTCGCCATCATTAAGAACTTCTTGGCGTAACGGAGGTCCTCGCGGGCGATGGAAAGCAACCGCTCATCGTTCTTGAGGGCGATTAGTTCTTCTTTGATCTTGTCGTCAAAGGCGCGCTTCAAATGGTTGCCGTTGATGACCATGACCTCGGTGATCTGCTTGCCGATTTTCATGATCGGGTTGAGCGAAGAAAGGGGGTCTTGGAAAATCATCCCGATCTTGTCGCCGCGGATGCGGTGGAACTCTTCCTCGGAAACCTTGGTGAGGTCCTCTCCTTCGTAAGTGACGGAGCCGGAATCGATGTGGGCGTTGTTGCTGAGGATGCCCATGATGGTGCGGCTGGTGACGGATTTGCCGGAGCCCGACTCGCCGACGATGCAAAGCGTCTCGCCTCGATAGAGGTCGAAGGAAACGCCGCGGACGGCGTGGACGCGTCCTTTGTCCGTGTAGAAAGAGATCGCGAGATCGCGAACGGATAACTTCACCGACTTGCCCTCGGGGACGGGCCCGACGGAATTGGCGAAATCGATAATAGGCAAAGCTTGTTTGGCCATATTACTCATTAGCTCCTTTCAGCGAGGGGTTAAAGGCGTCTCGCAAGCCGTTGCCGAAGAGGTTGAAACAAATCATGAGGACGGAGACGATGAGCGAGCCGCAAACGATGAGGTACGGCTGATCCGATAACTGTCCTTGGGCTTCGCTTAAGGCGACGCCGAAGCTCTTCATGCCCTTGAGGCCAAGCCCCAAGTAAGAGATGGTGGCTTCAGAGAAGATGACGCCGGGAATCATGAGGACGGAGCCGGTGACAATGGTGCCGATACCATTAGGAAGAATGTGTTTAAAGATGAGACGGGCATCGCTCGCGCCTAAGGTGCGAGAGGCGAGGACGTATTCGCGACCTTTATAGCGGTAGAACTGCTCGCGAGCCTCCGCGGAAACACCGAGCCAGCCGGTAAGGCAAAGGGCCAAGAGGAAGGTCCAGAAGTTCTGGCCAAGGGTCAGAATGCAAAGGGTCATGACGACGATCCATGGCATGCCACCGAGAATCTCGGTGAAACGTTCCATCAGGATGTCGGTCCAGCCGCCAAAGTAGCCGGAGACGGAACCCCAAACGAGACCGAAGGAAATGTTGATTACGGCCGAGAAAATACCAAGAAGCAACGAGGTGCGGAGACCACTGAAGAGATACTTGAAGTAATCCCATCCGTGCTTGTCGGTGCCAAAGAAATAGGATGGCATTTGCGCAAAGCCGTACTTGCGGTACATGCTAACCGTGCAGTTAAGGGTATAGACGTACGTGTATTTCGTTTTTCCGTTTTCATCAGTATAAGAAACTTTTTCCTCTTTGATGGAGGATATAGACCGAATAGGGCACTTATCGTCCAAAATTTGGAAGGAAGAAACGTCCTTGGGGTCGAGGGACATCCAGCCTTTATCAATGTATTCTTTGGCTTCGGTAAAAGTAAACGCAGGGAAATTCCTCTCGCCAAAAGCGGCCTTGTATTTGTCGTAACGGAAGTCGCAGACGATGTAATGGACGCCATGGATGGCGGCACTGCCGTAATTGTCGGTTAGCCAAGCGTTGGCTTTGATGGCTACATTGTCAGAGGAGGAGCGGCGGTAAATCTCATTCCCATCGGTAAAGCTGAAGGCGGAATAGGTCCCATCGGCCACGCCATCCGTCCTACCGATTTGGAAAGAGGTGAGATAAATGCAGGGGTAGGTTCCGATGGTCTCAACGTCGAATTCGGTATTCGTTTTGATCGAAATGCCAAAGGCCGTGCGGAAAGACGTTCCAGCGGTTCCCGAGGGGGTTGCCGCGGCAATCAAATCCGAAACGGTGTTAAGAGACACATCAGAATAGTCCAAGGCTTGGGCTGGGGTGTAGAGCGGAACTCTCGTCGGGGTTTCGGCAAGCGGGTCAAAATAGACATTCGCAAAGAGAGAGTATTGCGGTTGAACGACTTCGTTAGCGGTGGCTTCGCGGTCGAACGACACCGAGAGAGTGTACGGAACAGTCACGTCAAACGTCGAGTAAGGCGTGAACGTCGAGGGATCGTCGCGGTGGTTTCCGGCCCGAAGACCATAGGAGCCCCCATAGCCATATTCGCTCGCAGCATTGACGATGGCCCAAGAACTCTCCAAAGAGCCGGCCACAACGCAGCTAGAGTCGAAAGCTGTGCCGGCGGGCAAAACGTTGGCTAAATCGGTTTGGGCGTTGACCGGTCCAGCGGGGTCGTAACCCACAACGTTAGTAATAGAGACAGTCCCATCCATAAAGCCGGATGAATTCACGTCGAACCAACGAGGAGGCAGGTTGACATATTTATCGTTCGGGGTTTCGATGTCACTCGTGCTCGCAAGCGGAACGACGATGGCGAGACCAATGAGAATGCCAAGGATCACTGAAGCAACGACGCTGGAACGGTTCTTGAAGAAACGCTTCATGGCGTCGGCCATGAAAGATGTCGGCTTCGTCTCAAAACGAACGTCGTGGATGGTTTTGTCCATCTGGACGAACTTAAAGTCCTGATCGGAAATCTCAGTCTTGACGGCTTCGTTGCTGCCAGTATTTTCCATCGAGGGCTTAACTACGTTATTGTTTGTCTTTTCGTTTGACATTATTTTCTGGCCCCCATTCTGATGCGAGGATCGACAAGACCATAAGAAAGGTCAATTAACAAGGTCGCGGATAGACCAATCATGGTGTAAACGGCCATATCGGTCATGACGATGTTGTAGTCTTTAGCGTTGAGGGCGGTCACATAGAGATAGCCAATGCCAGGGATGGCGTAGAGTTGCTCCAAAATCATGGAGCCGCCAAGAATGCCGATGAATTCTCCGATCACCATCGGGAAGATTGGGACCATGGAATTCCGTAAGGCGTGACGGATGACCGTCTGGCCTTTGGTAAGACCCTTCGTGCGAGCGAGAAGCAGGAACTCCGAGGACATGACTTCGGTGAGCTCGGCGCGAATGAAACGCGTGAAGCCGGCGATTGTGCCAAAGCAAAGGCACATGATAGGAATGACATAACCTTTGACGATGTTGGACATCGATTCCAGGTTGCTCGGCCATGCCGAGGGCAACCACTTGAGATTGTTGGAAAGTTCGAGCATCAAGAACGAAATGAGAACGAAGGACGGGATGGAAACGGCAATCATGATGACGACTTGCATGATGTTGTCGTAAACGCTGTTTTTCTTGAGGGCGGTGGTGATGCCGAAAAGGAAGCCCAAAGGCAAAGAGAAGAAGAGCGAAAGGATATTAAGCTTCATCGACACGCCAAGACGGTTGGAAATGATGGACATGGCGCTGGAGCCGATCTGCACATGAGTCGAAGTGCCCCAGTCCCATTTGGTGAAGATATTGCCGAGCCAAACAACATACTGATGAGCAATCGAGTAATCATTGTAATAATAAGTAGTGTTGTTGATGATGACGTTGTGGTCGGCTTCCACGTTTATTCCGCTAGCTACGCGGTACGCGAAGCCGAGAGAAACTTGGGAATCCCAAAAGGCTTTGAGTTGGATGTTGGTTCCGACCGGATCGTTGGGGACGAGTTTCAGCAAGAAAAAAGAAAGAGAAAGAATGATGAATGCGGTGATAAAAATCAGTATCACCCTCTCAAGCACGTATTTCCACATCTCACATAATCCTTTCTTTGAATTTTTTCGTACCGTTTTTCGTTAGAATTTTGCCAACAAAAGATAGAAATGTTGCCAACCCTTTAGAGGCTGGCAACATTCTATCATCAAATTTGTATTTAGTCAGTAAGACTAAAGGAACTTATTAGATGGGGACAAGCGGATCGGCAACTGGCCGAGGACTCAAAACGGGGAATTAGGCGGCGTAGAAGACCACAGCAACGTCTTTTTCAAGACCAGTGGTCGAAACGCCGGCAACGACCTGCGTGTAATAGATGCACACGTAGCCGTAGGAGTAGTTCTTTGTCTGAGCCGTGAGAGCCATGTCTAATCCAGTGACGGAGATGGTAAATTTGCCATTGTCATCATCGGAGAGGACATCAGCGACCACAAACGCAGTCTCAGAGCTGGTGTTGAGGTCGTACCAAGTGATCCGATCGATCGTGATGCTCACCTGTTCGTCGACGTAGTAGCCCATGGTGAAGGAGAAATCATTGGTACCGGTCGTGAAATCGGCGACAGCGATATCAGCTTCGCCACCAGCGGCGTCAGCGCCATAGAAGAAGGCAGGAGTGGATTCGCCCTGTGTGACGATCGTGCCAGCGGTGCCAGCTTCGAAGAGAGCGTCGAAGGACCAGGCCTTGTCGTCATACATGATGGCGCCTTCGTTGGTTTCCTCGTCGTACTCGCAAATCGAGGTATCTGGGCCCCAGCTGAGGGTGAAGGTAGAACGGTTATCGGAGCAAACGGTGTCAAGGAAGGAGAGCGGGTCGAGAGTGTTGCCACTGATCGAGCCGAATCCGAAGTCGAACTTGCCGATCATCATGTGTTGATAGTAGACGTCAGACCACACGGTCGGTGCGTAATCGACGATGTCGAGCTTAACGCCATACTTGGTTAAGCAAGCGGCGTTGAAGGCGTCTTCAATATAGCCAGCTTCGAGTCCGCCTTCTTCATCGATGTCGCTTTGAGACTGATACCAGGCATCAAGAGTGATAGTAACAGGTTCAGCGGCGGTTCCGCCAAGGTAATTGCCTTTGGCTTGCTCCTGCTGGACGGCGATGTCGAAGAGAGCTTCGGCCTTGGCTTTGTTGAAGCCTAAGGTCTCAGGATCGCGACTAGCGAGAACGGCCTTGCCCTCATCGCTATCGCGATAGGCTAAGCCAAGTTCAGGATCATAGTCATAAGCGCCGGAGAGGTAGCCCTGGGCCGGGGTACGGCCAAGAGTGTCGGACAAGGACGAACGATCGATGGAAGCGTAGACGCCATTGAGGAAGTTCTTGTTGCTCATGACGGGCTTCACGAGATAGGCGTTGTCTCCCTGCTGGGAAACGGAGCCATTGTCGCCGAAGAGCTCATTCCAACGAACTTGGTTGCAAGCGTTGACCTGAAGCTTCCAAACGGTGTCGCCTTTGGTCTTGCGTTTTTCGGGGTTGTTAGACTCCGCAGAAATCTTCGAGGCCGGAACGCCGACGGCGTCAAGCAAGCCAGCTTTATACTGGTCGTAGGCGTAGGTGGCGCTTTCAGCGGCAGCGGTCCAAATCCACTCTTTGTAACCGGCGAAGTGGAATTCGGAGGCGATGCAGCAGGTATCGTTCTTCTTGAAGACGAGCTGAGTGCCGTCCTCAATAAGTTCAGGCACGTAAGTACCAACGGAGAGAACAGAATCGACAGCGTCTAGACCGCTAGCGCCGGCGCCTTTGTCTCTGAAGATGCCGTAGAGGCTAGCGCCAGTCTGAGTGCCAGTCTTATAGGTATCAAGAGCAGAAATGAAGCTTTCAGGAAGCGGTGCGTACATTCCGCTCGAGACATAGTACATCGCGTAGAACGGGTTCTTCTTGGTGAGGAACTCGAATTCGAGCGAGTTATCGGCGGCGTTGATCTGAATGCCAACCTTGGACCAATCCGCGGTTTTGCCTCCAGAAATCGCATCGGAGTAATCTTGGACGCCCTTGAATCCCATGGTGGGGTTCGACATATCGCTGGCGCGGTTCCACTGGTTGTCGAGGGTCAGCTTGTACATCGTGAGGTAGTCTTCGAGTTGAATCCTTTGGCCTTTGAAGGCGGCGAGGTTCGCTTTCGCAGAGAGGGTGTTATAGACAAACCCGTCTTCGTTAGCGTGAACTTTAATCTTCCACTTGGTAGCCATGCCGTTTTCATCGGGGTTCATGGCAATCGGTTTCTCTTTGGCGAGAACCGGATACCATTCGTAGCCATCGCTGGTGGCGTTCGGCTTCATCTGGTAGTAAGAGAGAGTAAACATGTCGTTCATATCGCTGGAAACGCTGTCCTTAGCGTTAGCGGCGTTATACGTTGCCGGGTTCGCGGTTTCGAAACCGTGATAGTAGCGTTTGAACGCTGCGGTCGGTTCGGCGTCCATGTCAGCGGTGATGGTGGCGCGGCCGACACCAAAGCCATAGTTGGCAATGTAGTTCGGTAGGAGGCCCGAGAGACGAGAATTGTAGAGGACGGTTCCGCCGCTATCATAGAGCGGGATGCCTCCTAAGAAGTTGTCGAGGATGTACCCTTCCTCGGCGGCGATCATCTTGTTCTTCTCAGCGTAAGGGGCGGCGGCATAGTTAATGACGCCGTTTGCCCGTTTATCAACGGGGCCTGCGGAGGAAGAAACAGAAGATGATGCAGAAGTCGTGCTACTGGATGTAGCAGGTTGTGATCCCGAACTGCTGGCCGGTGTGCAAGCGACTAGGGGCATAGCAGCGAGAACAAGAACCAAAGCGATTTTCTTATTCTTCATGTTTTTTTGACTCCTTTCCAAAAGTCATAGCACAACAATAAAAGAAGGCGGAAAATTGTCAATGATTAATTTTATGGCCATTCATCAGCCTACTAGCGAGTTCTCAATCAAAAGTAAAACCAAGGAAGCAATCAAAAGCGGGGTCGAAATAACAACGAAGGGAAGGAAATAGGGTTTGTTCTTTTGACGCTTTGCGTCCATCGCCGAGTGATAGTCGCTAGCGGTGTCGTATTTCTTCTCGACAGGGTTTCGCCATGACTCAAAAAGACGATAAAAGCCAAAGATCAAAATGTCAAAAGTGCCGGTCCTGTGTATGAAAACTTGCCCAAGCACCAACAAAACGGAAAAGCCGGAAATGAAAAGGGAATTGATCCACCAGCGAAGGGTTCCGTCGCCAAGACCATAGAAAATCCCGAAAAACAACGCCGCAGGAATCACAAAGGCGAGAATCCAAGACACGATGGCTTCGGCTTTTGAGTTAGGTTTCATCGTTTTCCTTGGTAAAAATCCCGAAAATAACACTTACTGTTTATTTTGCGAAGGCGGCTTTGGCCAGTTGTCGGTCCTGGTCAGGATCATAGTCGTTAGTGAGATTAACCACGAAGATGCAAATGAGGGAAAAGACCGGTGCGCGACTCTCACCAAATAAGGCCCAGAAATTCGAGTCGAGGTTCGAGGTGTTATTTAAGAAATTGATCTCATTGTAGGCGACGAGATAAAAGGCGAGAAGGGTCAACCCAAAGGCGAGAAGGTACGGCCAACGGGATTCCCCGTCGAGGGTTTTCATCGTGGAGAAATAGACCAAGGACCCCACACCGATCAAAGCGATGATGCCAAAAGTGATAATGGACTGGCTGTCCCGGATGACGAGGTCGGCCGCGTATTGGCGGGTGACGTCGGTGGTGTAGTTTACGTAATCGGAGAGGATGGCCTCGACCCGGCCTTTGAGGGCAACGCCCGTCCAAATGACTCTCGTTATCAGATAGACAATAAGGATAAAGAGAATCACATAGACAAAACCGATTTTGCTGGTGTTCTTGAACTTTCGGAAGCCACTCAAAATCGCCAAAACCAAGAAAGTCAAAGCCACGACGATCAGCAGCGCGGCGTTAACGAAATATTCCGCTGTTTGCAAAGAGGCCGTTTTAAAGACATTGGAGATACCGAGCCCGCAGACGATGAGACCTAGAACCGACATTATGAAAGTGAGATTAAACTTCCAAACTTTTTCGTTTTTTACAGAGATGTTAGTACTTTCCATGTTTCTATTTATACGCTTATCCGCTTCAAAAGTAACTTTCTTGAAGCCCGCTTACATTATCACACGGGCAAAATTTCTTAAAGAACTATTCCTTTTGGCCAATTTGGTCTGAAATCATTTGGATAGGGACATAGCGAAAAGTAAAAAGAAAAGCCATCGTCGCATGGTTTTGCCACGATGGCTAATCGACGTTACTTCTTGGTGAGCTCGGCGATCTTAGCGGCGATCTTCGAAGCGGGGAAGAAGAGTTTAGCTTGCTGCTCCGGACTGAGCGACTTGACGAGAACCTCTTGGGCTTTGAGATCCTTAATCTTGCTATCCACAGGATAGTTCGGATTGTTGATCTTAGCGTTGAGGTTTTTGTCGGTCAGAGCAAGGCCCGTCAATTTCGCGTCCCTCTTCGGGGAGGCGGGCTTGGCGGCTTTCGGCTGAGCGGGCTTTTTGGCCTGTTCTACCTTTTTGCTGGGGGCGACGGGCTTCTTAACGGTCTCGGTCTTCCGCGGGACCCTCTTCGGGGAGGCGGAGGGAGACTTTTTTGGAAGAGGAACGATGGTATCCGGACCTTTCGATCCATCCTCTTTGACGATGGACAGGGTCTGGGAATCTTCGCGGCGACTCTTGCGTTCGATGTAAGCCTTCGCGTTATCGTTGGGCACTCCAACAATCAGGTTGGCTCCTTGCGGAACCGCGGTGGTGCTATTCGGGGTGGAAACAGACGTCGAAGAAGCGGGAGCGGCGGTCGGAGCGGAGGCAGGTTTTCTGCCCCTGGTATGACGAACCACCGGCTTAGGCTCGGAAGCGACGGCGGCCGGTTTGACCTCAACGGGTTTGACCGTCTCAGTGGGGCGCGTCGGCTCAAGAGGCTTCGCAACCTCGACTGGTTTCGGGGCTTCTACAGGCTTCGTGGCCTCAAGAGGCTTAAGCTGCGGCTTAATAAGGTAGGCTTTATAGTCCTTTTCCGTTTTTTCGACGTGGACCACAAACGAGGCGAGGGGCAATTCCTTGCTCTCACCGGTTTTGAGGATGCCAATCTGCGCGGAAAGTTTCGTGAGATCGTCGGTCGTGAGATCCACCGGTCCATGGACTCCCTTAAAGAAAGGAATCGAAGGATCACGGAACATCAGACCTTCGTGGACGCCGACAGCGCGAATGGCCTCATCGGGCGTGCGCCCAAATTCGAACCAATAATGTGGTCTCGGAGCTTCCGGAACGAACGGTCTCTCAAGCGGTTTGACGGGTTGAACCGGCATGGGCTTTGCGATCGAGACCACGGGTTTCGGGGCCTCGACGATCCTAGCGGGTTCAAGCGGCTTAACGATTGCTTCCGCCGGTTTGACCGGTTCGCTGGGTTTCGAAACCACAACGGGTTTGCCGCCAAAGCGAGTCAGTTCGGCTTTCAGTTGTTCGACTGTGTAGGCCAAAGATAGCTTGCTGATCTCCTCCGGCTTGAGGCCAGAAAGAAGGGTCAACTGAGAGGAAATATCAGCGATTTTCTTATCGACGGAATAGTTCGGATTCAGAAGATTAGCGCAGAGACGGCGATCGGCGGCCGCCACCGGGCTTTCGACTTCTTCCGGTTTCGTTAGCGGAGCAACTACTGGTTTCTCCTCGACGATGGTTTGCGGATGGTCATGGTGAAAAAAACCGTGGCCTTGACGATTATTATCGTATTTCGAATCATTTGAGACGCTTGGTCTCGCGTTTTCTCTATGGTAAGGTAGTCCGCTTTCGCCCGGATTTTCTTCGAGATCGCCGGCTTGATTCAAGCGATAGACCGCTAAGAAGCGGCCGTGCTGCGAATCGAGGGCGTTCAGCTTTTTCAAATCCGTCGTCAGGGTTTTGTCCTGAGTGATGATCAGGATCTTGTTTTGGATCCGAAGAGAGGAAACTTGGGTGAATAAGGCGTGATCGGCGAAGCCATCTTTGGTGGTGGCTTTCGTGATTTCTAGTGTTTTTCCATGCCACTTATCGTGGTGCAGAATCTTTAACGCACGTTTGGCTTCGATGCGGGCTTCTACAGCCTCTTTTTCTTTGCTCTTTGAATGTTTCTCGAGCTCTTGAACGCATTCGCCAATGACGATCACACGCAATCCGTCTTTCCAATACTCTTTGGACGCCGCAAGGGTATCCATGAAAATCGGGAAACTGTCTTCCATAAGAGAACACGTATCCACGAAGACATAGTCATAAACCGATAGGAATTTGGCTAAGTTCGAGGATTTGCTCTCCTCACTGTACATAATATTTGTTGTTTTAAATGTACCTCCTGTCGCTATTCTAGACTAAAAAGGGCCCAATCGCTTGGAATATCGCCTAAAACGGCTTGTTTGGCCTTTTCTCCTTTGTAAACCCTTACATAATAAGCAAAGAAAAAGCCAGTGTTCATCGGCTCTTTTTTTGAAAGCCTTTTCAGAAAGCGCTACCCGAAACCGTTTTCAAAGTCAAAGGCCTTGTGGATGGGCCACTTTCCGCTATATTCAGTTCGGGAGCAGAAGTCAATGACTCCCTATGAAACGCGACGAAAACTAACAAAAGGAGGATCTTCGTAATGGAAAATATCAACGAGAATGAGGAACAGACAAATTACGGCGAGGAGAAAGAATCCGTCATCGTGTATGGCGTGGTTCTCAGCCAAGCTGCTAACTGGTCGTATTTGGTCTTGAACCCGACCGATAACCAAAACTTCGACGATTGCGCCGACCGTTAAGGTTACGGCGAAGGGCGCCCGCAACGGGGCGCCTTTTTGTTTCTCTAGCCTCATTAAAGGCCGTTTGCTTACGGAGGGCACTTGCTCTATATTGTTCCCTATGGAAGACATCAATCAAATCGTCGCCAAAAAC
>Ga0183100_1000692_pt1 | contig 22769 bp, 21 predicted proteins | sample Biomet2_FD_127789 | JGI IMG/M metagenome (GOLD analysis project Ga0183100, IMG submission 127789) | Microbial communities from bioreactor (seeded with anoxic lake sediment) at LBNL, California, USA - Biofuel metagenome 2 | ecosystem: Engineered > Bioreactor > Anaerobic > Unclassified ...
ACAGGACCGTGAAACGCCTTAGCGCCGATGATAGTGCGGCATTCGCCGTGTGAAAGTAGGACACTGCCAGACTCCCTATAGTGAAAAGCCCTGACTTCTTTGAAGTCAGGGCTTTTTGCTGTCTGCGCTATACGAGTTGCAGTATATGTTGTTCAAGTAGCTGGCGCAGCATCTGATCTTCTGAGCAACTGCCGTTTAACAGGCCGTTTCTCGCTAGACTGATACGGTGTATTTCTTCTGTGCGATCTTCATTAAAAACCAGCAGCCATGTGGCCGTTGCAGCCGCAGGGCGTAGTGCCAGCCGTGATAGTGCCTGGCTGCTGTCGCCCCCGTCGGGTATCAGGCCTGCTAGCAGCAATGCATCCTCGTTGGGGTTGAAGTCCATGACCTGATCAATCCCATCATAGTCTTCTGCTCCCCAGCAGAAGAGGTCCCGGCCTGGTCCTCCGGTCAGAACGTCATTTTCTCCGCCTCCGTGCAGTTCATCGTGCCCTGATCCGCCATCCATTCTATCTTGTCCATCGTTACCCCATAAATTGTCATTGCCAAGATTGCCATAGAGGGTGTCATTACCTTTATCTCCGACTAGCAGGTCATCATCTGCACCGCCAAATAGGCGGTCGTTACCTCTTCCACCATCCAGCCAGTCCTTACCATCGTTGCCGTACAGATTATCTGCACCTTCTCCGCCATCTAGGATGTCTGGACCATCGCCACCGTAGAGTTGGTCAGCCCCTCCTTGGGCATAGAGTTGGTCGGCTCCCTTGCCTCCAGCCAAGGTTTCATCCTCATCTGTGCCGACGATGAAATCGTCGCCATCGAGTGTCGGAATGAGATTACCGTTGAGGTTATTTTGGTCTGTTTGAGCACCGTTTGCTGTGGTGACTTGTGTTGATTGTGATTGGCTCATGTTTGCTTTCCAAGGTTGTCTCGTAAAGATTTGGTATAGGTAACCTGGATACACAGCATGAGGCAAGGGCAGATGGTTCAGGCTAGGGGCGACGGTTACCCATGTGGCCAGAGAGAGGAGGATAAGGGCGCGCGGCACAGCGACGCGTCTGCCGCTGGGTAGATGGGGGCTTAATGAATGCGCATGAGGCTTGGCTACGCATTTTCCCTGCCGCTATGCGGCAGGGGGCTCGCTTTCAGCCAGAATGGGGTGATTAGTGGGTTGGCGGCGGTGCTGGCGGCTGGGTCCGTTGAGCGCGCTCTTCTCGTGGCGTAATACCAAAGTGGTTTCGGTAGGTACTGGAGAAGTGGGGCCCACTGGAAAAGCCGCAGGCCAGGCTGATTTGCACTATGGATTTGGACGTCTGTTGCAGCAGCTGGCGCGCACGGTTTAAGCGCAGTTCCAAGTAGTACTTGGATGGGACCGTGCTGAGATATTGCTTAAACAGCCGTTCTAGTTGCCTGCGCGACACCCCTACGTAGTAGGCAATATCATCTGTAGTGAGCGGCTCTTCAATGTTGGCTTCCATTAAGCTGACGGCTTCTGTCAGCTTGGGTTGACTGCCACCAATGCGTGTTGCGAGTGGAATACGCTGCCGCTCGTTGCCGGGGCGCACGCGCTCCATGGTGAACACTTCGGATAGCCGAGCCGTAAATTCGTGCCCAAGTTGCCCTGAGACCAGTGACAAGACAAAGTCTAATGTGGCTGCACCACCGGCACAGCTCATCCGTTCCTGGTCAATTTCGAACAGGTTGGACGAGACAATCACGTCAGGGAAGTCTTCAGTAAATTGGTTAATATCCTGCCAATGAATTGTAGAGCGGCGGTTGCTCAGAAATCCAGCTTTTGCCAGCCAGTAACTACCGCAGCCGATGCCAGCCAGTGGCATCTTGTCGGTACTTTGCGCATTGATACCACGCGCCAGCTCATCACAGTTAATGTCACTGGAAATATCTCCGGCAAAAACCAGTAGGGCATCAAGGCGTGGGCTATATGAAAGGGGGAGATCTACGGCAAACTGCAATCCGTTGCTCAGCGCAACTGGCGTGCCGTCTAAAGACAATGTCAGAAACTCGTAGATCTTTCGTTCCGCAAGTTGATTGGCGCGTACTAATACCTCACAGGCCATGGCGAAATCAGCCATAGATGCGTGAGGCAGCAACAAGATGCCATATCGAAGCGGTTTTGCGACTTGCGTTTGTAGACCCATGTTTTCCGAGGAACGTGAACGCGAACATAAAAAACACGCCGTATCAGGGTGATAGTCGGCATGGATATTTTACCCTGCGTATTGTACGATTATTTCTGTCTGAATGAGAGAAAATACTCTATTTTTGCATGCAATTAACAATTCAATATTATCTGTAGCTATTTTTTACGATAAGCAATGCGATTTCAGTGGCCATAGATGTCAAAACTAAAGTAGTTTTTTGCGATTTTTTGATAAATTCCATTCTGACGCAGTCGGTCAATCGCTAGGTTAAGCCGATCCCTCAGTTGAGTATTGCCTTTTCTGACTGCAATTCCCGCTCCAGAACCAAAGTACTTCTCATCACTATAGCTTGGGCCAACAAAGGCAAAGCCCTGGCCACTTTTTGTCTGTAAAAAAGCACGGTTGCCAACCACATTATCGACAAATACTGCCTCAAGCTGCTGGTTGGTCAAGTCGGAGAAAGCAGAGGTAATCTTGTCGTAATTCACGATCACGGCTTGATTGCGCCCCCAGTAATTGCGTGCGAATTTTTCTTGTGTCGACCCCCGTAGCACACCGATTCGCTTGTGAGCAAAAGAGGTTTTACTCACCGAGGTTCCAGAACGAGAAATGATGCGACTCGCAACTTGATAATACTTTTTAGTAAAGTCCAAGTTTTTCATGCGCTCTGGGGTTATTTGCATTGAGGATAGTATTGCATCAAATTTATTCATATTGAGTGCCTTGCTAAGCCCATCCCAATCTTGTGGAACAATCTGGCACTCAACTTTCATCTCTTTGCATAGCGCATAGGCAATATCGACATCGAAGCCCTGTGGTTTACCTTCTGCATTGAGCCAGGAAAACGGCTGGTAATTTAGATCCATACCAAACCGTAGGGTTTCGGCTCTCGCGCTGAGGGATAGAACACAGCAAAGCAATAGGGTGGTAAATCGGTGTAATTTCAGACGCATAGTTGAGATAAATGACCGAGTGTGCAATCAATTATGTCATGAGTGTATCAGCTTGTTCTATTGGATGGTAAGGGTATTAGATGTTGCGCCTCTCTGTCATGGCGCAGCGTGTCTTTGACTCCAAGATTGGCTGTGCGCTTACTCTGCATTCAGGGGTTGCAACCGCGCTCACTGGTTTTTCTGCATGTCTTGTGAGTAAATTCTGAACTGTAGGATCTATAGTAAGAAGGCTTGCTTGTGTATTGCTTGTATCAATTGGTGGCTGCGGGACAAGGCTCCTGAGAGGGCATTCATCCGGCGGCTACGTGCGCGCATCTAAATGCAAACAACAGAGAAAAATATGTCCCTGACTAACAAGACTGAACTTGCCAGCTTGATTACGGATATCCAGGCCGTTGCCAAGAGTAAGTTTTCCACCGCTGAATCTGACAAGCTGGTGCCTTTCTTTCCCATCTACTTTGAAGAGGCGGAGCACGGAGACCTGAGCCGTTTTTCCTCGCAGGATTTGTTTGGTGCGGCAATGGCACACTATGAATTTGCGGCCAAACGTGCAGCGGGTACCCATAAAATCCGCATCTATAACCCAGATTTCGAACGTGATGGCTGGCAGTCAACCCACTCGGTGATAGAAATTGTCACGGATGACATGCCGTTTTTGATCGACTCGATTGCGATGTTTCTGGCGCGACACAATCTGAATCTGCATCTTTTAGTGCACCCGGTATTATCGGTTTCCCGCGATGGGCGCGGGGTGTTAAACGCTATCGAGCGTACGCCAGAAGCCAAATTGCCGCGTGAGTCGTTCATTCATGTTCAGATTGACCGAATTAGCGATAACGACCTATTGCAAAAGTTGCAGAGTGAACTCTATCGAGTGGTTGCCGACATTCGGCTGGTGGTGAGCGACGAGCCCAAGATGCGCGCGGTCTTGGCAGAAATTAGCCAGGAATTGGCTTTAGTCAGCGGTGCGCGTTTGGAAGAAGCCCATGAAGCGGTTGCATTCTTAGACTGGACAGCGGCAAACCATTTCTTATTTATGGGCTTTTGCGACTACGATTTGGTTAAGCGCGAGGGTAAAGATCGCTTGAAGATTGTAAAAGAGAGTGGTCTGGGAATCTTGCAAGATCAGGGGGACAAAGAGTATTCGGCAAGCTTTGAGCAGTTGCCCCAGCAATTACGCGAGTTGGCGCATTTGCCACAGTTGATCATTTTGAACAAATCGCAGACCAAGTCGATTATCCATCGCTCCGCCTACGTAGATTTTATTGGTATTAAGCGTTTCGATTCCAAGGGGGCGGTGATTGGCGAACGCCGTTTTCTGGGCTTGTATACGGCGCGGGCCTATCAGGCATCACCCAAAGGGATTCCAATTCTGCGCAAAAAAGTTGAGTCGGTGATTCAACACTGCGATTACGTGGATGGCAGCTATAAGGCCAAGACCCTGAATTTTGTATTGGAATCGTATCCGCGCGACGAGTTGATTGAGATTCCTGCCCAGACTTTGGCTCCGATTGCCGAGGGCATTGTCAACCTGCAAGAGCGGCCGCGCGTGCGTTTGTTTGTGCGCACGGACCGTTACCATCGGTATGTGAGTTGCTTGGTGTACGTGCCGCGCGACAGTTTTAGCACGGAAGTACGCTTGAAGATTGAAAAGGTTCTGGTGAATGCCTTCCGAGGTAATTCGACCGAATATAGTGTGCAGATTGGCGATGGCACATTGGCACGGGTGCATTACATTATTCGCACCAATGCCTCAAACCTGCCGGTATTTCGCGAAGCGGATATCGAAAGCGAGATTGAGCGTCTAGTGCGCGGCTGGCTTGAAGAATTGCATCAGCAATTGATTGATGCGCATGGTGAAGAGTTGGGCAATCAGCAGTTTAACCGTTACAAATTGGCCTTCCCGCTGTCGTATCGCGAAGAGTTTGAGGTGCGCACTGCGGTGCTGGATATTGTGCACCTGGAAACCGTCAGCGTTGAACAACCGTTGGCAATGAAGTTGTACCGTCCATTTCATCGCAATCCGCATGATTTCAACTTAAAACTGTTCAGCTTCTCTGAGGCGCTGGGGCTGTCTGCCAGTTTGCCAATTCTTGAAAACATGGGGGTGAAGGTTAGGGACGAGCATCCCTATGGTGTTGAACGCGCAGATGGCAGCATGGTGTGGATTAGTGATTTTGGCCTGGACCTGGGTAGTGGCTTTGAACAGATGCTACATGAATCGGTACAGCACGATTTTCAGGATCTGTTGGCCCAGGTGTTTGCCAAGCATTGCGAGAACGATGGTTTTAATCGTCTGGCGCTGGTTGCCGGTTTAAACTGGCGTGAAATTTCATTGGTGCGCGCTTTAGCCAAGTATCTGCGTCAGGCCGGCTTGACCTTTAGCCAGTCTTATATTGAGCAGTGTGTGACTAGCTACCCAGAGATCAGTCGCAACCTGGTGCAGTTGTTTACTGCGCGGCTTGATCCAGAAGCGGCTGATCCGGCGCTTGCGACCCAGCTTGAAGGTGAGTTGCGTACCCACCTTGATCAGGTTGCCAACCTGGATGAGGATCGCATTCTCAACGGCCTGTTGACCTTGGTACTGGCCACCCGTCGCAGTAATTTCTGGCAACGCAACGCACAGGGGCAGCCCAAGTCCTATATTTCCTTCAAGTTTGAATCGGGCGCTATTCCATTCTTGCCGCAACCTCGGCCTTTGTTTGAGATCTGGGTTTATAGCCCGCGAGTGGAAGGGGTGCATCTACGTGGCTCCAGGGTCGCGCGTGGTGGTTTGCGTTGGTCCGACCGGATGGAAGACTTCCGTACCGAAGTGTTGGGGCTGGTCAAAGCCCAGCAAGTTAAAAATTCGGTGATTGTGCCTATGGGGTCGAAGGGGGGCTTTGTTTGCAAGCAATTGCCGCCGTCCAGTGAGCGCGAGGCATGGATGGCTGAGGGAATCGCTTGTTATCGCATCTTTGTTTCGGCGCTCTTGGATTTGACCGACAATCTGGTGAATGGCGCCATCGTTCCCCCACCGCAGGTGCGTCGACTCGATGCAGACGATCCCTATCTGGTGGTTGCCGCAGACAAAGGCACGGCGACCTTTTCTGACATCGCCAATAATGTCTCTGAGTCCTATGGTTTCTGGCTGGGTGACGCCTTTGCCTCGGGGGGCTCTGCGGGGTATGACCATAAGAAAATGGCGATTACGGCGCGCGGTGCATGGGAATCAGTCAAGCGGCATTTCCGTCATTTGGGAATCGATACCCAAACCCAAGACTTTACCGTGATTGGAATTGGCGATATGGCTGGCGACGTGTTTGGCAATGGCATGCTGTTGTCGCCACATATTCGTTTGAAAGCTGCGTTCAACCATCTGCATATTTTCATTGATCCTAATCCGGATGCGGCCCAAAGTTTTGCCGAACGCGCGCGCCTATTTGCCTTGCCGCGCTCGAATTGGTCAGACTATAACCCCGCATTGATTTCAACCGGTGGCGGCGTGTTCGAACGTTCGGCCAAGTCGATTCCGTTGTCGCCTGAATTACGCAGTTGGCTCAGGGTTGATGACCCGCATTTGGCTCCGAATGAACTGATTCATTTGATTCTGCAAGCCGAGGCAGACCTGTTATATAACGGTGGAATTGGTACCTACGTCAAAGCTTGTAGTGAAGGCCAGATTGATGCGCACGACCGGGCTAACGATGCTGTGCGCGTGAATGGCTGTGAACTGCATGTCAAAGTGCTGGCAGAAGGCGGCAATCTAGGCTGCACCCAAAAGGGGCGCGTTGAGTTTGCGCTCAAAGGCGGGCTAATTTGCTCTGATGCAATTGATAACTCAGCTGGAGTGGATTGTTCTGATCACGAGGTGAATATCAAAATCTTGCTTGGGGCGGTGATTCAGGCTGGAGACATGACCTTGAAGCAGCGCAATGCGCTGCTAGTGGAGATGACAGAAGACATTGGGCATCTGGTGCTGAGTAATAATATTCTTCAGACCGAAATTCTGGCGATCAAACGCCTGGAAGCTGCGTCATTGTTGTCTACACATGCGCGTTTGATCAATCATCTGGAAAAAACCGGCGAGCTGAACCGCGAGCTGGAGTATCTGCCATCTGAAACCCAGATAAATGAGCGGCGCCTGGCGCGTCAGGGGCTGACCTCACCAGAGGTCGGTGTGTTGTTGGCGTATAGCAAAATTTCTCTGGACCAGGCGTTACTCAAAAGCGATTTACCGGATGATCCAGATTTCTTGCCAATTCTGGTTAACTATTTCCCCAAAGCGCTGCAGAAACGCTTTCTCAAGCCGATGGAACAGCACTATCTCAAGCGCGAGATTATCTCGAACCAGTTGGCTAACCAGATTATTAACCGGATGGGGACCTCGTTTGTCTTCCGTTTGCAAGAAGAATCCCCCTTTGCTGCCGCCGATATCGCACGTGCATGGTGGATTGCCAGCCGCGTCTTTGATGCCGAAAGCCTGTGGCGACAGATAGAAGCTTTGGACAATCAGGTTCCTGCCGATAGCCAGATGAAAATGATGGCATTGGTGCGCACCTTGATCGAACGGGTATCGCGCTGGGTGTTGCGCAATAAACGGCCCATTACCTCGGTGAATGCTGTGGTGTCACACTATGCCGTCAATGTTCAGGCCTTAATGCAACATTTGCCCGACTTGATTGGTTCACTACAATATCCGAGCGTGGCAGAGTGGGAAACCCGTCTTAATCTGCCCAATATGCCGCAAGATCTGGCGCGGGTGCTGGCGCGGCTCGAGTTCGCCGTACCGCTGATTGATTTGATCGAAATTGCCGAAGTGGGTAAGGTCCCGCTGGAAATGGTGGCGCGTAACTACTATCGCCTGGAGAGTGTGCTGCAACTAGATTGGTTGCGCGATGCGATTACCAGTTTACCGCGAGATAATCGTTGGCAATCACTGGCACGTTCTGCTTTGCGCGACGATTTGTATCGTATGCAACACTCTTTGACCGGGTTGGCGCTGGCTGCGGCAGGCGAGGATCCGATGTTTGCTGAAAAATGGCTGGAAAAACGTGCACGTGACGTGGAGGTTTGTCATCAGATGTTTGCGGAGCTACAGGCATTTGAAACCTTGGATCTGGCGATGCTGTCTGCGGGGATGCGCGAGTTAAGTAACCACTTGTTGTCCTCCTGATTTAGCGGCGAGCAGAAAGCGTAGCCAGGGGTCTCCTGGCTACGCTTTTCTGTTAACCCAGGCGTTGTATCAGTGCGTTAGCGATCGGCGCTGCCGAGGCGGGATTCTGGCCGGTTAGCAGGTTTTCATCTTCGACTACTAGAGGCGTCCAGTTGTTTTCTGAGCGTTGGTAGTGCGCTCCCTTTTCCTTGAGTGTGGTTTCCAACTGGAACAGCAGATGCTGTGACAGATCCAGTTCATCGTCTTCCGCATTGGAGAACCCCGTCAGTTTTCTTCCGCGCACCAGCGGCTCGCCGTTTGGTTTTTTTGCATCACGCAAAATTCCTGGTGCATGGCACACCATCGCAACCAGCTTATTTTGGCTGATAAACGCCTCAATCAGCTGCAGGGCAAATGCGTCGCTCGCCAGATCCCATAGTTGACCATAGCCCCCTGGGAAAAATACTGCATCAAAACCGTGATAGTTGATGTGGCGCAGTGGCACCGTGCTGGCTAAGGCGCGCTGTGCCTTGCCGTCAGCGAGGAAGCGATGCGTGTTGTCGGTCATAAAGGCATCGTCGAAGCTGAACGGATCCAGCGGGGCTGCCCCTCCCTTGGGGCTGGCGAGGGCGACTTCATAGCCTGCTTGGCTAAACAAATAATAAGGGGTTGCCACTTCATCAAACCAGTTTCCGGTTTTTTTTCCACTCATACCCAGTTCGTCGTGAGAGGTCAGAATCATCAGAATGCGTTTTTTTGTCATGGTGTGGTTCTCCTGTTTGCCTAGAGGCCCTGGCTGTTGATTGGAACTCTATATTAAACGTAATTGTTTAAACAGTAAATTGTAAACGTTTAAAATAAGTGTATGTAGGTCCAGCTAGGGTTCAGCCAACCGAGCCGAGTGATCAGAAGAATAAATGGTGTGAACAAGCAGACCCTGAGGCCGCTGTGCTGAATGCACAGCGGCCTCAGGGTTAAGGTGTTCTCATTATGCTGGCCAGAAATGATCTGACGGTTATGCGCTTTAGCGCGGTTGACCTAAGACGCGCGCAATTTTTTGGTCAGTCTTATATTGGCTCAGGGCATAAGCGGACCAGATGGCGGCTGGCAGCCAACCGATAAGGGTCATTTGCAAAATCAGACAGAGAATTCCTGCTAATGGGCGGCCGATGGTGAAGAACTGCAGCCATGGAAGAAGTATTGCCAAAATGAGTCGCAATGCGGGCTCCTTTCAGGTAGTGAATGCAGGCAAACCATCGCTCTGGTTAAGGCTTCCCAGAGGTTTGGGGCTTTAGACCTCAACCGAAACCGGGGTGTGGCCTGTGTGCTGCAGAAAGCGTAAAAAATCGGCATAGCTGATGCACAGAGTCGAATTGTTCACCATCGGGTGAAAGCCCAATAGCTCATCCTCTTTGGTTTGATTGTCCAGCAACAAGGTGACTTGATGGCCTAGATCATTGACTAGACCAAATGGTGTGACAGAACCCGGAGTCAGCCCCAGCAGGGTTTGCAACTTTTCTTCAGAGGCAAATGATAACCGTGCCTCGCCGATCTGTGCCGCTAACGCTGCCAGATCAGCGGTTTTGGTTTCGTCCAAAATTAACAGATAAAAGCGATTACCCTTACGGTTTTTCAGAAACAGATTCTTGACGCACTGCCCTGGAAACTCAATGCCTTCACGGTGGTAATCGTTGACCGAGCCAAATGCAGGATGTTCAACTTTGACAAAACCGATATTGAGTTGCTTGAGTAAAGTATAAAGCCCAGCTTCTTGCATGGCTCAGGCCTTTCCTGTGCTACCAAAGCCACCCTGGCCTCTGGCCGATGTATCAAAATCTTCTACAATATTGAATCCAACCTGAACCACCGGCACCACAATCAATTGCGCAATGCGTTCAAGCGGGGCGAGGTGAAAAGTCGTGTTGCCACGGTTCCACACCGAGACAAATAGTTGCCCCTGATAGTCGGAGTCGATCAGTCCGACCAGGTTGCCTAATACGATGCCATGCTTGTGTCCCAGGCCCGAGCGCGGCAGGATCATAGCAGCCAAAGCCGGGTCAGCAATATGAATCGCCATGCCCGTCGGAACCAGATGGGTTTCCCCCGGTGCAATCTTGATATCGTGTTCGATTGCCGCGCGCAGATCGAGCCCAGCAGAGCCTGGTGTTGCATAGGCCGGAAGATTGTTGCGTAGGCGTTCATCCAGAATTTTGATGTCGATAACCGGATTCATCACTACCTCCTTATTGATGGGGTTGCTGGGTCAGACAGTGAGCCAGGTGCTCGACAATCGCGTGGGCTACCTCGGTCTTAGGCATAAGCGGCAGACGTTGGATGCCTGATGCGTCAAGGATGGCTACCTCATTGTGATCGGTCCCCATGCCATCTGCCACCAGATTGGCCACTAGCATTGGCAACTTCTTGCTTATGCGCTTGGCTTCGGCAAACTCCAGCAGGTTTTGACTTTCGGCAGCGAAGCCGACACAAAATGGTGCTGCCGGTAAAGACGCTACCGTGCGCAGAATATCCTTGGTTTCTTCGAGCTCAATGCTGGGCAGTGTATCGCCCTTTTTCAGTTTATGTTCGGAGGGGTTCTTAACGTGGTAATCCGCTACTGCAGCCACTGAAATGAACACGTCGCTTGAACCCACTGACGCCATCACCGCCTGAAACATATCGGCGGCACTTTCTACATCGATGCGGAGAATGCCGATGGGTGATGGCATGCCGGTTGGGCCGGAGATCAGCGTGACCTCAGCCCCCGCATCGCGGCAGGCGCGTGCCAGAGCATAGCCCATTTTCCCGGAACTGGTATTGGTAATGCCGCGCACCGCATCAATCGGCTCAAATGTTGGACCTGCCGTCAGCAGCACCCGTTTACCCTGCAACTGTTTTTTACAGAAAAAACCTTGTAGCAACTCGACAATCGCTTCTGGTTCGAGCATGCGGCCATAGCCGACTTCGCCACAGGCCTGTTCTCCGCTGGCCGGGCCAAAGCAGACAATGCCATCCGCCGCCAACTGCGTCACATTGCGTTGTGTCGCTGGGTTGTCCCACATTTGACGATTCATCGCAGGTGCCACAATCAGGGGGCAGCTGCGCGCCGCTGCCAGCGTCGACAGAAGGTCATCGCAGGCTCCATGTGCCAGTTTGAACAGCGTATTAGCCGTTGCCGGGGCGATCAGAAACACATCGGCACGGCGCGACAGGTCAATGTGTGCCATTGCATGATCCGGCCGACTGTCCCACTGGTCGGTATACACCGCATGGCCCGACAGAGCCTGCAATGTGAGTGGGGTGATAAAGCGGGTTGCCGCTTCCGTCATCACCACTTCGACTTGATGACCCGCCTTGCCGAGCAAGCGGATCAGTTCAGCGGATTTGTATGCGGCAATGCCGCCGGTGACACCTAAGAGAATGCGCTTTTCAGGCATAGATGACTTCTTTGCAACATGAATCCGAGAAGTGTAACGGATTTTACCCGCAAGGGCAGCATCGCTGCCGACTGCCGTCCCGTGCACTTAAACTGGGCCGATGGTACAAAGGATGCTATAGCCAGAGAGAGAGGGTGAATATGTCAATCATGGATTGGCCTAGTACCGAGCGGCCCAGAGAAAAACTGTTGACTGTCGGCCCCTCGGCTCTCAGTGATGCGGAGTTGTTGGCCATATTTTTACGCACCGGGGTGCGGGGGCACAGTGCTGTCGATCTGGCGCGCCAGTTGATCAGCGATTTTGGCTCAGTGTCTAGCCTGCTGAATGCCAGCTTAAAGCAATTTACCACCAGGCCGGGGTTGGGCCAGGTTAAATACACCCAGTTAATGGCCGTGCGTGAGTTATCCAAACGTGCCTTGTTTGAAGAGTTTGCCTTGGGCGACATTTTTGACCAGCCCGACCGGGTCCGCGACTATCTGAGATTGTCGATTGGGCATCGAGATGTTGAAGTTTTTGTGGTGTTTTTTTTATCGGCGCGTAATCATGTCTTGTCAGTAAAGGAACTGTTTCAAGGCACCCTGTCCGAAACGCGGGTGTACCCGCGAGAGGTGGTGCGGCAGTCGTTGTTGAGCAATGCCTCAGCGGTGATTGTTGCGCACAACCACCCCGCTGGAGGAATAGATCCATCATTGGCTGACATTCGTTTGACCGAAGCGCTTAAGGCTTCACTCGAAATGGTCGATATAAAGTTACTGGATCATTTTATTGTCACCAGTCAGCAGTCATTATCATTTTGCGAACGTGGACTACTTTAGCTTAACGAACAACTGGTAGAGTGAAGTTGTGGCGGAGATACTGGGCGGGGTATGTGAAGACAGTGCGTTTCCCTGCATAGAAGTAAACAACAGTGTTACTGTCAGGTTGTTAACTGTCGAGTTTTATTCTATCTCACTGCATCACAAGGAGTTTGCCATGAACATCCTGCGTTTGCTTAATGAGTCGGAATATATCCAGGTGAACAACCAGTTTATAAAACCCGACTACCATACGGCCTCAGAAGAATTTTCTGACGACGATGATGTGGCGCTTGAGGCTCGGGTTGATGGCCAGTCACTCGTGTTGACCGTTGCAGAGCTTGAAGATGCAACGCCGTTGGCAGATGGTGGATTCTGGCTGGACGGGCTTGGCTACTTGCGCTTCTTGTCGCGCGAAAGCCTGCACTAGTCGTGTCACAGCACCGGGGCAGAAGATGCCCCTGTGTAAGCCTGTGGCGCTTTAGCGCGCGTATCTGCGCGATCCAAAGCACCACAGGCTCTCAGGCGTTTTCAATTAAAAAACCACCCCGGCACGCAGAATAATATTTGCGTAGGGAGTGCATTCGCCGGTACGGATCATCGCGCGCGCATTCGCGCTTAGCCGCTTGAATGCCTCGTGGTCTATCTGTTCAATCACCGCACCATCAAGGCTCTGTTTGATTGTGCTGAGTAAATCAGGGTTTCCTGCCGCCAACTCGGTGGCAACGATGGCTGATTCGACCTGCATTTCACTCAAGATGGCCGCCAGCACCGTCTCAAAATCCGGGGTTCCACGGCAGACTGCCAGATCAATTCGTTGCGGACCCGCTGGAATGGGTAAACCTGCGTCGCCAATCACCAGCATGTCACCATGCCCGAGTCGGGCAATCACTTCAGACAAGGCACTGTTGAGCAGAATGTTTTTTTTCATCGCTTAGCTTTCCATGCAAAACACAATTCATCAGCGTGGCTAGGGCAGCACGATTTCACGCCGGAAGGGAATCGAGGGTTGGGCACCTTGCCGTGACACGCATAACGCCGAGGCCGCCATACCTAGCGCGACCGCATCATCGAGATTCATGCCCTCAAGTAGACCTGCTGCCATGCCACCAATAAAGGTGTCGCCGGCCGCCGTTGTATCGACTACCTGGGTTGCGTGTGCCGGGTAGTGGCGTGCGCCATCCAAGTCAGCAATAATCGCCCCGTCTGCGCCCAGCGTCAGTAGAACGCAAGCAGACCCCGCTTGACGCAAGCGGTGTGCTGCCGCGACTGCCTCAGCGCGCGAATTAACCGGCAGACCCGAAATCATGGCGGCTTCGGTTTCATTGACCACCAGGTAATCTACATTCAGCATGTCGGGCGACAGCGGCATCGCCGGTGCCGGGTTAAACAAAATGGGTACCCGCGCTGCACGCGCTAACTCAAACGCCTGGCGTACACATTCCAGCGGAACCTCCAACTGGCAAATCAATAGAGAAGCTGATTGCAGACAGGTAGCAGCACTCAGCACATTGCCTGCGGTCATCATGCCATTTGCGCCAGGCGCCAGCATGATGCGGTTTTGGCCATTATCTTCCACCACAATCATAGCGATGCCACTACTGCCGGAATCGGTCAGAACATGGCTGTGATCTACGCCCGCCTCAGTCATCACTTGACGCAATTGATCGGCAAATGCATCGCTGCCCAATTTGCCGATCATCGCGACCTTGGCCCCCATGCGGGCACATGCCACGGCCTGATTGGCGCCTTTGCCGCCGGGGTGAAGAGCGAAGTCGTGACCTAATAGTGTTTCTCCGGCCTCGGCGCAACGTGGGGCGCGCAGAACCAGATCCATATTGAGACTGCCCATGACAGCGATGTGGGAAGCCGGTTTTGATGCTTCAACTGGTTTCATAAAGAGACTCGCGGTTTTGAGTTGACTCGACAAAGCGCGCGGTTGATGCCCGGATACGGAGTTCAGGGGGCAACGCAATGTGTCTAGGTTGGTTTCTTTGGGTATTGAAGCGTTCAAACAGCATCTCAACGGCTTGTTCGCCAATCCGCTGCTTGGGTTGTGCCACGGTGGTGAGTGGGGGACTCATGAATGCTGCCAGCTCAATATCGTCCAGCCCGATAATGGACAACTGCTCAGGCACACTGAAGCCTGCTTCGTGGGCTGCACACAGCGCTCCGATGGCCATCAGATCATTGCAGGCAAACACTGCGCTGGCAGGTTCCGGCTGTTTCAATAGCGCGCTCATCGCATCATGACCGCCTTGACTGGTGAAATTGCTGCAAATCAATGGTCCTGGCAATAACCCCGCTTCATCGAGTGCCTGGTGCCAGCCAGCGATACGCTGACTGCTGGGGGGGAGGTATTCAGGCCCGGCAATGCAGGCAATCTTACGATGGCCCAGCGCAATTAAATGCTGGGTGGCCATATAACCACTTAATTGGTGATCGGTAGAGACAATGTCGCAATCGACGGCTTGGGCGCCACGATCGACCAGCACCAGCGGAATCGTCAGTTTAGACAACAACAGCGCCAGTTCATCGCTGTCTCCAGAGGAAATCACGATTAAGCCATCCACGCGCTTTTCCATCAACACGCGCAGATAGACGTTCTGTTTATACGGGTCGTCATCCGAATTGCACAACACCACATTGTAATCCGCAGCAAAGCACCGATCCTCGATGCTACGAATCACTTCGGCAAAATACGGGTTGGTGTTGTTGGGACTCATGATGCCCAGCGTGCGCGTCACGTTATGTTTTAAACTGCGCGCCACAGCACTGGGCACATACGCCAAATCGCGCATGGCCTGTTCGATACGTGCCCGTGCCTCAACGCTGACAAAGCGCGTGCCATTGAGCACGTGAGACACACTGCTCACTGACACGCCTGCGCGTTGAGCGACTTGCTTCATGGTTGCCATGGATCTGCTGACTCGCCAGGGTTAGCCGCGACGTTGCTTGCGCATATCGCGGTACTTATCCAACATTACGGCGGCAATAATCACCATACCGGTGATAATTCGCTTGGTCGGATCCGATGCTCCGATCTGCGCCATACCCGCTTCCAGTACCGCAATAATTAATACACCGAAGAAGGTGCTGATCACCGATCCGCGCCCCCCCATCAGGCTGGTGCCGCCAATCACCACCGCCGCAATGACTTGCAACTCGAGACCGATGCCGGTGTTAGGGTCGGCTGCTTCCAGACGAGAGGTCTGCATCAAACCGGCAATACTGGCCAACAAGCCCATCAGACCGAATACCATAATCTTGATTGGCTGTGGATTGACCCCGGCGAGACGCATGGCCTCTTCGTTGGTGCCGATCCCGATCATGTAGCGGCCAAACACACTGCGCGACAGAAACACTTGCCCCAAGGCAATCACCAACAACGCAATGATAAACGCAGGCGAGATCCCACCAATCAAGTTGGAGCTGAGCCAATCAACATCGCTACCAATATATTGGGTACGCGAGTCAGTGACCACATAGGCGGCACCACGGGCAATTTCCAGCATGCCCAGTGACACGATAAACGAGGGCAGTTGCCAGTGAACCGAGACAAAGCCGGTGAGCATGCCACAGACCGTGCCACAGACTACCCCCAGACCGAGAGCCGGGATGAGGCCCCAGTGCCATTGCAATAACGCCAGCGAGCACAAGGCGCTGCTTAGGGCCATGACCGAGCCGACGGATAGGTCGATCCCGGCAATAATCAGCACAAAAGTCATGCCGACCGCCATAACCGTCAAAGCCGGAATTTCATTGGCAATGGTCACAAAGGTGTTAACCGACAGAAAATACTCGCTCAGGCTGCCAAACAGCAGCACCATGGCCAATAGAGCGACCGCCAGGCCGATATAGGTGCCGGCAACGCCGGTATACCAGCGCCGAGAAGAGGTGAGGGTGGTCATGATTGTCCTTGTGTTTCAGATGCAAGAGGCGTGTGTGCGGGTGCCATGTGACCGCTGAAGGCTGCTTCAAGCAGTGTTTGCTGGTCCCACTGTTCGCGGGTATAGGTGTTGACCCAATGTCCTGCGCTCATCACGCCAATGCGGTCGCAAATTTCCATCAGTTCGCGCAAATCGCTTGATACCACCAACAGGGCCTTGCCCTGTGCTGCCATCTGCTCCATCTGCGCATAGATATCCGCTCGGGAGCCAATGTCCACTCCGCGGGTCGGCTCGTCTAAAAGCAAAATATGACTGTCACGCAGCATCCAGCGTGCAAACACCACCTTCTGCTGGTTTCCTCCTGACAATTCGCCAGCCGGTTGGTCCAGTGAATTGCAGCGAATCCCCAGGGTGTCAACCAGACCTTGGGTGAGAGATTCTTCCTTGAGCGCGTTCAGCCAACCCTTACGGGTGATGCTCGTCAGGCGAGCCAGCGTGGTGTTGACCTTGATAGACTTATCCAGCAGCAGACTCTGCGACTTGCGGTCTTCCGTGATCAGGCCGATGCCGTGTTTGATCGCCTCCATCGGAGAGCGAATCTGCGTGGGCTTATCGGCGCCATTCAGATAAATTTCGCCGCCATCCTTACGGTCGGCGCCATAAATCAGGCGCAGTAATTCAGTGCGTCCGGCACCCACCAGACCGGCGATACCAAAAATTTCACCAGGCTGCAGGCTAAAGCTGACATTCTGTACCAGCTTGCCACGCGTCAAACCGTCTACGCGCAGAATCGGTGTGACCTCAGGACGGGCAGGACGAATCTTGCTGACTTCAACATCGTGGCCAACCATCATGCGCACAATGTCGTCTTGCGTGATGTCGCGCATCGGATGCGTGCCAACATGCAGACCATCACGCAACACCGTTACGCGATCTGCAATTTGCTCGACTTCATCCAGCCGATGAGAAATATAAACAATGCTCACACCATCTTCTTTTAATCGGGCAATCTGATTAAACAGGTGGTCGATTTCATGCCGGGTCAACATGGCGGTGGGTTCGTCCAGAATGAGCAACTGACAATTGCCTATCAGGCTGCGGGCAATTTCCACCATTTGCTGGTGGCCAATGCCGAGTTCACCTACCGCACGTCTCGGATCAATATTCTTAAGACCGATCGCTTGCATGTGTTCCTCAGCGCGATCATATAGCTCCTGTCTCTGGATAAAGCCTGCGCGTTGGGGCAAGCGACCGAGAAACAGGTTTTCCGCTACTGATAGCGTGGGAACCAGGCTGAGTTCCTGCATCACCATGCGAATGCCAAGATGTTCGGCTTCACTGCGCGAAGCAGGATGATAAGGGGTGTCGCCAATCCACATCTCGCCATGCGTAGGCTCAAGCAGCCCGGCAATGATTTTGGATAGCGTGCTTTTACCTGCGCCGTTCTCACCCGTCAATGCCAGGGTTTCGCCCGGATTGAACTCAAGGCTGACGTCGGCGAGGACTGGATTTGCATAGGTCTTGCCTATGCCGCTGATGCGCAGAAAGGGAGCGTGGCCGCTCATTGTGCGTCTCCGTGTAACTGAAATAATGCAAGGCGGCGTTTCTTACAGATACAGCTGCAAGAAACGCCGCCCGGACTGGGGAGTGAAGTCGGCTAAAACAGCCCGACGCGATCCCAGGTGCCGTGGCTTAACGCTTTACCAGCGACACATTGGTTTCGTACACAGCTTGCATACCACTTTGCGGGGTCTTGTTCTTCAGAGCCTTCAGAGCGGTTTCAATACCAAATACAGCTTGCTTGGCAGCATATTGGTCAGCAGTGGCCAGTACGCGACCGTCAGCCAGCATCGGCTTGATAGCAGCGATATTGTCATAGCCAACAACCTTAACCTTGCCAGCCTTACCAGCGGTCTTGATTGCAGCAACAGCGCCTACAGCCATGTTGTCGTTACCACACAGCAACGCCTTCATGTCTGGGTGTTCGCGCAGCATAGCTGACGCGACGGTGTTGCCCTTGTTGATTTCCCAGTCGCCAGATTGCAGGCTAACTACGTTGACATGCTTGGTCTTCATTGCATCTTGGAAGCCAGCAGTACGTTGTTGTGCATTGGTCGTAGTAGAAACCCCTTCGATAATGCCGACCTTATCACCAGCCTTTAACTGCTTAGCCAGATAGTCGCCAATCATCCGGGCACCCTTACGGTTGTCTGGGCCTACGAACGGAATATTGATTCCCTTGTTCTTTAAGGTGGCAGGGTCAAGACGGTTATCGATGTTAACGACCAAGACACCAGAATCGATGGCCTTCTTGAGTACAGGAACCAGAGCCTTTGAATCAGCCGGTGCAATCACGATTGCATTAGCGTGTTCAACGATCATCTGTTCAACAATCCGGATCTGATTCGCCGTGTCGGTTTCATCCTTAATGCCATTGGCGATCAGGGTGTACTGCGAAGCGTGTTGCTTCTGATGGGCCTTGGCGCCGTCTTCCATGGTTTGGAAGAATTCATTGGCCAGTGATTTCATCACGAGTGCAACTTTAGGCTTTTCCGCTGCAGAGGCGAACTGAGCCGGAAGCGCAGCCATTACCAGCAACATAGCCAGCGATTTGACGATTCTACTAGGCTTCATAGCGTTATCTTCTCCATCTTTCGAGGTTGATCTGCGCATTATAGGGTGGGGTAGAGGCAAACGATTGCGCAATCGTTTGCGTGCAAGTTTTTGTCTTGGCCTGAAGAGTGTCAAGCGTTTTTAATAAAATAGTCGGCGATTGTCGTACAAGCGACGGGTTTTATATGCGGTATTGACATATTTTGGTAACTGAAAAGCATAAGAACCGTTCTGGGCTTGCGTGCACCGCACACATAGAGGGTTAAGCTGGGGCTTTGGCACGGGTGCAGAAACTAGATTGTTCTGCGTTAGCATTGCCTGATGTATGGCTTGCTGCAGTGCAAAAAACGCTTTGATTACCTGGGTTTGATTTGGCTCAAGTCAAGCGAGTTCTTGTTGTTGTTACATTTACCTCTCATATGTCTATATGCATATTAAATGAGGGTTGTGCCAGATGAAATCTTTTCGTATTGGGGTGATCGGTGCGGGCGAAACCGGAACGCCGTTGTTGCGACAACTGCTGAATGCTCCATTTGTTGAGGTCGTCGCCGTTGCTGATCTAAATGCCGAAACCCCCGGTATGCGCTTGGCGAGCGATAAAGGCGTGTTGGTGACACATAACGGACTTGATATCGCCGAGATGGGAGACAAAGTCGACATCATTATTGATATGACCGGTTCGCCCAAAGTAAGAGAAGATCTACGACGCTATATGCAGTTCTCAGGCAACACCCATACCGTGATCGTGCATGAGCGCGTGGCGTTATTGATGTTGTCCCTGTGTACCGGGACCTTGGTCGAGCCGACACATAGTGAATTGGCGTACTAATTTAAGCCCGTCGGCAGAACTGCTGGCTAAGGCGAGGAGCCCGGGAGGTGGCAGCCCCCCGGTTTTTTTTATCTTGCGTTAACCGACGAGACGTTACAAAACCATGAATTTCAGGTTTTGCTCACGTTGCTGGCGTAACTCTGGAAACAACATTGATAGTACTGGGCCGGTCATAAAGGTGGTGACGATGGCCATCACGATCATCATGGCGAAAATTTTCGGTGAGAGAATTCCGATATCGTAGCCAATGTTGAGCACCACCAGCTCCATCAGCCCACGGGTATTCATCAGCACCCCAAGAGCCCAAGACTCACGCCAGTTCATGCCTGTAGCTCTGGCGGCAAAGGTCGCGCCAAACAATTTTCCCGAGATCGCGACCACAATAATCCCCGCACAAACCATCCACGATTCCCAGCTATCCAACAGACTGATCTGCACGCGAATCCCGGTATAGGCGAAAAATATCGGTAGTAGCACCACGGCGGTCAGATCTTCAATCTTCTCACTTAGGCTAGTGCGGAATGTCACCTCGCGCGGCATGATCACACCGGCCAAAAATGCGCCAAACAAGGCATGGATACCAATGACTTCAGCGATCAACGCTGATCCAAGGCCGAGGCAAAAAATAAATGCCAGTTGAGCGCTGGTAAAATTGCCATCAATGGTTGCGGGCCGCAGCACCTTCAGTGCGAGAGGCTTCATCACCTTCAACATAAACAACACAAATAGGATGGCAACCGTTAGCACGACCACCGCTGAACTCATGGTTCCTGCCTGTACCACCCCCAGCACCGCCGCGAGCAAGCACCAAGCGGTAACGTCATCAACGGCGGCGCAGGCAATGGCCATCGATCCCAGCGGCGTGCCAGTCAATCCTTTCTCTTGAATAATCCGCGCCAGAACCGGGAAAGCCGTAATACTCATGGCAATTCCCATAAACAGCGCAAACGAAGAGAAGGCAACATGCGCGGGGACATAGTTTTTATACAGGCCAAGCGACAGCAACGCACCCAATAGAAATGGGAGCAGGATGCTCATGTGTGATACCAAAATGGCAGAGCCCGCGCGCTCCTTTAAGTTAGAAATACGCAGATCCAAGCCCACCACGAACATAAAGAAAATCAGGCCGATTTGGCTAAAAAAATACAGCCGTGGCATCGAACTATCAGGAAAGATGAAAGCGAATCCATCCGGCCAGATAATCGCAAACACCGATTTACCTAGCAGAATCCCGGCAATCATCTCACCAATGACTTGCGGTTGACTGAGTGCTTTGAGAAAGAAGGCGCAGATGCGCGAGCAGATTAAGATTAAAAGAATTTGAATCAGTAGACCGGCCAGCGGTACCGCCGCGTTATGGGAGAGTTCTTGCTTGGCAATCTGCAGCCAATCGGCTGAACCCACTCCCTTGGACCCAGTCAGTAGGAATGTGGGGACTCCTTGTGGACCAAGACTCAAAATCCACATCAATAGGAGAAAGGCCAGCGTTAAAACCAAGCCATAAGACAGTAAATGCAGCGAAGCCTTTTTAACTACAGCGCTCTTCAATAACTGACGTTTCATCAAAGCCTCTTTCAGTAGACAATCCAGAAGTCCTTGGCTGACAGCGGGATTCTCAGGCGGGAGTAGTGGTTGAGGCGGCGGGAAGAGAGTAGTGCATTGACGAACGTTGTTCGGAATGCTGTAAATGCATGATTTTCAGTCAATCCCGGCGCGCTCAATGACATCGTTGTGTGTCGAGGGCATGGTAACACCCGCCCAAATAGGCAGCAATTCACCCCTTAGCAAGCCTGCTGAAAAGAATAAAAACAGGTCGCTCTTACAGAAATAGGCTACTTTTTTGATGTGAAGTAATGACGTCGGAGTAACGTTTGTTTCTTGTTTAGCTCGGCGTGGTTGGCTCAGATCCAATCAGGAGTGGATTGTATTGTGTTTCGGGGAATGGACTCGGTGCTTGGCCGCTGCCGCCTGCCGTGCCTGAGGCTTGTCAGACAGCGCATCGCGAATCGCTCCTGCAACCCACTGATTCAGAGAGACACCTTGTCTGGCCGCAGCGAGCGCTGCCGCTTGGTGTAATTGTGCTGCGATACGGACGTTAAAGCTGCCCTTGAACGGTTTTTGTGGTGTAAGGCCTTTGTCTTGGCACATTTGCAGATAACCATCGACGGCCTGTTCAAACATGCTTGTGATCTCGGCCACCGATTCTCCTGCGTAGACGATTGAGCCATTGATAAACAGCACCTCGCCAATCAGGCAACGGTCGTCCTGGCTATAGTTTACGGTGCCGTGATAGCCCTTGTATTCGAGTAAATCGTTCACTTTATAGTGCTCCTACATTTTCTAATGCGGTGATGACTGCACGCACCGCATAAGGCTTAATAATATTACCTGGGTGTGGTTCGTGAATGCACAAGGGATAGCCGGTGGCCGTGTGAATAAATTTTCGACTTGAGCCTCCACTGGCACTGTGCATTTCGAAGCCTTGGCTGATCATGAGTGATGCTAGTTCATCCCAGGTAAAGTCTTTGGGGCGCTTCTGTATACGTTGTAACTGTTTTTCTATTTTGGTCATGGTGATTATTGGTCATATGTTAAGTTTTTGCAACTGGATAGTAGTTGCAATACCGGGTGAGCAACACCTCTGGACCAGATAATCTTCGGAGAATAGATTGAGAGGGTCAATCTGGCATGGCTCGGCCACCAGCGCCCGACTCGGGGACCTTGCGGCCCCCGCTCCTGGTTAGGCCCTAGTCGATGGTCAGCACCATGCAGCCAGCGATTTTCCGTACGTATGCAGCGTCTGGTAGGTAGAGCCAGGACGATTCGCCATCAATCGGTTCGACTGCCCAGTGCAGGCGGCTGTCGACGATTAATTGGCAAACATCAGAATCTCTACGGGTCTGACGCGGGGGGCACAACACGGAAATCAGCGAAAACAACTTTTGCTGGTGGAGGGGCGG
>Ga0183100_1000693_pt1 | contig 22734 bp, 19 predicted proteins | sample Biomet2_FD_127789 | JGI IMG/M metagenome (GOLD analysis project Ga0183100, IMG submission 127789) | Microbial communities from bioreactor (seeded with anoxic lake sediment) at LBNL, California, USA - Biofuel metagenome 2 | ecosystem: Engineered > Bioreactor > Anaerobic > Unclassified ...
CCACTTCTGGTTCCACAACCGCAAAAAAGGCCCGGAAGGAAAACCTTCCGGGCCCGCTCTTTCAATGGTCGGGGCGACTGGATTTGAACCAGCGACATCCTGCTCCCAAAGCAGATTGTCTAGCGTTTCAGGGCTGTCCAGTCAGAGCCATGTCTATTTGCAACACATTGACAATGCGCGAAAAAGAGCAAATAGAAAATCCATGAGTGTTCAACTCTGCTCACTCATGATCATGAAATTTGGCCCACAGAATGGCCCACGGACATTCGACAGCGAGGACTAAGTTTATGGGACTTACCGACCTTCAGGTCCGGCGCTTAGCCGCCCGCGACAAAATGTACGAGGAAGGCGACGGGAAAGGCCTGTACATTCGAGTTCTGCCTACCGGGCAGAAGAGTTGGATATTCCGGTACGTATTTGAGGGGAGTCGTCGGCGGATGGTCCTGGGACGCTATCCAAGCACTTCCCTCGCAGAGGCTCGGGAGGCACATGGTAAAGCCCTCGCGAGTGTAGAACACGGAATTAACCCCGGAGCTTCAGCCCTGGAGGCAAAACGTACGCGCAAGGCTGCTCCAACGTTCACTGACCTGCTTGACGAGTACTGGGACCGCGAGTTGAAGACATCAAAAACCGCAGCAGAGCGCCGTCGTTTAGTTGAGAAGGATGCCATTCCGGCCTGGGGCAAGGCAAAGGTCTGCGACATCAAGCGGAGAGACATTGTTGTCCTGTTGGATGATGTGCGTAGCAGGGCTCCGGTGACGGCGAATAGGCTTCTCGGCGTTCTGGTTCGCATGTTCGCATTCGCTGCGGAGCGGGGAATTATTGAAGACAGCCCCGCAACGAGAATCAGACGGCTGAGCGAAACACCCCGCGACAGAGTGCTGACGGATGGAGAGCTTCAGCTGTTTTGGAATGGGCTAGATGCGCTTGATATTTTTCCGACAACGAAGCTGGCCCTGCGCTTCCTTCTGGTTACTGGGCAGCGGCCAGGTGAAGTCACAGGCTTGCGGTGGGATGAGATTGAAGGGGAATGGTGGGGCTTACCGCCCGAACGAATGAAGGAAGGACGTGCACATCGCGTCCCGCTTCTTCCTCTTGCTCAGGAGATAATTGAACAGGCAAGGCCGTTCACTAACGGCACACCATTTGTGTTCACATCGTCTTCTGGGAAAAGCAGCAAAGGCCATATACGCCCTGGTACTCTTTCGCTGGCTCTGCAAAGGCATTTGTCCGAACTTAAGATCAAGACATCGTTTACGCCGCACGATTTACGGAGGACCGTCCGCACACGGCTCGCGGAGATTGGAGTCGACGATGCTGTCGCCGAAAAAGTCCTAGGGCATCAGCTGCAAGGCGTTCTCAAAGTGTACAATCGGCACGGCTATGATGCGGAGAAGCGCGCCGCTCTTGCCGCCTGGGAAACCCGCCTGCGGCGTATCTTGGGGCTTGATGTGAACGGTGCGGGGAAAGTAATCAATTTGAGGCAGATTCACCACCAACATTGAAATACATGCTTCACGCAACATTTTATTTTGCTGGAGATTTTTTATGTCGAAAAAATTCACGAAGACTGTTGAAGAACTTGAAAAAATATTCGCTGCTGACAAATTATACAATGACAACGACTTTACGCGACAAATTATAGAGAAGCTACTTTGCGACTATGAAAACAACGAAAGAAAACTATTCTACCAATATTCGCACCAATATTCGCTAGCGCTACTTGTCGCAGGTCGGAGCAGCATCATTAATTCATTAGGAAATGTTCCGATCGTATTTGCAGACGACTCCACCAATGCGCTATCGCTTGTCGCAGAAAGAATTAGAATGGAACATGCTGTTCTGTCAGGAACTGCTGTCAATCGAGATGACGTAGCTCACTTTTTTGATAGCAACAATCTTCCAGCTCCATTAGCACTCTTTCCTCATCGTCCAGACACGACAGAGCGCGTCCTTAGTGTTGTAAATAATGACAACCAAGGGTGGTCCACTAACGTTGACCTCCTCGAAGTCATGAGCTTAGTCACGGAATTAAGAGGATTTGGTGTTCTAACCAAGAGTGAAGCAAAATCGACGGGTCGGAAGAATAAGTTGACCTTAGAGGAGTGTCGCCTTTTCTATGTTGAATGCATAGAGAAGCATCGAAAATATCACGAAATCGCCGCTACCCATAAGTGGCTCCTTTCTTCATTCAAAGACGATCCAAATCCGAGCACGGCCAAATCGCGCGTCATCAAAGCGGTGGAGCGCTACCGTAATTATTTAGCTACAATTGGTCCTAACCAATCGTAGCGGGAAACCAATCAATTCCCGCCACTATTCCCGCCCACATTTCCCGCCGAGACATATCAAGAACTAGCCAAAATCATTGGTTTAAAAACTCACAAAAAGTTTGATTTCGTCTTGTTTTACGCCATTGGCGGGAACCATCCTAGCCTCAACACGCTCCAACACGGAGCGCAAGGAGGTCTGATGAGTCAAACACGTTTTATGCGGAAGCCCGAAGTCCGAGCCATGGTCGCAATCAGCCTATCCACGATCCGCCGGATGGAGAAGGCAGGGCAATTCCCCAAAAGGGTAAAGCTATCAAAAGCTGCTGTCGGCTGGCTCGAGGCCGACGTATTGGAATGGATGCGCACACGCTCCTCAAAGGCAGAGGAGGTGTAGCATCATGCGGATGCCAATACACCCCACCAGACGAGGACGGGGCTTTTCGAGACACTCCACAGGGGGGAGGCATAATGGGCTCCCCAGGGCACAAAGCCAGCCCGCCTGCCAACGTCATCAGTTGCTCACGTTGGCCAAGCTCTTCATGCCACGCGAAGATGCGGAGCGCCTAGCGAATGCCGCAACAGATCACAGCCTTGCAGAATGGGGTGTACGAGCCGCACAACGGTGGCTGCCATTTGCCCCAAGCGTAGTCCAGCAATCGGCTTTTCGCGAAGTCGTGGGTACACTCCTCACTCTTCACATCAGTCAAATAGCAAGCAGAAAGGACCAGTGATGAACATCGCTCCGACCTTTGCTGCCGTTAATGCCGCAGCCTTGGCCCAATACCCTGGTTTGCTGCAATCTTGGCTGCCCGGTGGACGGCTTGAGGGCCGCGAATACGTCTGCGGCGATCTTGCAGGAGCCCCAGGCGACTCCTGCAAGGTGAACGTCGAAACGGGCTTGTGGTCCGACTTCGCCACAGGTGACAGCGGGAATGATCCTGTGAGCCTCTATGCTGCGATTCGCAGCTTGAAGGCTGGCGAGGCAAGGCGCGAGCTTGTAGGGGCGCTGAAAGTTCCTGCTAACGGCGACAGCGCCGCGCCCAGGCCAAAGCGCCAAGGCTGGACGGCAATTCTGCCGACGCCTGCCGATACCCCAGCACCGGCCTTTGAGCACTACCGTCATGGTAAGCCTTCCGCGACCTGGGCATATCGAGATCGTGATGGCAACACCTTGGGCCACGCCTGCCGCTTCGACTCACCAGATGGGGGGAAAGACATTCTGCCGCTCACCTTCTGTCGTGGGTCAGAGGGGCGGAAGGAATGGCGCTGGCAAGCCTTCCCCGAACCGCGCCCTCTGTATGGCCTGGACGCTCTGGCCCTGCATCCCGAAGCCCCCGTGCTGGTTGTTGAGGGTGAGAAGGCCACAGAGGCCGCTAGGGGCATTTCCGGCAACATGGTGGTGGTCACTTGGCCAGGAGGCAGCAACGCCGTCAGCAAGGTGGATTGGACACCTCTCCGGGGTCGCCGCGTGTGCCTTTGGCCGGACAACGATGCACCCGGCAAAGAGGCGATGATGACCATCGCGGATATGGTCGAAGCCGTAGGGTTCACCCTGGCGGGGATTGTGCTGCCCGCCCCCTCGTGGCCAGAGAAATGTGACGTTGCGGACTTCTCAGCCTGGACCAAGGAAGACCTCTGCCGCGAGATCAAGGCCCGCATGGTAGACGTGGTCCGCTTCCGCGCCGCCATATCCGGCGAGACCGTGAAGCCAGAAATCCCAATCCGTGACGGTGGGCTCCCGGCCCTGGTGGACGCTTGTGAAGGTCTGCTTATGGGCCTGGACTTACCAACAGAAGCCCGAATTTTCCAACGGGGTGGACAGTTGGTCCGGGTGGCCGTGCTGCCTGCCCCAAGCATCGCCGCTGGTGTTTCCCGGCCCACGGGCGCGGCCATGATCGTGCCGGTGGATCGCGTGTTCCTGCAAGACCTCCTGGGTCGCATCGGGCGCTTCACCCGATATGACCGCCGCCGCAAGGCCAGGGTTGAAACTGATGTACCCAAGGCCGCCGCCGAAGCCCTCCTGGCCCGCAAGGGATTCTGGAAGCTACCGCTCCTGCGCGGGGTCATTGCGTGCCCCACGCTTCGCCCTGATGGATCGCTGCTGACAAAGCCGGGGTATGACCAGGACACGGGCTATTTCCTGGCTGGCGACATCAAGGTGAACGTGCCGACAACTCCGGACAGGGGCGATGCGGTGAAGGCTCTGGACGCCCTGCGCGGCCTCCTAGGCGGTTTTGCCTTCGTTGACCAAGTCGACAAATCCGTGGCGCTTGCGCTGGTCCTGACCGCGATAGTCCGCCCGGCGCTGGACTCGACGCCGATCTTCAACGTGACTGCTCCTGTACGCGGGTCTGGGAAATCCACACTGGTGGACATCGGGGCCGTGCTGGCTACCGGAAGGCGGAGCGCTGTTTTGAGCGCCACGGCAGACCCCGGAGAACTGGAGAAGCGCCTTGTCGGATGTCTACTCTCCGGTGACGCCCTTGTGAGCCTGGACAACATCAACGGACAGCTTGCTTCGGACTTGCTTTGCCAAGCCATCACAGCGGAAGCCGTGAAGCTGCGACCCTTGGGGGCATCTGCACAGGTTGAGGTGGAAAACACTACGCTCTGGACGGCCAACGGCAACAACCTGACTCTTGCTGGGGACCTAGCCCGCCGTGCGCTGCTGTGTCGCCTTGACCCCGGCATGGAACGCCCGGAAGACCGCAGCTTTAAGTTCGACCCCGTGGCCCGCGCGAGGGAGAACCGCCAAGTGTATATCACCAGCGCTTTGACCGTGCTCCGCGCATATATCGTAGCGGACCGTCCAGACATGAAGCTGACCCCATTTGGTTCTTTCGACAGCTGGTCCTCACTTGTTCGTGCCGCCTTGGTATGGGTTGATGCCGCAGATCCCTGTGCCTGTCGCGCTGCTGTGCTTGACGAAGACCCAGAGCTAGCCCGTCTGCGGGCGCTGCTGACCGCGTGGTGGGAGCGATTCGGGCGGACCCCTAGGAGTGTGAGAGAACTCGTCAATGCTGCCAGAGAAGAAGATTCAGAGTTGAGCACTCCCCTTGAAGATGTCGCTGGTGACGGGCGTGGAAACATCAATACCCAGCGTCTCGGGATTTGGCTTCGCAGAAACATGGGGCGTATCGCCGGTGGCTACAAGCTTCAGCGATTCGGGGAGACGAAGAATAGCGCCGAATGGCAGGTGGTGGAATCATGAGGAGGGACCTGGGGGGACTTTGGGGGACCTTTCTAACCGCCATAGGAAAAACACGAGGGGTAGTGCATGTGCATTTCATTAAAGCTGGTTGAAATAATCCCCCCGGCTCCCCCCATGTCCACCAAGGGTCTAGCTGATGAAAACTGAATCAAAACTGTTTGTCCTGAAAGAGGAACCCTTGATCCCACCAATCCAGCGCCCTGCCAAGGTCTACACAGAAACGGATGGAGAGGAGTGGTGTTTGCGGATTCAAGGAATGCTTCGCAAGAAACATAGCAAACGACCAGAGCCTAGTCATGAAAATCGTCATTGATAGCCGCGAGCAGCTACCGCTTGATTTTAGCCGTTGGGATGACGTGACTGTCGAAATGGCCGGGCTCCCAGTTGGTGACTACGCACTGCGAGGGATAGAAACGAAGGCGGCTATCGAGCGTAAAAGCATAGACGACCTCGTTGGCAGCCTCTCCAGCGGCAGAGAACGCTTCGAAGCGGAGTTGATGAAAGCACGAGGCTATGACCTGTTCGTCATCGTGGTCGAGGCCAGTATGGATGATGTTGCCCAGCACCGTTACCGTTCAAAGATGCTTCCTGCATCTGTACTGCAATCGCTGTTCACATATCAGGCCAGATACGGCGCGCCGACCCTCTGGGCGGGCTCCAGGGAAGGCGCGGCCTATGCAGTGAAGTCGTTGCTGGATAAATTTCTGCGGGAGCATGTGGAGGGCTTGAAGGCCATCCTTAAGGCGCACGACGACGTGGCGGCGTAAAACCTTCAGTGTGGCCACCCCAGACAAGCGCCCTGCCTGTGCCAAGTTGCAAGTTAAACGTAGAAAGCATCCCGATGAAAAAGCCCCACGAAAGGGCCTGCGCGTAAGCTACTCTGACGACTTTTGACTAACAAATCTGGCCATAAGGCACAAACAGAGGTATGAGATGAAAGGCAAGGCCGTGCGCGACGAAAAGATAACGGCCACGCAAGCGGTGCTTGATCTCGAAATGGCCGGGCTTGCCATTCCCGAGGGCCTGCGCCTCATCGCGACCCGGGAAAAACCCGCTGAAGGTCCGCCTGACGATGGGGCCTTCTCCGTGACCTCCGAGGAGGAGATGGCCGAACGTGCAGCCCGCCGCCGAGCGCAGATCGAGGATCAACGCAACACTTTCGTTCCTCAGCGCCAAGCCGAGGTCCAGTCCCTCAAGGATGAACTCGGGTCGGGCTCCTTTGGGCCGGAAGGTGGGTAGATCACGTGCAAGCAGTTCTCAGGCATCCTAGCGAGAAGCAGGGCTTGCCATCGCCCTTGAGGGGGAGATATCTTTTCGCTGGACGAGCCTTCGCACCCACTTCGGGCCGAGTCAGTGTAGTTCCGAAGTGCAAATCCTCAGAAGAGTCGCGAACCTCTCTGACGGAACCGGAGGTTAAGTCCATCGTCCGTTCCCACCGTGGGTCGGCCAAGTGTAGCCCCACGGTGCGTAGCGCAAGTCCCTATCTGACTAAGGCTTGTTGCATCGGAGACCGAATCCGCCACCATACATTGCCCTGAAAACGAGGCAAATCCAGCATCCATTTTTATGGTTCAGCTCGCCTGTATTCCTGGGCAATCACGGTTGGGCCGGATGATCTATCCGCCATGCCCACTCCCCCCTAGCCAGACCATGCCCCTTTCTGTATCGTTTTGCCAGCTTGGATGATTTTACGTCGGAGCGTACATCTCCGAGCTGACCACTCGATCAGCAAAAGGAAGTCCCCCAGCCCATGAATCAGCCCGCCCTTTCCGCCTTCATCTGGTCCGTTGCCGATCTCTTACGAGGTGACTACAAACAATCGGAGTACGGCAAAGTCATTCTGCCCTTCACGGTGCTCCGCCGCATGGACTGCGTTCTAAAAAAAACCAAACCCGCCGTCCTGGCCGAATATGCCAACAAGAAAGCGGCGGGCGTGAACCCAGGGCCGTATCTGCTCCGCAAGTCCGGTCAGAATTTTTATAATACCTCGCCCATGGACATGGACAAATTGCTTGGCGCACCGGACGACATCCGCGAGAACCTGACTAAGTATATCCAGTCATTCTCTCCCGCCGTGGAGGACATCTTCGAACGCTTTGATTTCTTCACGCAGATCGACCGGTTGTCTAAGTGCGGCCTGCTCTATCTCGTGGCCGAGCGCTTCGCGCAGATTGATCTGCACCCGGCCGAGGTGAGCAATGCGCAGATGGGCTTGGTGTTCGAAGAACTCATCCGTAAGTTCTCAGAAATTTCTAATGAAACAGCCGGAGAGCACTTCACCCCGCGCGAGGTCATTCGGCTCATGGTTTCCCTGCTGTTCGTGGAGGACGAAGACGAACTGACCCACACCAGTGCAGTGCGCACCATTTACGACCCCACGGCGGGCACGGGTGGTATGCTCTCCGTTGCCGGGGAGTACTTGGCTGAGCGCAACCCCAAGGCCCGGCTGACCATGCACGGCCAAGAGCTGAACGACGAATCCTATGCGATCTGCAAGGCCGACATGCTCATCAAGGGCCAGGATATCGCCAACATCGTGCCCGGCAACACGCTCTCCGACGATGGGCACCTATACAAGACCTTCGACTATATGCTTTCCAATCCGCCCTTTGGCGTCGAGTGGAAAAAAATCGAAAAAGAAGTGCGCAAGGAGCACGAGCAGTTGGGCCACAGCGGACGCTTTGGGCCGGGCCTGCCGCGCGTGTCTGATGGCTCCTTACTGTTCCTCCTGCACCTCTGTAGCAAGATGCGCCACGTGGATCAGGGCGGTTGCCGCTTCGGCATCGTGCTCAATGGCTCGCCGCTCTTCACCGGCGGAGCTGGCAGCGGCGAAAGCGAAATCCGCCGCCACGTGCTGGAGCTTGACCTTGTGGAGGCCATTATCGGCCTGCCCACAGACATGTTCTACAACACCGGCATCTCCACCTATGTTTGGATTCTCACCAACCGCAAGCCCGCCGAACGCAAAGGCAAGGTTCAGCTCATCGACGCCAGCAGTTTCTGGCAGAAGATGCGCAAGAGCCTGGGCAGTAAGCGCAAAGAGCTATCCGAGCAGCACATTGCGGACATCACCCGGCTGTTCCGCGACTTCACCGAGGCCAAACTCGCCACGGTGCTGGACGGCAGCGGCAAGGAAGTGGCGCGGAGCATCCTCCTGCCCGGTGAGGACGCGCCCGAGGCCCCGGCAGGCGGCAAGGTGAAGCTTGCGCCTCTTTCGCGCATCTTCAAGACTCAGGACTTCGGCTACCGCACCATCACCGTGGAGCGCCCCCTGCGCGACGAGACAGGCAAGGTCGTGCTGGGCCAGAAAGGCAAGCTGAAGGGCAAGCCGCAACCGGACAGCAGCCTGCGCGACACCGAAAACGTGCCGCTGGCCGAGGACGTGGACAGCTACTTCAAACGCGAGGTGCTGCCTCATGCGCCGGACGCCTGGATTGACCATGACAAGACCAAGGTGGGCTATGAGATTCCCTTCAACCGCCACTTCTACGTGTTCGAGCCGCCGCGCCCGCTGGCCGAGATCGACGCGGACTTGCTGGTGGTCACGGATCGCATTCTGGCCATGATCGAGGGGCTGACGGCATGAGCGAAATCGTCATCTATACCGGTGAGGCTGGCAGCGGCAAAGCCGTGGAAGTGCGTGTGGACCGTGACACGGTGTGGCTCTCGCAACGGCAACTCGCAGAGCTGCTCCAAACCACCTCGGACAACATCGGCCTGCACCTCAAAAACATTTACGCTGACGGTGAGTTGGCCGAAGAGGCAACCGCCGAGGAAATCTCGGTAGTTCAAATCGAAGGCAAGCGCGAGGTCAGCCGCCGCATAAAGCATTACAACCTCGATGCCATCATCTCCGTGGGATACCGCGTCAATTCCAAACGTGGCGTCCAGTTCCGTCAGTGGGCCACGCGCATTCTGCGCGAGCACCTGATACATGGCTACACCTTGAGCCAGCACAAGCTGGCCCAGTTGGGCTTGGAAGAGGCCCAGCAGGCCCTGGAGCTACTTTCCCGCACGCTCACCAGCCACTCCATGGTGACGGACGCCGGGCGCGACGTGCTGGCGCTCATCGTCGGCTATGCCAAGACCTGGCGGCTGCTCCAGCAATATGACGAGGGCACCTTGGGCCTGCCGGAGGCCTGCCGCCCCTCGCGCGGCGTGCTGGAATACACAACGGCCCAGGCGGCCATCGGCCAGCTCAAGGCCGAGCTGATGGCCCGGCGCGAGGCCACGGACCTTTTCGGCCAGGAGCGCGGTCTGGAACTTGCGGGCATTCTGGGCAACCTCGAGCAGACCATGTTCGGCGAGGAGCTTTACAAGAGCCGCGAGGAAAAGGCCGCCCATCTGCTGTACTTCATCATCAAGGACCACCCCTTCGCCGATGGCAACAAGCGCATCGGCTCCTTCCTGTTCCTGCTCTACTTGGATCAGCAGGGCATTGCCATGAGTCCCAAGGTCGATGCCCTGACCGCCCTGGCCCTGCTCATCGCCGAGAGTCCGCCGACCAGCAAGGACCTGATGGTACGGCTGGTGGTGAATTTGCTGGTGGACAGGGCGACCGTGGGGAGCGACCAGTGAGCTTCCCGCGCTACGAGAAGTATAAGGACTCCGGGGTGGAGTGGCTGGGCGAGGTGCCGGAGCATTGGAGGCTTCAGCCACTCTGGACGCATTTTCGTCGCATCAAGCGGGCTGGATTCGCTGAAGAAGAACTGCTCTCCGTATATCGTGATTATGGAGTTATCCCGAAATCAAGTCGTGACGACAATTTCAACAACCCCTCTGATGATCTCGGTACGTACCAGCTTGTCGAGCCAGGTGATCTTGTTCTCAACAAGATGAAGGCGTGGCAAGGGTCTGTTGCCATCTCAGAGCACCGGGGAATCGTGAGTCCCGCGTATTTTGTGTACGCGGCCACCCATACAGCGAATGGGCGCTTCCTGCACTACCTAATGCGCTCCTTGCGCTATATTTCTGGCTACCTGTCTCTGTCTAAGGGCATACGAGTGAACCAGTGGGACATTGACCCACAGTATCACTCACGGATGCCGATAGTCTTGCCCTCACTCTCAGAACAGCAAACCATCGCCACCTTCCTCGACCGCGAAACCGCCAAGATCGACGCCCTCGTGGCCGAGCAGGAGCGGCTCATCGCCCTGCTGGCGGAGAAGCGCCAGGCGGTCATTTCTCACGCCGTCACCAAGGGCCTGAACCCAGACGCGACCATGAAGGACTCTGGCATTGAGTGGCTGGGCGAGGTGCCGGAGCATTGGGAGCGGGTCCAGCTGGGATGTCTATGTCGGCAAGTGTCAGACGGTCCGCACTTCTCCCCGTCATATGTCGACGAAGGGGTCATGTTTATCTCGGCTCGAAACATCAGAATTGATGGATGGTCACTGGAGGATGCAAAGTACGTTTCAGAGGACGACTACCGGGAGTTCTGCAAGCGAGTCGTTCCAGAAGTCGGTGACGTGCTGTATACGAAGGGTGGAACAACCGGAATTGCGCGCGTTGTCGATTTTGAAGAGCGCTTCCAAGTCTGGGTACACGTCGCAGTTCTCAAGCTACGCAAGGCCATCGCATTGCCGCCTTTTGTCGCACATTCGCTTAACAGTATCGGATGCTATGAGCAATCTCAGCTGTACACGCGAGGAGCAACGAACCAAGACTTGGGTCTGACTCGGATGGTGAAGATTTTCCTCGCCCTTCCCCCAATTAAGGAGCAGGCAGCCATCGTCAGTCATCTCGATGCCGAGACCTCGAGGTTGGATGGCCTGAAAGTCGAAGTTGAGCAATCAATTACCCTACTCAAGGAGCGCCGCGCTGCGCTCATCTCCGCCGCAGTGACGGGGAAGATTGACGTGCGTGGGTATGCAGAGAAGGAGGCAGCATGAGCGACATCAAACTGTTCCGCACCGGGCCGCAGGGCGTGGCTGAACTCAAAGGGCAGTCACTGGCCCTGGAGCGCTCGCTTCAGGCGCTCATGGAAAAGAACCTGGAGACGCTGCTTGGCGTGCGCTTCCTGGCCTCGGAGTATTCTACCGGAGCCAAGCACAAGGGCCGCATCGACACCCTTGGCATCGACGAGAACCGCTGCCCGGTCATCATTGAGTACAAGCGCACCACAAATGAGAATGTCATCAGCCAGGGCCTGTTCTACCTGGACTGGCTCATGGACCACCAGGCCGAATTCAAGCTGCTCGTGCTCGACAAGTTGGGCAAGAAAGAGGCGGATGGCATTGAATGGTCTGGCCCGCGCCTGTTGTGCATCGCCGGGGACTTCACCCGCTACGATGAGCACGCCGTGCGGCAGATGAACCGCAACATTGAGTTGATCCGCTACCGCCATTTCCCGGATGGCTTCCTTATCCTGGAGCGGGTGAATGCCGTCAGCGCTGAAGCCGTGCTTCCTGTATCCGGAACCTCTTCGCCGAAGCATCAGGCCAAGACCGTCTCCGAGTATCTTGCCCAGGCTTCCGAGCCCTTGAAGGAACTCTACCTGGCTCTGGAAGATCTTCTTCTTGCCATGGGAGACGATGTGGAAAAAAAGGTCCTGAAGCACTACATCGCATTCAAGCGCATTAAGAATTTCGCCTGTGTTGAACTGAAGGTTCAGACAAACGGATTGGTCATTTATTGCAAATGCCCGCCAACACCAGGAAATATCATTGAGGGTTTCACGCGTGATTTAAGTAATGTGGGGCACTTTGGAACGGGAGACTTTGAGATCACAGTGCGTAGCCGGGACGACTTGTCACGGGCGCAGAGGTTCTTTGAGTTGAGCTACCAAGAAAACTAAAGACAAGCGATTTCGGCATTACCTCTTTGATTTGGAGGACGGGCGCATGGGAAATGTTAATTCACGCAGAATAATGCAAGAATTTGCAGGGCGTACCCGCAGGAACATTCAACATATCAAGACTGGAAAAGAGCGTTTCAGGCATAATGTTTTTGAAGTTACAGAAGTTTTTAATTCACTATTGAGCCTGATTGTGCTGCCCGAAGCGCTTGTCCTTGATCCACCGCTAAACACTTCCCTGGATAGGCTCGAGAACGGTCGCTGGCCAGAAGCCATCATCAATCTCTCGGGGGTATTTCCAAGCTTAGGAGTCTTTCTCTATTGCATGAGGAACTCCATAGCCCATGGGGATTTCGCATATCTCCCTGGCGGTGAGGGAGAAATCGCTTCCGTCGTGTTTGGCGGTTCGTGTCGGAAACCGCATGATCCAACGGAGTGGGAAATTGAGCTGCCGGTAGGTGATCTTTTTTTGTTCGTGTTCTCCCTTTGCGACATGTGGGAGAATCACCCCGAAAACACCCAATTCAAGCGTGATATTTCGCACCTTGTGCGCCAGGATGTCAGGTAAGAGATGAGCACCCTCCACAAAGAAATCCACCTCGAAGCGGAAATCTGCGACCACTTGGCGGCGAACGGCTGGCATTATGCCGAAGACGACGCAAAGGCCTACGACCGAGGGTTCGCCCTGTTCCCGGCGGATGTGATTGCCTGGGTGCAAGAGACACAGCCTAAGGCCTGGGAGACGCTGGTCAAGAATCATGGCGCAAGCGCCGGGGCGGCCATTTCGCAGCGCATCCGGCAGGTGTTGGACCAGCAGGGCACACTTGAAGTGCTGCGCCACGGCGTGGACATGGTGGGACTTAAGCAATCTTTGCCCTTGGCGCAGTTCCGGCCTGCCCTGGCCATGAACCCGGACACCATGGCCCGCTATGGCGCGAACCGCCTGCGCGTGGTGCGGCAGGTGCATTACTCGCAGCAGAATGAAAACGCCCTCGACCTTGTGCTCTTTCTAAACGGCATCCCCGTAGCCACGGCGGAGCTCAAGAGCGACTTCACGCAGTCGGTTGAAGACGCGGTGGATCAGTACCGCTTCGACCGTGATCCACACTCCAAAGGTAAGGTCGCCGAGCCGCTATTGTCCTTCCCCAATGGCGCGCTGGTGCATTTTGCCGTGAGCAACGGCGAGGTGCATATGGCCACGAGGCTGAGAGGCCCCCAAACGCACTTCCTGCCCTTCAACAAGGGCAACGACGGCGGGGCGGGCAATTCGCCTAATCCCCTGGGGCACGCCGCATCATACCTGTGGGAAAAGATCTGGAAACGCGAAAGTTGGCTGGAGATTCTGGGGCGCTACTTGGTCACCGAGCGCGACAGCAAGAAACAGATCAAGGCGCTCATTTTCCCCCGCTACCATCAGCTCAACGCCACGCGGAAGCTTCAGGCCGCCATCTTGGCACGTTTTCAGTCCCAGGATGTGAGCGGAAGGTTCCTCATTCAGCACTCGGCAGGGTCCGGCAAAACATACTCCATTGCCTGGACGGCGCATTTCTTGGCCGACCTGCACGACACATCAAACACGAAGCTGTTCGACACAGTCCTTGTGGTCTCGGACCGCACGGTGCTGGACGCTCAGCTACAAGAAGCCATCTTTAGCTTCGAGCGCACCACCGGAGTAGTGGCCACCATCACAAACGAAGCCAGCAGCAAGAGCAAGGCCTTGGCCCAGGCCCTCTCCGGCAACAAGAAGATCGTGGTCTGCACCATTCAGACCTTCCCCTTTGCCCTGGAGGCCGTGCAGCAGCTTGCCGCTACCCAGGGCAAGCGGTTCGCCGTCATCGCGGACGAGGCCCACTCTTCACAGACAGGTGATGCGGCGGCCAAGCTCAAGGCCGTGCTGAGTGCAGAAGAGCTGGCGGAGCTGAACGATGGGGGCGAAGTCTCAACAGAGGACATGCTGGCTGCCGGAATGGCCGTTCGAGCCGCGCGCAAGGGCATAACCTACGTGGCCTTTACCGCTACCCCCAAATACAAGACGTTGGAGTTGTTCGGCCAGCGTCCGCAGCCGGATCAGCCCGCAGGGCCAAGCAACCTGCCCGAGCCGTTCCACGTCTACTCCATGCGCCAAGCCATCGAGGAAGGCTTCATCCTCGACGTGCTGCGCAACTACACCCCCTTCAAGACGGCCTTCCGGCTGGCATACAAGGGTGAGGAGTTCGATGAGAAGCAGGTGGAGCGCAGTGAGGCCCTCAAAGGCATCATGCGCTGGGTGCAACTGCATCCGTATCACATCGACCAAAAGGTGCAGGTGGTGGTGGAGCACTTCCGCAGCACCGTGGAGCCGCTCCTGACAGGCCGTGCAAAGGCCATGACTGTAGTGAGCAGCCGCGTGGAGGCCGTGCGGTGGAAGATCGCCATGGACGGCTACATCAAGAGCCAGGGCTATAAGATCGGCACCCTGGTGGCCTTCTCCGGCGAGGTGAACGACAAGACCTCTGGCCCGGAGCCTTTTACCGAGCGCGGCAAGGAACTCAATCCGACGCTGCGTGGCAGGGACCTGCGCAAGGCCTTCGCCACGGACGAGTTTTCCATCATGATCGTGGCCAACAAGTTTCAGACCGGTTTTGACCAGCCCTTGCTTTGCGGCATGTATGTGGACAAGCGGTTGGCGGACATCCAGGCCGTGCAGACGCTCTCGCGTCTCAATCGAGCCTATCCCGGCAAGGACACTGTCTATGTGCTGGACTTCCGCAACGAGCCTGGGGAAGTGCTGAAAGCCTTCAAGAAGTATCATGCCACTGCCGAGCTTGAGGACGTCACCGATCCGAATCTGGTGCTTAACCTGCGCGCCAAGCTAGACGCTTCCGGCCACTATGACACCCCTGAAGTCGAGCGCGTGGTTGCCGTTGAACTGAATCCCAAGGCCAAGCAAAGCGATTTGAGTGCCGCAGTTGCCCCCGTGGCTGACCGCCTGTTGAAGCGCTACAAGGCTGCAAAGGCGGCTCTGGCCATAGCCCAAGCCGAAAAGGACGAGGCCGCCATCAGCAATGCGCGCGATACCATGAGCGCACTCGTCCTGTTCAAACGCGACATGGAAGCCTTTCAGCGCATGTATGCGTTCTTGTCGCAGGTCTTCGACTACGGCAACACGGACATTGAGAAGCGATTCATCTTCTTCAAGCGGCTGCTGCCTCTGCTTGAATTCGGACGTGAGCGCGAAGGAGTGGACCTGAGCAAGGTTGTTCTGACGCACCACAATTTGAAGAACCAAGGCAAGGTGACGCTCCCCCTGGCCGAGGGCGAAACGCCCAAGATCAAGCCCATGACCGAGTCGGGCGAAGGTGAGGTGCAGGAGAAGGAGAAGGCGCAACTCGCGGAGATCATCGCCAAGGTGAACGATCTGTTCGAAGGAGAGCTGACTGACGACGACCGGCTCGTTTACGTGAACAATGTGCTCAAGGGGAAGCTGCTCGAATCGGAAATGCTCGTGCAGCAGGCAAAGAGCAATACGAAAGAACAGTTTGCGAACTCGCCGGACCTGGCACGTGAGATTATGAACGCCATCATGGATGCTTTGGCTGCACACACTACTATGAGCAAGCAGGCGATCGACTCAGAGAAGGTGAGGGCAGGCTTGAAAGACGTGCTGCTGGGGCCAGGGCAGCTCTATGAGAGGCTGAGAGAGCTGGATATTGTTGTGAGGTGATTGGCTGTAACTAGATACTAGTTGCGGGAGTCGTTCTTCGAGGATAGATCCGTGCGCATCTTCCGCACGTCACACTTCAGGAGGCCAAGCCGCACTTCTTTGCTCTCTGGATATTTGCTTGCGAGCTTTGTGAAATATGCCTCCGCGATTTCGCTTCGAGACTCGCACAGCAGCTTGGCGCCATACGCAAGGCTCGAGTAAAATTCTTTCGATTCGTTCGAAGCCATATTGCAATAGATCACGTTATCTGAGGGGGGCAGTTTAGCGATAAGGTAGTTATGGAGCTCTGCACCCGGACACGGCGAAGAAAAGGTGCCAAGCCAAGGCAATGACTTGAGGGGAGCGTAGAATTCTGCGTATTCTGGCTGCCGGGAGATGTGATTAAGGCCAGTGTTTGGGTAGACCCGTAATCCTGACGCAACAGTAAATATGGCTCCCAAACCTATAAGCTGGGAAGCTTTCTCAATCGTTCGATCGATGGTGGCAAACGTTTCATTGGGGCCGCCAAAAAGGAGCGTAACAAGAGGCGTTATGCCCGCGTTGAGGCATACACGTATGGTGGCTTCAGCCTGATCAGGGGTATATTTTTTCGCGTAACCCTCCAGGACATGAGAATCAAATGAATCCACACTCAATGAAACGCCAACGCATCCGGCTTCTCGCATCGAATCCATCAGCTCTGAGGAAATGTGTGGAGGGATAAGATAGCATCTCCATTTGATCGCATCAGCAAACGAAGCAGAGATTTTTTTGCACAAGGAGAGCGCGTATTCTTCATTCGGAATGTTGAATTCTCCGTCTGCGATAAATACCCGGTCAGCAAGCTTTTGGTCAATGATGTTGTTGAGCTCAAGCTTGATGTCGTCCCAAGGACGCAACTGAAAGCTCTCAATATGAGAGGCTACGCAATAGCTGCAGGCATTGGAGCAGCCTGACTTCGTCCTCACAGGAATTACCCCTGCACACAACTTGACGTACTCAATGACAGACGGGGAATAGTGTATAGGCTGGCCGAGGGGAAAAGACACTTCACTAGAGACATCAGGGCACTGACAATTCCTGACTCTGGAGGAAGCAAGCCCAGAGATGGCCTCTCGAATGGAAATTCCCTTCAGATAGCGTGAGCAAAACTCCGCAAACTCATGCTCGCAAGCGCCTACAAAGCCAAGCTCCGCGCCGGTTTCCTGCAAGATGTTTTCTGGCGCAATGCTAAAACCGCTGCCCCCAAGGACACACAGCGTTTCGCTCTCTCGTGCAATGGTGACAAAATCCTTAAGCACCTGCACGTAATGCATTTCACCGTTTGATTCGGGCGAGCATCCTGCATCGTCGAGATTGCGAAAGCTGAGAGCCACTATCGCTGGTTTGTGGGCTTGGACTGACTCCTTGAAACTATTCACTGGATCATGGTCAAGAAATGGGATTATCAACTCGGACATGATCCCAGTGGACCGCAGCTTCTGGAGGACAATGGATGCCCCGTACGGCGTGGCGTACGGGTGCAATACCGGGTTAAGGTAAACGACTAAAACATCAACCATTGGCAGTTTTTCGTTGAGGCATGTCCCGGACGTTTTCGGGGATATACCAATTGTCTGCACGCGCGCATTTGAGAATATCCTTTTCCAATGCTTCGATCAAAAGCATTGCTTCAGAAATGGTGCGTGTTATCTCAGCAGGCGTTGCATCAACACTATTCATTATATAACCCTCTTGTCGAAAGCTTTGTCGCTCCACAGCTTGCCAAGCTTGTGGCGATCACCAATAAGGCTCGACGGAGTAATGCATTTATGTGAAAGGAACATGATGTGACGTAGGAGAAGGCGGCAAAAGCAAAAACATTTGTACACCTCTTGAGTGGCTTCTTCTTCATCTATGTAGACAGTTCGGGCATCGAGGCAAAGATAATCATAGTCTTCAAGGTTTTGCTTGGCAATATTGTCAAAGTATAGCTTGTGATCCTCGTATCTGGTCTCATCGCCCATACACAAAAGCTCCCTTCCAATCTTCGCGACAGCATCACTCGGAGCTATGAAATACTTGTTGCCAGTTACGTTTGAAGAATTAATCCAGTCTTCAACGTGGAGCTGGTATCTTGCAGCGCGATACAGGATGAAAGACTCCATACGGCTAGAGTGTGTCGCGTTTCTGAATTCCATAAAGGTATCGTACGATGCAGAAGGCTCACTGGGTTGCGCAAATAGTATGCGAGAAACAACTAAGCAGGCATTTGAATCTTGATTCTGTCCAAGTATTTTCTTTGCCCGGTTAATTGCAGCGTTTGCGGCAAGATGATATTCAGCGATGAGCTTTTGCCGTGTATCATATAGCTCTTTGACATCAACATCAAAATTTTCTTTTGCGGGCGCTATTGGCAGGTCATCGTTAGCGATATTGTCTGTCAAGGCACTCGTCCAAGATTTCTGCTCAACTGTGAACAAATGAGATACGTCTAACGCCTTGCCGCCAAGGAAGTATGAAGAGTCCGAGGAGATAACAATTTCTGTCCCCTTGTTCATTTGATCCAGCGTCTTTACGATCTTCGCATACGCCTCCATGACAGCTTTTCCCGTTTGCTGCCGAATATGTCCAGCTGCCAACTCGCTGATATATGAGTATCTCGCGTCCCAGAATGGAGTTTTTTCTCTAATATGCTCAGTTGCTTGAAAGGCGCTGCTTAGCGCCTCCCACCGGACCCCCTTGCTTTTATCGAAAAACGAATTCAGGCTTTTCGTGTCTAGCAGTTCGCAAGACCCTAATATGGCGGGGTATAAAATGTGCTTTGCAGTATAGGTTGTCGTCCAGCACAGCATGACTCCAACGATTATCAGGACTGCTATGTACATGGCTGCGTCCGCAAAAGGCAATTTCAGAAAAGCTTCTGGAGGAGGACTAGCATTACTAGAACCGGTGGCGCCCCATACCCCGAATACGACCATGAGACATAATTGCCACTGCAATAAGAATATTGATATCTCGAATTTTTCTGATGCCGTATTTGTAGCGGGATTTAGCTTGTAGATAAACAAGTTGTCATAGGTTTTCCCAAACTTACAAAGGACGAGAAAAATTAGGAGAGTTGCTGTGCCCCCTATGTAAACGCCTATAGGGCTAATCTTTGGAATCCTATCATATGTCGACAGGACGATGCCCAGGGCCACTAGTGCTATCGCTGGCGCAAACGCAAGAAAGAATTCTTTGTATCGCTTTGGCCCTGTGACTATAACATTGACACTCTCCCCCCCAGACCTTGCTTTGATGCTGTCTTCAGTGCCCGTCATCACGCCCTCTCCATATACACATTGGTCATTATGCCATCCTTGGGAATGTCCTCGATTTTGTCTGCGTGATCGACGAATATGATCCCCGAGTTATGCGCCGACATGTACTTACCAACTAGGTCCCACGTAAGTTTCCTCACGAGACTGTCCATGTGAGCTTGGAATTCGTCCAGCAAGAGGACATCGAACCTGCCGCTCAAAACGCTTGCCAAGGCCACAATTTGCTTCTGGCCGCCAGACAATTCGCCAAGGAAAGTGTCGCTGTCCTCACGCAACCCGACACTGCTGAGCACATGTTGGATTTGAACGATAAGCGGAGCCAGGCGACCGTCTGAATTGGCAACAAGTCTATCGTTCACCAGTCTGAACTGCTCGCGAACAGTGAGGCCTTCCGCGAGAAAGTCCGTGATCGTTTGGTTGAGATAAATAGTTGTTGCCCCTTCGGCCGTTAGCACCCTTCCCTGCGTTGGCGTAAGCTCTCCGCTTAAAATCTTCAGCAACGTAGACTTACCTGCCCCGTTTCGCCCAGACAAACAGAGAAGTTCACCAGGACGCAACGTGAACGAAAGCGGCTTGAACACCAGCTCGCGATTGAGCACGGATGGATAGGAATAGGCTACATTCTCAACGGCCAGCAGCATACGACCCTAAAATAATTTTGTCGAGTTTGGGTGAAAATACGAAGACATTGTCAACGCCCCCAGCAAAAAGATGGTGGACAGCAAGCGAACATCCACAAAGTAGAAACCCGCGCTGAGCACGAGCTGAACGCCAAGAGAATATACGCAAACACCTACAACAACAGCAAGCAGGCTTTCATTGACGGACAAAAAGTCACGCCGCAGCCGTATCTTCATAAGGCCTTCGCCAAGGACAAGGATTGTCAGGCCGATAAGCAAAGCTCCAAGCCCCATGCCGCTGCTGAAGCCCCCATTCCGCTCGGCTTCGACCGCGCCTCCCATTGCAATCATGCCGTTGCCTGTGGCGAGCCCTGCTGCGAGCAGCAACTTCCGTGCAGACGCCGCAATAAGTCCCGGAACAGGGGCGCTCCCTAAATATCGCATCCTGATGCCTAGGCGCGATTTGAACATATAGCCGCTGGCCATGATCAGAACCGCAGTAAAGGCCATAAAGAAAAGAATCATGGTCGGGTGAGCCGTCAGTTGTCCACCGCCAAGCAATGCCTTGGACAAAGCGATATCCATGGTGTTCATCTGATTGATGAGTGGCGATGAGACGAGCAGGCCTAATGTTGAGTTACCAGCAAGGTATGGCGTTATGGTAACGGCGACAATCATGACAAGGATACTCGAAATGATTTTCCCGACCTTTAGGAACTGGTTCACAAAGGCAGTTGCGGTCCCCGCCATCACGCCCAAGATGCAGGCGGCCCCCAAGGCAAGAGGTAATGGGACGTGCGCCTTAATTGCGACGGCGTAGCCACACGCTCCTAACGTGAAGGAGCCGTCCGCCGTGAGATCCGGAAATCCCATAAAACGAATGCATATAAGCACTCCAAGGGCCACGAGAATGTAGCCAAGAGAGTTATAAAGGGTGTGATCTACAAGCCCCCCAAGATAGAGAGCAACTTCAAGCATGCCTTCCCTCGTCGTGCGGGGCTATTTAGTATACTCAATCGTAAAGCTTTTAACCGTCGCCGCCGCGTTCAGCCCAAACTCCTGTTCGCGCGAGCGACTCACCACAGCTTTTCCGGCTGAAACGATTTGAACAGGCATCGCGCCAGCGGATTTCCCTTCCAGTACATCCGCAACCATCAGGCCGGTAATTCTCCCCAATTCCTCCATGCTAATGGAGTACGTCGCCAAGCCTCCTCGCTCCACTGTACCAACATCGCCGGAAAGCACGGGCTTATGCGCCTCCCGGCCAGCTTTGAGAACGCTCTCAAGATTCTCAACGACCAATCCATCCAGGCCTGTATATATTGCGTCTGCTTTCGCAAACAGTGCAACAGCGCTCCGGTACAAATCTCCAGCCGACGATACGGGCATCGTTATCACATTAATATTAAGTTCCTGTCCGGCCGCCTGGATTTCCTTAATTGCGATTGCCGACACATCATCTCCCGGACGGTAAAGAATGCCTACGGTCTTCAGTGTTGGGAGAATCTCTGCAAACAACTGCATCTGGAGGGCAAACGGCCACCGATCACTTGTCCCGGTGATATTTTTTCCAGGATGGTCCAGTGACGCCACAAGCCCAAACCCGACGGGGTCTGTAACGCCTCCAAAAACAATTGGGATACGATCTGTGCTTTTCGCCGCCGCAAGAGCTGAAGGAGTTGCTATCGGCACAATCACATCGACCCCTTTGCGAACAAACTCCTGGGCAATGGGTAGGCAAAGGGATGGGTCTCCGTTGGCGTTGTTGAAAATGACCTCAATGTTTTGCCCCTCAACGAAGCCCCGTTCAGCTAATCCCTTAAGAACTCCTGCACGCACCGAGTCCAAAGCCGGGTGTGACGCAATCTGCGTTAGCCCTATCTTCTTCAAAGGCGCGATGCGGTTGCACCCGGCCCAAAAGGGCAAGGCGAGGACGAAGAAAAGGACAACGCCGAAGGAGCGCAATATATTCTGAAGCCGCACGATTATCTCCAGCGGCATCCTCCCGCTCGCCGTCACTAGGCGAACAGAAGCATGTTCATTCGCAAGCTTTGCGAACCTTGCCTTAAAATTCTTTTGACCAATACGCTACACTAGCAGCCTTGTAAATATATTCGCAAAACCAGATTCACCGAGTTAGATATCCTCTTAAGGCCGCCGAGAGTGGCCTGGCTGTCACGGATATTCGCCGCGAAAATGGTGTGAGCAGCGTCACTTAACTATACAATTCGATATTTAAGTATGGAGGCATGATGGCTTCGGACATCCGGCGGATGAGGGAGCGCTGCACCTTTAGGTATTCAATAACTTGGCCGTGGTCTGTGAGAATGGCAGAAGAATGCATCCGCAACAACGAAGCGCAACCTCACGAGCCCCTCGGGGGACATGTCGCCCATGAAGTTCGCCACCCGTTGCCCCCCCGGGACCATCGGCTACCCAAAGAACTCCAGGCCAGAGTCTCTAATTCTAGTGGACCTTAAGAGGATTTTCTAAGCACGGCTGTTAAGGCCAAATAGGAAGCCACAGCCAAGGGAATTACTTTTGGCCCACAGAGTGGCCCACGGTCTTCGAACGAAACCAAAAGTGACTTGCGGAGACATCCGCAAGCCACTGTAGTTATTGGTCGGGGCGACATGATTTGAACATGCGACATCCTGCTCCCAAAGCAGGCGCGCTACCGAGCTGCGCTACGCCCCGAAATCAAGCGCCTCACTACGGCAAAAGGTCCGCGTGGGCAAGGCCGCAGGCGGCGCCCCCGCCGGACACTCCGCCGGGCGCTATTTCTCCGGCTTGCTGCCGTTCCACTTATCCAGGGGCACGGCGTTCCCCGCCAGCCCCACCGGGGGTTGC
>Ga0183100_1000694_pt1 | contig 22730 bp, 19 predicted proteins | sample Biomet2_FD_127789 | JGI IMG/M metagenome (GOLD analysis project Ga0183100, IMG submission 127789) | Microbial communities from bioreactor (seeded with anoxic lake sediment) at LBNL, California, USA - Biofuel metagenome 2 | ecosystem: Engineered > Bioreactor > Anaerobic > Unclassified ...
TCAGGGCAAGGTGCTGGAGGTCAACGGGGACACCGCCGTGGTGCAGCTGTTCGACTCCGCCGCAGGTATCAACCTGGCCCAGTCCAAGGTTCGCTTCCTGGGCCACCCGCTTCAGCTGGGCGTTTCCGCCGACATGCTGGGCCGCGTATTTAACGGCATGGGCGAGCCTATCGACGGCGGCCCCGCCATTCTGGCGGAAGAGTATCGGGATATCAACGGCCTGCCCATGAACCCCGCCGCCCGGGACTATCCCAACGAGCTTATCCAGACCGGCGTTTCCACCATTGACGGATTGAATACGCTGGTCCGAGGCCAGAAGCTGCCCATCTTCTCCGGCTCCGGCCTGCCCCACGCAAACCTGGCGGCACAGATTGCCCGTCAGGCGAAGGTGCTGGGGGACGAGGCCTCCAACTTCGCCGTGGTGTTTGCCGCCATCGGCATCACCTTTGAGGAATCGGAGTTCTTCGTCAGTGAGTTCAAGCGTACCGGTGCCATCGATCGGACGGTGCTGTTCTCAAACCTTGCCAACGACCCCGCAGTGGAGCGCATTTCAACACCCCGTATGGCCCTGACCGCCGCGGAGTATCTGGCCTTTAAAAAGGATATGCACGTTCTGGTCATCATGACCGACATCACCAACTACGCCGAGGCTCTGCGCGAGGTCTCCGCCGCCAAGAAGGAGGTCCCCGGCCGCCGCGGTTTCCCCGGATATCTGTACACCGACCTTGCCACCATGTATGAACGGGCCGGCCGCCAGCTGGGGAAGAAAGGCTCCATCACCCTGATCCCCATCTTGACCATGCCCGAAGATGACAAGACCCACCCCATCCCAGACCTGACGGGCTATATCACCGAAGGCCAGATCATCCTCTCCCGGGAGCTGTATCGCAAGAACATTCATCCTCCCGTGGATGTGCTGCCCTCTTTGTCCCGTCTGAAGGATAAGGGTATCGGCGAGGGCAAGACACGGGAAGACCACTCCAGCACCATGAACCAGCTCTTCGCCGCCTATTCCACCGGCAAGGACAACAAGGAGCTGATGAGCATTCTGGGCGAGGCTGCCCTGACGCCCACGGATCTGCTGTACGCAAAGTTTGCGGATGAATTCGAGAAGCGCTATGTCAACCAAGGCTACGAGGAGAACCGCTCCATCGAAGAGACGCTGGATCTGGGATGGGAACTTCTGAGCATCCTGCCCAAGAGTGAGCTGAAGCGGATCAAGCCGGAGCTGATCGAAAAATACTGGCCCAAGAAGGACGAAAAATAAGGAGGGGGGACCATGCCAAAGCTCAATGTGAACCCCACCCGCATGGAGCTGACCCGGCTCAAGGGTAAGCTCCGCACGGCCCAGCGGGGCCACAAGCTGCTCAAAGACAAGCGAGACGAGCTGATGAAGCAGTTTTTGGAGACCGTCCGGGAGGTGCGTACCCTCCGGGCGGAGGTGGAGGAGGAGCTGATGACCGTCCACGGGTCGTTTACCGTGGCGTCGGCCCTCATGTCCTCCGAGGCCATGGAGCAGGCGCTGCTGTATCCCAAGCAGAGCGTGGAGTTGACCATGGGGTTTCAGAACATCATGTCCGTTAACGTCCCGGTCTATGATTTCAAGACCAAGACCCAGTCGGACAGCGACATCTATCCTTACGGCTTCGCCGGGACTTCCGGTGAACTGGATACGGCGGTGGATGCTCTGGGAAAGGTGTTCCGCAAGATGCTGAAGCTGGCGCAGATTGAAAAGGCTGCCCAGCTGATGGCGGAGGAGATCGAGAAGACCCGCCGGCGCGTCAACGCGCTGGAATACGTGATGATTCCCGATACCCAGGAGGCCATCCGATATATCAACATGAAGCTGGACGAAAACGACCGCGCCACCACCATCCGGCTCATGAAGGTGAAGGATATGCTTCTGGCCGAGGCCATTGAGGAACAGAGAGAGCGCGACGCTAAGGCGCTCAAGGCTTTTGCCGAACGGTCCGGTGCACCGCAGGGCGAATAAGCCTATAGTTTTAAAATCACATGATAAAATATACAGAAAAAAGAGCGGCAAAAACCGCTCTTTTTTCTGTATAATCTTATCGGGAAGGCAAACACTACCTCCACACAGAATTTACAACAGGAGGTCGTGTTCCCTTGAAAATGACAAACAAGAAAGCTCGCGTCCCGGCGCTGCTGCTGGCATTGCTGCTGATGATGACCGTGCCGGCTCAGGCATTGTTCGGCAAGAAAAGCGAGGAGACAGCCGTTCCCGCGCAGGGCGCTCCCATCGCAAAAGAACTTACCATCAGGACCTACCGCAACATTCCCTACCGCGCACAGTTTCTGGCTACGGACGATGAAAACGGTGATTTGACGTTTACCGTAGCGACCGCACCGAAAAAGGGTGTCGTTGCCGTGTCGGGCAACACTTTCACCTATACCCCCGCGGAAGGTAAGAGCGGGAAGGACAGTTTCACCTATGTGGTGGCGGATGCCAAAGGAAACGTCTCCGCCCCCGCCACGGTCACCGTGACGGTGGATAAGACGAAGTCCGGCGTGGAGTATCAGGACACCAAAAACTGCACCGCCGCCGCTGCCGCCCAGTATCTTGCGGAAACCGGAGTATTCACCGGGGCCTGCATGGGCGGGAAGTATTACTTTGAACCGGATCGCACGGTGTCCCGGGGCGAATTCCTCGCCATGACCATGGAGCTTGCAAAACTTCCGGCGGATACCGTTACCATGACCGGCTTCTCCGACGATGACGCTATCCCCACCTGGGCAAAGTCCTATGCCGCTGCGGGGCTGGCCGACGGCATTGTCCAGGGTGTCTCCACTGAAGGAGGAGCGGCGTTCCGCAGCGCCGATCCGGTGACGTTTAACGAGGCCGCATCCATTCTGGACCGGGTGCTGGCAGTGGGCGACGTGGACCTTGCCACATGGTATGCAGATCGGGATGCGGTGCCCTCCTGGGCGGCGCAGGCCGTCGGCAACATGGAGGCTGCCAGCGTTATGGCGGCGGGCAGCTTCGGAAGCAATACGCTCGCTCAGCCCATGACGCGGGCGGACGCGGCGCAGATGCTCTGCGCGGCGGGAACGCTGCTTGAGGGAGAGGACACCGGGTTCTTCGGCTGGATGAAGTAAAATCGTGCGCTTTTTCCTATAATTGCGTTACTCCCGGCGGCCTTATTCAAGAAAATCTACAGGAACCTGCCGAAAAGTTCTTCCGGCAGGTTCCTGTGCTTGTATTCACGGAAAATTTGTGCTAAACTGGTACAGATTGAAATAATCATTGGATAGCCCACCTGATGGAGGGCCGTCCTGTGGCTGTGGGGCGTTTTATAGGCTGCCGACGGCGGCGGAAGGGAGAACCATGAAAATTGTCGTATTGGCCGGTGGCCTGTCTCCAGAGCGGGAGGTCTCGCTGGTAACGGGAACGGCTGTTTGCAAAGCCTTGCGCAGGAAAGGTCATCAGGCGGTGCTGGTGGACCTGTTTTTGGGTCTGGAGGACTATGACGGTCCGCTGGAGGCGCTGTTTGACGCACCGGACGGTCGGTGCGGGGACGCCGCGATCCGAACCTGCGAGCCGGATCTGGACGCGGTACGCCGCGGTCGGAAGTTCCAAAGTCACGGACTGATCGGAAAGGATGTTCTGAACTTCTGCGCTCTGGCGGACCTCGTGTTCGTGGGACTCCACGGCGAGAGCGGAGAGGACGGACGCATTCAGGCGACACTGGACCTGCTGGGGATTCCCTATACCGGCTCCGGCCACCTGTCCTCCGCCATGGCGATGGATAAGATCGTCACGAAGCGGATGATGGACGCTGCCGGAATCCGCACGCCCAAGTGGCGTATGGCGGAGTACGGCGAGACGGATGTGGCCGCGCTGGCGGAGGAGCTGACGATGCCATGCGTCGTGAAGACGCCGGGGAGCGGGTCGTCTCTTGGCGTCTACCTGCCGGAGACGAGGGAGGAACTGAAAGCCGCTTTGCGGGACGTTCTGCGCTTTGACAGCCAGGTCATCGTGGAGGAGCGGATCATGGGCCGGGATATTTTCACTGCGGTGCTGGGCGAGAGGTGGCTGCCGCCAGTGGAGGTGATTTCCGCCAAGGGAAAATTCGACTATGAGGCAAAATATCAGTCCGGCGCCGCGCTGGAGCTGTGCCCCGCCAACCTCACGGAGGAGCAGCAGCAGGAAATCGGGGAGATGGCGCTGAAGCTTCATCAGCTGCTGGGCCTGTCCGTCTATTCCCGCGCTGATTTTGTTCTGGACGGGGACGGCGTGCCATGGTGTTTGGAGACCAACTCCCTGCCAGGGCTGACCCCTGCCAGCCTGATGCCCAAGGAGGCTGCCGCCGTGGGACTTACATATGATGATCTCTGCGAGGAGATCGTTCAGTTGTCTTTAAGGAGGAAGAATTAACATGCTGCCAATGACAGTCAGAGAGATCGAGGCCGCTGTTCGCGGGGTCTGGTGGAATCCGCGGGAGGACGCTCCCGCCGTGTCGGCCGTATGTACCGACAGCCGGGACCTGGTTCCCGGCTGCCTGTTCGTGCCCTGGAAGGGTGAAAATTTCGACGGCCACGATTTCATTGACAAGGCGCTGGAATCCGGCGCGGCCGGAACCCTGTGCACCCGATTGCCCGCAGATCTTCGTTCCGACAGATTTTATATCAAGGTAGACGATACCCGTCTGGCGCTGAAGGCTCTGGCCTCGACTTACCGGGACCGGTTCGACATCCCCTTTGTCCAGATTACCGGCTCCGTGGGTAAGACTACCACCAAGGAAATGATTGCCGCCGTTCTCTCCGCGGGACTGAATATTTTGAAGACGCCGGAGAATTTCAACAACGACATCGGGACTCCGCTGACGATGTTCCAGCTGATGCCGGAGCATCAGGCGGCGGTCATTGAGACCGGTATGAACCACTTCGGTGAGATTCACTATCTGGGGGAGCTGGTGCGGCCGGATATCGCCGTCATCTCCAACATCGGTGACGCCCACATTGAATTTTTGGGCAGCCGGGAGGGAATTTTAAAGGCCAAGAGCGAGATTTTTGACTTTCTCAAGCCCGGCGGCACCGCCATCCTCAACGGGGACGACGCGCTGCTGAATACGCTGGAGCTGCCGTTTACCACCCTGCGCTGCGGTCAGTCGGAGCATTGCGGCATCCGCGTAACCGATGTCAGCGACCATGGGCTTGACGGCATCACCTGCCGCGTTACCACAAAAAAGGACGTCTATGATCTGACCATTAACGCACCGGGACAGCATCTGGTATACTGCGCCTCCATGGCGGTAGCTATTGCGGAAATGCTGGGTCTGAGCCGCCAGCAGATCGTCTCCGGGGTCGCGTCCTTTCTGGGTGTGGGAAATCGCATGGAGGTTGTGCGGCTTCCGGGTCGGCGCATTATTTTAAACGACTGCTATAACGCCAATCCCCAATCGGTGGCGGCGGGACTGGAGGTGCTGGCAAAGAGCACTGGGAGTCACAAGCTGGCGATTTTGGGCGACATGGGTGAGCTGGGAGACCACGGTGAGGCCGCTCACTACAACATCGGCGCACTGGCGGCCATGCTGGGAATTGACATGGTGATTGCCATCGGGCAGAAGGCGGAGAAGATTGCGGAGGGCACGCTGGCCTCCGGTGGAAGCGCCATTCATTTCCCCGACAAGGACTCGGCCCGGGAGGAACTGTTGCGGCAGTTCGGCCCGGACACCAGCGCGCTGGTGAAGGCGTCTCATTTTTCCATGCACTTTGAGACCATTGTGGAATTTTTGAAAGAGCAGGATTATCAGGATTAAGGATTACCAATGATAGAGATACAGGTAGAGGGGCTGGTTAAGTCCTTCGATTTGGAAAAGAAAATACTGGATGGGCTGACCTTTCAGATCGATGAGGGAGAGCGGGTAGGGCTTCTGGGCCCCAACGGCGCGGGGAAGACCACGCTGTTCCGCATCCTCACCGGTGAGCTGGACTATGACGCCGGCAGCGTGTCGCTGGCGAAGGGCCACCGAATGGGACTGATCTCCCAGATTCCCATCTATCCGGAGGGATTCACGGTGGAGGACGTGCTCCGCTCGGCGTTCACCCGCCTTTCCGCTCTGGCGCAGGAGATGGAGGACATCGCCCGGCGCATGGCGGCGGGGGAGAGTGATCCGGCGCTGCTGCGGCGGTATGGGATGCTGACGGAGAAATTTGAGACCTTTGGCGGATACGACACAGAAGTGGCCGTCAACAAGGTGGCAAACGGCCTTTCCATCCCCTTGTCCATGCGCAAGGAGCCCTTCGACCGCCTCTCCGGCGGGGAGAAGACCCGGGTGAATCTGGGGCGGCTGATTCTGGAGGACACGGATGTTCTTCTTCTGGACGAGCCTACCAACCATCTGGACCTCCATGCCACGGAGTGGCTGGAGGATTATATCTCCCGCTTCAAGGGCACCGTGGTGGCAATTTCCCACGACCGGTACTTCCTGGACCGGGCAGTGAATCGCATCATCGAGATCAATGGCGGCAAAGCGGAGTTTTACAGTGGAAATTACAGCTTTTACGCCGTTGAAAAGGAAAAGCGCTATCAGGAAAAGCTGAAACAGTACGAAAAGGAACAGGCCAAGATATCCCAACTCACCGAGGCGGCGGACCGCCTGCGGTTGTGGGCATTTATGGGAAACGACGCCATGTACAAGCGGGCGTTTTCCATGGAAAAGCGCATCGAGCGGATGCGCACCACCGACCGTCCCACAAAGCGACGGAAGATGGACGCCCGGTTTTCCTCCGTGGAGTTTCAGGGCGACGAGGTGCTGACGCTGCGCAATGTGGCCAAGTCCTTCGGCGATAAGCACCTGTTCGAAGGCATCAGCCTGAAGGTGGAGGGCGGAGAGCGCATCGCACTTATCGGCGACAACGGCACAGGAAAATCCACGCTCATCAAAATGATTATGGACGAGGATTACCCCGACGACGGACGTATCAAGCTGGGACCGGCCATCAAGCCGGCCTATCTGCCCCAGATCATCCACTTCGACCACCCCAATTGGAATCTGGTGGAAAATCTCCAGGCAGTGAAAAAGAGCATGACGGAATCCAGCGCCCGAAATCGGCTGGCATCCTACGATTTTCGCGGCGAGGATGTGTTCAAGTCCGTCTCCGTCCTCTCGGGTGGGGAACAGAGCCGACTGCGGCTTTGCATGCTGATGGACGAGGAGATCAACTTTTTGATTCTGGACGAGCCAACCAACCATCTGGATATTGACTCCCGGGAGTGGATTGAGGATGCGGTGGAAAGTTTTGATGGGACGCTGCTGTTCGTCTCCCACGATCGTTATTTTATCAACCGCTTTGCCACCCGCATCTGGGAGATCGCGGACGGCACCATCACCGACTGGCCCATGAGCTTCACTCAGTACCGGGCGGACAAGGCGAGAGAAGTGCTTCAAAAGCGGGAAAATACAAAACCTGTTAAGGAAAAAGACATTACGGAAAGACCTCCCCGCACAGGCCGGGAGCAGACCGCCGCCCGGAAGCAGCTGGTTATTTGCGAACACCACATCTCCGAGACGGAGGAACTTCTCCAGAAGCTGGACCAGGACATGATCGACGCGGCCTGCGACTATGAAAAGCTGAACGGGCTGATGGCGGAAAAGGAAGCCGTGCAGGCCGCGTTGGATGAGCTGTACGAAAAGTGGGAGGCACTTTCGGAGGCGGCTGAGTGAAAAAATCCATCCGTCTTTCGCTGGCTGCGTCAGGCGTATTTTTGATGGTGGCGATGGGGCTTTGGTTTGTCCCCGGCGTGAAGTTTTCCGCCTGCTTGTGCGCGGGAATTGCAGGAGGGCTTGCCCTGTGGGCGGCTTTGCTCCGCTGGGCGGAGAAAAGCCGAAGCGGCAGAATTTGTAAAGTGATTTTCCTTGCAATCATTTCTGTAGGAATTGTGGGTTTTTGCTCCATCGAGGCGCTGCTGGTTTCCCACGGAACGGCGGATAATTCCGCGCTGAAAGCCGACGCGGTAATTGTTCTTGGCGCGGGAGTGAACGGAACGACGCCGTCTCTGGCTCTCTCTACCCGAATCGACGCGGCGGCGGAGTATCTGACGGCCCACCCGGATGTGCCGGCGGTGCTCTCCGGCGGGAAGGGTCCGGGGGAGGACATCACCGAGGCACAGGCCATGTTTACGGCGCTGACGGAGAGAGGCATCAACCCGAACCGGCTGATTCTGGAGGAGACTTCCACCAGCACGGCAGAAAATTTCCGGTATTCAAAGAAGTTGCTGGAGGAGAACGGAGTGGATGCAGCAAGCGCTTCCGTCGCCGTGATTACCAACGATTTTCACGCCTTCCGGGCCAATCTGATCGCCCAGCGGGCGGGACTGAATGTCTTTGATGTTCCTGCAAAGCTGCCTTGGGTGTGGCTTTCCGTCAACTACTATGCGCGTGAGGCCTTCGCGCTGGTAAAGACCGTACTATTTGACTGACCGCGGGCGTACCCGCGAGAGACCAAGGAGGTCTTATGAGCGATATTTTATGTATGTATTCGACCCGAACGGGGAACACCAAGGCTGCTATGGAAGAGCTGGCGATGGCGCTTGACGCCGAGTTGGTGGAGCTGAGCGACGGCGTGGACCGTAGCGGCGCAAAGGGTTTTCTCCGCAGCGGCATGGATGCTATGCGCCGCACAGTGGCGCCGCTCCAACCCTTTGAGACGAAAAAGCCTCTGGCGAATTACAAGCTGGTGATTTTAGGTACGCCGGTCTGGGCCGGGCGGTGCAGCAGCGTGATACGCGGCTTTTTGAAGGAGAAGGGATATCTTTTAACCAATGTGTCCTACGTGCTTCTCCGCGGAGGTAACGGCAAGTGCGAGGAGGTCTATCAGCAGATGGACAAGTACCTCTCCCAGCCCCACCGGACCGCCGTGTCTCTGCGGGCCGGCTCTGTTGGCTACCACTTCTGGCAGGAGGAATTTCTCCGTCGGACGCGGGCTTTTCTGGAAGGCGAGGAAATTCAGGATTAGCTGCTTCCCCAACTAAAATTAAGAGAGGGGAGGCATGAGCTTGCTTGAAAAACTGAGGGAGGTCGCAACGCGGTACGACGCGCTGCAATCTCAATTGAGCGACCCGTCGGTCTATGGCAGTCCGGACCGACTGCGGGTGGTAAATCAGGAACTGAAAGAACTGACTCCGGTTGTGGAGGCATTCTCCGCCTGGGAGCAGGCGGACTGCCGCCTGCGGGAGACGGAGGATTTGCTGAGCGACCCGGAGCTGCGGGCCATGGCTCAGGAGGAGATGCCTGACGCAAAGGCGGAGGCGGAGCGGCTGGAACAGGAGCTGAAGCGGCTGCTTTTGCCCCGGGACCCGGAGGACGGGCGGAACGTTGTGGTGGAGATCCGCGGTGGTGTAGGCGGAGAGGAAAGCGCACTGTTTGCCGCGTCCCTTTTCCGCATGTACGGTATGTACGCCGAGCGGAAGGGCTTTTCCGTGGATGTGGTCAGTGAAAACCGCACAGAGCTGGGCGGTGTGAAGGAAATCAGCTTTCTTGTCGAGGGTGACGGGGCCTGGTCCCGGTTCAAATTTGAAAGCGGTGTTCACCGGGTCCAGCGGGTGCCGGAGACGGAGTCCGCCGGGCGCATCCACACCAGCGCCGCCACGGTGGCGGTGCTGCCGGAGGCGCAGGAGGTGGAATTCACCATTGCCCCCGGCGATTTGAAGATCGACACCTACCGTTCTTCCGGCGCGGGGGGACAGCACATCAACAAGACCGAATCCGCCATTCGCATCACCCATCTGCCCACCGGGACAGTGGTGGAGTGTCAGGAAGAACGGAGTCAGTTCAAGAACAAGGACAAGGCCATGAAGGTACTTCGCTCCAGACTTTATGAGGCGGAGCTTGCGAAGCAGGACGCGGCTCAGGCCGCCCGCCGCCGCAGTCAGGTGGGCAGCGGGGACCGGAGTGAGCGCATCCGCACCTATAACTTCCCTCAGGGTCGGGTGACGGACCACCGCATTGGACTGACGCTCTATAAGATCGACGCCGTCATGGACGGCGATCTGGACGAGCTGATTGACGCGCTGATCGCTGCCGACACGGCGGAAAAGCTGCGTAAACAGGAGAAATAAAAGCGGGCGGGACCCGTGTAAAATAGAAGGTATGACCATGGAGACAAAACTGATTGATTTAACCAACATTAAGGGTCAGCAAAGGATTGTGGAGGAAAAAATCGAGATGGCGGCGGATATCATCCGCTCCGGCGGGCTGCTGGCCATCCCCACGGAGACGGTGTACGGCCTGGGGGCCAACGCGCTGAACCCGGAGGCGGTGCGCCGCATCTTTGAGGCGAAGGGCCGGCCTCAGGACAACCCCCTCATCATCCACGTGCCCTCCGCCCAGTGGCTGCCCCGGTTCTGCGAGGATGTGCCGCCTCTGGCATACACGCTGGCGCGGAATTTCTGGCCGGGACCGCTGACGATGATTTTGAAGCGGAAACCCGTCATCCCCGACGTGACCACGGCGGGACTGAACTCCGTGGGCGTCCGATGCCCGGCCCACCTGGTGACGCAGGCCATCATCCGCTATGCGGGGGTCCCCATCGCCGCGCCCTCCGCCAACACCTCTGGACGCCCCAGCTGCACCACCGCAGCGGACGTTGCGGAGGATATGTCCGGCAAGATTGAGGGCATTGTGGACGGCGGACCCTGCTCCGTGGGTGTGGAGTCCACAATCATAGATCTGACGGTGACGCCGCCCCGGTTGCTCCGTCCCGGCGGATTGCCGCTGGAGGACCTTCAGCGGGTTCTTGGGGAGATCGAGGTGGATAAGGCAGTCACCGCGCCGTTGGGGGAGGACGAAAAGCCCAGGGCCCCCGGCATGAAGTACCGCCATTACGCACCGAAAGCCGCCGTCACCGTGTTCACGGGCAATCCCCGCCGGACAGCTCAGGCTATCGTCCAGCGGCTGAAGGCCGGTACCGGCGTGATCTGCTTTGACGAGTTTGCATCGCTGTTTCAGGGCCATGAAACCCACCTTCTGGGCCCCGTTGACGACAAGGAGGTTCAGGCTCAGCGGGTGTTCGACGCGCTGCGGACCTTTGACGGGAGCGATGTAACGGAGATTCTGGCCCAGTGCCCGGACAACCGGGGGCTGGGGCTGGCCATTGGCAACCGGCTGAAAAAGGCGGCCGGGTTCCATGTGGTGGACGTGGAGGAAGAGAGCATCGTTCTGGGCCTTACCGGCGGCACCGGCGCGGGTAAGACCAGCGCGCTGAAAGCCGTTGAGGACCTGGGCGGACTGGCGCTGGACTGCGACGCGGTTTATTATGAGCTGCTGAACACGGACGCGGGACTGCGCGGCGCCATTGCAGAGACCTTTGGCTCGGAGGTCTTCAATCCCAATGGGACATTGAACCGCAAGGCTCTGGGCGAGCTGGTCTTCGGCGACTCCGACCGGCTGGACCAGCTCAATGACATCGTGTTCCGGTTTCTCCGGCCGGAAGTGGAGCGGCGGATTGCTGCGTTTGAGGGAAAGCTCTGCGCGCTGGACGCCATCAATCTCTTTGAGTCCGGCCTCGACAAGCTATGCGACTGCACCGTGGCGGTTACATCGCCCATTGAGATGCGGGTCCGGCGGATTATGGAGCGGGACGGCATCGACGAGAAGTACGCCCGTCTCCGTGTCTCCGCCCAGCAGCAGGACGACTACTTCCGCGAAAAGTGCGATCAGGAGCTGAGCAATACCGCAGATACCCCGAAGGCGTTTCGGGACGATGCGAGGGATTTCTTTGCCCGTTTAATCGAGAAAATCAAGGAGGATAAAGCAAATGGCAGAGGATAAAAAGATGAAAGAGCTGCGGGAAAAGTTGCTCTCCGGCAAGAAAAACGGCTACGATAAATTTGATGTAAAAGAAGAGAAGCCCATGGAGTCCTATTGTACGGACTACAAGGCGTTTTTGGATGTGAGCAAGACCGAGCGGGAATGCGCGGCGGAGCTGGTGCGGCTGGCGGAAAAGGCTGGATTCAAGCCCTTTGCCCGCGGCATGAAGCTGAAAGCGGGGGACAAGCTGTACTTCCGCAACCGGGGGAAGAGCGTGTATCTTGCCTGCATCGGGAACAAGTCTCTCAGTGAGGGCACGCAGATCGCCGCTGCTCACATCGACTCGCCCCGGCTGGACCTGAAGCCCAACCCGCTGTATGAGGACAGCGAGCTGTGCTACTTCAAGACCCACTATTACGGCGGCATCCGCAAGTACCAGTGGGTTACTGTCCCTATGGAGCTCCACGGCGTGGTTGCGCTGAAAAATGGTGAGACTATCCCCGTCAGCATCGGCGCGGATGAGGGCGACCCCAAGCTGGTCATCACAGACCTTCTACCCCATCTGGGCACAGAGCAAAATAAAAAACCTCTGGGCGAGGCTGTTCTCGGCGAGTCGCTGAACCTTCTGCTGGGAAGCCGCCCTCTGGAGGGCGAGGGCAGCGATCGAGTAAAGCTGGCGGTGATGCAGCTGATGAACGAGAAATACGGCATTGTAGAGGACGATCTCACCTCCGCAGAGCTGGAGGCTGTTCCAGCCGCCATGGCCTGTGATATCGGGCTGGACCGCAGCATGATCGGCGCTTACGGCCACGACGACCGGGTGTGTGCCTACGCGGCGTTCCGTGCGCTGTTGGATTTAAAGAAGACGCCGGAGAAAACCGCTGTCTGCATTCTGGCGGACAAGGAGGAAATTGGGTCGGAAGGAGTGACGGGCTTGCAGTCCGCCGCGTTCGACACCTTTATGGAGGACCTGTGTGAAGCGCAGGGCGTTCCCGTGCGGGTGTGTCTGGAGAAATCCTTCTGCCTCAGCGCGGACGTTACCGCGGCGTTCGACCCTGTCTTTTCTGATGTGTTTGACAAGCGAAACGCAGCTTGGCTCAACTACGGTGTGGGCCTTTGCAAGTATACCGGAGCCAGAGGAAAATCCGGCGCATCCGATGCCGACGCGGAGACTGTGGCCTATGTGCGCGGCCTCTTCGACGAGGCGAACGTTCTCTGGCAGATCGCGGAGCTGGGCAAGGTGGACGCCGGCGGCGGCGGGACGGTGGCCGCGTATATGGCCAATCGGAACATTACCACACTGGACGCGGGAGTTCCGGTGCTGAGTATGCACTCACCGTTTGAAACGGTGGCAAAGCTGGACTGCTACGAGACCTATAAGGGTATGACGGCGGTGTTTCAGGCGAAAAACTGAGCTTTTGACTTAAAACAAAAAGCGGCCCGCCGGCGCATTTTGCCGGTAGGCCGCTTTTATCGCGCTTAGGGCGGCAGTCATACAGCCGCAAGATCTTTCAGAAACTGCTCCACTGCGCTGCGCGGCGTGGCCCAGCTGGTGACCAGCCGGATGCAGGTACAGCCGTCCCCGGTGGGGCCGTTTACTTCAAATTCATAGCAGCACTCCAACTTTTTCGCCACCGCATCCGGGAAAATGGGGAATATCTGGTTGCTGGGGGAATCGGAGGCAAAGCTGTATCCCAATTCTGCGATGCCCTTGCGCAGGAGCTGCGCCATTTCATTCGCGTGGCGGGCGATGTCGAAATACAGCCCGCCTTCCAGCAGCGCGGAGAACTGAAGGCCCAGCAGCCGTCCCTTCGCCAGCATGGCTCCCCGCTGCTTCATGTAAGCCCGAAAATTCGCCCTGCCGCATCCGGCGCTGAGAACGACGGCTTCGCCGAACAGCGCGCCGTTTTTCGTGCCGCCGATGGTAAATACGTCGGTCAATGCCGCCAGGTCCGGAAGCGTCAGGTCGCTGCCCTCCGCTGTCAGCGCGGAGCCGAGGCGCGCGCCGTCCAAAAACAAATACAGGTCCTGCTTCCGGCAAAAATCATACAGGGCAGACAGCTCCGCTTTCGTGTAGACGGTGCCCACCTCCGTGGTATCGGAGATATAGACCAGCCTGGGATGGACCATATGCTCCGAGCCGTCGTGCCGGTCGAGAACCGCCCCGATCAGAGCGGGGGTAAGCTTCCCGTCGGGCGAGGGGACGGAACAGACCTTGTGGCCGGTGGCTTCAATGGCCCCGGTCTCGTGGGTATTGACGTGGCCGGTGTCGGCGGCCACCACGGACTCAAAGGAGCGCAGCAACGCGTGAATGATCAGCAGGTTTGCCTGGGTGCCGCCCACGACGAAATGCACGTCGGCATCCGGCGCGGCGCACTGGCGGCGGATCAGGTCGGACGCCTCGGCACAGCGGGGGTCCAGACCGTACCCGCAGGTCTGCTCCGAATTTGTGTCGGTCAGGGCCTTCAAAACTGCGGGATGTGCGCCCTCGCTGTAGTCGTTGCGGAAGCTGTACATGAAATCCCTCTTTCTCATTTTGGTTTATTTTTCGCTCTTTTCGTCCTGTCCGTCGGAGAGAAGCAGATCCACGATCTGGCTGTACAGCCGCTCGGGACTCTGGCGAAAGCGCTTTTCAACGGCCCGGGCCATGTCCTCCTGCACCATCATCAGATTCAGGTCCATCACGCTGCCCATGTCATCGGAGAGGGAGAGGGACACCGTCCACGTCCCGTTGGGCCGTTGGACGGAAGAAGCCTGAACCTGGCTCTTGCGCCGCAGACGGCGGTTGCAGTCCGCCAAGTTCTTGTCGCACCGCTGACGGACGGAGTAGGGGAGATTGGATTCGCAGATTTCGCTGTTTCGTTGTCCCTTTTCGGTAATGGCGTATAAACCGTCCTCGGACAATGTTAAGTGTTCTGTCTTTACAAGGTCTGCGAGGCAGTCTGAAAAGTCGAAATAGTCTATGGCGTCGTCGCACAGCGTCAGTTCCAGCATGGTATCGAAAGGCACCGGCTGAATGACGCGCGCGGCGATGTACAAAATCAAAAATTTGATTTCCAATTGATCATGGATAAACCCATGTCCGGCCATGCAACCGCCTCCTTTGCGCATACGTACTTTACTTTGATTATAACCGCCTTTTTCCCATTTGTATAGGGGAAAAATGTAAAATGACTTGACGGAGAGGGACCGGGGTGGGATGATAGGAGAGAAGAAAACGAAAGGCGGCGCGTCTATGAAACGAATCTTCTCCCTCCTGTGTGCGGCCCTGATACTGCTCCCCCTTTCCGCCTGCGGCAAGGCGGAAGAGTCGGCGGCATCCTCGTCGGCTTCGGCGGTATCCGCCTTTGCGCCGTCATTCGTAGAGGAGCCGGAGCCCTACGTCCCCTCCGGCACGAATCCGCTGACAGGGCTTCCCATGGAGCCGGAGTATGAGAATCTTCGGCCCGTGGCGGTAATGCTGAACAATTTGAAGGCCGCCCAGCCCCAGTTGGGAACCTCCTTGGCGGATATTATCTACGAAGTCCCCGCCGAGGGCGGCATTACCCGCATGATGGCGCTCTATCAGACGCTGGAGGGGGAAAGCGTCGGGACACTGGGCAGTATCCGCTCCAGCCGCCCCTATTACATAGAGCTGGCCCTGGGGCACGATGCGCTGTACGTCCACGCCGGGGGCAGCCCGGATGCCTATTCCGACATCGCCGCATGGGGCGTGGACAATATGGACGGGGTCAACGGCGGGTCTGATGCTAAAATTTTCTGGCGGGATGCGGATCGGCGGAAGACCATGGGCTACGAGCACAGCATGCTGACCTCCGGCGAAAACATCCTCGGCTATCTGACAGCGGGCCATTTCCGCACGGAGCACAAGTCCAATTATATCTACGGCCAGAAGTTCGTGGAGGACGGCACGCCCCCAAACGGCGAGACGGCGGAGCATGTCTCCGTAAAATTCTCCCAGTACAAGACGGGGACCTTTGACTACGACGCCGCCAGCGGTAAGTATCTGGTGGGGCAGTACGGCAAGGAATATGTGGACGGCAACACAGGTGAGCAGGTAGGAATTACGAACCTGCTGGTGCTGGAAACCGACATCTCCGTGATCTCGGGGGATACTTACGGACGCCTGACGGTAAAGACCATTGGCAAGGGGGACGGCGCGTATTTCTGCGGCGGGAAAAGCATTCCCATCCACTGGAGCCGTTTGGGACGAAACAGCCCCTTCGTCTACACCACCATGGGCAACATCCCGCTGAATCTGGGGCAGGGTAACAGCTATGTATGCATCATCAGCTCCAAGACCGGTGTCATGACGGTATCGTAAGGCGTGATCCTATAAGATTACTGTGGCATGAAATGGCTCCGAACGAGCACAATACAAGGTAAAAATGTTTCCGTTTGGTAGCTTTTTAGGGGATGGTGATGTGGTGTGGAATTTAAGAGAATCCGGGATTTACGAGAAGACAGAGATCATACGCAGCAGCAGGTAGCGGATTACCTTAATATGCACCGCAGCGTCTATCGGCGGTATGAGAACGGCGAGCGAGAAATCCCCGTATGGGCCGTGGTCAAGCTGGCGGACCTTTACAATACCAGTACGGACTACCTGCTGGGCAGGACCATCGACCCCGCGCCTCCGACAAAAAAATGAGAAAATTGGCGACATGGGCGCTCTCCTTTGCAGCGGGCATCTTTCTGGCGCAATATCTGCTTCCGTCGCGGTGGCTGCTGCCCGGCTCGGCAGCGGCGCTGGGACTGGGAACGCTGGCGCTTTTCCTGCGGGAACCGACGCGGTATCGGGTGGTTTTGATCTGCACGGCGCTATCCGTAGCATTGGGGTATGACTGGGCATTTACCCTTTTTGTCCAGACTCCGGCGGAGGCGCTGGCGGAAACCGATTCAGCGGGCGTGACCATGGTTTTGCTGGATTATCCGACGGCGACGGACTACGGCGCGAAGGTCACCGTGCGCCCGGAGCTTCCAGGCCTTCGAGGGGTGAGGGCCGTCTACTATGGGGACGCGGCGCTACTGGAGTTGACCCCTGGGTGTACGGTGACGGATGACGTCCACCTGAAAAGCGCGGCAAGAATTCAGGACGACGAGGTGACCACGTTCACGTCCCGGGGTGTCTTCCTGCTGGCATACGGTGGAGGAGAGGCGACTTACGGCGATTTGGGCGCGTCCTCACTCCGGTGGTGGCCCGTCCGGCTGGGACACGCCATGCAGGAAAAGATTCTGGAGCTGTATCCCGGCGAGACGGCGGGGTTTATGACCGCCATTCTCACCGGCGACAAGACGCTGCTGAGCGATTCGGCAGGGACGGATCTCAGCGAGGCGGGAATTTATCACATCATGGCCGTCTCCGGTCTGCATTGCTCCTTTTTAATGCTGCTGGTACTGGCTTTGGTGGGGAAGAAACGCCGCCGGACGGCGGCATGCACCGCCATTCCGGTGCTGATTTTCTACGCGCTGCTCACCGGGGCGCGGCCATCCGTGGTCCGCGCCTGCGTGATGCTGTCGCTGGTGCTGATCGCACCCGCCATGCGGCGGGAGGGAGACCCGCCCACGGCCCTGAGCTTCGCGCTGCTACTGATTTTGCTGCAAAACCCGTTTGCCGCTGCGTCTATCAGCCTTCAGCTGTCCTTTGGCGCGGTGGCCGGGATGCTGTGGCTGACGCCGAAGCTGGACCGCGTCCTGAGGGGCAAAAAGGAGCGGGGCAGGGTGTTTCGCGCGGTCTCCACCAGCTTTTCCGCCACTTGCGGCGCGCTGGTGTTTACGCTGCCGCTGACGGCGTATTACTTCGGCTTTCTGGTGCTGGTTTCGCCTGTATCCAACCTGCTGTGCCTGTGGGCGGTGAGCCTGATCTTCGCGGTGGGGCTGATTTCCGTCCTGCTGGGGTTTATTTGGATGCCGCTGGCTTTTGTTGCGGCGCTGGTCCCAAGGGGGCTGATTGCTTACGTGCTGCTGACGGTCCACACTCTGGCGAAGATTCCGTATCACGCGCTGTATTACACAAATCCGTTTTTGAAATACTGGCTTGTGTACTTCTACATTCTGTTCGGCACGGCGTATTTCTGCAAACCCAAGGCCCGCCGCAAATATGCGGTGGCGGCGGTTCTGGCGGCGCTGTCTCTGGCGGCGACGGTGAAGCTGGGTCGTCTCTATTACGCCCGGGGCGCACTGGATATCGTGGCGGTGGACGTGGGGCAGGGAGCCGGCACCATTATGGCGTCCGGCGGGCAGTTTGCTCTGATGGACTGCGGCTCCGGAAACAGCTGGCTGGGCGCGGGCAGCGACACCGCGGACCAGCTTTTGACCATGGGCTGCAAGGAGCTTGACTATCTGGTGCTAAGCCACTACGATTACGACCATATCTCCGGCGTGGCAGGCCTGATGGACCGGCTGCGGGTAAAGACTCTGATGGCCCCGGACTATTGGGACGACGCGAATCTCAGAAGCTGGGTGATGGAGACGGCGGCGAACCACGGCGCGGATGTGGAGTTCGTCACGGAAGAGGAGTCGTGGGCGCTGGGGAACAGCGTCTTGACGATCTATCCGCCTCTTGGCGGCGATAACGACAACGACCACGGCCTGTCGCTGCTCTGCTCCGACGGCGACTTCGACCTGCTGATCACCGGCGACATGGACGCAAAGACGGAGGAAAAACTGATTTCCGCCTATCCTCTGCCGGACATTGAGGCGCTGATCGTGGGACACCACGGCTCCAAATATTCCACCTGCGAAGAGCTGCTGGACGCGGTAAAACCGGAAATAGGCATCGTCAGCGTGGGCCGAAACAGCTACGGCCATCCGTCGGAGGAGGCCTTGCGGCGATTGGTGCAGGCGGGCGTCACCGTCTATCGGACGGACAAGCAGGGCAATATCCACATTTTTGTAAAGTGAGAGGTCAACATGGCACGTGAAGCGGTTAAGTCAAAAGAAAATACAGCGTTTCAAAGACTGAAAGCGGACATCGCCGCCGGGACTCTCGGCAGCGTCTACATTTTTTACGGAGAGGAGGCATACCTCCGGGAATACTATCTGGGCGAACTACGTAAGCAGCTGATCCCCAAGGAATTTGAGGAGTTCAATTATCACCGGCTGGAGGGAAAGGACCTGACGGTCCAGACGCTTTCCGAGATGGCAGAGGCCATGCCGATGATGACAGAGCGGACGCTGATTCTGGTCAGCGATTTCGACCTCTTCAAGCTGGGAGAGGACCAACGGGAAAAGCTTACTGCATTTTTGGAGGATGTGCCGGAGTATTGCTGCATCGTCTTTTCTTACGATACTCTGACCTACAAGCCCAACAAAACGATGAAAAAGCTGTGCGGGGTTCTCTCAAGCCATGCGCAGGCGGTGGAATTCCGTCCGGCGGAGAGCAGCGATCTGATTGCCTGGATCGCCCGACGGTTCCGGGCTTTGGGAAAGGAGATCGACCGACAGACGGCGGAGTACCTCACGTTTCTCTGCGGCCCGCTGATGACCGGACTGGTGCCGGAGATCGCAAAGATCGGCGCCTATGCAAAAGGAAAGACCGTCACCGAGAAGGACATCGACGCGGTGGCGGACCCGGTGCTGTCGGCGGAGGTGTTCAAGCTGTCCGACGCAGTTCTGGCGGGGAACTATGACGAGGCAGCGCGGATTTTGGGCGACCTTTTGAAAATGCAGACGGAGCCGATCCTGATTCTTGGAATGTTGGGGGCGCAGCTCCGCCGCATTTACACCGCCCGGCTCTCCATCGACAGCGGAAAGGACAAATACTGGCTGATGAGTCTGTGGGGCTACAAGTCGGACTATCCGGTGCGGATGCTGCTGTCCGCCGCAAAAAAGACCACGGCGACCTGGTGCGCCGCGGCGGTGAAGCAGTGCCAGGTCCTGGACCGGCGGATGAAGAGCGAAAAGGGCGTGGACAGCGCCGGTGAGCTGAAGCTGTTACTGGTGCGCCTGGGGGCGCAGCGTAAATGAGAAAGGTGCGGGAAGTGATCGTGGTGGAGGGCCGCTACGACAAGAATACCCTCCGTCAGACGGTGGACGCCGCTGTGTTCCCCGTGGGCGGCTTTGCCGTGTTCAATGATCGGGAGAAATTGTCCCTCCTGCGGCGTCTGGCGGAGGAACAGGGACTGATCGTCCTGACGGACAGTGACGGCGCGGGGTTCGTCATCCGAAATTACCTCAAGGGTGCGCTGCCGCAAGACAAGGTAAAGCAGGCGTATATCCCGGATTTTTACGGCAAGGAGCGCCGCAAGCGCAAGGCTGGAAAAGAGGGAAAGCTGGGAGTGGAGGGGATGCGCCCCGAGGTGCTGCTCGCTGCTTTGGAGCGGGCCGGGGCCACTTTCGAGGGAGAGGACGCCCCCGCGCCTGTGCGGGAGCCGCTGACAAAGGCCGACCTCTATGAACTGGGTCTCACCGGCGGGCCGGACAGCGCGGAAAAGCGCCGGGCGCTGCTGCGGCGGCTGGCTCTGCCGGAGCATCTGTCCGCCTCCGCCATGCTGGACGCGCTGAATCTACTGTACGGCAAGGCGGAGCTGCTGGCTCTGCTGAATGACGAGTCTTGACGCATTTGCGGAAGAGATGAAAGGGCAGAGGTGTTTCACTTTCACACATGAAACTATTTGTGCATTTTCAACAAATAAATTGCTATAAAGAAATTAATTTCTTGCAAAAATACTTATATTGCTTAAAATTCGACAAGATTCGACAGAGCGATGTGCTAAAATACACGTGTATCGATTCCCTCACGGCGGGATTCGCGGTACAAGCATAAACTAACTTGACAGTTTGTCAAAAATTGGAGGGAGCGCTGTTGCATAGGGTTTTGGTAGGAGAGGCTGAGGTACTGGGAGAAAAAACGGCATATTACCTGTTGGATGATACGGACGGCTTTCCGGGAGACTATGGAGTGGAGATCGTCCGTGGTAGTGAGTGCAGCCGCGTGAACGGCCTTGCGCCGTCCGGTGACCGGGTCTGGCGGTTGGTGGAGTTGCTGTTGCGGTGTGCGGTGACTCCGGTATCGCTGAGGGATGTGACGGAAGATTGGCTGCTTAGTTAGCCCGGACGGGGGAGTATGGAAGCGGCTCGGTGAAGATGAAAAAGATTTCCAGACTTTCTTTGACTGCTTTTCGGCGATACGGCCCCCTCTTGCATTTTCTGTATGAAGTTTGTATAATAGATTTCAATATGGACAAAAGCAGAAGTGCGCCATAGGAAGGAAGGAAACGCAGTATGGCAGAGGAACGCAAGACCCCGGAGACAGAGACCCCGGAGAGCCGAAATTTTATCCAGACGTTTATCGAGGAGGACATCGCTCCCGGTGGGCAATATGCCGGCATGAAGGTCCACACCCGCTTTCCACCGGAGCCCAACGGTTATCTGCATATTGGACACTGCAAGGCGTTGGCCATCGATTTTGGCATGGCGGAAAAGTTTGGGGGATTGTGTAACCTGCGGTTTGACGATACGAATCCCGCCAAGGAGGACGCCGAGTATGTGGACGCCATTCAGGAGGATATCCACTGGCTCGGCTTTGACTGGGGCGACCGGCTGTTTTACGGCTCCGATTATTTTGACGAAGATTATAAGCAGGCCGTGGAACTCATCAAAAAGGGGCTGGCCTACGTTTGCGAGCTGAACCCGGAGGAGTTCCGGGAGTATCGGGGCGAAATCGGTGTCCCAGCCCGCAGCCCGTGGCGTGACCGTCCCATTGAGGAGAGCTTGGACCTTTTTGCGCGGATGAAAAACGGCGAGTTTGAAAACGGCCGCATGACTCTGCGGGCCAAGATCGACCTTGCCAGCGGGAACTTCAATATGCGCGACCCGGTTATCTACCGGATCAACCATACTCACCATCACCGGCAGGGGGACAAGTGGTGCATCTATCCAATGTACGACTTTGCCCATCCCATTCAGGACGCGCTGGAGGGGGTCACCCACTCTCTCTGCTCTCTGGAGTATGAGGATCACCGGCCCTTGTACAACTGGGTCATCGAGCATACCGACTTACCCTCCAGACCCCGGCAGATCGAATTTGCCAGACTTGGCATCGACCACACGGTCATGAGCAAGCGGAAGCTGCGCAAGCTGGTGGAGGAGGGGATGGTCTCCGGTTGGGACGATCCCCGGATGCCCACTCTGTGCGGTCTGCGCCGCCGGGGCTATACGCCGCGGTCTGTCCGCAGCTTCTGTGAGCGTATCGGCGTTGCAAAGGTTCCCTCCGTCGTAGAATTTGGCTTTTTGGAACACTGCCTACGGGAGGATCTGAACGAGACTGCCCGCCGGACTATGGCGGTGCTGCGGCCGTTGAAGCTGACGATCGCCAATTACCCCGCGGACAAGCAGGAGACGGTGACCGTGGAGAACAACCCCATCGACCCGGAGGCCGGCACTCGTGAGGTCGCCTTCTCCCGGACCGTCTATATTGAGGCCGACGATTTTCTGGAGGAGCCGGTGCCCAAGTACAAGCGGATGTACCCCGGCAACGAGGTACGGCTGAAGGGTGCGTATCTCGTAACCTGCACCGGCTGCGTCCGGGACAAGGACGGCAATGTCACGGAGGTCCTGTGCGAATACGACCCGGAGAGCCGGGGCGGCGACCCCGCCGACGGACGGAAGGTCAAGGGCGCGACAATCCACTGGGTGGACGCCGCCACCGCCGTGGATGCCGAGGTGCGGCTGTACGACAACCTGTTTACCGACGCGGACCCCGACGGCGCGGACAAGAACTTTCTGGATTATCTGAATCCCGGTTCGCTGGAGGTTCTGCGCGGGTGTAAGGTGGAGGCCGAGCTTGCCGATGCCGCGGCTCCCGCGAATTTCCAGTTCATGCGTCTGGGCTATTTCTGCCTGGACAACAAGGATTCCGCACCGGGCCATCTGGTATTCAACCGCAGCGTCAGTCTGAAGGACAGTTTTAAAAAGTAATTTGAGGCACACTGAGCGGCCCGCCGTCTATTGGACGGC
>Ga0183100_1000695_pt1 | contig 22649 bp, 23 predicted proteins | sample Biomet2_FD_127789 | JGI IMG/M metagenome (GOLD analysis project Ga0183100, IMG submission 127789) | Microbial communities from bioreactor (seeded with anoxic lake sediment) at LBNL, California, USA - Biofuel metagenome 2 | ecosystem: Engineered > Bioreactor > Anaerobic > Unclassified ...
ATAAATATTAATTTTTATAAAATTACAAAATGGTAAAGCTAAAAAATTATATATTTGTATAAGTAATTTATTTTTCCGATTGAAATATTATGTATAAAAAAGAAGAAATTGAAAGCTTAATAGAGAAGCTGGAAGACATTAAAAAATTCGCATTAAAATTGGAGCGAAAATTTTCTGATGAATTATCAATGGTAAATGATTCATATAGAAAAAGTGCGTCTAATCTTCTTAGTTATATAGCGTTAAGGAATTCCGAGCATAAGAATATGAGAAGCAAGCTGGGCGAAATCGGAACTTCACGCCTTGCAAAGGCCGAAGAGAATGTTCTTTATACTATAAATTCAGTCCTGAATATTCTGTATAAGTTAATTGATAAAGATATATTTTATGAACTCGGAAATGCAAAAGAGGGGAGGGCAATATTACATTTAAATTCAGATGCACTACTTGGAAAAAATAACAGCAAGAGAAAAGTCCGAATTATGGCCACTGTACCTGATGATGCTGACACTAATTATGATGCAATTAAAGAGCTGATCCTTGCAGGAGTCAATTGCTTTAGAATTAATTGTGCTTTGCAGGATAAGTATATATGGAAAAATATGATTGCCAACATTAATAAGGCAAAATATGAAACCGGTGCAAACTGTAAAATACTTATGGATCTTGGCGGTACTAAAATACGTACGGGTAAAATGGCTAAAGGACCTCAAATAATTCATTTGCAGCCTGAGAAAGATGATTTTGGGATTACAACAAAACCCTTGTTTATATGGATGAGCAACTCGGCAGGCAGTTTAACAGACCATTCACTGATTCATCTGCCTATTGACTGTGATAATTATAAGAATATGAAAAAGGGGCATAGAATTGAGTTCACTGATACAAGAGGTAAAGAGGTATCGGTTAAAATCCTTGAAGTAAAGAAAGATGGATTTATTGCAAAGTGCGATGAATCTTGTTATATAATAAAAGGAACTAAACTTAATTTTTATAATAATAAAAAGAAAAAATACCTTGAAGCAAGGGTAGGCGGTTTAAAACCAATTGAGAAATATTTGTTATTACAAAAAGGTGATACTCTAATCCTACATGCAGGTACGGAAAATGGTGAACCTGCCAAGTTTAATAAATTGGGTGAAGTTGAAAAACCGGCACATATTTCTTTAGGAATAGCTGAAGTCTTTTCCGATGTAAGGGCGGGTGAAAGTATTTTATTTGATGACGGGAAAATTGAAGGAATTATTAAATCTGTATCAATGCAGGCAATGGAAGTGCAAATTACATATACAAAACCGGGTGGGGCTAAACTTAGAGCTGATAAGGGAGTAAATTTCCCTGATTCAAATCTCAGATTCTCCGGTTTATCTCAAAAGGATAAAGAGGATATTCCCTTTATTATTGATAATGCAGATATTCTTAGCTTCTCATTTATTACAACCGCAGAGGACGTAAAATCTTTATATGCTGAATTATTAAAATATGATGCGAAAAAAATAGGTGTAGTGCTTAAGATAGAAAACAAAAAAGCATACACTAATCTTGCAGATATTATTTTAACCGGAATGCAGTATTTTCCAATTGGGGTGATGATTGCCAGAGGAGATTTAGCAATAGAGTGCGGCTGGAACAGTCTTGCGGGAGTGCAGGAAGAAATACTTTTATTATGCTCGGCTGCCCATATACCAATATTCTGGGCTACTCAGGTATTGGAAAGCGTTGCAAAAAAGGGGAGACCATCAAGGGCGGAAATTACTGATGCCGCTGTATCTCAAAGGGCTGAGTGTGTAATGCTTAATAAAGGGCCTCACATAATAGAAGCTATTAATATTCTGGATACAATTTTATTAAATATGCAAAGTTATCAAAGTAAAAAAGCCCCTATGCTGCCTGCATTAAAAATGCCGGACATTTATAACATAAATTAGTCTTTCTTATTTTGCTATAATCATTTTTTTTGCAATTACTAAATTATTTACCTGCAGTTTATAGAAATAAACACCTGAGCATAATTTTTGGCTGTTAAAATTTAACGAATGGCTGCCCGCACTTTTTTCCTCATTTACTAATATTGCAACTTCCTTTCCAAGTATATCATACACTCTTAGTTTAACAAAAGCTTTTTCCGGCAGAGAATATTGAATTATTGTGGATGGATTAAAAGGATTGGGATAGTTTTGAGATAATTCATATCCGCTTATATCATTCTTTCCAATATTTACATCTGTCGGGCTCATGCTCATAGAGGCTGCCAGTGCAAGACTTAGTTTAGTTACATTCCTGACTAAGTTAATATTAACAGTCCCCAGAGTATCATAAGAAGTATGATAAAAGGGATTACTGACATAAAATGTATTGTCATTCCATGGCGGGGCGTTTTCCATAAGACAAATGGCCGGTATCCCTGCATTCCAGAAGGAGAAATGGTCAGAGTATTCACCATAATTAAAAGGTGCAACAGGTAAAATTAAGCTTGTATGATATTGACTATTTAAGCTGAGTGCTTTTGTTCCAAGTGAAACTGAATTTGGATTAGAGATTATAGAATTATACAAGTAATTTGCATTAAAACCTATCATATCTATTGAAACCATTCCAATAATATGCTGATTCAATGCCGATATCTTTTCTACATAATGAACACTGCCATGGTGGCTGCCGCTGTATTTAGGCCCTGACTCTTCAGCTCCAAAAGCAACCAGTTTTATGGTATAATCATTTTTAAAATTTATAACGCTATCTGAAAGCGCTTTAGCAATTTCCAGTAAAGAGGCAATTCCGGTTGAATTATCATCAGCGCCCGGGGCGGAAATTGTATCCCAATGGGCACTCCAAACCGAAGATCCCATTCTGCTTGCTGAGCAATCATAATGCGCCCCCAATATAAAAATGCTGTCAGGATATAATTTACCGGGAAATGTAACTTCAATATTAAATAAGGGCTTATGATTATACGGCGATGCAGCTGAGTCGATAAAAAATGTATCTATGGTTATTATGCAGTTCTTTGATACTTTTGAAAAAGTATTATAAATATATTTCATTGCACTGTCATTCCCCGGAGTAAAATTTATGCGGCTGTTCATTCCGCCCGGCTTTTCCAGATTTTTAATATGAAGACTAATGCTGTCTGTGGATATTTTGGAAATCAGTGCTTTTATCTTATAGAATGTGCTGTCCATTGAATAAAAATCCTGGGAAAAACAAAACAAAAGCAGTAACGTTATTTTTATTGATAGTTTCATAAGTTGTTTATTTTAAGTAAATAAAGATATTAAAAGTAATACTTAAAATAAATATGCAGCTATAAATATTAATCTGTGATAATATTTATTGAAAACAAATGAAAAGAGACTATCTTTATGATATAAAGGAATTATACTTTGGATATGCAAAAGGCAAAATTAAATATTATTTCAATTATTGCGTGGTCTATCCTTACATTTACATGCTTGTTTTATTTATACTCAGACCATCCGGAAGTCGAAACGGTGCAGAATAATGAATCAACATTCTTACAAAATGCTGATTCTTTAATAAATAAAATGCAGCAGGCCGGAGTGATGGCGGGCATAAATGAACATTTCTATACTTTTGATGAAAGATCGGAATGGAAAAGGGATATGGAAAGAGCATGTTATGAACTTGATAAACGTATTATTAGATTTGAAAAAGATTCGCTTAAATTTTCGGGGGAGTTAAAAGACAGCCTTATGACTTATGTTTTTTCATTAAAGCAAAAAAGGGATGAAATAAAAAAGAAAATTGAAAGCGAATTTAATGAAACAGATGAATCCAAATGGGAAGTATTTAAAAGTAATGTGAAAACCGTTTGGAATGAGGTTGAAATTTATGCTAACCGGATTGTTAAAAAGCTGAACGAAAACAAAGAGCATTATTAATAAATTCTTGTAACCTTCTATTCTATCAATTAAGTAAATAAAGTTAGGAATAAGCTGGTAAACTTGTATCAATTAATGAATCTTTTCTTTATTTATATTATCTTATCTATAGTAAATAAACATTTTAAGGAAAGAACATGACAGCAATATTTGAAATTGAAGGAATGAGCTGCGGTCATTGTGTAATGGCTGTAAAGAAAGCTTTATCAAATTTAAAAGTAAACGTAAATGAAGTAGTAATTGGTAAGGCAGTTGTAGATTTTGATGTGAATGATGTTAAGGAAGATGAAATTAAGGCCGCAATAGAAGATGCAGGTTACGTAGTAAAAGAAATGAAATTGTCTTAGAAATGATTAAAACTGATAAAATAAATATACCTGTTGAGGGTATGACTTGTGCCAGTTGTGTTGCACGTGTAGAAAAGACTATTAAAAAGCTTGATGGTATAAAAAATGTAAATGTTAATCTGGCTACTGAAAAAGCTTCCATTGAGTATGACCCCTCTGTAATTGATGTTAACATAATAGGCAATGCTGTTGAAGATGCAGGATATAAGCTTGATTTATCTGTATTAAATAAAAATGAGGATAAAACTTCTAAAGCAAATGAATATCAGGAAAAAATTAAACATGATTTTATTCTTGCTTTAGTTTTTACTATCCCTGTCTTTTTTATTAATATGGGATTAATGTGGGGTAGTTTTGCGGATTCTTTAGGTAGTGAAAATTGGAATAAACTTTTACTTATCCTGACTACACCGGTTGTTTTTGTGGCAGGGAAAAGATTTTATACAATATTCTGGACTAACTTAAAGCATTTTACTGCCGATATGAATTCTTTGGTGGCAGTTGGTACAGGAGCAGCCTACTTGTATAGTCTATTAATTACTTTATTTCCTGAAGTATTACTTGGTGTGCATAAAACCCATTTAAATCACGTCTATTTTGATACTGCTGCGGTAATAATTACTTTAATTCTTATGGGAAGGTATTTAGAAAGCAGGGCAAAATCCAAAACTAATATGGCCGTTAACAAACTTGTTGACTTAAATCCCAAGACAGCCATTGTTAAAAGAGATAGTCTGGAAATAGAAATTGAGACTAAAGATTTACAGATTGATGATATAGTAATTGTTAAACCGGGCATGCATATACCGGCTGACGGAAAGATTATTGCAGGAGCAGCAGTTGTTGATGAATCAATGCTTTCAGGTGAGAGCCTGCCGGTTGAAAAGGGCATAGGTGCAAAAGTATTTGGAGGTACAATTAACAAAACCGGCGCATTTGAGTTAAAGGTTACTGCTCTTGGAACGGAATCTTTATTAGGACAAATAATAAAGATGGTTGAAGAAGCGCAGGGATCAAAGGCGCCAATACAAAATTTAGCTGATAAAGTTGCTTCAATATTTGTTCCGGCAGTAATCGGAACTGCATTAGTCACTTTTATCGTTTGGTTTATCATTGGCGGGCCTGCAGGCTTTAATGTTGCCTTAATTAACTTTGTTGCTGTTTTGATAATTGCCTGTCCTTGTGCTTTGGGATTAGCTACTCCAACCGCAATTATTGCTGCTACCGGAAAAGGAGCATCAAAGGGTATTTTAATTAAAGATGGTGAGAGTCTGGAACTTGCAAACAAAATATCCACTATCGTTTTTGATAAAACAGGAACCATAACCGAAGGCAAAATTACGGTTACTAAAATACTTTCTTATAATGCCGCTGAATATGACGTACTTAAATATGCTGCGTCTGCAGAAAAGTATTCTGAACACCCGTTGGGTTCGGCAATTGTTAAATTTGCCGGCTTTAGGGAAATTGAATTGCTTACGCCTGAAAATTTTACAAATATTCCAGGCAAGGGTATTAAGGCAAATATTAATGGAAAGCAGGTACTTGCAGGTAATGCTTCTTTAATAAACGACCATAATATTGATATTAGAGATTCTATTAATAATGTTATTGAAGAATCAAAAAAGGGCAGCATTATAATATATGTAGCAATTGACAATAAACTTTCCGGCATTATTACTCTTGAAGATAATTTAAAACCAAATGTTGTGGAAATAATTAATGAACTGAAAAGGCGAAAAATTAAATCAGTGATGTTAACTGGCGACAATAAAAGAATTGCTGAAATTATTTCGCAAAAAATAGGTATTGACAGTTTTGAAGCAGAAGTACTCCCTCAATACAAGGCAAATGCTGTAAAAAAATATCAGACAGAAAATGAGATTGTTGCTATGGTTGGGGATGGTATAAATGATGCACCGGCTCTTGCGCAGGCTGATATTGGTATTGCGATTGGCTCCGGTACTGACATTGCAATAGAGACAGGCTCCATAGTGCTGATAAATAATAATCTTCAGGGAGTGGTAGATGCCATAAGGCTTTCACATAAGACTATTCAAATTATCAGGCAGAATTTATTCTGGGCTTTTATTTATAACATTATTGGAATTCCGTTAGCAGCAACCGGGAATCTTGATCCAATGATTGCTGCGTTGGCAATGTCTCTTAGTTCTGTTTCAGTAATATCAAATTCGTTAAGGTTAAGAAAATTTAAATAGAATTATTTAACCTCTCAACTTATCTAAAATACTGTTCAGGTGATCAATTTCCTGGCTGTTAAGATTGTTCATTAGCTTATGAAGTTCGGGATTATATTCATCTAAATCTGATAGCAGCTTTAATCCTTTTTCCGTGATCTTTACATCTACATTTCTCCGGTTAGTAGGGCAGATATCCCGCTCTACTAAGCCTTTTATTCTAAGCTTTTCAACAATTCTGCTTGCATCGGACATTTTGTCAAGCATTCTTTCCTTTATAAGTTTTATCGTAGCAGGATTTGGAGATTGTCCACGTAGAATTCTTAGAACATTAAACTGTTGAGGGGTAATGCCAAAAGGTTTAAGCAGTTTAGCCTGATTCTCCATTAACCAGTTTGATGTATATAAAATATTTATAACTGCTTTCTGATGCGAATCTTTAAATCTTACTTGTTTTATTTCGTCTTCAATTTTCATAAAATAATTTTCTAAGTTGAAATCAAATGTAAACATAAAAAATATAATCTTAAATATGTCTTATACAAAATTAAAGCAGAACAACTAAACGAAAGGGAAGTGAGGAATCTATTGCCGGATTTGCAATAGATATCCTCGATTCCTTCATATATAATTTAATATTAGCTGTTCTTTTTATTTTTTCTTAATTAATTCTATGTTACAATTCATAGTAACTTCTTTACCTACAACAGCTCCGCCGGCTTCAACCAGATTATTCCATTTTAAACCATAGTCAAAACGGTTGACTTTTCCCATAATTTTAAAGCCGACTCTCTCATTACCCCAGGGATCTTTAACAGTTCCACCATACACTACATCAAGTACAATAGGTTTAGTTACATCGCGCATAGTAAAGTTACCCTTCAGCTTATATTTATTACCGTTAACTTTATATAATGAAGTTCCCTTAAAAGTAATTTTTGGAAATTTTGCTGCATTAAAAAAATCATCTGATTTTAAATGATTATCGCGTTGTTCATTTTCCGTATTTATACTGTTAACATCAATTGAAAACTCAATATTTCCTTTAGTAAAGTCGTTTCCGTTTGATGTTATAGTACCATCAAATTTCTTGAAATTACCCGTAACTTCTGATATAACCAGGTGAGTTACTGAAAATTCAACTTTACTATGTGCATTATCTATAGTCCAGGAGGTATTTTGCGCAAAAAGCGAAGACGTTACCAGGATAATGAGTGCGAAAATTATATTTTTCATAAAGATTCCTTTTTATTTTTTTTATTTTTGTTTAATTACTTCAACATCACAAATAATTTTTACATTTTTCGAAACAACGGCTCCGCCTGTTTCAATTAAAGAGTTCCATTTCAAATCATAATCAAACCTGCTGATAGTTCCCCTTATGCTAAAACCGGCTCTTTCATTTCCCCAAGGGTCGGTAATAATTCCACCCAGTTCAACATCAAGTTCAATCGGCCTGGTAATATTTCTTATGGTCAGATTACCTATTAGCTTATATTGCTCATCATTTAACTTTTTTAACGAACTGCTTTTAAAACTGATTGTTTCATATTTGTCTGTCCCAAAGAAATCGTCTGATTTTAGATGAGCATCTCTGTCCGGAATCCCGGTATCGATACTGTTTACATCAATATTAAATTCAATTTCTGATTCCGAGAAATCTTCCTCAGAAGATTTCATTTTAAGATCAAAGACCTTAAAATTTCCTATTACTTCAGAAATAACCATATGTCTTACAGAAAATTGTATTCTTGAGTGTGCCGGATCTATATTCCAAATTTGATTTAAGTTATTAGAATTCATTTTAAGTTCCTTTCATAATAATTATTTTAACTATGGTAAAGTTATTATTGTAAAACGAAAGTTACAACGTCAAATGTTACAACATCGGTTAATTAAACCGCTTAGGTGCTCCCCGTCACAAATCTTATTTAATCTATTTTGTTGAGAAAGCTTATTGATATTATTCCAAATAAAAATTACTTTTGTTCTGGAAAAAAATAGGTATATCATGCCCGAAAATAACTCAACTGGTAAGTTCTCCAGAAGAAAATTCGTAAAAGGATTTGGGGCCACAGTGGCCGGTGCCGTTGTTCTGAACCCATCAATTCCTAAACTTACAAAATCTTTGCAGAAAAAAATTAAAATTTCCGAGAAAATTAAACTCAATTTTAATTTAAATGGCAAGAATGTAAGTACGGATATATATCCATATAACACTCTTTTAGAGGTTTTAAGAAAAAATATGAGATTAACAGGCACTAAAAAAACCTGTAATAATGGCGAGTGCGGGGGATGTACGGTTATCGTCAATAAGCAGGCAATATACTCGTGCCATATCCTTGCAATGGATATTGATGGAAAAGATGTTCTTACTATTGAAGGAATTGGGGATATGCATGCAGGAGAGGTTATAAGGAAGGCTTTTAAAGATATGGACGGCCTGCAATGCGGATTTTGCACTCCCGGACAGGTAATGTCTGCATATGCACTCTTGCTTAATAACAAAAAACCATCATTGGATGAGGTTAAAACTGCAATGTCCGGTAATTTATGCCGGTGCGGAGCTTACCATAATATTTCAGCTTCTGTTATAGAAGCATCAAATAAACTATAAGGATTTATTATGACAAGAAAACTAATTAAATCCGTTATTAATATTGAAAATAAAGAGCATGAGTTTATAGGCGAAGTATCATTGTTAGAACAGGAAACATGGAGTAAAAATGATACTTTGAAAATTATTGGCAAAGAGATATCAAGGATTGATGCGGTTGACAAGATAAGCGGTACGGCATCTTATACATCAGATATAAACCTGCCCGGTCAATTGTATGGTAAATTCCTCAGATCCCCTTACCCAAGTGCAAAGATTTTGAAAATTGATTTATCGAAAGCTAATGCGTTAAAAGGAGTTAAGCATATTTTAACGTACGAAAATACGGCAAAATATAAATGGTATTATGAAACCAGTTTTTTATTGGATCCTATTGTAAGGTATGAAGGGGATGAAGTAGCTTTTGTGGCTGCTGAAAGTGAAGAAATTGCCGAGGAAGCTCTTAAACTTATTTCGATTGATTATGCAAAATTACCATTTGTTGTTGATACAGAGAAGGCCTCGACGGAGAAAAACATTAAAGTTCATAATTGGGGCAATATAGTTGAACCCAGCGAGTATAAAAGGGGAAATATTGAGGCAGGGTTTGCTGATGCCGATTTTACTATTGAAGACGAGTTCAGAACTTCGGTAGTGCTGCATAATCCTACTGAGCCGCATTGCAGTGTTGTAAATTGGGATAATGACGAGCTTGTAATTTATGACTCAACTCAAGCGGTGTATCAGATAAGGGAATTAGCAGCAAATGCGTTGGGTATTGAGCAAGAAAAGGTACGTGTAATCAAGAAATATATGGGCGGGGGATTTGGCAGTAAATTGGATTTAGGAAAATATACCATTGCTGCAGCTATTGTATCAAGGGAACTGAAAAAACCTGTCAAAGTAGTTCTGGATAGGAAAGAGCAGAATCTTTGCGTAGGAAACAGACCTGATTCAATCCAAAAGTTTAAAGTCGGAATTAAAAAAGAGGGATTATTAACTGCACTGCAATTAAATTCTATGGGAACTGTCGGAGCTTTTCCTGAAGGAGCAGGATTATCGTGGCCCGCAAAGACAATGTACAAATGTCCTAACCTGCTGGTAAATGAAAAAAGCATATTGACAAATGCAGGTGCTGCAAGAGCATTTAGAGCTCCGGGGCATGTGCAGGGAATATTTGGCCTGGAATCATTAATGGATGAATGTGCTGCCAAATTAAACATGAATCCGCTTGAATTCAGACTTAAGAATTATACTGAAGTGGATCCCGTATCAAATCAACCTTATACTTCAAAAAAGCTAAAAGAAGCATATAAAAAAGCTGCTGACTTAATTGGTTGGGAAGACTGGAAAGCGGCGGGTTCTTCAAAAAGTGTTAATAGAATTGGCCTTGGCATGGCCTCACAGATTTGGTGGGGCGGAGGCGGGCCACCTGCCCACGCTAATATTAAACTGGATAAAAAAGGCAATATTACTATATACTCGGGTACCCAGGATTTAGGAACCGGAACTTATACTTTTATAGCTATGGTAGCAAGCGAAGTGCTGCAAATACCTATAGAGAGATTTAATGTTGTTATTGGTGATACTAAGCTATGTCCTTATGCGCCAGTAAGCGGAGGAAGTATGACTGCACCCTCTGTTTCACCTGCTGTTAGGGATGCTGCTGAAAGGTTAAAAGAGAAACTAATAGATACGGCTGCAATATTATTTGATGAAGAGAAGAATTCAATTAAATATTCTAATGGATTCTGCATAAATAGTGACGGTTCAAAAAAAATATCCTTATCAGAAATAGCCTGTCATTTGAATGAACAAGATTTGCTGATTAAAGGCTCCAGAAATGAAAATCCTAAGGGATATGCAATAAATACGTTTGGGGCTCAATTTGCAAAAGTTGAAGTTGATACTCTAACCGGAAAAGTAAAAGTACTAAAAATTTCTGCTTCGTATGATATTGGAAGGGTATTAAATAAATTAACGCTTGATAACCAAATTCGAGGCGGAATCATTATGGGGCTTGGCTATGCTTTGATGGAAGAAAGAATTATTGATGAAAATTTTGGAAAGGTTTTAACCACTAACCTTCACACATATAAAATCCCTACAATGATGGATATACCGGAAATTGTAATTGAAATTGCCAGTGATTATGATCCGATGATAAGCAATACGGGAGTAAAAGGAGTTGGAGAACCGGCAATTATTCCAACTGCGGCTGCTATTGCTAATGCAGTAAATAATGCTTTAGGTGTTAGAATTAAGTCACTGCCTATAACACCGGATAAAGTATTAAACGCTTTATATGTTTCAAAATAATCTATTGCATTAAAAGGAATTACAATGAAATTTAAAAGTTATATATATCCCCAAAATCTTGGTGAAGCTTCTGCATTTTTAGCGAATAAAAATGAGCTGAATTTTCTAAATGCAGGTGGTACTGATCTTCTTGGACTTTTAAAAGAGAACATAATAAAAGCTGATAATATTCTAAATCTGAAATCTCTCAAAGAGCTGAAATATATTAATCAGGAGTCCTCCGGAGAGTTAAATATTGGAGCTTTAACGTCTATTTCAGAGATTATTAATAATGTATTTATTAAAAAAAATTATAACGTATTACATCAGGCAGCAAGCCAGATAGCTTCTCCTCAATTAAGAAACATTGGCACAGTTGGGGGGAACTTATGTCAGCGTCCCCGATGTAATTATTTTAGAGGTGATTTTAATTGCCTGCGCAAAGGAGGGGACACCTGCTTTGCTTTTGATGGCTTTAACAAATACCATTGTATAATGAATGGAGGACCTTGTTTTATTGTAAACCCTTCAGATCTTGCTCCTGCTCTTATTTCTCTAGGGGCTTTTGTATCAGTATTTTCTAATGGCAGGGAAAAGGAAATTCCGCTTCAGGATTTTTATATCCTTCCCTCTGCAAATTATTTAAAAGAAACCATTTTAGAGAAAGGGGACATAGTAACAAAGATAAGAATACCTGCACAACCAAGAGATCTAAAGTCGAATTACATTAAGATTAAAGAAAGGGAAACATGGGATTTTGCCTTAGTCAGTTTAGCTGCCTCCTTAGTTCTTGACGGTAAAAAAATAACGAAAGGTAGTTTGGTCTTTGGTGGTGTAGCTCCGGCACCTTATTTCTCTGTTAAGGGGAATAAGGACTTAATCGGCTTGGATTTGAAAAATAACAAAGCAATCGAGTCTTTTGCTGAAGCATTTGTAAAAGATGCCAATCCGCTTTCTATGAATGGCTACAAGGCTATCATGATGAAAAACATCATCATTAAATTATTTTCTGAAATAATTTAATCCCTATGTTATGATTACAGGATTACTAATTGCAGCCGGACTTTCTAAAAGGATGGGTTTTAATAAGGCTCTGCTTTCTTATAATAACCTAACCTTTACTTCATGTATCATAATTAAACTGCTTACCATATGTGATAATGTAACAGTAGTATTGGGGCATGAAAGTAAAATAGTTAAAGAAAAAGTGTTGTCTGAACTAAAAGTGGAGAATATACCTCTTGAAAAAATTAAATTCATAGTGAACGAAGATTATATGAATGGTATGTTTACATCATTACAGATGGGAATTAAATCAATTAGTAAAGCAGATTGGATTATGTATCATTTTGTGGATCAGCCTCAAATCCCTGTTTCCTTCTATAGCCATTTTGAAGAAGAAATAGATCCTAATTATGATTGGATACAGCCAATATACGGGGAAAGGAAAGGGCATCCGGTAATTTTTAATTCTAATATTTGTAAGGAAATTGAATTTGCCCTGGCCGGCAAAAATTTAAAGCAGATTATTCAATTGGGGCATTTCAAGAAAAAATATTTTCCATGCAATACTTCATCCATAATTGAAGATATTGATGTAGCTGAAGATTACCAAAAACTCTTTTAATAAGTTAATCAATTCGCCTAATAACGGCTTCTTCGTAAAAAATATTTATTATTTTTTAGATTTTTTCTTTCTTTTGTAATTTATTTTTCACTAATTTAGACTTATTAAATAATCTCTGTTTTATTGTATCAAATGATATTAGTTTCAGCAAAAAGTCCCTTAAAAAGAGCCTACAACCTTTCAAAGTCAATTTTGGAAGTAAATAAATACTTATCTTATATTAATTCAGAACAATATTATAAAACAAATACGGAGCTAGAATTATGGAACTACTTGTTGGTTTAACCTCCATTTCCTGGCAGCAGGCTGTAATGCTGGGTATAGGCGGGCTATTAATATATTTGGCAATTGCCAAAGAATATGAGCCGGCTCTTCTATTACCAATTGGCTTTGGGGCTATTATGGCAAATATTCCTCTTTCTGCCGCTGTTGAAGAGGGGGGTGCTTTAACCATCCTATTCAACGCCGGTATTATGACGGATATTTTACCTTTACTGATATTTATTGCCGTTGGTGCTATGATTGATTTCTCACCATTGTTTAAGAATCCGAAGCTACTATTATTTGGAGGTGCGGCTCAGTTTGGTATCTTTTTTACAATGATGCTTGCTACTTTATTTGGCTTTAATTTAAGACAAGCCGCGTCAATTGGTATTATAGGTGCTGCAGACGGTCCTACTTCAATTTACGTAGCTACTAAATTTGCAAAAGACTTGCTTGGTCCTATTTCTATAGCAGCATATTCTTATATGTCTTTAGTCCCAATTATTCAGCCGCCGGTTATTAGAGCATTGACAACAAAGAAAGAAAGATTAATTAGAATGGAGGCTACTGCCCATAGTGTTTCCAGAACAACTTTAATTCTTTTCCCTATTGTTGTTACAATTGTTGCCGGTATTGTTGCGCCTTCTTCTGTTGCTCTTATCGGCTTTTTGATGTTTGGTAATTTAATTAGAGAGTGCGGTGTCTTAAATAAACTGTCACAGACTGCACAAAATGAATTAGCAAGCTTAGTGACCATTCTTTTAGGAATAGCAATTGCTTATACAATGACTGCCGATAAATTCTTAAATATTAATACTCTTATTATTATAGCATTAGGTTTGGTGGCTTTTATATTTGATTCCGCAGGAGGCGTCATTTTTGCAAAGATATTGAATATATTTTTTAAGAAAAAAATAAATCCCATGATTGGGGCCGCAGGCATTTCTGCATTCCCCATGTCAGCCAGAGTGATTCATAGTATGGGACAGAAAGAAGATCAATTTAACTTTCTATTGATGCATGCTGTTAGTGCAAACGTCTCAGGTCAGATCGGATCTGTTATTGCAGGTGGTATTATTTTATCATTAGTTAAATAGATTATTCTAACAACATATTTTAAGGATTATGAAATTATGAAATATTTATTATTATTTTTTACTGTCGTTTTGGCTTTTACTTTTTCTGTAAGTGCCCAAAATAAGGCTGCCGTTGCCAGTAAAATTAAAACTGAAAAGAAAATCGAGCAACAGTCTGTAGCTGCTGTAAGCGATACAAACAAAACTAAAGAAAAAGTTGCTGATGTTAAAGTTGAGACTCCTGTTAAAGAGAGTTCAATTAAAGATAATTTTTGGAATGCTTTTATCATTACATGTAAAGGTATGGGCGGTGTCTTATCCTTTATGCTTATATTTTTCTTTATAACAAAAATATTGGATAAAATGTTTCCGCAAAAAATAGAACATAAAGAATAATTTGTTACTTTTTGCTAAAAATAAAAAAGTATAAGGAGGGTTAAATGGCCTTAATCGGTATTGATATAGGCGGTACAAAAATAGCTGGTGCAGTTTTCCATAACGAGAAGCTGGAACATAAAGAAAAAATTTATCTTGATGGAAAAGGCGGCGATGATGCCGGCAATATTATTATTGATTTAATAAAAAAGTTACTATCCTATTCAAGCGAAAATAAGCTAAATATTACGGGGATCGGCGTTTCTATCCCCGGGATTTATTATTCTAAAACCGGCTATGTCTGGGCTCCCAACATAAACGGTTGGGACAACTACCCTCTATTAGAAAGACTTAAATCTTGCGTACCTCAAAATATTAAAATTAAAATAGATAGTGACAGAGCTTGTTATATTCTTGGCGAAGTTTGGCAGGGGAGCGCTAAAAATATTAAGAATGCTATTTTTATGGCCGTAGGTACAGGAATTGGCGCGGGAATACTTATTGATGGCAAAATTCTTAGGGGTGCAAATGATATTGCAGGCGCAACAGGGTGGATGGCTTTAGACCGTCCATTTTATTCAAAGTACATTAATTACGGGTGTTTTGAATATCATGCTTCGGGCGATGGCATTGCAAGGGTTGCTAAAGAGGTTCTTGCTGACTTGCCGGAGAGTATAATGTTAAAGAATAAATCAATTGACTCGGTAACCTCACATGACGTTTTTGAAGCATACGAATTGAATGACGAAGCTGCTGTTAAAACCATTAAAATAGCCATTGAATTTTGGGGGATGGCAGCGGCTAATTTCGTCAGTTTATTTAATCCGGAAGTGATCATCTTTGGAGGTGGCGTTTTTGGTCCGGCTGTTAAATTTATTAATGAAATTTATAATGAAGCTAAAAAGTGGGCACAGCCAATCTCAATTACGCAGGTAAAATTCTTGCCATCGGAGATCGGCAGTGAAGCCGGGTTGTACGGCGCCGGATATCTGGCAAAGGATAACATATTGTAATCAGATTGGTCTTTAACTATATACAAAGATAATATGTATTGTATGTATTTTTGTTTGGGAAAGATTAGAAAAATTATTAAAAATAAATATTAAAGTTATAATTTATGTACAATAGAAAACTTGTTTTTGCTGCTTCCTGTATGGGAATGCTTTTATTTGGAATTGTTCTGACTTCACTCGGCTCTATATTGCCAAATGTAGTTAAAACATTTAACCTTAATGACATACAGACCGGCGCCCTCGTTACATTCTTGCCTATAGGGCTAATAATCGGATCCCTCTTTTTTGGTCCTTTAGTAGATAAATATGGCTACAAGTATATGCTCATAATCTGTAGTGCTATGGTGCTAATTGGTTTTGAAGGACTTGCTTTAGGAAAAAGTTATACAATGCTGCAACTTTCCATATTTCTGATAGGATTAGGAGGCGGTGCAATAAACGGAGCAGGGAACGCTTTAGTTGCTGATATCTCTGAAGGTTCTAAAGGTGCCAATCTAAGTTTGTTAGGTGTTTTCTTTGGTATTGGGGCTCTTGGCATGCCGGCTATATTAGGATTACTCTCAAATTATTCATATACTTCAATTATAGGTATAATTGGTACTTTTATATCTCTGCCAATTTTGTTCTTTTTAACTATACGTTTTCCAATGCCTAAACAAACCCAGGGATTTCCATTATTAAAGGGTTTCTCATTAATCAAAAATCCGGTTTTACTTATTCTTAGTTTTATACTTTTTTTTGAAAGCGGACTTGAAGGGTTGATGAATAATTGGACTACTTCATTTATGGGCAAAGGATTTGATATTTCCAAAGAGCAGGCGTTATTTGCATTGTCCTTTCACGTAGCAGGTTTAACTACCGGTAGATTGATATTAGGATTTCTATTAAAACGTTTCAAAGAAAAAAATATATTATATATTTCCTTTACTTTAGTTTTGATTGCAAGTATAATAATGATTAACTCTACCTCATATTTTAGCATTTTGATAGGACTTATTATTCTTGGTTTCGGATTTGCAGCTACTTTCCCTGTTATTCTTGGATTTGTTGGGAGTAAGTTCTCAGATCTTTCCGGAACCGCGTTCAGCATAGCTCTTGTAATTGCTCTTACCGGAAATACTCTGGTCAACTATTTTATGGGAATTCTGTCATCAAGTTTTGGTATTAAGGTATTACCAATATTTTTAGCAATATGCCTGATTATAATGGCATTATTAGCTACAACATACTTTATAAATTACGAAAAAAAATAAATAAAATAATTACGAAAGGATTAAAATGTTAGCATTAGAATGGTTAAAAAATGCCCGTGGAATTATGGACAAAATTGAAGATACACAGTTAGATAACATTAAAAAAGCTGCTGAAGTAATGGCAGATTCAATTGAAAAAGGGCGCTGGGTGCACACATTTGGCTGCGGTCATACAATAATACCAATTCAGGAAATGTATCCGCGAATTGGCGGCTTTGTAGGGTTTCATCCTATTGTTGAGATGCCTCTTACGTATTTTACTAATATAGTAGGACAGATGGGTGTACATCAATTTGTATTCCTTGAAAGAGTTGAAGGGTACGGAGTTGAAATGATGAAAAGTTGGAACTTTGACAAGAACGATTGTATGTGGATTTTTTCTCATACGGGAATAAATGCTGTAAATATTGATGTAGCCCTCGAAGCAAAAAAACGCGGGATGAAACTTATTGTCTATGGTTCAGCATCAAATGCTGTTGGTAAGAAAACCAGACACAGCTCAGGAAAAACTATTTTTGATATTGCGGATATAGTTGTTGATTCCTGCGCACCGCTTGAAGATGCTTCAGTTCCCCTGAAAAATCATTTTGATAAGATCGGACCAGTTTCAACAATGGCATTTGTGACTTTGGTTTGGATGACAATCACTACAGTTGCAGAAATATTAGCTGATAGAGGAGTAAAACTTTATATCCATCCTTCCCACAATATACCTGGCGATAATACTGCAAAAGAACGTCTGGATGAGGCTTTGGCTGAATACAAAAAACGTGTAGCCGGAGTTTAGTTATTAAACAAAATTAGATGCGATATATTTTATAGTATATTGCATCTAATTTCTTATTTACAAATAAGTTCAGGATTTTTGATTATTCTGATTTCTACCTGTATTTATAAACCCTCCAAAATAATAAACCTACGTATGTTTCATATAATAGCTCTTATGTCCAAAATTTCATATCTTTAGTTATGTCTCAAATTAAAATGAAAGCGGTGGGCTGCTATGCGGGATATTGATGTCTTCGCCTATTTTCCGGAAAAGAAATTAGATACAGTTAAGCATATTTTCAATATTCTCTTGAAAAAAAGCCAGATACCTATTTTCAGAATTGAGTACGGACAATTTTTGGATAATATGTCTGTATGTTTCAGAGTGTCATCAAAACATGCTCAATATGTACTTGAAAAAATGATGTTTAACAATATTGATATATTTCCGGTAGATGATTATTTAGCAAAACTAATTGACATTATTAATGAAAAAATGTTCAGTAAAGATGCTAAAACTGCCCCAAATTCGCTTGAACAGCTGAACAGTGCAACTCTTGAAAAGCTAAAGGGTATGGAGTTTTATAGCAAGTCTGCTACTGAAGAGCAGCTTTCCAGACTATTTAAGCAGGGGAATTACAGACAATTATTTGAGATAATTAAAAATGCTACAATCCATCATTTTGAAATTATTAAACGTGCAAAAGAACTACTGATCCCTACAATCAGACAGGCCATCCAGTTAAATTATATCGGCGGAGTAACTTCCAATATAAATACAAAAAATTTTATAAATAACCTGATTGTAATAATTTCAGATGAAAGAATAAAAATAATTACCGATTATGATTTGATAAAAGAAGCCTCTTCGTTTTTAATAGAACTTTGTGCACAAAAAGATGTTAAGATGCTTATTGATATTGCAAATCTGACTAAGATTAAACAGGATATTAACATATCTGCGATTGTTAAATTTGCTTCATTAATTAGACCTCAAATTGAATCATATATAAGAGAAATTGATTACGCCATTAAAAATCTAAACACTAAGTATGCACTATTATGTTATGATGTAGCCTCAGTAAATTTTAAGGATTCTGCCATTGAGTCTTACAAGTGGCTGATAAATTTAATAGAAGAGAATAAAAAGAAAACAGATATAACATCATAATATCGTTTATTAAGAAAGCTTTAAAATAAAAATAGTTTTACAAAAATTATGTAAAACTATGGGGATAATAACCAAGAGAGCGAGCGACGGGGATCGAACCCGGGCAAATGCAATAATTACTTACGAATAAAAATATCAAAATAATAAAAAGGTAATTAAAACTGATGCTGCACAGTCCGAATCAGTAAGCTCTAATTCCTTTTGTAACCTGCTGCAAAATGTATGATCTGACAATAAAATCAGTCTATCTCCGGAGGGGCGGAGAGGTTGAAATCATTAAACAACGCCGTTATCCTTATGTCAAAGATCAAAAAAACAATCAGACCTTTGAAATCAATAATCTGAACATCAACATTTTGTCCTTTTGTGGGCATGCTAACGTATACAAACACGTTTTGTGGCAATTTTGTTTAATTGTATATTACAACTCTTTTCATTATTTTTGAGGTATTCCATAAAACTTTAGTTAAAATGAAAGGAATATAGAATTGCTAAATCCTTTGTTTTCAGTAGATTTTGAATGATAATTTTTAACTTTTTGTTGAATCAAATGTTTGATCAATCATGGAGTTAGCAATCGACAATTATTAATGTCAGGAGGAAAATAGGATGGATCCGCGTACACTAGAATTTATAGCAGACTTTATATGTGGGGATAATAGAGAAATAACTCCAATTTATAGAACTGGGAGCGAGCTAACAAGATTTTTTAGTAGCGCTGGTTTTCCTAAGTATGTGCACTCTGGAGGTACCCGTAAGTGGTGGACTTTAGATGTTCTGAAATTGATGCATGAATATGAAATTCAACTTGTCATTAAGCGTTTGGCTTCACCGCGCGAATATGGTGGTGATCAGGCAAAGGTTAAACTTGCTTTAGATACATTGAATTCCATTTTATCAGTTGAAGGTTATAGAATCATTATCGAGAATGGAGACTCTAAAGTAGAAAAAACGGGATCGACGTTCGAGTTAACCAAGGATGAAGCCAAAGAGGTTGAACTTAAACCATTGCCAATTCCAGATTTTGCCGGATTGGGCTTAGAGTCTGGAATTTGTGAGGTTTTAGAAAGTCGCTGGCGCGAAGCACAGCTCTCAATGGATAATAATATTATCATTGGATCAATCGTACTTATGGGAAGCCTTCTTGAAGGTATGCTCTTGGCAGTTATGCAAAAATTTCCAGCTCAAATCAATCAATCAAAGTGTTCACCTATTGATAAAAAAACAGAGAAAGTTAAACAGTTTGTGGATTGGAGCTTTTCAGAGATGATTGATTGTGCTCATGATGTAGGCTGGCTTGGACTAGATATTCGCAAATTTTCTCATGTACTCAGATCATTCCGTAATTTCATTCACCCTTATCAACAAATGCTCTGTGGATTTAATCCTGACATCGATACTTGTAAAATAAGTTGGCTTGTAGTACAAGCTGCCGTGACTGATCTGACTGCTGTTGTGAAAAGCAATAAGAATTTTTTTAATTAAATAAAGGACAATTATGACGTGCATTGTTGGTGTTAAAGGAAATAATAATCGATCTACAATTATTGCTGACATTAGGTTGACCTCTTCAAAACCGAATCCACAACATGATTCATGATTGAAGTTTATTCAATGTAATGGGAACCTAATTCTATATATGGCAGGTCCAGTGTTTGTACTTGAATTAATTGAAGCAGAATTAACTCAGAATTCAATAAATATAACAAACAATAATTGTGATTCGAATAGCTCACCTCTTTTTTCATGTATTGAATCTTTATACAATATGCAGAAATATCCAATTGAATTTTCTTCTGAATTTATTTGCATCTTTCTCGACAAAAATACTAATAGCCATAAGATATTCCGTTTCGACATATCTTTAGAAAATTCATTTTGGCGAATTGCTAACATAGTTGATTCCAATAATTATCATTGTGAGATTATCGGTAGTGGTAAAATAATAGGCGAAAGGCGTCTTTTCCCGCATGGTCCATCATTTGATCTCGAAAATACTTTCAACAATTTGATGAACCAATATGGTAATATTTCGCAAGCGTCGATGGCGCTGAAAGCCGAAGTCGAGACTCGATTTGACATTTTGAAGCAAAAATTAAATATAAATATACATGAGGAACTTGGGATATCACCGCTATTTTATCGCTCGGAAGTTGAAGAGGACCATTTTGCACTTATACTTGATGAAGTTGATAGTGTTGCTTTTGTAAATTGTAAAATGAAGCCTTCTGGGTATACTATGTCCCCCTCCTCTAGTGGAGGAATTGAATTTTTTGACAAAATTTCTGATGAAGTTGTAGTAGCTTATCAAACCAAGCAAGCAAACTATAATAATATAATTTCTCAGTCGACCATCGACCCAGATGGCAGAGAAATTGTATGAAATATAAGTAAGTGACATACAGTAATGCGTCATTCTTTTATTTATAAATATACTTTCAAACGTGAAAGATACAAAAAAGTATAGGAAACCATGAATCGAAAACCTGTTGAAATATATCTACCTTCGGATTATTTGGAGTCAATTGATAAAAATATTAGCCTGGTCATCATGGGTAAGGACCCATATCCTACAAATCCTACTAATATTCCCTTTTGTAAAGGCTCTTGGAAAGAACAAACTATGTGGAACTGTTCGGGAAAATTTGTGTTACAATCCCTAGGGTTTATGGTTGACGAACTAAAATTCGAATATAGTTGCCCTCGATCGTTGTTCCAGAGTCTTGCAGAGAATGGAATTGTATTTCTAAATTTGTCCTACCAATATGTCGGGAGATCATTAGTTATGAAAGATGATGCTGAGATGATTAAGAAGTACACTCAAATCAATTTACCTTTCCTTACCGCTGCCAAAACAATTCTTGCCTGTGGGGAGGCAAAGCGGATAATTTGGAGTCGTGAAAGAGAAATAAAAGAAATGTATCAAATTGAAAAAATTCTAAATGTTACACACCCGGATATTAGGAATCGAAATAGTATATATCCTAAAACCAAGCTTGGCTGGGAAAACTATTGGGGGGAAAATAAATTGTGGGAGAAATACAATATTCCTATAGGCTTAGCTGGGCATATATCACGATCATTGGAAGTATAAAAGTATATTAGTATTTGGATTGGATCTTGCTATTTTATTCTAAGCTGATTTTGCAAAATTTTCAATCAAAAAGAAAATATATAAATTCTGTTACTTTTAAGTAAAATATACCAAGAAGAGGAAATAAAATGATTAACGATGAAAAATATTTGACAGTCGCAGAGTTTGCGGCTTTGCATGGGGTATGCCGAGAAAGGGTACACCAGCTCATACGCGAAAAGAAGATCGAAGCCATTAAGCAGTACGGCCTTTGGCTAATACCGGAAAATCAGGAATACAAACCGAGAAAAAAGAAGTCTGAGGAAAAGGCATAACCTAAATAAACAAATAAGCCTCTTAACCGGAGTTTTTTTTGTTTTAATCTATAAAATCAACTAATAATTTTCCGCTCTCTGTAACTGTGGCCCTTTTTATTTTAATTGGGACAAAATGGGACAGATTTTGTGATATTTGAACCTGAAGAGAAACTTTAGGCAATTTCAGTAAGTGCTTAAAATGCGCTCTATTGGGGTCTTTGGGGGAAGAGAGCGAGCGACGGGGATCGAACCCGCGACATTCAGCTTGGGAAGCTGACACTCTACCAACTGAGTTACGCTCGCTTTTAATAATAACAAAAATATCTAACTTTACCATAACATTCAATATTATTTTAATATTTATTAAAATA
>Ga0183100_1000696_pt1 | contig 22629 bp, 31 predicted proteins | sample Biomet2_FD_127789 | JGI IMG/M metagenome (GOLD analysis project Ga0183100, IMG submission 127789) | Microbial communities from bioreactor (seeded with anoxic lake sediment) at LBNL, California, USA - Biofuel metagenome 2 | ecosystem: Engineered > Bioreactor > Anaerobic > Unclassified ...
GGAGCCGAGCATCGTCGTAAACGACGTCATGTACTGCTCCATCTGAGCGTCGTACTTGACGCCGGCGGCCGCCGCGGTACCCAGAGCGCCAGCGACTACGCCAATGCCGGTAACCAAACCTTTTAAGGTGGTACTGGCAATGCCGCCGAGCTTCTCAAGACCCTTGGAAAAGCCAGAGCCATCTATTGAAGAATCAATTTTAATAGAGCCATCAAAAGCCAAAACGTCCACCTCCCGGCGGTCATCGGCTCATAATGGCACTACTTGACCTGCTTTCCGTTTTTCACAGTGATTTCAAACTCGCGTTTGCAATTCTTGCCCTTGCAGCGTACGAAAACGCCGGAACAATCGGCCTTTTGGCCGTAGCGTTCCGGCATTTCATAACCGCAGTAGGGACAAATGATTTTCATATAATCTTTTTCAATGGTCCGCCGCCTCCTTTTGCCTGCGCCACGCCTCAGCGGCTGCAAAGCGATCCGCGACGCGCTGCTTTGCCTGTTTCTCTTGTACGGCGAGCGAGAGCTGCTCAGGGCGCATAACGGTTTTGATTTTGTATAGCCGCTTCATACGCTCGTAATATTTTTTCTCTTCACCCTTCATCTTTGAAGTGTCGGTCAGCCGGTATCCCATGATCTGCGACATCTTGCAGTTGTCAGGCAGACTATCGAGCATGGCGCGGAATTTCCACCAGTGAAGATATTTGATCTCATTGAGATCCACTCCATAAGTGGATAGGAAAGCGGCGTAGATGTACGGGGCGTCCTGCTCGAAGTCATAGGCGCGCTCATGGCTGCTGCCGCCGTCCGATTTTCCCGGCTCCTGGGGCTCTCCGCAACTGTAAAACCACAGGAGCCCATCGACTCCGCTTTCAACGGTATCGACGGGCTCGGCGTATAACAGGTCAATGGCAAACGGTATTTTGCACTCCTTGAGAACGTCCGGATCCTGCATCAAGAGCTCAAACAGGACCATGGTACGATAGTCCGCGTTTATCCGCTTTCCGTTGACTTCCTGCGGGAGCTCGTCGATCAGGATGTTCATTTTTTCAGGCGGGCGGGGGAGTATTTCGCCATCAGACCCGCCATCGTATCCTTCGGCTGCTGGATGGCCTGAGTGCAGAACTCGGCAAATGCCTCAAGGCATTCCGTCATATTGGTTCGGCTACCAAAAAGCTTTTTGTCGGTGCCCTCGCCAAAAATGGCGTTGAAGCACTCGAAGACGAGATGGCAGACAGCGCGGATCCCCTGGGAATTTTTCATCGTCTCGTCTGCCTGAATTTTTGCGGAACCCGTTTTCACGCGCTCAACCGCCGTCTCGACGGTTTCCATGACGTCGGCATCCATAAGGTCGATATCGAGCTCAACGCCTTTAATCTTGATTTTGTCCATTCATGTCCTCCGTTACGAAGCTTTTACGGTCAATACCGCGCTGTTGGAAATGGTCTGAGCCGTAAATCCGTTCTTGGTGTTGATCACAAGAACACGGTAAATGCTGCTGTTATCGCCGGATACGGTAGCCGCCGTCTGATAGGACGCAGACGTAGCGCCGCTAACGTCGGTGAATGTAGTGCCGTCGGTGGATTTTTGCCACTGGTACGTCACCGTACCCCCGTCGGTTACGCTTGCGATAACAGAGAAAGTAGCCTTTGCGCCGACTACGACGCTCACACCCGCGGGCTGCTGGGTGATATTAGGGTTTTCGGCGCCGTAGGTGTATTCGGCCGGCGTAGCAGCGGACGTCATGTCAGCCGAGAAACCGGCGTTTCCTCCGGCGTCACCGCTCTGTGTATCGCTGACAACAACGACGACACTGCCTTGCTCGCCTTTGCCGGTGAGAATGTTGAAATATACATACTTTCGGACAACGGTGCTTCCAACGCCGAACTGCGTCGCGAGCGACAGCGCCCAGTCCTGAAAATCATCGCCGATGTAACGGTCACCTTCGACTTTGAAGGTACGCTGCGCACCGGTCTTATTCGTGACCTTTCCGGTGCGGATGTACTGGCTGTCCTTGGTGTCGGTATTGATCGATGCCTCGTGATGCGTGACACCGACCTGCACAACCGCATAGTCGCCGGGGGATACGGCACTGCCGGTTGTATCGACGGCAAGAACAAAATCGTCATTATTGGCAAAGCCCTCAAAAGACGCGCTGGGGGTCTTGCCGGTCATAAGATCTGAAAGTTTCATGCTTTAAGCCTCCTGATAGTACAAAATTCTGCATTGGATCTGATACCGGCCAGAATCCGGGCCGGCTGTGAATAGATACCCCGTAGACTGAGCCTCAATTTTCTGAGGCTTTTTGCCGGAGGGCAAGGCGGGGAAGTTACGGGCCTTCGTCTGCTGTTCGAGCCAGTCGACGAGATTCTCATAAAATCCGCTGTTGGCAATATTCTGCAGTACGTCAGGGCCATAGCCATTGACGCTGCGGATCACAAACAAATATTGCCGCTGCGACGCACCACCGACATACCGTTTGATGGTCTCCGTCGCCGGTGTTGTGTCAATCGAATACTCAGCTCCCTTTTCCGACAGGAAGTCCACATTGATTTTACTGTTGCCCATAAGTGGGCAGGTAAGGAAATAGTCCATCAGGGCTTGGATGATCGTATCAGCCATTTAACCGCCTCCCGCAAGCTTCTTTGCGCCCCGAATAATTTCGTCTTTATGGTCGACCTTCATGCGCTCGAACCACATGCCGCCGCGCTGGGCATCCTGCGCCTGCATACTTGGGTTATGGTAACGAGCCGCCGCATATGGGGCAACGTAGTCAACCTCGCCGGAGCCGATCACCGTGCCAAGCTGACCGGATTTAATAAGCGTCCCGGTCCTGATCGGCATATACGGGGCGTCCAGGCGAAGGATCTCAGAATCAACAAATTTCTGAGCCTGCGTGAAATCATTCGTCTTTTGCGCCCCAAAATTGTCGGCCCACTCAAGCTTTGCCGTGATCCTACCATTTTGGGCTTTGGCTTGGATGATCTGCCCGCGTGGTGTCGATACGATCAGCTTTTCGTTGCTCATCTCCCGTCAACCTTCCAATGCGGCAGGCCGCCGCGACGGTTGTCCGCCCAGCCAATGACTGTGAAATGTTCACTGGCGATGTTTTTGGGATCCGCCGTATCAATTAGCCCGCGCGCGATGACGTCCCCACCCTGGAGCGTCCAGATGGCCTCAAGTGCAGCCGCAGCCGTGGCCTTGTAAACGTCGGGAGTGACAAAACTTTTGTTGCTAGGCGCGGAGTCTCCGGGAATTCGCACCTTGTAGACGCTTGCGCTTTGTAGCCCCTTGTCACCGACCGTAACCGCTTGGCCGCCATACCAATTGACGCCGGATATCTGCATCCGGCGCCATTCATCAAAGCGTGTTGCTGGATTGTACCACTTGTTGTAGATGGTGATGTCGGCATTGGTGATCATATACATGCGCTCCGATCCATCAGGCCGGTGTAAATCAGGTAAGGCTGTGCGGCATCCGTCAAGGCGTCAGATACCGCCGCTTTGATGTCGGCGGGGTCCTGGTAGCTGACACTGTAGCCGTCGTTGTTCTCGCTCTTGAGCCCGGCGGCGGCGGTCTCGGCAGCTTCGGTATCCGAATACTTTTTGAATGCTTCAGCGGCGGCGCAGACGGCCATTTTGACCGCATCGGTGACTGGCCAGCCGCTATGCAGTCGGCCAAAGGTGATCAAGTCGATATGCTGCTCGGCCCGGCGCTCCAGGGGCGAAAATTCGGCCTCGCTTGCAATATACGAGCTCCCGTAGGAGCTCGTATAAAACGCATAATCCGCATACATTCACATCACCCTTACTGAGAGATTGGCAAGGTGATGGCCTGGGCAACTGGCGCGCTGGTAACAGCGATCGTCGCGGCCTGAGTAGCGTAGCCGGATTTCTTGACCGTCGCGGCGTAGGTGCCGGCACGCAGGTGGAATACCGCGGTGCCGTCGGCAGCCGTCATCAGCTTCGCGCCGTTTACATTGACGGTTGCGCCGGCAACAGCCGCAGGCGTGGATGCATTGTCCTTCACAGTGAAGGTTACAGCGTAATCGGTGTACGCAGTGGCGGGCTCGATGTACGCGAACGGGACGTTCACGCGGTCGCCGTTGAGACGGGTCGCGGGATTGGGCAGCGCCCAGCCGAGCCGCATGGTGACCATCAGGGCAATCATGTTCTGCTGGGCCAGGTTATACACAATCTCGCCAGTAGACGGATCCTGAATAGTGGCCTGATCGAGAAGCTTGGCAGTGATGTCCTGACGCATAGCATAGACGGCCTGACCCCAGGCACCGGCAATCATCTGCGCCACGGTTGTATCAAACGCGCTGTTCTCAGGGAAGAACATGGGCGCGCCATCCAGTGCATAGGTCGTGCTGCCCTGCATGGAGGTCGAGAAAATAGGATGTTTATTGGAGTCCATCAAGCCACGGAGTGCAGCCTTGGTCTTGATGCCGGCGAGAACACCGTTGACAGAATAGCCCGCATCCTCGACTTTGGAGAACAGACCGCCGGTGCCCAGCAACTTGTCATAGGTGATGCCATCAGCTGCGGAGACATTGTTACCGGCCTGCCGGGCCAACGTGATGATATCGTTCTGCCACTCGGACGGGCGGTCAATGCCGAAGCCGACCGCTCCGTCGATTTTGATGCCAAGCGCCTCAGTCACGCGCGGGGTGACTTCGCCCATAATGTCGTAATCGGCGTCGTCCAACACATCTTTGGGAATCGGCACGATGACGGCGAGGTCGGCGGCAGTCAGAAAGACGTTATCCCACGCCTGTTTGGTGGTCTTGCGGTAGCCGGTGTCGCCGTTGACCCAGTAAGCCATAGGGAGCAGATCCAGTACGCGGATCTTGGTCTGCTTGCTGGTCATGTTCGGGAGCTTTTTCATGAGAGAGAGGACGGCGGACTGCTTCGGCACGTCCTCAAAGATAGTCTTGACGAGCTGAGTCTCGATGAGAGCTTCAGCGTCGGTTCTGTTGATAATGCTAGTAGCCATAAATTATTCCTTCCCGCCGAACGCTCCACGGAGCGCGGCATTGATTTTATCGTTTGTGGTCTGCGTGCCCTCTTTGATGCCGGGGGTTGCTGTGGAAAACTTGGGAGCCGGCTTTTCATCCTCAAACAAAAACGGACTGTCGGTTTTGACCTTTTCCAGCTGCTCTTTGAGCCCGAGGATGTTATCGCCGTCCAGCTTTAGCGCGTCGGCTTGGAGGTGAGCCTTGACGGCAACCGCGTCGCGCGCCTTTGCACCCTTCAGCGCGCCGTCCAGCGCGTAATCGAACTTCATGGCGTCGATTTTCTTCTGCGCATCCTGTTCGGCCGTCGTGGCCTTGGTTTTCCAATCCGGATCATAGCCGGACAGTTTAGTGTTGGCCTCGCCGAGCTGCGTTTTCAGCCCGTCGCGGTCGGTGGTAAGCGTGGTGATGCTGTTCTGCAGCTTGGTCACATCGCCGCCGTGCAGATCCATGATCTTGTCAATCAAGTCCTTGTCGGTGACACCAAGCGCGGTAATGTCTTCGCGTTTCATACTGTCCTTTCTCCGCTACGCTTTGATAACGGGGGTCGCATCCCCGGGCGGCGCGCCTCATAACACCCGGCGCCAGGCAAAAATTTGTATTAAAAAACGCCTCGGATTTCCGAGACGCTTCTCAATCTGGGCATAAGAAAACCACCGTCACAACCGTGATGGTGGTTTAATTGCTATGAATTTGTGCATAGATTTCATCGTAAAGCGCATAAAGCTTTCTGCCCAACGGCAGTACAGTGTTTTGGTCATCGCTTAAGCCTCGTCGGTCGATTTCTTCACTGATGATCACCTGAAAGGTGCGGATCTGATCGTCTTTGATACTCACCGACAAGGTGGAATCGTCAAGATTGACCGAATCCCCAATTTCAGAAAAATCAATCGTTTTGAGTAATGCATATTGATCTGCGTTCAAAATAAACTTCATGAAAACGACCTCCTACGCCGGATTGCACTGAATTAGAATTCCCGTATCCGGGTTGATTGTCACATCGCACTTTGCCCCAACAAATTTTTGACTCCGCACGATTTTGCCGTTTTTCCCAGTCCGTTCAATGACTTTCCTGGGCGTTCCGTTTTGCAGCGCGTCTTTTATATCATCGACAGAGACACCGGAACGGCGGATAATTTGTAAATCCTTTTTCAGCTTTTCAGGATCGACTGCCGTACCGATAACGCGTTGAATGAAATGATCGCTCTGTCCGATTATGCGGATGCCATTTGATGCCATGGATCCGACAATCTCATTCTGGATTCGATTATATTGCTTTTGAAAATTGTCGAGTCCTGATAACGGGGAGATCCAGCCGGATTGGACATCGGATGCGTATTTTTCAAGCGCCTGATAGGCAGGAGAGTTATTGTACTTCTCGGTGTAATAATTTGCAAGTGTTTTTGGCGGAGCATCGTCTGCCCCGATCCCATGGGACCACTCCCGATAATGCTTTTCGGCTGATTGCCGGGCTTTCTGCGCCGGGCTACGTCCAAACCCCAGCACTTGCTCGCGTTCCCGCTGCCGGTCAAGTCCGGTCTGGCCGATAAAATCATTGAGCTTTGCCTCCTGCTGCTTGAGCTTTACCGAAGAGTCGCTAAAATTATCCGTCAATTCGTTCCGGAGTTCTTCGCTGTCCGTGGCCTTTATGCCCTCATCGTACCCGGCGAGCTCGCGTTTTGTCGTCCGGATCTGACGCTCCATTTGACGCTGCATCTGCGTGGCGTCGTAATAGCTGACTTTCTGATCGTTGTAGGTAACGGTCTTGTTCTTATATTCAGCCAGCTTTGCCCGCGGATAGGCCGACTCGGACAAGCCCTCGAAAAAAGGATAGAAACTGTGCCGGCAATTCCAGCCGCAGAGGCCGTCACCGGAGCCGTAGCCGGTCACGGTGATGAAGTCAGGATACTTTTTCCCGCCGTTACCTGACCGGCTAAATACCTTACCTTGCCATACGGCATGCGACGGCCGCGCGCCCGGATGGGCCGTAGTTTCGACCAGGTCACACCCCATGTCATCAGCATATCGCAAAGAGATCTGTGCCGCCGTCTGACTTATACCTGTGAGAGTAGCGCGGCGGACCGCGACGTCCAGCTTGTCCATGTGGCCGGTCGGGTAGAGTACGGTGGTTCCGGCCTGCGCTGCGTTCCGTACAGCGTTTCGGATGGCCGTGATGTAATCAAAAGCGCCGCTTTCTACCTGCATTTCCGCAAGCGTGACGGCGTTGATGTATGCGGTCTGTGCCGTTGCGGCAGTGGTCAGGGACAGATTTTTCAGGTATCCGGCTGTCTTTTGCAGGCCGGCCAGCAGCACTTGCGCGGCTGCGGGGGACTGGGACAGTGGCAGAGGAAGAAGCCCGGCGGCTTTGTAGATTGCCGAGTCATATTTCAGCGCTTCAATCCCCGCATCCTGAAACAACGCCTTTACCTGCACGGCGCTGGCATCGGTCATGCTGGACACTTTGCGGATGATATCGTCATACAACAGCCCGGAATCCTGAAGACGATCGGCCTGCCATGCAGCCGTTGGCGTGACGCCGCCGGTCTTGACCAGGCGCCGGACAATGTCGCGGATAATCGTCTCGTCAAGCTGGGAATAGAGCTCAACGATAACGTCCGGCGTCATGTCCAAGTATTCAGGCGTCAGCACCCGAACCACCACCCGTAAATCCGAAGGGATTGCTCAGGCTGCTGCCGCTTTCTGTCTCGATGGCTTTTGCGTCGTCCTCGGAATATCCCTCGAACTCTACAAGATACCTCCAGAATGGGAACTTGCCGGCGGTGACATATTGCCAGAACATTTGCTTCCGGGCGCTCGGCTCGTTGACGATGGAATCATCCCAGTCATAGGCCACTTTATACGACCCTGCTGGCGCCAGCTTGTACAGCGTTGCCAGCGCGTCCATAGCGTAAATCAAATCATCCAGGGCGGTCTGAAGCGCGAGCTGGATGTCGCGGACGGTTGAATAACTCCGCTGCTTGCTGGCTGTGATCTCGGTCGCTGTTTTCTCCGTGTCCTGGGGATCTGAAAGGGTGCCATATGCAAGACCGCACTGAAATTCAATGCGCTGCAGGATGGTGTTGAAACCCTTCCGATAGCTTTCATCACGGAGTTGTGGGGCGAAGATTTGATAAAAATTTTGTTCCTTCGAGGAAACGCTGCGTCTTCGGTAAAGCCGTTCTGACAGCTTCGGGGCAAGGACATTCCCGTCCGGGCCATGCAAAAAAAGGTCCTCCGCGGCATCAACGGCCATTTGACCGCCCTCGTATTCCCACAGCAGCCGTCCGTACTGTTCATCGGCATCGCGGATCGTATCTACCGCCTCGGCGTACACCGAAGCGCCAAGAGGAGAATGCCGGTCCTGTCGGTTGGCCTGCGGAATGCGGAAATACGCAAACAACGGACGATCTACGTCTTCAATACTGACTGTCGGTTCGATGTCGGCCCATTCGGGGATGCTGGCAAGATCAACGGGGGAGCCAAGCGAAAAACTTGAACGGCTTGCAAAAGCCTTATTGTCGATGGTATGTACGCCTTTGCTGTACTCGTGGTGCTCGGCCCGGGTGTAGATGACGTCTTTCCGCTTGATCTGCTGTACGAATATCGCACCGGTCATGCGGTTTGAAGTGTCAAAGGTAGTCGGGAAAAATGAATCGCCCTGCACAAAGTCGATGACGAGATTGCCGGCTAATACATACGGTTTGAATACGGCACCGCCCAGCGCGCAGCCGGGCTCCACATAGCGCCGGATACTATCCCGCAAGGGCGTAAACTGCTGTTGCAAATACGTCGCCCTTGCGCCTCCGGTGATGTCGACGCCCATTTCGATGGTGACAAGCCGGGCAAATTCGGAGGCGATTGAGGCAGGCAGTCTCAGACTATGTATTTTGCTTTTCGCGTTGCACCAGGGACCGCCATCTTCATACATCCGCGCCCACAGTTCGATAGCCGAGGACATTTTATCCGACAGCACAATATCTGCGTTATCGCCTTGGCCGAATGTCTGACTGAGCAAAGAGCGCAGCCATTTCAGAAGTTTTTCGAACATTTATTTACCTCTTCCAATCGGTCCAGCGAAATTCCCGGGCCAGAATCGTATAGCAAAAATACCGGATTTCATCCATTGCATGGTCGTTCTCCTTGATGACAGCATCATCGTGCTTTTTCTCGTCCCAACGGTATAGTCCGAATTCGCGGATTGTATCTTTGCACGACTCGTGAATCTTCACCATGCCGGCGTTCAGCAGGGAAGCTGTAACGCGGATCCCGTCCAGAACGTCATTATCGGCTTCCCAGACGGAGAACTTCCCGTGTCGGCGGATGCACTCGATGAAAGACGCGGCAGAAGGGTCGACTATCACTTTGCGGATGTAGTATCCGTGGGCCAGCTCTTCCAGATCGGCGTAGTATTCCTCGTCGGTCTTCTGCCTGCCCTCTTTGCGGCTGTCAAAGTAATACTCTTTGATGCGGACGGCTTCTTTGTTGCGCACACACCATAGGCCAAGAGACAGAGGGTTGACGGTGCCATAGTCGCAGGAGATATAAAATTGCCCGTCCATGCCGGCCGTGGTGCCATGTAGAATAAAGCGGTCTGGATTGTCCGTGAACATGGGATAGACGCGGCCCTCGGCGACAACCCATTCACCGAGAATGTACCGGTCATAAAAAACCCCGGTATAACTGCTGTAATATTCCTGCTTTTTTGTCTCACTGAGTGACGGATTATCGTCAAGCAGGAAATGGATATGTTGGGCGTTATGCTTTTCCGGGTGAAGGATCCACTCTTGATAAAACCAGTGCTGCGGCCCTTCCGGGTTGCAGTTGAACCAATATTTAGACCCTTCCACAGAGCAGCGGGCAAGCGCCTGGTCGACAAACGACTGCGGCATAAGCGCCACTTCATCCAAAAGAACACCGGCCAGCGTGACGCCCTGGATTAACTGGTAGCTGGATTCATCCTTACCACCGAATACGTAAAATGTGTTTGTCTTATGGCCTCTGGAGATGGTCAGGACGTGATTTGCAAAGCGCATAGTAAACTGTTCGCGCAGGTATTTAATACCCATCAACGGACGAATGACGTTGCGCTCTGCCGATATAACCGTCTTGCCGCAGATGCCGAAGTTTTGGCCAGAGAAGTTCCCCATGGCCCATAGAACGAAAGACAGAGACATGATGGACGTCTTACCGGACCGAACTGCTCCGTCACAGATCAGCGCAGATTTGCCTGTATAGGGAAACCGCATAATTTCCCTTTGCTTTTCAGACAGGCTCATTTTTGCAATTCCTCTTTCAGAGAAGCAGTGATCGGATCATCCTCACTGTTCCTTTCCGGATCGGAGGCTTTATCCGAAAACAGGCCAAGATGCTTGCCAAGAAGCTCCAGCGCACGCACCTTGTCGTACGTCTTTATTTCAGTGCCGAATTTTCCCTTTTTGACACCGGCCACCGCTGCCTTCTTTTCCGGCGGCAATTCTTCCGTCGGCGTCAGCTTGACGGATCCACGGCCGGTTACGGTGGAAAAGTCGGTACCATCGGCTTTAGCGATTTTCAGAAGCTCCAGCAGAACGAAATCCTGATTGATCTGCGTCCGGGAAACCTGAGCCTCTTGCCGCTTTTTGATACGCTCCGCAATTTCAGGTTTTTTAAGGTTTTCACTCCCGATAGAGCCAGCTGTTTTTTCGCTGTATCCGGCCCGGATCGCGGCCTGCGTGGCGTTCAGGTCGACAAGGTATTCTTCGATAAATCGTTTTTGTAAATCTGTCAGCCGTGTCAATCCTCACCACCTCTCAAACGTACATTTTTACGGAGCCAGATCGGCACCATGCGGGAGGAAACGCATGAGTTATCTATCGACCGACCTTTCAGCCCCGCTGTGGTTTATTCTCTCTCAGCCTTTTCCCCGGTGAGCGATTCCCACCGCCGCATGATAACGTCGCAGTAGTCCGGCTCGCACTCCATCATGAAGCAGCGCCGGCCGGCCTCTTCGCAGGCAATCAGCGTTGTTCCGGACCCACCGAAGCCGTCAAACACAATGCCGCCTTCGTGGCTCGAAATCAGAATCTTACTTTCCAGCATCTGCAGCGGCTTCATTGTCGGATGGAGATCTCCAACACCTTTTCGGCCTTCTTCTTTCGCAGATATGTAGTACCGGCTGTACACGGATATCGGCCTCAGCTTCTTGTTCCAGATCCGTTTACCCGGCTTTGCGAAGTACAACAAATACTCAAGGTTCGGCAAGAACGACGCATCGACAAACGGCGTCGGGTTCGTCTTGCACCAGACCAGGATCGTGTTGTTGTACCCCTCGAAAATGTTCAGATAATCGCGCACCAGTGATTTTGAAGTAAAAATATACACCGAAGAAATGTCCATCTCGGTGTAAAATGCAATATCGTGGGCGTCAAAATCAATGATCTTGGCTATCCGATTCCGGAGATGCTCCGTCTCTTTCGCAAAGCAGCCTCCACCTGAATAGTTCATGTTGTACGGCGGGTCTGTCAAAATCATATCAACCTTTTCCCTGCCAATAAATTGCCGGACGTTGACTTCGTCCGTGCTGTCACCGCACATCAGCCGATGCCGGCCAAGTTTCCATGTTTCACCGCATTGAATAGTAGTTTTTGCTATAAGCCTCTTTTCGCGTATAACAATGGCGCCGCCCGAACCAGCCGGGAGGCGCCACCGAAGGAGATACCGCACATAAGTTCCGCCCCACTCATGCACGATATCATTGTAACACGCCATTCAGAAAAAAAGTTCCCGATTTTTTCCCATCTTTTCTACAGGTCCACAATGCCAAAGCAAGCCATTGTGAAAGCTCGTAAAGCCGCGTCTTTTTTGCGATATAGTGTCGTTTTTTCAATGTGCATTTCTTCACATACGTCCTTTATAGGGTGATGGTGTATGTAAAAGATATCAAGAACTGTTTTTGCATCATCAGGCAATGATGCAAACCCACGCTCGGTAACAGCAATCTCATGCTGAGCAATTTTGAGATTCGTCCGCAGCGCGTCTTGTTTCATGATGTTGAAGATCATAGCATCTTCGCGGCGGCTGCCCAAAGTTCCGCTGACCGGTTCAGAATCTGTCGATGCTGACCGGATCGCTGTCTGCTCAGTACGTAAAGCTTCCAGCTGCTGCCGCAGGTTCTCAATGGAAACAACTCGGCTTTCATATTCACGCAGACGTTTTATTGCCGTTTCTTTATAGTCCATAATGTCCCTCCTGGTAATCTTTATCCGGCGTATCCAGCGCGCTGTCAATGCGTCGCCGGCACTCTTCGCAACGCTCGGCCTGGCCCGCAGCGGCGCAGGCAGTGCCGGCCGCAAGACCAATGATCGCGCCGATCAGTACGGCGAGGATCAACCATGTCCAGCTAATCATAAGGCGCCCTCCATCGTGCTGATCGCATAGCATCTATCCGTTTCTGCCATGCCGCTTTCAGCTCGTCGGCGCAAAACTCGCAAATATCAAGTCTCTGCATCGTGCTCACTTCCATATGCTTTTCCTCCTTCTTCATATTTCCGCGCTCTTTCGCATACTCTTTCGCATATACTCTCACTGAGGTGACTAATGTGATAAATGACACTGCCAATGCATACGCTTTTGGAACGCTGCTGCGTCATAATCCAAAAGCAAATGCCAAATACGACAAAATCACGCCCAAGCAAAAGCAAAAACTTCTTCTAAAAATCGCGTCCGCAAGTCCGGACGGCCTTCAGAAGCTCGTCTCCGACTTGGAAAATTCCGCCCCTTAACCGGGGCGGTTTTCATTTCCCGGCCTGCGCGGCCTTCTTTGGCATATAGTCGCTGGCCACGCTTCCAGGTTTGCAGTGCCAATGTTTTTCGCAGCAATGCGGGATTGTTCCGATTACGGAAGTATAGTTTGGATGGTCATAAATGCAGGTGCTGCAAATATCGATTTCACGCTCCATCTTTTTTATCGCCGCCTTTCTTCCCGTACCTCAGCGTTTTCACCGCTTCCGCCGCCTGCCTGCTTGTCACACCCGGGCAGCGTATCGCCCGCCCCTTGTTCAGCGGACAATAGGAGCACGACAGTTCCGCAACGTTGTGACAGGCGAAGGCGATTAGAACATTGACCGCGGCTTTTCGCGTTATCATGGCTGCCCCTCCTTCAGTGATTCAACCGCCACAAAGATTCCCGGGATCCTCGCCCAGAACTTTTCCACGATTTCGCTGCACACCTGCGCGTCATCACCCCAGAAGCTCAATTTCGTCATGCAGTCCTTAAGTACCTTCTGCAGATTGTCTGTATCCGGCCTGGATGTCTTCCATTCGCCATCCCGGTGTTTTGCTTTGACCGGAAAGCACCACTTCACGTAAAGCCGCACCGGCCCCTCATAGGACACCGCCGGCCGATGCCCGGCAAGATTGGCCTCCAGCTTCGAGCGCGCCGCCTTGAGATCATCCGGTTCGTACCATGCCCCCGTCTTCTTGTTTTGACCTTTTTCCTGTCCGGTTGCAGTGGGCGGGATCATCGGCATAAAGAATTCGTACATGTCAATACCACCTCAAGACGATAAGTATTTCGTATAACGCGCAAAGTTCATCGCGGTCGATAGGCGTGCTTGCGAGATTTCCTTTTTCGTTTCTGCTGCGAAAAGTAACAATCCTCGATTCCAAGTCAAAAATAATTTTCTTGCATGGACGTTTGTATTTCGGCGTATTCGCGTAGCAAGAATCATACTTCGTAAAAATAATTTTCGAGTTCGAGTTTTCAACGTTCTCGTATCCAAGCTTTGAGAACCTCAAGGACCCGAAGTTGTTTATAGTACCGACTTCCAAATTATTACACATAATTTTTACCTCTCAAAAATTTTCGATTGTCACTGTCATGTGCGTGGTAGGGGTGACCGCCGCTTTAAGGCGGGTCACCTACCAGCCACGCATGTGACGACGCGCAAGCAAGTCTTACCCTTTAGGGTAGTGGTCCGTGCGGCGGCGCAAACACCATGATTTTTATGGTTGTTACGTAAGCGCATTGACCATGAATGTAATGGTTTATGCGTCAGCGCATTGACCATTATTTTTGACGATTACGTTCCCGTGATTTTTGTCAATCATGTACCCGAATTTGCGAACCCAGTTCTGAACGGTACGTTCTCCAGGTGAATTTTCAGCCCCGGAAAGATACTCAACGACTTCGCCGACGGTCGGAGGATTACCCATTTTGCAATTCTGGACGGCTTCTTCAAATTCTTGTTTTTTGCTTTTTCGGGCTTCGTTTGCGCTTGCCTTTCTCTTCTCAGTTGCCACTTTCCACGGCGGTGTTTCGCCTTCCGGCTGGATGTCGTGCAGGGCACTGCAATCGTCGGGAATATGGACAGGGTAGTCAAACCATACGTCAATCGGGTCGAATTTTGCGAATTCGCGCAGGGTGCCCTCAATGCGCCAGGCGGTCATATGCCGCGCAGAATCACGTGCGGTTTCTGCGCATGCGTCCATCTGTGAGCACTGCTCGGACGTCAGCATCAAGTCCTTGCAGGCCGCCTTGAAGGCCGTCTCGCTGAGCCTATCATCCTGGCCGATGTCATTTTGCCAGTTGCTTATATTCGCATTCAGCCAATGCTCCATGGCCCCGCAGACGGCTTTATTTTCCGTTTGCTTCATTAACTCCGGTGTCGTCTCGAGCTGTGTGAGATCGAGCATGGCGTCGGGGTCGCGGGCGAACACGCCGGATCCGGATGCGCGGTCCATACTCCGTTTTGAGCCCTGGAAGCCTTTGCTGTGATGGTGGCAGTAGATTACGGCGGCGCCCAGCTCGTGGCACACCTTGTCAAACTGATTGCAGAATGCAGCCATCTGGTCGGCGCTGTTCTCGTCGCCGGTGAGCACCTTGTAAATTGGGTCGATAATGACGGCTATGTAGTTTTTCTTTGCTGCCCGGCGAATGAGTTTCGGGGCCAGCTTGTCCATGGGTACGCTGTTGCCGCGCAGGTTCCAGATATCAATGTTGCCGATGTGATCCGGCTGCCAGCGCAAGGCATCGTACACGTCACGGAAGCGGTGCAGGCAGGACGCACGGTCAAGCTCCAGATTGACATACAGGACGCGGCCCTGCGTGCACTGCCAGCCCAGCCAGCGGTTACCTTCTGCCACAGCTATGGTCAGCTCGATCAATGCGAAGCTCTTGCCAGCCTTGCTGGGGCCCGCCAGAAGCATTTTGTGGCCTTGGCGGAGTACGCCGTCGATCAGTGGGGCGGCAAGCGGCGGCATATTGTCCCATGCGTCGGTGAGCGTTTCTGGGTCCGGGAGATCGTCGTTGACGCTCTCAAACCAGTCAAGCCACTCAGCCCAGTCCTTTTTACCGATATTCGTGGCGACCAGGAACTGCTTATGCTCGCCTCGCATAATGCCGGGCATACGAGACAGGCGGGATGGGTTCTTGTCCTGCTTGTCCGGCTGCAGGCCGTTTTTTCGGCATACGTCGTACAGATATTCCACCCGCCGACGGTACTCTTCAATGTTCGGTGCGTCGATGCGGACAATAGCGTGAAGGCTTTTCCCGCCGCTGTGCACAAGGCAGGCCACGGGCAACTCCAGTTCGCGGATTATGGCGTTCTGTTGGTCAATGTCGATGCTGTCGGATTCCACGAGTGCGTAGCGGAAATCTGTCACGTTGTCGTTCCGAATGCCTTTGCCGTCAAGTGGGTTGAAGCGGATCCATACCCCTGCTTTCGGGTTGGAGTCGCCCATGACGGCGCCTATATCGCCGCGGCAGTGTTTCAGCGCCGTTTTCAGCTGCCCGGCTGTGCGGTCCCAGTTGCCCGAGGTCGGCAGCAGCCGGTCGTCCTTCTCAAAGCATTCGGTGACATAGCCGACGTTTTCGTCGTCGTTGAAAAGGGTATCCAGGTATGTAATCAGCTGCTCGGCCGGATTCCAGTCTGCCGGCTCTTTGACCTCTACGCCCTCGACCCAGCCTTTTTTGACGATTACCATTTCGTCCTGAGCTCCAATGGGGTCATCCCAGGACAACTCATGCCCAGTATTTGCCTGCCGCCATCCGGCGTCTTTTGCCATTTGCACGATGGTTCCGGCAGTTACGGGTGTGGATGCCCCGCGGAAGCTGTCCCATTTCTTGGCGCAGTCTCCGGCATGATAGCGAGCGGTGTCGCGGCGGGACCATTCGTCCCAAAGAGAGCAGGGATAGTCTTCGCCCTTGAGCGCCATTCCTACATTGACCCAGTCTTGGTATTCAAGATTGGCGGGGTCTATATAGTCAAGCAACTCGGCGAGATCATATTGATGTTCTGCAGTCATGCAATTACCTTCTTTACAAATGGTGGAATATAGGATATTCTGAAAAGAAAATATGCTGGGGGGCTATTGTATGAGTAACGTGTCTATGGATGTTTCAAATGCTGGAAGATGTAATATTACGCTGCCGAACAAATGTCCTTTATGTGGTAGCGCTATCACGCCAAAAGTTTTGGTCGTAAGTAGATCGAAAGATTTATTTCAGGACGAATCTATAGGCCTATCGGCCGCGATGGCGTGTCCTTGGTGCCATAAACTTTTCGTTGTTCTTTATGGTAATGGAGCTATTACGCCAAGCCAGAATATCACTATATATAACAATATTATTCAAATAGGACCAACAAATCCGGAAACTAAGCAATTTGAAAAAAACATCTCTGATTTATCGCCTTTGTTCGTTGAAATATATAATCAAGCTTTAGCTGCCGAAGCATACAACCTGACCCATATAGCAGGAATGGGTTACAGAAAGGCCTTAGAGTTTTTAATTAAAGATTATGCGAAAAAAGTTGAACCAGGCGAAACAGAAACCATCGAAACAATGCAGTTATCACCATGTATCCAAAAGTACATTGAACAGCCAAAGATTAAAGCACTCGCAACTGCATCTACTTGGCTTGGAAATGATGAGGCGCATTATGTTCGCAAACATGCTGATAAAGATGTTGAAGATTTGAAGCGCCTCATTAATTCATGCGTGTCATGGATACAAGCAGACATAGATGCTGATGAAGCCTCAGCTATGATCGCAAAATAAGCAGGATCTTGCATATGTCTTTTGATCGCAACCAACGCACGGCTTTTGCGGAAAAGGACAATGAAAAAAGCTTCGTTCTTTGATTTTGTAGTCCCACTGTTTGCAGTTCTTGCAACTGCATTTATCGCAGTTGCTGGTTACGACATCTACACCATTGATTTTATTCAAAGTCATTTATGGTCTCCTTTTTAATTTCGCTTTTGAAGGAGGAAGTCTATGAACACTGGTCCTGGTTCTCAAAAAGCGCTGGAAAGAAATAATGCAAGGCAAAGAGAGGAAAGCCAAAGAGCCAAAGCCGAAGAGCAGAAACGATTAGATAGAATTAAGGCTGAAGAGCAAAAAGAGATTGAAAAAAAACAAGCAATTAGGAAATGGGCGGCAGATCATGTGTTTGATTTTTTGGCTTTTATAATTGCTCTAATAGCGCTGATCCGAACGTTTTAACGCTTCCATCAGCTTGTTCACCGCCCCATCCAAACATAGCCGTTTGCGGTGCCATTGTCGGCATGTATGCCTTTGGATCAATATCATGAGGTACATGCCAGCTGTTTGCCGCTATGCGGTCAATTAGGTGTCGCGCCTCATCGAACGCCCAGGTACCAACATGTTCAAAGCCGCGGCCTTCAAGGAAACGGATCTGCTTCGGCGTCGTGAGCCCTTCCTGCCGGCGAATTGCCAGGCGGTCAAGCAACATTTTCGCTTTCCCGGCGTTGTCGATCTCGTCGGGGAGGATTCCAGATTTTTCGAGTGATTCTTTTTGTTTGTCCGAAGGCGGTCCCATTTCCCAGCCGAACGCCGGGACGTACCCAGATAGATCTTGCGCCTGAATTGACATTTCGAACTGCAACGGATCCACGAGTTTGCGCTTACGGGTGCGCATTTCGGAAAGCTGTTTTGCCAGCGCTTCCTCACGCTGGGCAATTACGTCGCTGGACGCTTTTTCTTCGGCCTCTTCGATGTCAACCGGGTAGCCGGCGGTTTCGATGTTCTCCGTCATCTTCTGGGCTACCTCATCAGACTCGCAGATAAGGTGGGCGGGGTGACACAGCTCATGGCGCTCGGTATTCCAAAGAAAGTCCAGCAGGAGCAACTCAGCTTTCCCAGGATTAAGGCGCGTTCCGCGGCCCACCATCTGAGCGTAAAGGCTGCGGATTTTTGTGGGACGCAGGACGACGACGCAATCAACGGACGGACAATCCCAGCCTTCCGTCAGCAACATGGAGTTGCATAGGACGTTGTATTCGCCGGCGTCAAAGTCCGAAAGGACCTCCGCGCGGTCGTCGCTGTTGCCGTTGACTTCTGCGGCGCGGAACCCTTTGCTTTTGAGAATTTCTGTGAATTTCTGCGAGGTTTTGACAAGAGGAAGGAAGACAACGGTTTTCCGATTTGCACAGTATTTCACCATTTCGTCGGCGATCTGGAACAGATACGGGTCAAGGGCGGTACCGAGGTCGCCCGGTTTGAAATCGCCCTGTGCGATTCCGACACCTGTCAAGTCGAGCTTGAGGGGGATTGTCTGCGCTTTGATCGGACACAGGTATCCGTCTTTGATTGCCCGCGGCAGGCTGTATTCGTAAGCCAGGCTGTCGAAGACGGCGCCGAGGTTCTTCATGTCGCCGCGGTCCGGCGTCGCTGTGACGCCAAGCACTTTTGCGCCGCCGAAGTGATCCAGGATCCGTTGATAGCTGTCCGCAAGGACGTGGTGCGCCTCGTCGATGATGATGGTATTGAACCAGTCCGGCCGGAACTTCTCCAGCCGACTTTCTCGCGTGAGCGATTGGACCGAACCTACTGTCACACGGAACCAGCTATCAAGGCTTGATGATTCCGCCTTCTCCAATGCGCAGCGGAGGCCTGTCGCGGTTTGTAACTTGTCCGCTGCCTGGTCCAGCAGCTCACCCCGGTGGGCGAGTATAAGCACCCGCCCACCTTCACGCACCCGGTCTTCGGCCACTTTGCAGAACACGATGGTCTTCCCAGTCCCCGTCGGCAGCACCAGCAGCGTTTTATCGACCTTTTCCCATTCGTTCTCGATAGCGGAAACGGCTTCTTTCTGGTACGGCCTTGCTTCCATCAGAACGCCCCCGGCTTCCAGCCACCAGCAGTTACGGCGGTCTGTGCAGATTTGTCTTCGGGCTCGAGGAACTTCTTGATTTCGTTTATTTCCCGGTCCTCACCGTCTTTGCTGGTGTACTTGTAAATGCCGATCTTGCAGCGACCGGTCGCACCAGGGACTGTGTTCCATTTCGGGACCAGTTTTTCGCCATGCTTGCGCTGGCCGATAGCTGTGAAAAATGCGCACAGGAGCCCCTCGGTGGATGTATGCAGGTACAGACGATGCGTTACCAATGTACTTCTGCCGTCAGCGGCCGTTACCTTGATAGATAATTCTGCCATATTACAAGCTGGCAATTTCGCGCCGCCGTTGTAACGCTTGCGGTCGAGCGCCATCACTTGAAAATCGTATTCACCTTCCGGCAGCAACTCATAACTGCTGTCGTTTTCAATGGCGTCATCCCAGCCAATTTCATGTTCAACTTCTGCCATGTTATTTCAAACCTCCATTTATCGATTGAATTTGAATAGCTGTTCCGGGGTCACTTTCAGATAGAGACACAACGTATTTATTGTCGAGAACTGAATTCCTTTGCACGTCCCGGAACGAAGTGCGGTCAGTGTCGTTCTTGATAGGCCTGTGTCTTTTGCGATCTTTGAAATTTTCAACCGTCGTTCCGCGAGGAGTACGGCCAGATTGCTTTGTACCACGCAGCCGCGCCTCCGTTATCTGATTTGTGATTTCACGCTGCCCCAGCAGGCCACAAGGCAACCGCTGATAAACTGGGGATCGTAGTTCTTGATAGGCGTGCCGGCGGGATAATAGCCCTTCTTGGCGACAACGGCCTGGACCTGATCAACGGTGATGCCGTCGGCCGCCATGAGGTCGGCAAGCGCTTTTGGGATGCCCGTTTCGGACGTCTGAGGCTTCTCCGCTGGCTGCTTTTCCGGCGTAAGAAATTGTTCGGGCACGTCCGGATCGCTGCTGTCATAGAACGGCAGCGGCTTCTCTGCTGGCTTAGGATCCGGCACCGGCGCCGAGACAGGCGCGGGAGCAGGGACCGGCGCCGACGCCGGCGAAACGACGTCCGGGGCAATACCGGGAGCGAACAAGTGCGCGATGCCGGAGAAGTCCATGTCTATTTCTTCGGGGAGGTTGTGGCGATTCTTTGCGTCCCACCAGGGCGTGTGAGTCGTATAAATGACGCGCTTGCCGCCGGCGGCCTTGTTTTTTTCCATGGGATTTGCACCCTTAACCACGATGGTTTTATAGTTGCAGAAGAGGACCATATCGGCCCATTCCTTCAGGAGTGCGGCATCCTTCTTCTCAAGCTTCAGCTCCCAATGGTCATAGGCGCCGGTTTCTTCCGGCAACTCCACGCGACGCATGGTGGCATGGGCGGTCATTACCACATTGATTCCGCGAGCTACAACATCGTTCAGCAAGTTCAGGAGCTTGCCGAAGGTTTCTTCGAGGTACGTGTAGCCCTTGCCATAGCCGAAGTCCTCAATGCCGTCCTTTTTTGCAGTGGTGCATACCTGTGAGGCCGCCAGGGTTTCGGCCCAGTCAGCGGAATCAATGACAAGCGTCTTGATATCGATAATTTCGCCGCTCCGCACGGCTTTGACCATATCCATCAGCATTGTCCAGCTCGTGGGCGCAATGCCGCCGTCCGGCCGCGTAATGCGGCGTACGTTGTAGCCTTTGGAGCTTTCTTCGACGTCGACAAAAACAGCGCCGGGGAACTGCCGGGCAAGTGTTGTCTTGCCGATGCCTTCGGGACCGTAGATTACAACCTTTTGGGCGGTGTAAATCGCGCCTTCCGAAACGCTATATCCCATTAAAATTGACCTTCTTTCCATATTTTTTGAGGAGCGTCGGCGACGGGTTCAATAGCGGTGCCGTCCTCAATGATGATGCTGCACTCGTCGCCGGTGCTCACTCGGGTTGCAATTGCCTGAAGCCCTTCGGATTCAAGCCATGCACCGAAATCACGGAGTGTGTTCAAATCCATCTGCTCGAGCTTGTCCAGCAGCACAAAACCGCACTCGGGCTTGAGTCGGCGCACGATGGCGGTGGCGACGCGGAGCTGTTCTGAGCTGGACATATTGTCCCATTTTTGTCCGCGATAGGTCAGCTCACCGTCTGCGACAGACAGGCCGGGAAGCGGGAGGTCGGCACCGTTGAGTAGGTCAGTTTTGGCCTTACGAACGGATTCGAGCTGTGCAGTCAGCCCCTTATACTGATCGTCATAGGCTTTGGCGTCCTCCTCGGCCTTGTCGCGTTCGAGGTTTGACCGGATTTTTACGTTGAGCGCGTCGATTGACTGGATGTTTTCTTCGAGTTCTGCCGTACTTTCGTCCTGGAGATCTTCTGCGGTTTTGAAAGTGATCGTCATATCGTGATCGGCCTGTTCCAGTTGCTTAGTGTAACGTTCAAGCTCATCCCGCAATGAGTTGACCTTTTCCGCGAGGGCGTTCCGCTGCGCCTGAAGATGGTATGCGTTATCCCGCTTGCGCTGGTTTTCGCCGTTTCTGGCGAGAATATCCTGCTGCTGCCGGATAAGGTCAGACGCGCTGACGGGTTCGTTTGGAACGTCGGGCCAGAAGAGAAGCTCCTTCGCGTAGGCCGTCTTCTGCTCGGAGATGCGGCCGATGGTGGTACGCTCGTTGTAGATTTTGGCCTCCTGCTGCTCGAGCGCAAAAAGCTGATCCCCGACGCCGATGATCTGCAGGAGCGTCTGTGCTTTTTCTTTCCCGGATGACTGGAGAAAACGCGGAAGATCGAGCGCGAGCTGTTCCACAAATTCATTGAGCAGCTGCTGACCACCTTTGTTGCCGGAAGGATCGACCACTTTGAGCGCGCTGTTTTTCCCGGAGCGCTCGACGATCAGGCCGTTAGACAGTTCAATATGTATCCTGGGTGGAATAACGGACCCTTCGCGATTTGGCTCACTGGGGCGGTAACGATCACCACCGAGTGTCCAGGCGATTGCGTCCAGCACGGACGTCTTGCCCTGATTGTTATTACCACCGATTACCGTCAGGCCGTTTTCGGCGGGCGTGATCTGAACGGCCTTGACGCGCTTGATATTTTCAGCGCGGAGTTCGGTTACTTTTATTGCCATCTTGACAATCCTTTCTTGTTGCCTCATAATTGAGGAGATCTAATTTTCTTTGCCACCTTTGCCGTCTTGGTGTTAGTAGCGCCGAGGCGGCGTTTCTTTTGATATTCCCGGTGGTAGGCGTTGTCCGCCTCCCGGTTTTTCTCCCGCCATTGCCTCATGTAGGCGGTGCGCTGGGCCCTGTGTGAGTGGTCGTATTTGCGTTGGCGGGCATTGACGGCGGTGGCGTGGGTCCGGTAATACAGCTGCTGCCATTCGGCGTCGGTCATGGCACGACCTCATACCCGGCGCGTATGATCCAGTTGACAGCCGGCCCGTCTTCGGGGGGGGGGGGGGGGCGTCCCAGGAGGGGGCATAACAAGATGGGGGCGAGCGACCCCCGCAACAAACCACCCCCGG
>Ga0183100_1000697_pt1 | contig 22603 bp, 11 predicted proteins | sample Biomet2_FD_127789 | JGI IMG/M metagenome (GOLD analysis project Ga0183100, IMG submission 127789) | Microbial communities from bioreactor (seeded with anoxic lake sediment) at LBNL, California, USA - Biofuel metagenome 2 | ecosystem: Engineered > Bioreactor > Anaerobic > Unclassified ...
AAGTGCGAAAAATGTTTCAGAGCGGAGAGTTTCCGGCCGTAAAGGTTGGCCGAGAGTGGCGCATTGAACATGAGAAAGAACAATAATTCAAGGCGCAATTTTTACGTCCTGATTTATCATTTCCTGTAATAATCACCTCCGCAGGGATGGGCAGCAGACACCAAAGGCGGCTTAAAAAACGGACGCATTACACGTCCGTTTTTATAGGGGACCAGGGGCAGTCAGCCCTCCAACAAGCAGTGCCCCGGTATATAGCAGGGCACTGCTTGTTGGTTACCCCAGCAATCTTAACGATCATCTCTCTCCTTGATTGCTTCGTTATAAATGCTGCTGTACTTGATCCTTCCTGGCATTGCCCAAAAAGCCTCAAAATCCGACAGATACTCCCCAGTGTAAAGATGCATGAGTGTTTGACGATCCTTACTGCTGCCGGAATTCCGAAAGCGCTCAGCCGCATTTTTAAAAAGCTCGAAATCACACTCGATTTCATCCCGGCAAATTGAACACATCTTCCCGTTATAAACAGTGCAATCTTCAATGCCGAGCGATGCCAAATCCTTCTTTATCTGCGCCAGATGAACTCTGGCCATCCTTTTGACATCCTTCGATTCGGATTCCGGCCAGACGGCATCGCAAATCTGGTCCTTTGTGACGCCCGTTTCCCCGGTATCAAGCAGGAACGCCAGCAGCTCGCGCTCTTTTTTTCTCGCAATTTTCAAGGGGCTCGTTCTATCGGCATACGGGTAAACAAAAAATCCGCCAAAAGTTTTTATGTATGCTTTTTTCGCTTTATATCCGGAAAATTCCCTCATTTCTTTCACTATTTCTGGCATAATTCCGCGCTTGTCCGCAAATTCAAGAATCGGGTCATAGACCTTTCTGATTCTGAAATACTCGTAAATTCCGTTTTCATGGCAAAGTGACAGAAAGCGGCCTATCAAAAATCCGGTCTCATCCTGTTTTTCTTCCGTCATCGCGATCCGCGCGAGGATGCCGTAAGCAAGCGCCACATAGAGATACATGCCGGTCCGCTCTCCTACGTCTATGGCCATTTTTGCACACTTTGCCGCTTTTGCCGGATCGGGTATGGCACCATAGTACCCGGAAAGCCTCATAAGAGAGATCGTTTTGAAAAAATCTCCGACCGAATCAAGGTTTTCAAATATTTCTTTCTCGATTTCCTCCTTCGGTTCGGAGGTGAAAATCAGACTATATGTAAGCTTCAGCATTTTCGCCCACCTGAGCTGAAAATCTGATTTGCGGAAAAGCGGGGCGTATTCGTCCGCCAGTGTGAAATACCGGATGGTTGCCTCATACGAGGCGTCCTTTCCGTTCATCATGTCAATGAACGCGTTCTGATAGTGTATCTCGGCGGCGAAAAGATAACCCGACCAGATTTCCTCGTACTTGCTGGTGATTCTCAGCTTTTGAAGCTCGTCCGTAATCAGCGACACGGCTTTTTCCCGATTTCCGAGCATCTGATACGACTTTGCCGCGTAAATTCCTATGCTGTGCAAGTCAAGATAGGAGCGCTCATCTTCGGAAAGCTTTAGAGAGTTTTCATAGTGAAAAACCGATTTCCTCATATCCCCAGTGAAGAAATATATGGCGCTCATGAATCGCTCATACCATGCTTTCATTTTCAAGTTGCCAGCTCTTGCGCATTCCTCGATGGCATTCTGGCAAAGCGTCATTGCCTCCGCTGTTCGCGCTTCCCAGCACAGGTTATATAGCTTTTCTATCACGACGGCGTAAGCACTTTCGGACGCAAACCCATCAAGTCTTTCTATCAGTTTGTCGAGCAGCTCGTCGGATTCCTCGAATGAGACAAAGTTGCGCAGCACCCTTGCCTTACTCACCATGGCCTCCATGAAAAGCTCCGCCTCGCTGGGTCGAAGATTGGGTATTGCCTTGTCAAGGCATTCGTTCGCCGCAACGAAGTTCCCGACGGCGGACAAAAAAGTTCCTTTGGCAACAAGGATCTCCGGGCCGGGATTCCTGATATCGCCTAAGGCCTGAAACCATGTGCGAAGCTCGCTAAAACGGCCCGCCTGAATCATTTCTTTATGGCTTTCGAGAATTATTTTCAGCAGGAAATCCCTATCATCCGCTTTCGAGGCATACTCGGCAGCTTTGGAATAGTCGCTGTTTCGAAAATAATACTGAGCGGCTTTGTCCATCAGGACACGTCCCTGCCCGGGCTCACTTTTTTCCAGCAGACAGTCCCTGAAAAGAGCGTGATAACGGTAATATCCGTCTGCGGTTTTCGTTGTGAATATGTTTCGCAATACAAGACTTTCCAGAATAAGCCTTGTGTTTTTCTTTCCAAGGACCTCGTCCAGCATCGGTGGATCAAGCTTCTCGAAGCAGGCGGAGGTTTTCAGAAAATCGACCGTACCCGACGACATCTGCCTGAAGCATTCATAAAATAGATAGATGTAGAGAGTGCCTTTTCCTTTTTCCGGAACATCGGGCGGCGTTACGCCGTTTTCCAGGAGCACCCGGAAGGAACCGGCGGCGAGCGGCCAACCTTCGGTGATGCGGTAGATTTCGTCGTCCTCAAGGCCCAGCAGCTGATACATTTCATTCCTGGTAAAGATCAGATCGTTTTGCGTGAGCTCGAAGATTTTACCTTTTAAATAGAGTGGAACGAGCTCCTGCCAGAGAGGCTCGCGGCTTCCCATCAGGAGACGGATGTTTTTTGACGCGTATTTGAGAAAGTCCGCAATCAATTCTTTTATCTGTTGGCATGCAACCGTATGTAGGTCATCCAATATAATCGTAACCGGTTCGCCGAGCTTTTCTATGCTGGCGATAACGGCGTTCGAGAGGATGGTTATAAAGTTGTCCTGTTCCGCAAAAGGCAGATACTCGGACGCGACAAAATTGTAATCCTGGAAGGAATTCCGGATAGAATCACACAAAGTCTCCAAAAACAAAAAAACATCGCTTTCCCCGGCAAGCGTAAGCCAAACCGCTTTTTTCGCCGTAACGGCGAGCTGTGACAAAAGCGTCGTTTTTCCATAACCTGCTCCCGCGTGAATATAGATGAACTTTTTTTGGCTTCCCAATGCCTTTCCAATCAGCTCATGACGCGTAATTTCGCTGGCGTACGCTTCAGGTGATGAAAGCCTCGCGTTCGATATGCTGTTCGTTATGTTACGCCCCCTCAATAATCTGACTACATTATATATCGGAATATGACAAAAAGAACATAAGTCTTTTAAAAAAGTCAAAAAATCTGTTTTTGTTAACGCTTTTGTTAACGGGTGATGTCCTATAGTAAAGATAAGTAATTTAATCGACTGAAAACAGCGTGAGGTGAATTTGGTTGAAAAAAAGCAATGAGAACGAAACAGCTCCGGCCGGCACGGTTTTCAATGCATTTGAGGAGTGCAGGGTTTCTGAAGAGCAATTTCCCCATATCGGGAAATGCTGCCGCAGAAAAGTCGGCCCGGGCGGAGCGGATTACGAAAAAATATGTCCGCACTGTACCGTATGGATATCGCCGCCCGACCCGGCGACCCTTGAGATCGCGGCAATTATAGAGTGTCCGAAATATGGATTTGGAAAACGAATCACGGGATAAACAGGACGCTACGTAGATTTAAGGCTTAAATATAAAATATAGAGAGGTCTGTGAAAAAATGAAGAAAAAAATACTGACCTATTTTTTGCTTTTTTGTTTGATATTGAGTCTTTTCCCTTCAAGTGCATTGGCTGTGGAGGAAACGAATACACAAACGGAGACAGAAACGAGTGAAGGATCGGATACGGGCTCTCAAACCGGAACGGGCACAAGTGCGAATGCAGGGTCGGACACGGGCTCGCAAACCGGTACCGGCACAAGTGCGGATACGGGGTCGGACACGGATCATGATACGGAAACCGTGTTGCCAACCACCGATAGTACGCTTGCCTCCTTGCTGACGACTATAACTTCCGAGGCGGCCGTCCTCTCGGTTTCTAACAACACTTATACGGACACGGGTTCTCACAGTGTAAACCTTGACAACACTACTTACAGTCTGACGCTGGATGTGGATCCAACCAACTTTACCGGAACGCCGAAGCTCGTGGTATCCATCCCGAAGGGCATTACGTTGTCCTCTTATCCCACGTCGTCCAATACCACGCTTTCAAGTTATATTCAGAGCGTCGGCACAGAGACGGAGACGGATGGAAGTACAACCCTCACCTATACGTTTAACACCGGCATCAGCACCGTGGGCTTTAACATCTCTCTCCTGCCCACCTACAAACTGATGACAGGCAGTAGTTACGCAGTGACGGCAAGTATCTACGACGGCGACAACAGCACGCCAGAGGGTACGGCGTCGGACTCGATTACCATTGCTTCAAATCCAACTCTCGCCAATTGCGCCTATAACTGCTCCCGTGAGGCGCTCCAATATATCAATCTTTCAACTGTGGACTACTACTACGCCAAGGCGGATCTGTACTTTGCCACCTACTATGCAAACCATTATGACTACGATTCCCTGACCATTACGGTCCCGATTCCGAAGGAGGCAACGCCAGGCTATTACGACAGCAATGGCAGTTTTGTCGTGCTGACGGATGGAACTCCTTACAGTTTCCCGGACGGGACGGCCACCTATGAAACGAATCAGACCTTTACAAACGACAGTAACAACACGGTCGGAACCGGAAATGCCGTCGTATTCAATCTGTCGGCCTCCCATGGATTGACCACTTCGGCTTGTCAGAGTTTTAATATGTACAACAGTAATATGGGCGGTATTTACCTCCGTTTCCCCAGTAATACGGAGGCCGGAACCTACACGCCAGGCGTCTCTTCCAAGGTCGTCGCCCAGGTCGGAAACAGCAATTATACGCTTCTGGAATACGACTCGTACCCCGGACTGAGCTATCAAACCGTCAGCTATACGTTCCAGGATTATGATGTCAATAACTTTATCTATACCGGCATGGGCAACGGATACAAATCAGTCAATACCGGTAATTATCTGATGCCGCAGGCGGACAACCAATACTTCTACTCCTATTTGTATAATTTAAGCGGGGATGATCTCGCGGATGTAGAGGTAGAGTATTCCGGCGGCTTCTCCGACAGCGATGTTACCCCCCTCTCGGCGGACATTCACTGTTACAAGCTGGTGTTTAATCTCTCCTCTGGGGTAAACCCATCTACTGTGGACGTGACATACTCCTATTATGATGCAAGCACAGGAAAAACCAATACAGACGGTCACGCCTATCTGGCTGCCTCAGATGCAACCCTGTCGCTGGACGAAGGGGACTATTTCACGGATATCCGTGCGACCTATGACCATGTGGGACTATCTGCTTACTCTTATTCCAGCATTACCACACTCAGCGCATACTGCTACAATGCCAAGAATTTGAACGAAGGAACCTGCAACATTTATTCGAAAATTCTTTCGGCCAAGACAAACACAACTACATATGGCGCCTCAGTCTGGACAAAGACCGCCAACACATGTTTTTATCCGCGTACGGAGTTGTCAGTTTGCCCCAATTCCATTAATCTGCAAGGAACGTCAAACGGCATGGATAAGGGCTCGAAGTATTCCTTCAGTTTTTACCCCGCTACCTATGGTACGTTAAACGACCTGTGTGTATATTTTCTGCTGCCCTATGGGTATGAGTTTCAGTCCTATACACCACCCTACGACTGGGGTGTGACGAGCAGCGACTATACGATCTCCTCCCGGACCATCACAGTGGGATCGGATACAAACCTTGGCACCGGCGGCTACAGCTGCAAGGTCACGGCCGGCACTTATACGCTTTATACAATCCAATATACGGACGGAGCCAATCATATTTCATTGTCTTTACACAACGTCTGCTTCTCGCTGGGGCCCACCGTGGACACCGCCGAGGTCAAGACCGGCGTAACCGTCCCTGCGGCAATCGGCATGACCACCGCGAGCGCCGTCTACCCGTTTGACTGCGGCAGCTATTACCAGCTTCAAGACCTTCTGGACTTTGATGATGACAATGACACTGCCGAGACGTTTGCCCGGTTCTATTCTCTCACATCCGCCACGCAGAATGCGGCAAAGGTAATCAGCATGTCCGGCGCTCTGACCTCATCGCATGAAAGCGGCTCCGGCTCGATCAAATCCTATCAGTATAACTCCACGGGCGGCTATACGTTTACGGTCTATAACGGCCTCGACAGCGGCAACACAGCGCAGGATGCCACAATCAATATCGCAGTTCCCTCCAAAGGGACGGGCATCGCCGCGCGCCTCACCGGGGCGCCTACACTGGACGGCAATTTTCTTGCCGACGCCGCGGTCACATACAGTTCGGACAGCGGCTCGACCTATGTCCCCGAGTCCTCTGTAAGTGACTGGAACACCGTCACAAATATCAAAATTATAACGGCATCCGGCGTGGGACTCTCCAGCGGTGCCTCGGCCTACGTCACCGTGCCATTCACCGCAAGCTATGGTACTTCGGTCTCATCCTTCTCTACAGCGGTATTCACCGGCGCCATGTCCTATTCTCTATATAAGGACAGCGCACTTTCCTCCACACCCAGCGCAGCTGCGCAGGACTGCACAATGGAAGCCGCTTCCCTCCCCGTCAGCGGTACTGTGTATAAGGACTATGATGACGACGGCGTCCGCGACGCAAATGAGCAGAACAACGGCAAGTTCTATATAGTCGGTCTGTATTCCGGCACCTATACCAGCGGAACAACAGGACTGACTTCAATTTGCTCATGCTTGGCAGACAACACCACAGGTGCTTTCTCATTCCCAAGCAGCATCTATCAGCCCGGAACCTACACACTTAGCATGAGCCTTGCAAGTACGGAAAAGCTCGGCACGCATTCCACCGGCTGGACTTTGGACAGCAACGGCTGCGCCTATTACACGTTTACGGTCGGCGGCAGCGTGACAAGTGTGAAGGAAAGCCTGCCCTTGAACGCGCCCCGCACGCTGCTTCTCAACTACTCCAGCTGCTATTTGTACAATACCGCCACAAAAAAGCTTATTCCAACTGTCCTGCCCGCCTTGGAAAGCAAGGAAGCCGTGACCTATGAATCGTCGAACCCCGATGTTGTCACCGTGACCTCTGACGGCACCCTTACCTATGTGGCCGACGGCACGGCGATCATCACAGCTACAGTACCCGGATATGCCGGCGGCGACACCGTCTCAGCCACCTGCACGGTCTATGCTCGTAAAGGCTCTTATTCTATCACCCTTCACGCGGGAGATAATACGACGCTAAGTGAAACCGGCTACACCCTGTCCTCCGGCTGCTATACCGGCAGTTATACATCATCCGGCAGTTGTATCTATCTGCCCACAGCTTCTTTTATGACAAACAGCGATGCAACATACTATTTTGAAGGCTGGTATGACAACGCCGATTTCACCGGCTCATCGGTTCCCTATATTACAAGCACCGACTACGGCAATAAGGAATATTACGCCAAGTGGAGCCAATATGAAGCGGCCTATGAAACGGATGCAAGTACCTGGGTTTATGGGACATTTTCAACGGCACTTTCAGGCGTTTATGACGGCGGTACCATAAAATTGCTCAAGGATGTATCGTTCTATGGCTTACCCACAATTGCAAAAAACATTACTCTGGCAACCGACGGGAACGCCCATACACTGACGATCAACTATTTCCTATATGTTACGACCGGTTCGCTGACCATTGACAGTGCGGATCTGACCATAACCGGCAGCACATATTACAGCTACCTGATTTTGAACAGCGGCGGCACCGTGGACATCAAAGCAGGCACAATTTCATCCACTTCGCTTTACGGTATCCAAAACAGCGGCACATTGAATATATCAGGCGGAACAGTTAAATGTACCAGCTCTTTCTCAGGTTCTATGGCGATATACAATCACGACAGCGGAGCCGTTTCAATAACGGGCGGCAGTATTACAAACTCACATGCCGACGGATCTGCCATTTGTGAAGGAGCCGACGCTACCGGCTTAATCACGATTTCCGATGCTCCTGTTATAACATCGGCTTCGGAATATACGATTGAATGCCTGTCCCACGCCACGGATACGGCCGCCATCAATTATTTTGGTAAGACATATTACAGCAGCAGCCTGTCAAACATAACGCTGACGGGTACATACGACGGATCGGGCAATTATGTTATAAACTCTGAAAACTGCGACGAAGCGATCGTTAGCGCCAAAAATATTCAAAGCGGATATGCCCTTATCGCGTGGACAAGCGATTCCGGACACAGCAGCCAGCTCAGTACGGTCAACGGTGCGGCCGTTTCAAGTCTGCAAAGTGCGGACAGCTCCCCCTTTACAACTGTTTATGCCTATTTAGGGCAAGCGAAGTATACGGTCAGCGGAACGGTCAGTAAGGGCTTGGCTCCATTGTCGGATCTCAGCGGGATAACGGTAACTCTGTATTCCTCGGGATCGGCCACCACCTACACGGCACAAACAGATGCAAGCGGTAGCTTTACAATCCCTAAGGTACCAGCGGGGGACTATACGGCCGTTGTCGAAAAAGATGCGTCCGGAAAATATGCCAGATCAAAATCAGTAATGTTTTCATTAACAAACACAGCTTACAGCGGCTTGATCATCGCGCTCTCCGCGCCCATTGCCAACGGCTATCCGGTTTTCGTCATCTCGAAGGGTACGTCTGCAAGTTCTGAGAACTATTATATCTATGAGAAAAAGTCGGATGGCAGTGAGTTTAAACCGTTTAAAAATTCAAATGCGATTGATGACAGTTATGCATATTCCAGCATCGAGGATGTTATGGCGGACGTGAGTGCCGAATCCGCCGGTTATTCGCCGACGCTGTATTTTGGAGCAACCGGTACCGACGCCGACAGCATCTGCGGCTCACTGGATCTTGGCAGTGAGTATGTATATCTAGATGACGGAAACACATACACAGTAAAGGGCAGGATTATCAGCGGCGCGGACTCAGATCCCACGATCTGCCTTGATGATGGCACTTCACTGATAATCGACGGAGCGTATATTGACAGCACCGGCAGCGAAGCTGTTGAGAATTACGACAAAGGTAGCATAAAACTGATTGGCGGAACGGTAAAGTCTGAGAATTATTATGCGATTGAATCTTATGGTGAGGACAGCTCTATTAATATCAGCGGAGGTGTGGTATCCGGGAAAGCAGCCGCGGTAATCGGTGCGAACATCCATATAAGCGGAGGAACGATCGCGTGCGCAAGCGGTCCGGCACTTATTTGTATAGATGGGGAAAACACAATATCCGGCGGAACTCTGACCGTGTACAACAGCAGTATCAGCTTTGATCCCGAATCAAATTCCATTCCCGGCACCGTATTGCTTTACAGTGAGTACGAACCTAATAAACTGGCTGTCAGCGGGGGTACAATCAAAAACTCCGCTTCTGCCGGATACGCAATATACATATTAAAGTCGCAACACAACGACGATGACAGCACCGTGTCCTTCAACAGTGAGCTCAGGCTTTCTGGTAAACCCTCGATTTCAGGCGCCGTGGATATCTGGACGAACACGGCAATTTATGCGGACAACGGCGCGGGATCCGCCCCCGCTGCTTATACCGGCAGCGCACTGACGCTGGATTACAGCGGCGACGACTTACACGTTGGAACAGTTGCAGTTCGTAATGCGACAAATGGCACAACCGCCGATAAATTCAATCTGACGAACGAAGGTTATGGTTTGTTGAGGAAGGGCACCGACCTTACAATTGCGACGGCGCCCGCCGCTCCGGCGGGACTCTCCGGCGTGGCGCCCACCTCGGAACACGGTACTGACGGAAGCATTTCCGGCACGACGACGGCCATGGAATATAAGCCTGTTTCAGGTGGCGTTTTCGCTGCCTGCGCCGATCACAGCACGACGGTTGGCAAGACGGGGAATTATCTCGTCCGTTACGCGGCGACGGATACTTCAGCCGCAAGCCCCGCCGTAACCGTATATGTGCCGCCGTATAGCAGCCACAGCGTCAGCGGCACGGTGGACAACGACTCCAATCAGCCTGTATCCGGCGCTGCGGTTAGGGTCATGCAGGGCAACACGCAGTTCGGCATCACCGTGAAGACGGATGCCGACGGCAAATTTACCGTTTTGGGCATACCGGGCGGGGAGTTCAACCTTGTGGTCACAAAGAGCAGCAACACCGTTACGAAATTTATCGTCGTCAGCGGTGCGGACTATGTTGCTGGAACAATCGTCCTCCCGGACAACGACAGATACAGCATTCTGGCAATCACGGGAGACGATACCCCGGACGTCGTAGTGAACGGCCTTGATCAAGAGGCGAAGGCGCAGACAGAAGATTCCTGCACCGTCACCATGACCGTTGAACAGAAGGCGGCAAACGATGCTGCAATTCAGGATCAGGCCTCAGCCATCGCTGTTATAGCGGACGGTCAAACGATTGAATATCTGAAGATCGACGTCACAAAAACGGTTGGAATCGATGCCCCGACGCCATTAAACAGCCTGACCAATGTTCAGGAAATTGCCGTTCCCTATGATTTTAGCGAGAAAACAGGCATTGTTGTTTATCGTTATCACGGCGATTCCGCAGCCGCTCTGACATCCCTGAGTGCGCGGCCAACCTTGAGCGGCGCGAAGGACGGCACCTTCTACGCGGATTCCGTAAACGGAAAGATTTACATCTACGCCAATAAATTCTCCACCTATGCGATCGGTTGCAGTTCCGATTCCGGTTCCGGTTCTGGTGGCTCGTTTCCCAGCACGGCAAGCTATACCATAGCGGCATCCGCAGGCACGGGAGGGAGTATCAGTCCCAGCGGTTCCACAAGCATCGTATACGGTGGCAGCAAAACCTATAGGATCACGTCTGACGATGGATATTCAATTATCGACGTCTTGGTGGACGGCGTAAGCGTCGGCGCGGTGGGCAGTTACTCCTTCAAGAACGTTCAAAAAGCACATACCATCAAGGCGGTGTTTGCGAAAACCTCTGGTTTGCCGTATTATATCGGTAGCGACGGCAGAAAGATATTTATCGGCTTTGCCTCGGATAAGAACGGAGCAATGAAGTATATCGCTCCCGGCAGCGTGACGGTGCTGTTCGCGCCGAATCTAAAGGATTTCACTGATATTACAGGCCATTGGGCAGAGTCCTATATTGACTTTGTCACCGAACGTGAGCTGTTTGTTGGCACTGCTGATCATGTCTTTTCTCCTGACACAGGCATGACCCGTGCTATGTTCGCTGCGGTAATTGGACGGCTCTACGAGAGGTCGTATGGAACCCTTACGAATCGTTCGGAACACGCATTCACCGATGTCAATTATAACAATTACTATGGCAGATACGTTGATTGGGCATCTCAGAACAAGATTATTTCCGGAGTAGGCGGAGGGCTGTTTGAGCCGGACCGTGAGATTACCCGCCAGGAGATGGCGGCAATCCTGTACCGTTTCGCCGAGTTTCTGGGTGTTTCCATGAAAGACTGCCAGAATACACTGCTTACTTATCCCGACGCTTCAAGCATATCTTCTTGGGCAATGGACGCAGCAAAATACTGTCAGCAGACAGGAATCATTGCTGGCCGCGACAACGGCAATTTCGTCCCCCAGGGAACGGCGACACGAGCGGAAGTTGCGGCGATTCTGAAACGTTTTATTGAAACGGTCGTATAAAAGTAATCGAACGTAGGAATTTTCTATTTAAACTTAACCATTTAAGCGGGACAGTACGGATTTTCCGACTGCCCCGCTTTAGTTATATTGCTTTCATGGTTCATGGTACCATATGTTGCAGCAATGACGATTACTTGCTAAATAATTGGCTTTTCTGAAAATCACCTTGACAAAACGCATCTGAAGATACGCTGCTTTCTGCAATGGAGGTCGCCGGTGCTAATGAGAGAGTTGCTTCATGTAGGTATGCTATCAAATCAAGGGTAGATATTTGCAAGTGCTTAAATAACGGCTGTATGGATATAGATTAGATAAAGCTTTTGTGCGAGCGCGGCATTTTGCTCCATCTCCAACACCCCTGCCTGCGGGCATAGCTTACTTAGCTGACAGCGTGGCCCATCGGGCAGGAATCATCAGCAAACAGTACCTTACAGTCATCCTGCTCAGGCATATCGACCGCAATTAGCATTCCTTCACTCAAGATATTACAAAATTTGTGCGGCTTCAAGTTGACGAGCACAATAATTTTCTTGCCAATCAAATCCTCTGGCTTGTAATAAGCGCGGATGGTCGACATGATGGTGCGCTGACCTTGACCATCATCTACCGTGAGCTTCAGAAAACTTCGGCTCTTAACGACCTCTTCACATGCGATGACCTGACATACGCGGAAATCTAGCTTTTGGAAATCTTCCAATTCAATTTCTGGCTTTCTTTCCTCCAAAATTTCTCCTTCCATAGATACCTCCAAATGTTTATTTGTCAAGATGTGATTGATCCATCTTGCGATAAAGGGTGCGAACACTGATACCAAGGGCCTGCGCGACGTGCACTTTTCCCTTGGAGTCCCAACCGTATTTATTCAGCAGATCGCGAATGACACAGCCTTCGGCTTCTTTGAGCGCCGGGAGTGGTTGTGCTTCCACTTCGTTCAGGAAATGCGGCGGTAAATCAGTCAACTGCACAATGTCGCTATCAGCCATATTGATACAGTACTCCACAATGTTTTCCAGCTGCCGTATGTTCCCGGGCCAACTATAACGGTTAAACTGTTGGATCACACTTTCATCAAAACCTTTCACGGCTGCGTGGAGACGATAGTTGTATTTGCTGAGAAAAGCGTTCAGCAACTCCGGAAGATCCTCCATTCGTTCGCGCAGAGGCAGAACTTCTATGCTGATAACATTGAGCCGGTAGAAAAGGTCTGCGCGAAAGCAATCCTCTTCGATTCGCTGCTGAATGTTTGCGTTGGAAGCGGAGATGATTCGAGTATTTAATGTGATGGTTTTTGTCCCGCCAACATGTTCAAATTGCCGATCCTGCAGAACGCTCAAAAGCTTTGCCTGCATACTCATCGGCATCTCACTGATCTCATCGAGGAAAAGCGTTCCGCCCTCGGCAAGCTCCATCTTTCCAGATTTGCCGGTTTTTAATGCCCCGGTAAACGCACCTGCCTCGTAGCCAAACAGCTCACTTTCAAACAACGATTCCGAAATATTTGCACAATTGATAATAATGAATGGCTTATCACAGCGATTGCCTTCGTAGTGAATGGAACGTGCCAATACGCCTTTTCCGGTGCCGGTTTCACCGGAGATAAAGACAGAAGACGGGCTGTTAACGATTTTTCGCATACGTCTGCGCACACTTTCCATGTGTGCCCCACTGCCGCGCATTTTTTCATGCTCGGTAACTTTTGAGGTTGGCGATACAACCACCTGCTTTGCAATCAAACGCACTGCAAAACCGCTGATGTTCCCAAGTGAACGGAAAATAGGTGCAGAAGAAAGAGTAATGGTTATCCCTTGCCGTATTTCCACCGCTTGATTTGCAACCTGCCGTCCGCTCATCACTTCGTCGGCCAACTCAATTGGGAGAAAATCGCGAATAGATTTTAAACATGCGCCGCTGAGAATGTTCAGCGCGGAATCATTGATGTCCAGAATATTACCATCTACGTCAGTTATCAGCAGACCGTCGGGGATCAGGGCAGAAACAGCAGAAAATTGGTTTTTAATGTTAGTTAAGGCATTGCTTCTTGTATTATTTAAAACGGCTGCCAGTAGATCAGAAAAGTCAGCAATGATTTGCTTGAAGTAGTCGATCCGTGTGATAATCTCGTCATGCTCACCCTCTGAAAAAGCGGAAAAGGACAGAACGCCGACTGGGATGCCCTCGCTTGTGATCCGCTTCAGCAGCTCTAATGTCGCGGGGCAGTTGCTGCTGAAGCGGCATCCGACACAAGACACCATCTTGCCGGGACACAAAGCGGTGACCTCGTCATTTTCTATGACTTCGGCGATGGATGGCTTATGCACAGTGGTGCCTTTGATCTCCAGGTACTTTTTGCTTCCTGCAATCAGGACTGCGTTCGTGTCAAATACAGCGGACTCAATGCCAAACAGATGATGGATTGTTTGCAGTACCAAAGTAATCTCGGGAACATAGTTTGAAAGTTCCATAATGCATCTCCTGTCGGAAGGATGACTTTCTTTTGCTTCAGTATAGCCGTGTTTTTCTTACAAATCAATATGCTTTGTCAAATTTGGCACAATTAGTGACAAAAAAGGCAATTCAGAAGGGCCGTGTTCACGGCAGGAATGACCCGTGCTGTGAACATGGCCCAATAATTCGGTTATATTGCTGCAGAAAACTACGCAAATTTTGTTATAGTAACTGAAATTTTTAATTAATTGTTGCTTTTTAAAGAATGGAAGAGAAATTGCTTTAGTACCAGTGCGTGGCTTTACAATTTGGTACTGCAGAGAAAGGAGGAGTAAAACATGATCGACAAGAAAGACTACTTAGACTTATCCGAAAAAGTTGCAGTGATTACCGGCGCCGGCGCTGGCATTGGTCTGGGTGTTGCGCAGATGCTATCGGCTTATGGAGCCGCAGTTGCAATGGTTGATGTCTCGCCCAAGGCCGAGGAGAAAGCACGGGAACTGCGTGACGCCGGTCGAAAAGCTGCTTTTTTTCAGTGCGATGTAACCAATGAAGAAAGTGTCATACATACGGTGCAGGCAATTGTGGACAATTTCGGACGCATCGATATCCTGCATAATAACGCCGGTGTTACGGTACGCAAGAGCATTGATCAGCTCGAGGAAAAGGAATGGGACTTCGTCTTGGATGTCGGTCTCAAGGGTCTGTTTCTGATGAGCAAGCATGTCATTCCCGAAATGCGCAAGGTCGGCGGCGGATCGATCGTCAACACCGGTTCCGGCTGGGGCCTCAAGGGCGGAGATCAGGCAGCGGCTTACTGTGCAGTAAAGGGCGGGATTGTCAATGTGACCCGAGCAATGGCCATTGACCATGGCAGGGACAATATCCGCGTCAACTCCATTAACCCGGGTGACACAGTCACAGCCATGATGATCAGCGAAGGCCGGCAGATCGGCGGGATTAAGAGCGACGCAGATATTGACGAATTCCTCAAGTCCTGCGGCGCAGGCCGCCCGCTGGCTCGCATCGGTCAACCGGAAGATATCGCCAAGGGTGTGCTGTTCCTGTGCTCTGACCTCGCCAACTGGGTAACCGGCGCGGCACTGGTCGTCGATGGCGGAGGCATTGCATAAGAATTCTTTACAACCAATATTCACAATAAGAAAGGAACATGGAGATGAGCGTAAAGGGATTCAAAAGTCATCCTTACATCCCAAACTCGGTACCCGAGGTCGAGCAGGAGATGCTGCGGGAGATCGGCTTGCATTCAATTGAGGAGCTTCATGAGGAAGTGCCTGACGAGATCATATTGAAAGAGAATATGAATCTGCCGGAGGCGTTTGGCTCGGAATACGAGCTGCGCCGCCATGTGGAGAGTCTATTGAAGAAGAACAGCAGCTGCGCCGATAATCTGAATTTTCTTGGCGCGGGCTGCTACCAGCATTATGTGCCGGCAATCTGCGACGAAATCAATGGCAAGGGCGAATTCCTCACCGCTTACGGAGGCGAGGCCTACAACGACTTCGGCCGTTTTCAGACGCTGTTTGAGTTTCAAAGCATGGTTGCCGAGCTGGTCGACATGGAGGTCGTCAATGTCCCGACGATGGACTACTCCCAGGCTGCTTCCTCTGCAATTCGCATGGGCTGCCGCGTGGCGGACCGTACCTGCGTGCTGGTCCCTGCGGCAATGGACCGCGAGAAACTGGCGGTCATCAGAAATTACTGCACACCGGATCTTCTGATCGAGGAAGTTGCCACAGATGCCAAGACCGGCTGCATGGATCTTGCTGATCTCAAGGTCAAACTTAACGAAAGCGTCGGCGTTGTATATTTTGAAAACCCCGCTTACCTCGGCATGTTTGAAATGAACGCCTGTGAGATTGCAAACGCAGCGCATCGGGCAGGTGCGCAATGCGTGGTTGGCGTGGACCCAATTTCCCTTGGCGTAGTCGCGGCTCCCCGCGCCTATGGCGCCGATATCGTTTGCGGCGATGTGCAGCCGCTGGGTATCCATATGAACTACGGCGGCGGACAGTCCGGATTCATGGCCACGATGGACGATCCTAAGTACGTGCTGGAGTTCCCATCCCGTCTGTTCGGCATCTGCTGCACCAAGGAACCGGGTGAGTACGCCTTCGCGGACGTTGCCTATGACCGCACCTCCTTCGGTCATCTGCGTGACAAAGCCAAGGAATACGTTGGCACCCAGACCGCCCTGTGGGGTATCACCGCCGGCGTGTACCTGGCCACGATGGGACCAAAGGGCATGCAGGAAGTGGGCGAGACCATCATGCAAAACGCCCAGTATGCAGCTGAGAGACTCGCGGTCCTCAAGAACGTTTCCCTGCGGTTTGACACGCCGTTCTTTGAGGAGTTTGTGCTGGACTTCAACAAGACTAGCAAGACGGTTGCCGAAATTAACCAGGCACTGCTTGAGCGCCACATCTTTGGCGGCAGGGACCTGTCCCATGACTTTGCCGATCTCGGTCAGTGCGCCATGTACTGCGTGACAGAGGTCCATACCAAGGAAGACATTGATGCGCTGGTTTTCGCGCTAGACGAGATCCTGTAAGAAAGGGGAGACACAGATATGAAAAAGATCGACAGAAGCTCCAAGGTTCGCACCGGCTTTCACCAGGCAAAGTGGGACGAGCCCATTATCTTTGAATTGACGCAGCCCGGTGAGCGCGGTATTCTGGTCAACAAGGCTGATGCAAAGGTTGCATCCTCCGTGCAGGGCACCAAAGTGCTTCCCGAGTTCCTGCAGCGCAAGGCCGCTCCCGTTCTTCCGGAAATCTCACAGCCGCGCGTGCTGCGCCACTACGCCAGACTTGCTCAGGAGACACTGGGCGCCGACGTAAACATCGAGATTGGTCAGGGTACCTGCACGATCAAATACAGTCCCAAGGTCAATGACCAGCTTGCAAACCTCCCCCAGCTGCGTGAGATGCACCCGCTGCAAGACGAAAGCACCTGCCAGGGCATCATGGAAATTATGTATAAAACGAATCAATACATGTGCGAGATATCCGGCATGGATCGCTTCTCCTTCCAGCCCAGCGGCGGCTCGCAGGGCATTCTGGCGATGGCCTCTTTGGCGTATTCCCACTTCAAGTCCAGAGGGGAAGAGAAACAGCGCAACGAAATCATCACCACCATCTATTCCCATCCGTCTGATGCGGCAGCTCCGCACGTCAAGGGGTTCAAGATCATCTATCTGAATCCGGACAAGGATGGCTATCCTGATTATGAGGCGTTCAAGGCAGTTGTCGGCGAGCACACAGCAGCGTTTTTTGTTGCCAACCCCGAGGACACTGGCGTTTATAACAAGAATGTTCTCAAGTTCACCAAACTCGTGCATGAGAGAGGTGGCCTGTGTGCCTACGACCAGGCCAACGCAAACGGCCTGCTCGGTGTGACCCGTGCCCGTGATGCCGGCTTTGATATGTGCTTTTTCAACCTGCACAAGACCTTCTCCACGCCGCACGGCTGCGGTGGTCCTGCCTGCGGTGCAATTGGCTGCGCACAGTTCCTGGAAAAGTTCCTGCCCGCTCCGCTGCTGCAGTTTGACGGCAAAAAGTACAATTATGACTATCAGACAACCAATAACGCCAGCGCCATCGGCAAAATCCGCGAGTTCAACGGTGTTGCACCGGTCGTTCTCAAGGCGTATGCCTGGATCCGCTCCCTTGGTCCCAACGGCTTGTATCAGGCCGCCAAAACGGCTGTGCTCAACAATAACTATATGATTAAGAAGCTCATGGAACTGCACTGTGTAGATGCGCCTTATATCCCCGGAAAGCAGCGCATCGAACAGTGCCGCTACACGCTTGAAACACTCTACAGGGAAACCGGCGTGGGAACTGCTGATATCCAGCGACGCATGATGGATTTCGGTATGCATTACTGGACCAGCCATCACCCTTATTATGTACCCGAGCCAATGACGCTTGAGCCGACAGAAACGCCTTCGAAGGAAGACATTGACGAGTATATCGAAACGCTTAAGTACGTTTTTGACGAGGCGTACCAGAATCCGGAGCTGTTCAAGGGCGCGCCGTATCAGAGCGTTTGCCACCAGCTTGACGAGTCCAACATGGATGATCCGGAGCAGTGGGCCGTGACCTGGCGCTGCTATTCTAAGAAGTTCCAGTGAAAGCGGTCGGACTGATCATCAACCCGATTGCCGGGATGGGCGGCAGCGTCGGACTCAAGGGAACCGACGGCGTTGTGGATGAGGCAATCCGCCGCGGCGCCAAGCCAACAGCACAGGCACGGGCGGCCTTGGCATTGAAGCAGCTGCTCCCCATGAAGGACAGCTTGCAGATGCTGTGCCCGTCTGGCGAAATGGGCGAGCAGCTTGCCCAGGAGTTGGGATTCGATACGGAGGTGGTTCATGGCTGCACGGGAAAAGTATCATCCCGTGACACCGTGGCGGCGGCGCAGGCGATGGCCGGTGTGGATCTGCTGCTCTTTGCCGGCGGCGACGGCACCGCGCGGGATATCGTCTCCGCCGGTGTCCACTGCACTGTGATCGGCGTCCCGGCAGGAGTGAAGATTCACTCACCTGTCTATGCCACGCGTCCGGAACGTGCCGGTGAGCTGGCACTGCGTTTTCTGCAAAGCGGCTGCCGCCATACCCGCGAGGCGGAAGTGGTCGATATTGATGAGACGTCCTACCGCGACGGACGCGTGTGTACAAGCCTATACGGCTATTTGAATGTCCCGGACGACCGGGATTTCCTGCAGCACGGCAAAGCGCCGTCTCCCGCGAGTGAGCGTGCAGAGCAGGAGAGTATTGCGGCGGAAATGATCCACCGGATGCAGGAGGATGTTTACTATCTCGTCGGTCCCGGGTCCACCACGCGTGCGCTGATGGACGAACTGAAGCTGCCGGACACGCTGCTGGGCGTGGATCTTGTCTGCAACCGGAAGCTGGTACAGGCAGACCTGTGTGAGCAGGAGATTCTGCAGCGGCTGGACGAAAATGAGACCCATCTCGTGCTCACGCCGACCGGTGGGCAGGGCTACCTGCTCGGGCGCGGCAATCAGCAGCTCAGTGCCGCGGTGCTCAGAAAGATCGGCAGGGAGCGGCTCCATATCCTGGCCACTCGGGAAAAACTGTTTCATCTCGAGGACAGGCCGCTTCTCGTCGATACCGGCGATGCCGACGCTGACCGGATGCTCAGCGGGTATGCCCGCGTGATTGTGGGTTTTATGGAAGAACAAGTGTGCCGCATCAGCGGCGAATAAAAAGGAGTGTACGTTTTATGTTAAAGCAAGATTACAAATTCGAATCCCGTGCCCTGTATCCCGAACTCAAAGGCAAGCGTGTTGTCGTGACCGGAGGTGCTTCCGGTATCGGCAAGGCAACGGCAAAGCGCTTCGTGCTCGAAGGCGCCAAGGTCGTTGTGTTCGACTATAACGATAAGGCGTTCGACGCGCTGAAAGAGGAAATCCCCGGCCTGGCCGGCGCCGTGAAGGTCGATGTGAGCAGCGAGGAGAGCGTCAAGGCTGCTTTTACCCAGATGGATCAGATCCTCGGCGGCATTGATGTCCTCATTTCCAACGCCGGCATCTCCCTGCGCAAGAAATTCATCGAGACAGACTTTGCGCAGTGGAAGCGTGTGATGGGCGTCAACCTTGACGGTATGTGCCTTTGCATCATGGAAGCGCTCAAGCGCATGCAGAAGGAAAAGACCAAAGACAATGCGGGCGTTATCCTCTGCACCGCGTCCACCAATGGCATGGAAGGTCATCCGTTCTACACGGACTACAACGCCTCCAAGGCAGCAGTCATCAACCTCGTGCGCAGCGTGGCGCTCGAGCATGCGCCCTGGGTCCGCTGCAATTGCATCTGCCCGGGCTACGTGCTTACGCCGATGCAGGAAGCTGAATATACGCAGGAGATGTTTGAGGAATGCAACAAGGGCATCCCGATGCAGCGTCACGCCGATCCTGCGGAGGTCGCGGCGCTGTATGCATTCCTGGCCTCCGACGAAGCCAAGTATATCACCGGTCAGCACATTCCGCTCGACGGCGGCGAAACTGCCTGATTGGGATTATGACATTGCTGCAAATACACGTTGTTCGATACTTTTGATGTTCGGAAAAAAACTGCTTGTATGTGGATATAGGCTTTTGAAGTACAAAAGAACTTAATAAAAACAACTGAATAAAAGGAAGGGAAAATACCATGGAAGAAGCAAAAACGCTGTTCCGCCCCAAACTTTGGGTAGCACTGACAAGTATGGCATTCCTTATTGCAGCAATGTGTTGTGCGATCTTTTTGACCGGACAGCAGCTCCACATCACAATGATGACCTGCCTTGGCTTCACCATCCTCTTGCTGGTCCTGACGGGTTGCCCCTATGCCACGATCGAAGAAGCAATTCTTCACGGCGGCAAGCTTCTGATTCCCACGCTGGTCATTCTTTACTGCATCGGCGCTCTGATGGGCTCCTGGATCGCCAGCGGCACGGTCCCCATGGTCATTTATTGGGGCCTCAAGCTCATCAGCCCCAAAATCTTCCTAGCCACTGCCTGCTTCGCCTGCGTCCTCACGTCTATGGCAACCGGCAGCTCCTGGTCCACGGCCGGTACGGTCGGCGTTGCCTTGATGGGCGTCGGCATGGGCCTTGGCATTAACCCCGCTTGGACCGCAGGCGCCGTCGTTTCTGGCGCTGCTTTCGGCGACAAGATGTCCCCGATGTCCGACACCACGAACGTTGCCCCGGCTGTTGCGGAGGCAGACCTGTTCGATCACATCAAGGCCATGTGCTACACCGGCGGCCCCGCAATTGTGCTTGCGCTGATCGGCTACACGGTCATGGGCTTCTCTGCCAGCGGCAGTGTGAACAATGAGACAGTGAGCCAGATACTTGTCTCTCTTGAAGGTATGTTCAAAATGAACTTCATCGAGCTGATCCCCATTGTCCTCGTGCTTATCCTCGCGTTCAAACATTTCCCGGCATTCCCGACTCTGCTGATCTCCGGTCTGGTTGCAGCAGTGATCGCAATTTTGCACCAAGGCGTTTCGATTTCCAACATCATGAGCATTATGGAAGGCGGCTTTGTTTGCAAAACGGGCTTCTACGACATCGATAAGCTTCTCTCCCGCGGCGGTATGTTTGCCATGAACTACACAGCCTCTCTGTCCGTGATCGTCATGGTGTTCGGCGGCGTGATCGAAAAATGCGGCATCCTTGACGTCCTGCTCGAAAGGATCAAGGGCATGACCAAGACGGTGGGTACCCTGGTCCTCACCACCGTTCTCGTTGAGATCGCGCTCAACCTCGTGACCGCCTCCCAGTACATGACCCTGATCCTCGGCGGTAAGCTGCTCATGCCCGTTTACCGTGAAAAGGATCTGCTTCCGCAGTGCCTGTCCCGTACTCTTGAGGACTCTGGTACCGTCACCTCCCCGCTGATCCCGTGGAACCTGTGCGGCGCATTTATCGGCGCTGCTCTCGGCGTCAATGCGTTTGCCTACCTCCCGTTTGCCCTGTTCTGCTGGATCTGCCCGCTGGTCGCCATCCTGTGGGGCTTCATGGGTAAGTTCCAGTGGAAGACTGGGGAGATCCCCAGCAAGAAGACCTACCGCCCGGTGGAAACGGCAGTTAAGAGCGAAAAGCAATAAATCGGGAAAGGAACGACAAATGTCCAATTCTACAGCCTATATTAACGGTAAGGTCTATACGATGGAGCGCGAAGGCGCGATGTGCTCGGCATTCGTTGTGCGTGACGGTAAATTCATTTACTGCGGCACAGATGACCAGGCACGGAGTGTGGCCGATGAGACCGTCGACCTGCACGGCGCAGTCGTGCTTCCGGGACTGATCGATACCCATCAGCATCTCTATTCCTATGCCAGCAACTTTGAAAAGCTAATGCTGGACCACGTCCGGTCCATGCGTGAGCTGAAGGACACGCTGCGCGATTATGCGAAGAATGTCCCGGAGGGCGAATGGATTTACGGCTTTGGCTTTGACAACGAGTTTTTCACAGACAGCAAAGCGATGCCAAATCGCTGCGATCTGGATGAAGCCTGCCCGAAGAATCCGGTGCTGCTCTCGCGCAGCTGTATGCATTTCTTCTCTGCCAATTCCCTTGCACTGAATGCGGCAGGTATCGACAGAAACTTTAAACCGGAGATCGAAGGCAATGTCCGGTTCGATGCCGAAGGAGAACCGACTGGCGTTGTTTGCGATGCTGCCGGTGCAAGACTCGCTGCGCTGGTACCCGACAAGCTCGCGTCGATAGAAGCCAAGAAAAATGTTCTGGAAAAGGCGATCCATGAGCTCAATGAGCACGGCCTGACCGGTGTGCACCCGATCCAGGGCAAGCACGTCGACCTGATGGAATATATGGATGCCTATCAGGAACTGAATCTGGAAGGACGCCTGACCGCTCGCATCTATCTCGGCTATGATGAACTGCCTAACTGCTGCATCCGCACCGGCCTTGGCGATGACATGGTGAAATACGGC
>Ga0183100_1000698_pt1 | contig 22575 bp, 19 predicted proteins | sample Biomet2_FD_127789 | JGI IMG/M metagenome (GOLD analysis project Ga0183100, IMG submission 127789) | Microbial communities from bioreactor (seeded with anoxic lake sediment) at LBNL, California, USA - Biofuel metagenome 2 | ecosystem: Engineered > Bioreactor > Anaerobic > Unclassified ...
AACTTCTGAAAGCTCTTTTCAGGCTCCTATGTGCAGGATGAGCGAAGCAAATTGAAAGTAGATCAAAAGTGAGGTGGCGTCCACGATGGTGGTGATGAGGGGCGAAGCCATCACCGCCGGATCAAAGCCGACCTTTTTTGCCAGCAGAGGCAGCATACAGCCCACAAGTTTGGAGGTGAACACCGTGACCACCAGCGTACAGCAAACCACAAGCGCCACCAGCGGCGTTACGGAGGGATTGCGAAACAGCAGCTGGTCGATCAGAATCAGCTTAATAAAGTTGGCGGATGCCAACGCCACTCCGCATAGCACGGAAACCCGAATTTCTTTCCAGATTACCTGAAAAATATCTTTGAATTCGATCTCATTCAAGGAGATGCCGCGGATCACGGTGACCGCGGACTGAGAACCGGCATTTCCGCCTGTGTCCATCAGCATGGGGATGTAGGCGGTCAATATGGTAGCGGCCGCCAGCGCGTTTTCAAAGCGGGCGATAATTTGCCCCGTAAAGGTGGCGGAGATCATGAGAAGCAGCAGCCACACAATGCGGGCCTTAAACATGTCATAGACGCTGGTTTTCAGATACGGCTTGTCGGAGGGAAGGATAGCCGCCATCTTCTCAATATCCTCGGTGGCCTCGTACTGTAAAACGTCCATGGCGTCGTCGACTGTGACGATGCCCACCAGCCGGTTTTCCGTATCCACCACCGGCAGCGCCAGAAAGTCATATTTGTTCAGAGTGCCGGCAACGTCTTCCTGATCATCCAGAGTGGTGACGGAGACAATGCTGGTTTCCATGATATCACCGATGACCGCGTCCTCTTCCGCCAGCAGCAGCGTCCGGATGGTGACAAGGCCGATCAGGTTCCGGTTGTCGGCGATGACATAGCAGATGTTGATGGTCTCCTTGTCCGGCCCGGTCCGGCGGATGCGCTTAAATGCGTCCTCCACCGTCATGGAGGTTTTCAGGTCCACGAACTCCGTGGTCATGATGCTTCCGGCAGAATCGTCGGGGTACTTCAAAATTTCGTTGATGCTCTTGCGCATATCCGGGTCAGAGTGCTTTAAGATGCGCTTAACCACGTTGGCGGGCATCTCCTCGACAATATCCACCGCGTCGTCCAGGTACAATTCGTCCAGCACTTCCTTCAGCTCCGTGTTGGAAAAGCCCTGAATTAAAAGCTCCTGCTCATCGGAGTCCAACTCCACGAACACCGCCGCCGCCAGCCCCTTTGGCAGCAGGCGGAAGAGAAGCGGCAGGTCTTCCTCCGGCAGATTTTCCATCAAAAGGGCAATGTCCGCCGCCTCAATGGGACTGAGGAGGTCCCGCAGTGCGGCATATTGTTTTCGGCGGATGAACTCCTCAATTTTTTCCACCAGTTCCGAGCGCTCGTTTTCAAATTCAAACATACGCAGGTCCTCCTTCCTTTGTTCTGTCAGCGGTGCCAGGCATCACAAAAAATAAAAATCCTCAATCGTGCCGCCCAGTACGATTGAGGAAATCTCAAAATAACATTGCCGAGAGACTGCATTGCCTCCCCACCGTTCAAGCTTTAGCTTCACAAGGCAGTGAAATTGCATTAGATGATACCTTAAAATTCGATATCGCCTGTTCAAACCCTCTCATGATGTCTCCATCATTTTGCGGCAGCAACCCATATCCCTGTGGTAGCCTTACCTACCGGACGCTATTCACTTTTCCTCTTTATAGTATGCCAAAAAGTCCTCTATGTCAACCGCTAAAATGGTAAAACCACAGAAAAGAATCGGTTGCGACAGGATTATAAGCGGTGGTAGCTGTGGACAATGAGGGCAACTCCCCAGTGTGTGAATTTACATGTAATCCACAAGTTCGTAGGATTTTCACTGTACAAACACTTGTACGATTAAAGGGCCTGTGATATAATTATATTCCTGTAAATTCGGCACAGACTTCAAAGGATAAAGCTGCAAGGGAGGCACGCCCATGGGCATCCATGACGGACATCGGGAAAAGATGCGCCGGCGCTTTCTGGAGACCGGCCTTGCCGGCTTTGCCGACCACGAGGCGCTGGAACTTCTTCTCTTTTATGCCATTCCTCGCCGGGATACCAACGCCCTGGCTCATCAGCTTTTGGAACGGTACGGTTCTCTGGAGACGGTGCTGGCCGCACCGGTGGAGGACCTGCAAAAGGTGAAGGGCATGGGCGAGAGCGCGGCGCTGCTGCTGCGGCTGGTCCCGATGCTGACGGAGAGGAGCCGGAGGAGGGAAGACGCCCTGGTAATTCTAAATTCCACGGAAAAGGCGGGGAATTATATGCTCCACCGGTTCGACGGGAAGAAAAATGAGCTGGTCTATGAGTTGTGTCTGGACAGGAAAGGAAAGCTCCTGGCGAGCAAGCTTCTGACCGAGGGCGACGTCAACGGCGCGGAGCTGAACATCCGCAAGCTGGTGGGAAACGCTCTGATGACCAATGCCAGCGCGGTGATTTTGTCCCACAATCATCCCAGCGGCGTGGCGCTGCCCTCCAGCGAGGATTTCACCACGACCGACCGGGTGCGAACGGCTCTTGAGAGTGTGGGCGTTCAGCTGGTGGACCACATTATCGTGGCCGACGGAGATTTCGTTTCCATGAGAGACTCCGGATACTTTACAAAATGACAGGCCACGCCCCGTCCGGGGTGACGGAAGAGAGGAGGGTTTATGCCAAAATTCAAAGTTGTCTCTCCCTACGAGCCCTCCGGTGATCAACCGGAGGCCATTAAAAAACTGGCCCGGGGGATTGAAAATGGCCTGGACGAACAGATATTGCTGGGCGTCACAGGGTCCGGCAAGACCTTTACCATGGCAAAGGTCATCGAGCAGATCCAGCGGCCCACACTGGTGCTGGCCCATAACAAGACGCTGGCGTCCCAGCTGTGCGAGGAGTTCAGAGCGTTTTTTCCGGACAACGCGGTGGAATACTTTGTCTCCTATTACGACTATTACCAGCCGGAGGCTTACATTCCTCATACGGACACCTATATTGCCAAGGATGCCTCTACCAACGACGAAATTGATCGCCTGCGCCTTTCCGCCACCTGCGCTCTGCTGGAGCGGCGGGATGTGATCGTGGTGTCTTCCGTCTCCTGTATCTACGGGCTGGGCGAACCGGAGGACTTTGCCAAACTGATGATCTCCGTGCGTGTGGGCATGAATCTGAACCGGGACGAGCTGCTGCGGCGGCTGGTGGAGGACCGGTACGAGCGCAACGACATTGCCTTTGAGCGGAATATGTTCCGTGTTCGGGGCGACACGGTGGAAATCTATCCCGCGTATTATAAAGACAAGGCTCTTCGGGTGGAGTTTTTTGGGGACGAGATTGACCGGATCACGGAATTCAACCCCATCACCGGCGCAGCCTTCCGCCTTTTGGAGCACGCGGTGGTCTATCCCGCCAGCCACTATGTAACCACCAAGGACAAGATGGATCGGGCCATCGGCGAGATTCGCCGGGAGATGGAGGAACAGGTTCAGTACTTTACGGAGCGGAACAAGCTTGTGGAGGCCCAGCGGATCAGACAACGTACGGAATACGACATCGAAATGATGACGGAGCTGGGATATTGCTCGGGCATTGAGAACTATTCCCGCATTATCTCCGAGCGGCCTTCCGGCTCCGCGCCCATGACGCTGCTGGACTTCTTTCCCAAGGACTTCATGCTTTTTGTGGACGAGAGCCATGTGTCGCTGCCCCAGGTAAAGGCCATGTACAATGGTGACCGCGCCCGCAAGCAGAGCCTGATTGACTATGGGTTCCGCCTGCCTTGCGCATTTGATAACCGCCCGCTGAAATTCGAGGAATTTGAGACCCGTACGGGTCAGGCGATTTATGTCTCAGCCACCCCCGGCCCCTATGAGCGGGAGCGGGCGGGTCAGGTGGTGGAGCAGGTCATCCGCCCCACGGGTCTTCTGGACCCGGAGGTGGAGGTGCGCCCGGTGGAGGGTCAGATCGACGATCTGATCGCGGAGATAGAATCCAGATCTGCGAAGCACGAGCGAGTGCTGGTGACGACCCTCACCAAAAAGATGGCGGAGGACCTGACGGAGTATTTCAAAAACGCCGGGATCAAGGTGCGCTATATGCACTCCGACGTGGAGACCATCGAGCGAATGGAGATCATCCGCGGGCTACGGCTGGGGGAGTTCGACGTGCTGGTGGGCATCAATCTGCTGCGGGAGGGGCTGGACCTTCCGGAGGTGAGTCTGGTGGCTGTGCTGGACGCGGACAAGGAGGGGTTTCTTCGCAGTGAGACCTCCCTCATCCAGACGATGGGCCGGGCGGCCCGAAACGCGGAGGGCAGGGTCATTTTGTATGCGGACACCGTGACTCCCTCCATGCGATCGGCCATGGACGAGACGGAGCGCCGTCGGAAAATTCAGGATGATTACAACAAGGCCCACGGCATCGTACCCAGAACCATCATCAAGGAGGTCCGGGACACGCTGGAGATTTCCAAGTCCGCCGACCCGGAAACGGCGCGCAAACGCCATAAGGTCAAGCTCACCGATCAGGAGCGGGCGACGGAGATCGCACGTTTGGAAAAAGAGATGAAAGAAGCCAGCAAGATGCTGGAATTCGAATATGCCGCCGTTTTGCGCGACCGCATCATCGAGCTGCGGGGGAAATGAACGGACGAGAGGAAGGGATACCTGTGGAGGGAATCAGGGAGGACGTGGAGACGGCGGGAAAACCCCACGCAGACCGGGGGGCCTATGCCTGTATTTTGACGGCGGCGGCTCTTTGGGGCATGATGGGCCTTTGGAACCGGGGCCTGTTTGCCGGGGGCTTTTCTCCGTGGTCCATCGTGCTGGTGCGCAATACCGGTGGCCTTGCGCTGCTGGCGGCAATCTTCGGCATCCGAGACCGCAGCGTATTCCGCATAAAAAGAGAGCATCTGAAATACTTTTTCGGCACCGGCGTCGGGAGCGTTTTGCTGTTTACCGTGTGCTACTTTTCCTGCCAAAAGATTTGCTCGCTGGCGGTGGCCTCCGTATTGCTGTACACGGCCCCGTCCATCGTGGTGATTTTGTCCGCCGTTCTCTGGCGGGAGCCCATTACTAAGAAAAAGCTGTTGGCTCTGGGGCTGACGTTGGTGGGCTGCGCCTGCGTGTGCGGCGTGTTCGCGGGAAATCTAAGCGTCACCCCGGCGGGCATTTTGCTGGGTCTGGGGGCAGGCTTTTTCTACGCGCTGTACAGCATCATCGGGCGGTACGCCCTGCGGGCCGGATACAGCGCACAGACAATGACCATGTGGACCTATGTGTTTGCCGGAACGGGGGGCCTGTTTTTTATTCGCCCGGCGGAGCTGGCGGCAGCCGCCGGTTCACCGTCCATGTGGCTGCTGGGGGCTGGATTGGTGGCGGTGTCCACCGTGGCACCGTACCTGCTGTACACGACGGGGCTTTCCAGAGTTGAGTCGGGAAAAGCGTCCATTATGGCGAGCCTTGAACCGGTGGTGGCGTCTGTGATCGGCGTGCTGGTGTTTCAGGAGCCCATGAGCGGGCTGACCGCCATGGGAATTGTGTGCGTCCTGACGGGCGTGATGATTTTGAGGTGAAGACATGAAGCAAAAAGAGGAAAAAACCAACGTGATGCGGATTCTGGACCAGAAGAAGGTGCCGTATACCGCCTATTTTTACGAGGAATCAGATGGTCCGGAGGGAGACCGGGAATACGGTCTCCATGTGGCTCAGGCAATGGGACAGGACGCGGCGCGGGTTTTCAAAACGCTGGTAGCCCGGGGCGCGTCAAAAAATATTTATGTTTATGAAGTGCCTGTGGCGGAAAACCTGGATTTGAAAAAGGCCGCAAGGGCGGTCGGGGAGAAGTCCATTGAACTGCTCCACGTAGCGGAGATCAATTCCGTCACCGGGTATATCCGGGGCGGATGCAGCCCCGTGGGGATGAAAAAGCGGTTTCCCACCGTGTTTCACCGCACCGCGGAGGAATTTGACAGCATCTATATCTCTGCCGGAAAGATCGGGGCGCAAGTGGAGGTCTCCGTCGGGGGCCTGCTGGCCCTTTTACAGGCGGTCACGGCCGATCTCATCACGGAGTGACTGCGGAAATTCAGTTCTTCACCGGCGGTTATACTTCCCGAGGGGAAACAATAAGGAGTTTATAGGCAATGCAAGACAAAATTGTTGTGAAAGGCGCCCGCGCCAACAACCTGAAAAATATTGACGTGACGATTCCACGTGACAAGCTGGTAGTCCTGACCGGCCTCAGCGGTTCGGGCAAGTCCTCGTTGGCTTTCGACACCATCTATGCCGAGGGTCAGCGGCGGTATGTGGAGAGCCTTTCGTCCTACGCCCGGATGTTTCTGGGTCAGATGGACAAGCCCGACGTGGATTATATCGACGGCCTCAGCCCCGCCATCTCCATTGACCAGAAGACCACGTCCAAAAATCCCCGGTCCACAGTGGGCACCGTAACGGAGATCTATGACTATCTGCGCCTTCTCTGGGCCCGGGCGGGCACGCCGCACTGCCCCCAGTGCGGAAAAGAAATTCGGCAGCAGACCATCGACCAGATCATCGACCAGGTGCTTGCGCTGCCGGAGGGCACCCGCATTCAGGTGATGGCCCCGGTGGTGCGGGGGAAAAAGGGTGAGTACGCCAAGACCTTTGAAGACGCCCGAAAGTCCGGCTATGTCCGCGTCCGAGTGGACGGCTCTCTCTACGAGCTGGATGAGGAGCTCAAGCTGGATAAAAACAAAAAGCACAACATCGAGGTCGTGGTGGACCGGCTGATTATCCGGGAGGATGTGCGCCAGCGACTGACGGACTCCGTGGAGACCGCTTCCTCGCTGACGGGGGGCACCGTGCTGGTAAATCTCGTCCGGGAGGAACGGGATCTGATGTTCTCCCAGAACTACGCCTGTGAGGACTGCGGCATCTCCATCGAGGAACTGGCTCCCCGGATGTTCTCCTTCAACAATCCCTTTGGCGCCTGTCCGGCCTGTATGGGCCTTGGAAGCCAGCAGAAGGTGGACCCGGCGCTGATTGTGCCGGACGAGGGAAAATCCATTCTGGACGGAGCCATTCAGGCCTCCGGCTGGAACAATATCCGGGGCGACGGTATCTCCCGGATGTACTTTGAGGCTCTGGCGAAGAAGTACCGGTTCTCTTTGACCGTACCCTTCAAGGACCTGCCCGAGGATATCCGGACCATCATTTTTTACGGTACCGGCGACGAAAAGCTGGACCTGCACTACGACCAGCCTCGGGGAAAGGGTGTTCTGCACCAGGCGTTTGAGGGCATATGCAACAACATCGAGCGGCGCTATGTGGAGACTCAGAGCGACTCTGTGAAGCGGGAGCTGGAGGACTTCATGGCGCAGCGCCCCTGCCCCGCCTGCAAGGGAAAGCGTCTTCGGAAGGAGGCGCTGGCGGTTACCGTGGGCGGCTTGAGCATTTGCAATTTCACGCAGATGTCCGTGCTGGACGAGCTGAACTGGGTGAACTGCCTGACACTGACGGAGCAGCAAATGCTGATTGCAGACCGCATTCTGAAGGAGATCAGAAGTCGGCTGGGATTTTTGCAGTCCGTGGGCCTTGGGTATCTGACCCTCTCCCGCAGTGCCGGGACTCTCTCCGGCGGTGAGAGCCAGCGTATCCGGCTGGCCACCCAGATCGGGTCCTCTCTGATGGGGGTTCTGTATATACTGGACGAGCCTTCCATCGGATTGCACCAACGGGACAACGACAAGCTGCTCTCCACGCTGAAGCACCTGCGAGACCTTGGAAATACGCTGCTGGTGGTGGAACACGACGAGGACACCATGCGCGCGGCAGACTACCTCATCGACGTGGGCCCCGGCGCGGGAATCCACGGGGGCGAGATCGTGGCCGCGGGCACGCCGGAGGAGGTTATGGCAAACCCCAAGTCCCTGACGGGGCAGTATCTCTCCGGAAAGCGGAAGATCGCCGTCCCGGAAACCCGAAGAACCGGAAGCGGCAATTTTTTGAAGGTCATCGGTGCGGAGGAGAATAACCTGAAAAACGTGGATGCGGCGATTCCGCTGGGAACCTTTACCTGCGTGACCGGCGTGTCCGGCTCCGGTAAATCCTCTTTGGTAAATGAAATCCTCTTTAAGAAGCTGGGCGCGGAGCTGATGCGCATGAAGACCCGGCCCGGCAGGTGCAAGCGGATCGAGGGACTGGAATTCCTTGATAAGGTGGTGGACATCGACCAGAGCCCCATTGGGCGGACGCCCCGCAGCAATCCTGCCACCTACACGGGCCTTTTCAACGACATCCGGGATTTATTTGCCGCCACGCAGGAGGCCAAGAGCCGGGGTTACGGTCCGGGCCGGTTCAGCTTCAACGTCCGGGGCGGACGGTGCGAGGCCTGCTCCGGCGACGGCCTTATCAAAATCGAGATGCACTTTCTGCCGGATATCTTTGTTCCCTGCGAGGTCTGCAAGGGCGCGCGGTACAACCGGGAGACACTGGAGGTCCGGTACAAGGGCAAAAATATTGCTCAGGTGCTGGACATGACGGTGGAGGAGGCAACGGAGTTCTTCTCCGCTTTGCCGAAAATCCGCAATAAACTGCAAACGCTCTGCGACGTGGGTCTTGGGTATGTGAAGCTGGGCCAGTCCTCCACGGATCTGTCCGGCGGCGAGGCCCAGCGGGTCAAGCTTGCCACAGAGCTGAGCAAGGTTGCAACGGGCCGCACGATCTATATTTTGGACGAGCCCACCACCGGGCTTCACAGCGAGGATGTGCGAAGGCTTCTGGAGGTGCTTCAAAAGCTGGTGGAGGGCGGGAACACCGTCCTGGTCATTGAACACAATCTGGACGTCATCAAGTGCGCCGACTATCTCATCGACCTGGGCCCCGAGGGCGGCGACGGCGGCGGTAACATCGTCTGCACCGGCACACCGGAGGAGGTGGCCGCCTGTGCGGAGAGCTTTACCGGGCAGTATCTGAAAAAGCTGTTCCACTGAGCACGACCGTTTATCGCACGCTGCGAATCGGGAAAAATTCTATTCAATCGGAGGCTATATCATGAAAATCCGCACCGCCGGGATGGCGGATCTGAAAGCGCTCACGGCGGTGGAAGCCGCCTGCTTTCCCCCGGCGGAGGCTGCTGGGGAAGCCGATTTTGTCGCCCGGCTCCGGGTCTATCCCAATCACTTTTGGCTTTTGGAGGAGGATGGCAAGGTGGTCTCCTTTGTCAACGGCATGGTCACAGACGAGCCCAGCATCCGCGACGAGATGTATGCCGACGCGTCGCTGCATCAGGAGAATGGGGCCTGGCAGGCGATTTTCGGCGTGAACACCCTGCTGGAGTATCGCCGCCGGGGTCTGGCAGCCAAACTGCTCGCTGCTGCGGCTGACGACGCCCGCGCCGCCGGACGGCGGGGTTGTATTCTGACCTGTAAGGATCAATTGATTTCCTGGTATGAGAAGCTCGGTTACCGAAATCAAGGCGTGTCCCAGTCGGTTCACGGCGGTGTGGTATGGTACGACATGGTGCTGGAATTCTGAATCGTATAGACAAAGAGGTCCCCGCGGCTAGTGCCGTGGGGACCTCTTGCAATTTCCATATCAGGCCAGGAAGCCCTTGAGAATAAAATCCTCCGCCTCTTCCTCGGTGAGGCCCAGAGTTTGCAGCTTCAGCAACTGGTCGCCCGCAATCTTGCCGATTGCGGCCTCGTGGATAAGCTGCGCCTCCGTGCAGTTGGCGGCGATCTCCGGTATCGAGCGGATTTTTGCATCGCCCATGATAATGGAGTCGCACTGTACATGGCCAAAGCATTTGGCGTTGCCCGTTACCAGCGGCTTGAAGAGCTGCTGGGAGTGGTCCTGCGCCACCGACCGGGAAATCACGCGTCCCCGGGAATTTTCCCCGTCCAGCACGATCTCCATGTCGCTTTCCGCCACCTGCTCCCCGTGAGTCAGGAGACGCTCGGTGATGACCGCTTCCGCGTTCTTCCCGCAGACGATTTTGGTGTAGCGCTTCGTGGAGTCAATCCCGCGGATCTGGGTGGTGTCCATCTGGATGGATGACCCCTCCTCCAGATAGACGATGGTCTGGGGGTTCATAATCTTTCCGCCCTTGCCGTCGCCGTCACCGTAGTGCTTTTCCGAGTAGTGTACGTGGGAATTTTTCCCCACATAAAAGGTGTGTACGCCGTCGTGCCGACTGGTCTGGTCACCGCAGTTGTGGATGCCGCAGCCGGCTACGATGTCCACATTGCTGTTCTCACCTATATAAAAATCGTTATAGACAACTTCCTCAACACCCGGTTTTGTGATAATAACCGGAATGTGACAGGTCTCGCCCACCGTACCGGGCTTTACCCGGATATCAATGCCTGCCTTGTCGGTCTTACCGGTGATCTCAATGTGCTCCGTGCTCTGCCGTCCGTCGCAGCCGCAGTCCTTGCGGATATTAAAGGCTCCCACGGGCTTTCCAACCAGGTCCGCGATCTTTTCAAGCAGCTCACGATCCACTTCCGTATCCATCATAGCGCGGCACCTCCTCTCGTGAGAACCGGGCAGGCTCCCAGTGTGTCTGCCAAAATCTCAGGCAGAATTTCATCGACGGAGCCCCGGTGGCGGATGCTGCCCTCGCCGATCACCACCACCTCGTCTGCCAGGGCGATGATGCGCTCCTGATGGGAAATAACGATCATGGTGGCGCTGCCCGCCCGGTGAATTTGCTCAAAGGTCTCCGTCAGCCGGGCGAAGCTCCACAGGTCGATGCCCGCCTCCGGCTCGTCGAAAATCATCAGCTGGGCGCTCCGGGCCAAAATGGTGGCAATCTCAATGCGCTTTACTTCGCCGCCGGAGAGGGACGCGTCCACCTCCCGGTCCAGATAGTCGTTGGCGCACAGCCCCACCTTTGTCAGATACTGGCAGCAGCGGTCCTTGGACAGCTTCTCGTCTCCCGCCGCAATGGTCAGCAGATCCCGGACAGTCAGCCCCTTGAACCGGGGTGGCTGCTGGAATCCGTAGCTGATGCCTTTTTTTGCCCGCTCCGTGATGCCCAGGTCCGTGATGTCCTCTCCGTTCCAGAGAATCCTGCCCGCTGTGGGCGTCACAAGTCCCATGATGATCTTCGCCAGGGTTGTCTTTCCACCGCCGTTGGGACCGGTGAAAACCACCAGACGGTGATCGTCGATGGTCAGAGAGATGTCCTTTAAAATACCCAGTTCACCGTCCGGTTCATGGACGGTGTAATAAATGTGTTGCAATTCCAGCACAGCGCCATACCTCCTTGTGCATTTTGGATCGTTCGTATTTTATCAGTTTTTTTTCCAAAAAGCAATGCGTTTGGTTATGATTGGAGATATTCTATCCGAAAGTGGCATATTTATCTGCCGTATATGCCACAGTGCACACGGAAACGGCTTGCCGCATACGATGAGAGAGAAAACCGGACCTCGCCGAAAAACTGCTTCGCGCGGCGGGGCATGCGGTGAGTTTCCGTAACTTTTGCCGACGCGAAGCGGCGGAATGGAGCGTTTTTATGCAACAGCAGGTTCAGGATACATATGACTACCGTCAATACGACCGGGTCTGGCAGCGGGTTTCTCCCACGCTTGACCCATATCCCGGAATGCAGTCGGGGAATGGTACGGCTCAGCCTCCCGCCGCCAACCCTGCGCCCAGTTTTCCCGCGACAGAGATCTCCGGAGCAAATCAGACCAATATGGTTCAACCCAATATGGTTCAACCCAATATGGTTCAACCCAATATGGTTCAACCCAATATGGTTCAACCCAATATGGTTCAGTCCAATATGGTTCAGCCAAGTACAGCTCCGCTGGTCGGAAATCTCCCTGCAACAGCGGACAATTCGTGCTGCATGGGCATGGCGGCATTGGAGATGAGTGAAGCTTTACAGGGCTTCATCGAGGATGAGCTGGCGGACCGGCGGTATTATATGGCTTTTTCCTGTCAGGCTCCCGGCTGGGCCAGACAGACTCTGCGGGACACCGCCGAGGACGAGGGAGGTCACGCCCGGAGGCTGATGGCAGCATATTACCTCATCACCGGCCAGTGCTATCACCCTGCGGTCAGCTGCGAGCGCATCTGCGTGGGGCCGCTTTGCCCGGCGCTGCGGACACGGTATCATGCGGAAACATGCGGTGGACTGCATTACGCACAGGCAGCCAATGAGACCACGGACCCATGCCTTGCCAAACTGCTGAACGAGCTGAGCGAGGACGAGTACCGCCACGCAGAGCGAATGCTGGTTTTACTGGAGCGGGGCATGAAGCAGCAATAACCGCACTCGAAAAAAGCCGGTACGAAGACCGGCTGCTGCTGATCAAAGTCCGGCAGCCGCCTGCTTAGCAGGCGGCTGCTCCGCCGTCATTTAGAAGGGAGACAAGCTTCCGGGTGCCCCACTTCTTCGATCGCACGGACATCCATCCAAACCGGTCGGAGACGGGGATGCCTATGCCGGGGCAGACCAAGGAAAGCGGTGGCCGCAGCCTTGCATTTTTGCGTATGGTTTGCTATACTGAAACAATCAAACAGCGGGCCGGCAGGACGCCCTGCCGGCCCTATTCAAAAAAGCGGCGGCGCCGCGTCGGGGCCGGACACCGCGTGGGGTGCCGCGTGGCGCCCTTCCGCTTAGGATATTCTATGCCCGACGGGCCAGACGGTTCCTACCGGCCTGGAGGGCTTGACCGCGACGGAGCCGTTGATTTTTCAATGAAAAGAGGGCTTTTTATGATTAAGATCTCGCCGTCTATCCTGTCCGCCGACTTTGCGAACCTGGAGCGGGACATTCGGAAAATTTCCACCGCCGACTATGTCCATGTGGATGTGATGGACGGCGTGTTTGTTCCCAACATTACCATCGGGCTTCCGGTGGTCAAGGCGATCCGTCCCGCCACACCCCTGCCGCTGGATGTCCACCTGATGATCGTCCAGCCGGGACGGTACGCTGCGCAGTTCTGCGACGCCGGTGCGGATATCGTCACGATGCACGTGGAGTCGGACACGGAGGCGAATCTCCGCGACGCCATTGAAAGAGTTCACGCCAAGGGGAAGCGGGCCGGTGTGGTGGTGAAGCCGGGAACCCCCGCCGAGGCGGTGCTGCCGTATATCAGGGACGTGGAGATGATCCTCGTCATGACTGTAGAGCCGGGGTTCGGCGGGCAGAGCTTCCTTTCGGATCAGATGATTAAGGTTCGCGCAATCCGAAAATTGATCAACGAGCAGAATCCAGTCTGTGAGCTGGAGGTGGACGGCGGCGTGGCCCCGGATACGTTCCGTGCCTGCATCGATGCGGGGGCCAATGTGCTGGTGGCGGGCAGCGCGGTGTACAAGGCGCCGGACATTCCCGCCCGCATCCGGCTCCTGCGAGGCTGAGAGGAGAACGCCATGAAGAACATCAGCGATCTGCCCCGTCTGCCCTTGGGGCAGTATCCCACGCCGTTTTACAAGCTGGAATCCGTCAGCACCAGATACGGGCGGGACGTTTATATCAAGCGGGACGACCTGTGCGGTGTGGCTCTGGGAGGCAACAAGGTCCGCAAACTGGAGTTTCTGCTGGCCCAGGCAAAGGCCGACGGGTGCGACACGGTGTTTACCACCGGAGGTTCCCAGTCCAACCACGCAGCGCTGACCGCCGCATGCGCGGCGAGGATTGGCATGAAGGCCATGCTGCTGCTGAAGCAGCGCGGTGTGACGGAGCGCCGGGGCAATCTGATTCTGGATGAGCTGTACGGCGCGGAGGTCCATTTGATGGACACCGATTCCTACGACGAGATCTATGCCGAGATGCGCTGCCGAGGCGCGGAACTGGAGAAACAGGGCCATAAGTGCTGTCTGATCCCGCTGGGCGGGTCCACGCCTCTGGGGGCCGTGGGCTATGTGAACTGCGTCCGGGAATTCACGGTGCAGGCCATGGCGGCGGGCGTCCGGGTGGGGCAGATTATCTCCGCCACCGGCTCCGGCGGCACCACGGCCGGGCTGCTTCTGGGTGCGCGGCTGTTTCAGCCCAGCGCCAAGGTCATCGGTGTGGCCGTGTCCGACGATCCCTTCGACCGGATTGTTTCGGAGCTGGCCGCGGGGGCGGCGGAGCTGCTGGACTGTGCCTCCGCCGGAAATCCCGGCGATTTTGAGATGGTGGAAAACGTGGGGGCGGGATATGCCGTTCCCAATGCCCAGGATACGCCCCAAATTCTGGCGCTGGCCCGGGACGAAGGTATTTTGTTGGACCCGGTGTATACTGGGAAGGCATATTCCAAGCTGTGCCGGATGCTGGAGGAGGGTTCCCTTCCCGGTGACGGCGCGGTGGTCTTTGTCCACACCGGCGGCGCGGCGGCGCTTTTTGCAATGGATCTTGGATAAATTAAGAGAATGAGGGCTGAGCATGGAGTATTTTCCCGCACCACTTGAAAAACTGGTGGAACAGTTTGCCCGCCTCCCCGGCATCGGCGGAAAGTCCGCGCAGCGGTTGGCGTTTTATGTGCTGGGGCTTCCCGAGGAGGAGGCCAGGGAGTTTTCCGAGGCCATTATTGATGCGAAGAAAAACGTGACCTGCTGCCCGGTGTGTCAGAATTTCACTGCGGGGGGGCTGTGCCCCATCTGCGCGTCGTCTAAGCGGGATGGGAGCGTCATCTGCGTGGTGGCGGACCCCCGGGATGTGGCGGCGCTGGAGCGGGCGCGGGAATTTAATGGACACTACCATGTGCTCCATGGAGTCCTGTCCCCCATGAACCACATCGGCCCGGACGATCTTGCCATCAAGCCGCTGCTGGACCGGGTGGCCAAGGGCGGCGTGGAGGAGATCATCATGGCCACCAATCCGGACACGGAGGGGGAGGCCACCGCCATGTATTTGGCGCGGCTGCTGAAGCCGTTTCAGGTGAAGGTCACCCGGCTGGCTTACGGCATCCCCGTGGGCGGTCATCTGGAATTTGCCGACGACGCCACGCTGTCCCGCGCGCTGGAGGGACGGCAGGAAATTTAGCATTGGGCAGATCGGCATTCAGAACAATTCCGGATTGTACAATTGCGTGCTAGAAAGATAGAAGCTGTCGGTATCTCTTTTCAGATACCAACAGCTTCTTTTAATTTCGCCCTTACAATTGAAATTTTGCCACCAACTCTTTGAGTACTTGCGCCTGCCCGGACAATTCCTCGCTGGCAGCCGCGCTCTCCTCCGCCGTGGCAGAATTTGTCTGGACCACATTGGAGATCTGATTTACACTCATAGACACTTGCTCGATTTTATTGGACTGCTGGCTGGATACCTTGGAAATCTGCTCCACATTCTCAGAAACGGCTTCCATACTCTCCACAACTGTCTGCAGCGCCTTGGCAGTGCTATTGGCGACGACAGCTCCCTTTTCAACCTGCTCTCTGGAATTGTTAATTAGCAGAGTTGTTCCCTTGACTGCTTCCGCACTCTTAGCGGCCAGATTCCGCACTTCATCCGCCACAACGGCAAATCCTTTTCCGGCCGCACCTGCACGCGCTGCCTCAACCGCTGCATTCAATGCAAGAATGTTGGTCTGGAAAGAAATATCTTCAATCGTTTTTACTATTTTTTCGATTTCATTGGACGACTGGTCAATTTTGGCCATGGCGTTCAACATATCATTCATGTGCTGGTTGCTTTCATTGATTTGGATGCGGACATCGGCAACCTTTTCGTTTGCTTGGCCGGCGTGCTTTGCATTTGTCTTAATATTTTCTGCGATTTCTTCCATGGTCGAAGACAGCTCTTCAATGGAAGCAGCCTGTTCCGTGGCACCTTGTGAAAGCAGCTGAGCTCCGCTTGCAACCTGTTCGGAACCGCTGGCAATTTGCTCCGAGGCTTGACTGATGGAAATAAGAGACCCGTCCAACGATTTTGTAATATTCTCAAGAGATTCTTTGATAGGAAGAAAATCTCCGTCAAACTCAATCTGCGTTTCAATACGCATATTACCCCGAGAAACTTCAGACAAAACGTTTGTGATTTCTTCAATATAGCTCCGCAAAGACAGCACCGTTTTGTTCAAAGACTCTGCCAAGATTCCGGTTTCATCATCCGAATGAATATCAACGGTTTCCGAGTGCAAATCGCCAACGGACAAAAGTTCAAGTCTGCGGCAGACATATGTAATTGGGTTGACAATGGATTTCGCAGCCAACAAAGCAATCACAATTGCGCATATAATGCAGAAGACGGATGACGCAACCAGCCCTATGATTGTATAGTGAGTGGAAGCGGTCATTTCAGCAATGGGAGCAACAATTCCAAAAGACCATCCGTCTGTCCCCGGCAGTGGGGCGTGATAGCAGATCCGATCTCCCGCGCTATAGGAATAGATCGTGATGCCGCTTTGCGTCAAGTCTGCATACTTATAAACTTCGGCAGTTTTATGGTCGTCAATTTTTTTGGATGAGATATTGCCAATCAGAACGCCGTCTTTATCGATGATAAATGCGCTTCCTGTTTTGCCCACCACAACATTCTGAATAAATGGGCTGTAGCTATACGGGTCCAGCGTGGCCATCAATACTCCGCTGAAATTTGCACTGGAAATTGGAGTACACGCAAGGATGCAGAAGTTTCCCGCCGGGTCATTCATAGGGACAGAGAAGTAAGTTTCTCCCTTTGCGGCGCTTTGAAAATAAACCTGATCAGAAATGTTCTGGTTGTTCAGAGCGGAATCCTTACTTATGATCGTTCCGTCCGTTTTAACGAGGCTCAACGTTTTATATCCAAAAGAATCCTTGTCCTGATCCAAAAGATTTATGATCTGGTCTTCCGAGAGCCCGGCAGCTCCAATTTCATCGGACTGGGCCAAAGACTTAAGCTGAGTTTGCATGTTTTCCAATCCATGCGAGATGGATTCAGTCAATATCGTGCCCATCGAGGTTAAATCACTGTTGACATTTTGCGTCAATCCCTGATAACTGGAAAAAGTACCGATTACCAGATTGAGAGCGGCGGTCAAAATTACAATTGAAACCGTGCATAGCACAAGCTTGGATTTAAGAGACTTCATCCTAAACTTTTTAAACTTTAGCCGTTTATTCATCATATTCTCCTTTTTTTGCTGCGTTCTTCCTCTATTTACAAAAAGACCCAACAGATGAATCTTATGCGATGTAAAAATTTCTGTCAAATTACAATAGTTACAAAAATGCCGTGATTTTGAATAAGACGGCATATTTGAACCAATCAACCGAAGTATCTTCGCCCCTACGGTTCCACCACAAAATACTTGTCAGCACTTACTGGCAATGCTTAGATCAACTTGACAAAAGGCAGGCTTGGGAGATACTATGTTCTAGGGTATACTGCGCATTGTGTTTGCGCAAAAATAAAGTTGACGGCCCCGAGCAGTTCAAGCTCCGGACTTTGCCAATCCGAGGACTTGAAAAATTCTTCGCTGATGGAGTTCAGCGAAACTACAGACAAAAAATTGCTCAAATGAAGAAAGTTGAGGATCATCTATGCCCGAAATCAAAAAAACCGCCATGGTCACCGTCTGCGGCCGCCCGAATGTGGGAAAATCCAGTCTCACCAACACATTGGTGGGCGAAAAGGTCGCCATTGTTTCCAACAAGGCCCAGACCACCCGCAACCGCATCTGCGGCGTGGCAAACCGGGGGGACACCCAGTTCGTCCTGATGGACACGCCGGGACTGCACAAGCCCAAGTCCGCACTGGGGGACTATATGGTGAAGATCGTCACTTCCAGCCTCTCCGATGTGGACTGCGCTCTTTTGCTGGTGGAGCCCATTCCCCACGTGGGCGCGCCGGAAGCGTCCCTCATCCAACGGGTGAAGGAGGAAGAAATCCCCACGATCCTGTGCATCAACAAGACGGATACAGTGAAGCCCGACGAGCTGCTGCCGGTGATTGCGGCGTATAATGAGGCGTGGGACGGATTTGCCTCCATCATCCCCATCTCTGCCCACACCGGCGACGGACTGGATGATCTTGTGTCCGAGATGAGCAAATACGCGCAGGAAGGACCTCAGCTGTTCCCGGACGGGCAGACCTCCGACCAGCCGGAGCGGCAGGTGATGGGGGAGATTCTGCGGGAAAAGCTGCTGCTGTGTCTGGACAAGGAGATTCCCCACGGCACCGCCGTGGAGATCACCAAGTTCTCCGAACGGGACGACGAGGTCATTGAGATCGACGCCACGATTTATTGCGAAAAGTCCAGCCACAAGGGCATTATCATCGGAAAGCAGGGCGCCATGCTGAAAAAGATCAGTACGATGGGCCGGCATGACATGGAGAAGTTCATGGGGACGAAGGTCTATCTTCAGACCTGGGTCAAGGTGAAAGAAAATTGGCGGGACAACGTCAATTACGTGAGAAACCTCGGTTACAAGGATGAATAAACGGCCCTGCATGCGGTGAGAATTGCGCGGAAGGGGCGCGGCGGACCGCCGCATCCCCTTCCGCAATTGCACTCCCTCACCGCGCGCTGCCGCGCCCTCTTGACACGCGGAGTGAATCCTGATAATATAATAGTCACGTGAGGAACGGAAAGAGTAGCATTTCCCCAAAGGGCAGAGAGGGCGCGTCATCGGCTGCAAGCGCGCCTGCGGCGGGGAGTGTGAAGTGCATCCGGGAGCGAGGGGCGTAATGGCCTCCGGCAGAGCCGCCGTTATCGGGCCGTCCGGCTGCTGGGCCGGCATGAGTATATGCAAGAGTGGAACCGCGTCGCTGACGCCTCTTGTACCTGTTGAGGTACGAGGGGCGTTTTTTTGATTTCGGAGGAGCTTTGGATGCAGACTTTCGCCTTTCGATGTCCCGGGATTGACTTCCCCGCGACATTTTGAATTTTAAGGAGTTTTTGAATATGAACCGTTTGACGGAATTGCTGGACGCCTACCAGCGCCGCGATCCTGCGGCCCGCAACAAACTGGAGATTTTTTTGCTTTACCCCGGTGTCCATGCGCTGATAAATCACCGTATTGCCCACCTTTTTTATAAGAACCGCATGCAGTTTCTGGCCCGGTGCGTGTCCCAGTGGAGCCGCTTTTGGACCGGCATCGAGATTCACCCCGGCGCGAGCATCGGGAAGCGCCTTGTCATCGACCACGGCATGGGCATTGTCATCGGCGAGACTGCCGAGATCGGAGACGATTGCCTGCTCTACCAGTGCGTGACGCTGGGCGGCACCGGAAAAGACAAGGGAAAGCGCCATCCGACCCTGGGAAACAACGTGATGGTGGGTTCCGGCGCGAAGGTCCTGGGTCCCTTCACCGTGGGAGACAACTCCCGCATCGCGGCGGGGGCCGTGGTGCTCAGCGAAGTGCCGCCCAACTCCACCGCCGTGGGCGTCCCGGCTCAGGTGGTGCGGGTCAGCGGGCGGAAGGTAGAGGCCAGCTTTGCCAACGACGTGGACCAGATCAACGATATACAAGACCCCGTTCAGGAAGAGCTTCTGGCTCTGTTCCAGCGGATGGACTCTCTGGAACAGGAGTTGAAAACCATAAAAGAAAGGACGGCTTGAGCCATGTATCTCTACAACTCCGCCTCCCACAAAAAGGAAGAATTTAAACCCAATCACCCTGACATCTTGAAAATGTATACCTGCGGCCCCACGGTCTATCACTTTGCCCACATCGGGAACCTGCGCAGCTATATTATGGAGGACGTGCTGGAAAAGTACCTGCGGTACGTCGGTTACAACGTCAAGCGTGTCATGAACATCACCGATGTGGGCCATCTGACCAGCGACGCGGACACCGGTGAGGACAAGATGCTCAAGGGGGCGAAGCGGGAGCACAAGACCGTTTTGGAGATTGCACAGTATTATACCGACGCATTTTTTGATGACTGCCGCAAGCTGAACATCAAACGGCCCGACGTGGTGGAGCCCGCCACCCACTGCATCGACGAGTATATCAAAATCATCACCCGGCTGATGGATACCGGGTACGCGTATCTGGAGGGTGGCAATGTGTATTTCGACACCTCCAAGCTGGAGCGGTACTACGTGTTCAACGACCACGACGCGGACGATCTGGCCGTGGGCGTCCGGGAGGGCGTGGAGGAGGATGTGAACAAGCGGAACAAAAACGATTTTGTCCTCTGGTTCACCAAGTCCAAATTTGAGGATCAGGCGCTGAAGTGGGACTCACCCTGGGGCGTGGGCTATCCCGGTTGGCACATCGAGTGCTCCGGCATCTCCATGAAGCATCTGGGCGAGGACCTGGATATTCACTGCGGCGGCATCGACAACGCCTTTCCGCACCATACCAACGAGATTGCCCAATCCGAGTCCTATCTGGGCCACCACTGGTGCAACTATTGGTTTCACGTGCTGCACCTGAACACCACCAGCGGAAAAATGAGCAAGTCCAAGGGCGAGTTTTTGACCGTCTCCCTGCTGGAGGAGAAGGGGTACGATCCGCTGGATTATCGGTTCTTCTGCCTCCAGTCCCACTACCGCAAGGCACTGGTGTTCTCGTATGAGAATCTGGACAACGCCAAAACTGCCTATGACAAGCTGATTGCCCGGGTGGCCGCGCTGAAGGACGGCCCGGCTGAGGCCGGGGGAGAAGCTGCGGATGCGCTGCGGGCCGAATTTAAGTCCGCCATGGACAGCGATCTCAACACGTCGCTTGGCATCACGGCACTGTACGACGTTTTGAAGGCGGACATCTCCGACGGGACAAAGCTGGCCCTGCTGAATGAGTTCGACAGCGTGCTGGGTCTGGGCCTTTTGGATCGGGCGGCAAAAAAGCGGGAGCAGGATGCAAGGCAAGTCAGCTCCGCCGTGGGCGGATTTACCGTTCAGGGCGAGGGCGATCCGGAGATTGATGCACTGGTATTGCAGCGGATGGAGGCGAAAAAGGCCAAGAACTTTGCCGAGGCGGACCGCATCCGCGACGAACTGAAAGCGCAGGGGATTGAGGTCACCGACGTATCCGGCGGCGCGGTGTGGAAACGGGCCTAATCCACCGTGGGAACCGAAAAATGAACGGGTGCGCAGCCGGAAGACGCGCACTTATCACCTGAAATGTTTTTAATCTGATTGAGCCGGGCGTTTACGCCCGGCTCTCTTTAAAAATATTTTTTGAATTGTTGCAAAAACTACTGAAGGTATTTATATATTAGGATATTCTAATAATACGAAATTCCAAGTGAAAATTCGGATTATGTTTTTAGCCGAGTGTTCTAATTCAGATGAGAGGTGGGTGAGAGATGGAAGTGAATTATATTCGTCAGGCAGAGCTGTTAAAGGCGTTGGCCAATCCGACTCGGCTGGAGATTGTTCACTGCCTGCTGAGCACCGGTTGCCGCAATGTGGGCTGCATGGAGCGGGGGACTGGAATGAGTCAGTCCTGCATCTCTCAGCATCTTCAAAAGCTGAAGGCAGCCGGAATTGTGACGGCGGAGCGCAGCGGAAACGAAGTCTATTACAGGGCGGCGTCGCCGGAGGTGGCTCGGTTGGTGGCGGCGCTGTTTCAAGAGGAGGTAGAGAGCTATGTCCTATGATGTGCTGGTGATCGGTGGCGGCCCGGCGGGGCTGAGCGCGGCGATCAACATTCGGGCGCGGGGAAAAAGTGCATTGGTTGTGACCAATTCCATCGAGGAAAACCCCCTGTGGAAATCGGAGCGAGTAGAAAATTATCTGGGATTGCCCGGTGTCACCGGAGCGGAGCTGCTGACGGTCATGCAAAAGCACGCGGAGGATGACGGTGTGGAATTCCTGACAGGAAAAGCGCTGTCCGCGTCATTTATGATGGACGAGTGGTATGTGAGCGTGGGCAGCGACGTACAGGAAGCCAAGGCTGTGGTTCTGGCCGCGGGTGTGGCCCGGGGAAAGAAATTTCCCGGTGAGGCGGAATTTCTGGGCCGCGGCGTCAGCTACTGCGCCACCTGCGACGGGATGCTCTACCGGGGTAAACCCGTTGCGGTGCTGGGATACAGCAAGGCTGCCCGACACGAGGCGGAGTTTTTGCAGGGGATTGGCTGTGAAGCGCATTACTTTGACAGGCCGAGAGACTGCGTAATCTCCGGTGAGGAGAAGGTGGAACAAGTGGTCTGCGGCGGAGAGACGGTAAAGGTGGCCGGGGTGTTTATTTTGCGGCCAGCCATGGCCCCCACGGACCTGTTTCCCGGCCTCGGGATTGAGAACGGTTACGTGCAGGTGGACCGCCGCATGGCCACGGGACTCCCCGGCGTGTTTGCGGCGGGAGACTGCACCGGAGGACCTTTACAGGTATCGAAAGCCACAGGCGAGGGTTTGATCGCCGGTCAGAGTGCCGCAGCGTATGTGGATGCTCTGGCGCGGAAACAATAAAGAGAACCAAAGATAAAAAATAAAAGGAGATTTCAAAAATGGCACTGAAGCATTTGAAGAAGACCGATTTTGACGCGGCGGTGGACGCGGCTCCCCTGGCGATGGTGGATTTCTGGGCGGACTGGTGCGGCCCCTGCAAAATGGTGGCGCCGGTTGTGGAGAAGATTGCCGCCGACTATGACGGCAAAGCACTGGTGGCCAAGGTCAATATTGACGAGGAGCCGGAGCTTGCCCAGCGGTTTGGAGTTATGGGGGCAATGGCGGTCCCGTCGGTAAAGGCCAGTACGCTGACCTCTGGCCCAGTGA
>Ga0183100_1000699_pt1 | contig 22554 bp, 16 predicted proteins | sample Biomet2_FD_127789 | JGI IMG/M metagenome (GOLD analysis project Ga0183100, IMG submission 127789) | Microbial communities from bioreactor (seeded with anoxic lake sediment) at LBNL, California, USA - Biofuel metagenome 2 | ecosystem: Engineered > Bioreactor > Anaerobic > Unclassified ...
CTGACTTTTTCTGGTCGGACAATTATCATTGCTCCTGTAAAATCAATTTTGTTTTAGATGATGCTCCTGAGGAAGATTTATTTCAGAAAGGAAATCAGTTTTATCTCTATCATAACTATCGTAAAATATCCCAAGGAACCATATAGTACCTAAACAGCAGAGGTGCCACATAAACTCATACCCGATATGTTAAGGCTGATGATAAAGCACAAGGCGCCCTGTATCATTCCCATAAAAGCGGAGTCCGGAGCATCCAAATACATACGGGGAATACTTGCATGGAGAATAGATTTACCCCTATTTTCGGCTGAACTTCGCAGTTTGTTTACACCGTAAGAAACAAAGAGCTAATTATTTATATAATTAAAATTTGTAGGAGAGTTTATGGAATTCAAGAATTGCATAGAAAAACGTCATAGTATTTTGATGGAGGGCGCTTTAGGAGAACGGTTAAAGCGTGAATACAATTTACATTTTGACAATCATGTAGCGATGGCAAAGCTTATATATGATGTAAACGGCCAGTCTGCATTAAAAAGCCTTTGGCAGGAATATATGGATATAGCCCAAAAATACGGACTGCCGTTTTTGGCGACAACACCGACCCGCCGCGCAAATAAAGAGCGCGTAGAACAAGCAGGCTGTACTTCCTCCATTATCATTGATAACGTAAAATTTATTCGCAAAATACAGCAAGAAAGCAACATTGAAATGTATATTGGTGGACTAATGGGCTGTAAAGGGGATGCATATACTGGAGAAGATGCGTTATCAGAGAGCGACTCCCGAACATTTCACCAATGGCAAGCAGACCTGTTTTGCAAGGCTAAGGTTGATTTCCTATATGCGGGAATTATGCCTACATTACCAGAAGCAATGGGCATGGCACAGGCAATGTCAGAAACAGGTTTACCATATATTATTAGCTTTACCATACAAAAAGATGGAAAATTAATTGATGGTACGACTATCTCTGAGGCCATGGCTTCTATTGACAATTCAATTGATGTAAAGCCAATATGCTATATGACAAATTGCGTTCATCCAAGCATTGTTTATGAGGCGTTATCGCAGCCGTTCAATCAAAACGCTCTTGTGAAAAATCGATTCTTAGGAATTCAGGCAAATACTTCCCCGCTTTCATATGCAGAACTTGATGGATCTTTAGATCTTAAGTGCTCAGACCCAATACAATTTGCAAAAGAAATGCTAAATCTACGTTGCATAAGCAACATCAAGATATTCGGAGGTTGCTGCGGTACTGATGGAAGGCATATGGAGCAGGTTGCCCTCAGATTATGAGCAAACTGGGCTAATCGGAAATAAATGACAAGCTTCACATTATGTTTATGAAATTCATTGTGATTACGATATGATGACAATAAAACTAAATTCGAGAGGAATTAATTTAATGATATTGGAAACAGAAAGACTTATTCTTCGTCCATGGAGCGAAAGCGATGCCGAAAGTTTATATGAATTTGCAAAAGATCCACGCGTGGGTCCCATTGCAGGTTGGCCTGTTCATACCAGCGTAGAAAACAGTCGGCAGATTATCAAAGATGTTCTCTCTGCTGATGAAACATATGCGATTGTTCAAAAAGGAAAAGGAAATGCAGTAGGAAGTATAGGGCTTATGATCGGAGAAAAAAGTAACCTTGACATCGGGCATGATGAAGCAGAAATCGGATACTGGATCGGTGTGCCATACTGGGGAAAAGGCATGGTGCCTGAAGCAGCCGAGAGACTTATGAAATATGCTTTTGAAAAAGTCGGTATTTTGAAAATCTGGTGCGGATATTTTGACGGTAATCAAAAATCAAAACGGGTACAGGAAAAGTGTGGATTCAAATATCATCATACGGAATCCAATAAGGAATGGCCGCTGATGCAAGATATCAGGACAGAACACATTACCTGTATTACCAAAGAACAATGGTTTGATGAATGGGCATAATGATCGCTATGTTTAGCTTCGCAGCTTTTTTATGACGTTCAATGGAAGTATAATCTAATTGTTTATACAATACACAGTCTTAGGAGCTCTTTGAACTGCGTGTTAGACCAGATGCTTTTCGATTATTTTGAATTTATTTATATGTGTCAGGGATTTGGAGGCTGTGAAAATGATCATCGCATATATTGTTTTAGACCTGCTATTTACACTATCAATCATCCTGCTAACGGGCCACGGTTCATTCCTGATTGCAGGCTATAACACATCAAGTCCCGAAGAAAAAGCAAAATATGACGCAAAAAAGCTCTGTCGTGCGGTCGGTGTAATGTTGCTACTGATTGCTGCTGCGACAGCAGGCTTGCTGTTCATCTCTTTCGACAGCATTTACTCTACCCTATATTTTATTTTTTTCTTTATTTTTATCTCTGCCGATATTGGAATCACTCTGTACTACACCAACAAGCGATGCTTAAAAAAAGGCCACGAAGTGAATGAAACGAACGGTGCCATTGACGACGAATACCTAAGAAATAACCAAACCGGTACAAAAAAGAAAAAGCCGACTCCACTCATCGTCGGTATCTGTCTCACAATATTGCCGGCTATCCTGTTGGTGAGTGTCGTACTGTATCAGGCAAGTCAACCTCCGGTATTCACAGTGAGCAGAGACGCGCTTAAGATTTCTTCCGCTTTTGGGGAAACGATTCGTCTGAGCGACATCAAAAGCATGCAGATTCAAGACAGCCTGCCAAAAGACCTGAGCAAAATCAACGGCTCTGATTTCGGTTCCATCCTCAAAGGTAGATTTAAAACGAATGGAAAGAACGTTGAGATTTTTCTGGATGCCGCAAAACCGCCGTTTCTATACATAGAAACCACCGATGGACTTACGATTCTGAACGACCAAAGCCGAGCAAAAACCGAAGCACTTTATAATCAGTTAAAATCAGCAAGCAATATATCGGCGAATAATATAGTGGCAGTTCCGATGAATAAAAATTCGACCAAGGAAGTCGATACTGGCTTCTGGATTTTTATGCTGATTATCAACTTACTGATACCGGCAATTATGATTGTATTCGGCAGTATTTGCTTAAAAAAAGCACCAAAAGAAATTAACGATGTAATAGGGTACAGAACGACTATGTCCATGAAAAACAAGGATACATGGGAATTTGCTCACCATTATTGCGGAAAGGTTTGGCGTCTTGTCGGCTGGGTCATCCTTATTCCCTCTATTCTTGCCACGGTATTTGTATTTAGCAAAGATACAAGCTCTGTCGGCAGCCTCAGCTTAATTGTCATCGTTATACAAACTATTATCTTAATTATTTCGATAGCCCCGACCGAAATTGCTCTGAGGAAAACCTTTGACGAAAATGGGTACAGAAGATAATCGATTGCCTCATGATGAGCACAATGTGTCGTCTCCCTTTATTTTCAACTTCGCATAAGACCAGTACAGCCTCATTAAATTGCAAACTCAAGTGATAACGGCAAAATGGACTCGGCTTACATATCAATATTTATAATTAAAAGGAAGTCCTAATATGAGCATTAAATCATTACATCATGTCTGTATTCAAACAGAAGATTATCAAGAATCACTGAAGTTTTATACCGATGTCTTAGGATTTGAACTCGTATCGGAAACAGCAAACTTTCATGGACGTGACTACAATACGTGGTTAAAATGAGGAACATTTATGATTGAATTGCAAACTGCCAAAAAGAATGAAAAATTGAACCGTTGCAGTTTGAATAATACTGGAATTGTCCACATGTGCTTTAAAGTAGATAATTTAAATCAAGAGCTGGACAGACTTTCAAAAGCCGGCTTCAAAAATTTTATGGTTAAAAGCGGAGCAATCCTCTATAAAGTTGAAAACGGCTATCTTTTTAAAATCAAAGCACCAGAAGGTACTATCATTGAATTCAGAGATTCAGAAATATAAAAGAATTATCTTGCTTGTCAACAACACTAAGATATATGATGTTCTGTGAACTTTCTGTTAGACCACAGTCTTGTTTTCTTATCCATTATAAAACGGTTAAGGAACTTGTGAGAAAGGAAAATTAAAATATGTGTACTGATTTTATAAACTTAACAACAGAAAACCTTGTTAATGAGCATTTATGCTGTATTATACGCAGTAAAAAGCCCCATCAAGGTATTGACGCAAAGCGACAATGGCTTTCAGAGCGGCTAAATGAGGGTCATGTCTTTCGAAAGTTAGATGCAAAAGCTACGGTTTTTATTGAATATGCTCCTCTTGAAACTGCTTGGGTTCCCATAATTGGTGACAACTATTATTATGTGTATTGCTTATGGGTTGAGGGTAGTTACAAAGGAAAAGGGTATGGGAAATTGCTGATGGAGTATTGTTTGGCTGATGCCAAAGAGAAGGGTAAATCCGGCATTTGTATGCTCGGAGCAAAGAAACAAAAATCTTGGCTTTCAGACCAATTATTTGCAAAGAAGTTCGGCTTTGAAGTTGTTGATCATACCAATAATGGTTATGAATTGCTTGCACTTTCTTTTGACGGAACAATGCCAAAGTTCGCTCAGAATGTTAAAAGCGAAGAAATCGGAAGCAAAGAGCTAACAATTTATTATGATATGCAATGCCCCTATATCTATCAAAACATTGAGATGATAAAACAGTATTGTGAAATGAATGACGTTCCAGTATCTTTAATTCAAGTGGATACGCTACAAAAAGCAAAGGAATTGCCTTGTGTTTTTAATAACTGGTGTGTGTTTTATAAAGGGAATTTTGAGACAGTGAATTTGTTAGATATTGCCTACTTAAAGAGAATCCTTAAAAAATAAACTTCGCCTTGGTACTATATTAGCACAGACATTCACCTGAAACTGGTAATGTTTGTGCTTATTTTTATAATAATTGGTCTTGTTGCCACCCCTGTTGCAATGTATACAGCAACTCAGGACAACGCTATCCATTTTAATCAATTTCACAAAGAAGACAATTCGAGAATAAAGTACAAAAAGCATGTGCACATTGTGGAAAAGAAATCACTACCGCAGATATCGTTAAGGGACATGTCACATTGGGAGTATCATAGGGGGATTTTAATATAATTTCACGTATTCCCAAAATTGAAACACCTTTTAAGGCGCCAAAATGGACGTAAGCGCGCATTGGATATTTCCGGAAATTTTCTGTACAGTTAAGTGCATAGAAAAAACCGCTAATAATTAATCAGTGATTTTGTTTTTTGCATCCCCTTAAATTCTCATCGATATTTGCCAACGCATGTTCTAATGCTAATTGCTAAAATACAGAATGTGCATTTGGAAGTGATGAAATGGATCGTGTAATTTTACACAGCGATTGTAATCGTTTTTATGCATCTGTGGAATGCTTGCACCGTCCTAAAATCTGTGATAAGTCAGTTGCTGTTGGTTTTGGGTACTTATTTATATTAAGCTAAGAAAATCCGAATGCGGCGACTGGAGCCTGCATTCGGATTCTTATATTAAACTTGTGTTTTTAATTTTCAGTTTAAATATTGGAGAATGGCTTTATATCAAAAGAAAGATGAAACTCATTCTCATTTAATTGATACTTCTTGAGCAATTCAGGTCCACAACTATTAGAGCCAATTCCACTTTGTTTATAATCGATGCATAGTATGGTACTGTCCGATTCATCCAATTCGAAGTTGTGGTGTTTTTGCGTCAGCTCTTCCTGTGCATAATGAGAAAGGTTAAAGCAAAAACGGCCTTCATTTTGAATGGAAAGCGACGCACCTTGCCCGGACGAAACTTTTAGATATTCACAACCGTAATGAGAACCATTTTCCTGAGGTTTGATATAATCTTCAAACTGATCTTCGGCCGTACTGTGGAATAGCCCCAAATAAGATGCCCTGTGCTTATCAAGATAGCTTTCGTACGGTCCATACCCAAAATAGGAAACGCTTTCGAAAGTCTTTGGCAAAAACATACGCACTCCAAACCGCGGCAGAAATGGGAATTTAGGATTTTTATCAACTTTCATAGAAACACTTATTCTCCCTGATGGGTAAATCCGGAACTGTGAAGAAACAGATAAAATCCGCTGACGATAAACGGGTACAAGCCCCGCCTCTACCCGAATGCAAACACAATTGGAATCTTTCTCCACCTGTGTTTCATACACATTTGGTTTTGCGCAGTCGTAGCCCGCCTCTTCCCAATCCGTGCGGATAAACTGATCATTGTCGGTTGGAGCCCTCCAAAGATTGTATTGCATGGGACGATTCAGAAAGACATAGTCTTTATAGGTTATTTGGCTGAACAGGCCGGTCCGCTTGCTAAAAAGATAGTGAAAACTCCGGCCACTTATCGTTATGTTTAAATCGTCTTCCGTAAAAACAACAGAATCAGATACAATAGATTCTTCTAAGGGCAGACGATATAAAACCGAAATGTCGCTAAGGCGGAACTGGTCAAATCCTAATTCAAGATTTTCCGAAAGAAGCGGAGTGCTCTGTTTTTGCAAATACAGGAACCGGATAAGAACTGTGCCGTCATATTCCTGCTCTGGCTTGACGCACACATTTTGCGATTCATGGGGCTGGATATGCAGATTGAAGATTTCCTTCCTTTCCACGATAACCCCGTTGCAGGTGATTTCATAGACAATCTTCACCGTCTCACCGATTTCAGTGAAATCCAGACAATTGATAAATGTAAATTCACCTGTTTTTAACGAGATCATCTTTGCTCGAATAGGTCGGATCACATTTTTGTATTCCAATAAACCTGTAGAGGGTTTGCGATCAGGCGTAACAAGTCCGTCCAAACAAAAATTACCATCGTTTGGATCATCGTTAAAATCACCACCATATAGGTATCGGTCTTTCCCTTTATCCGTCTTTCCGGAAAACACTGAGTGATCGCACCATTCCCAAACAAGTCCCCCTGCAAACCCCGGATACTGATAGACCTGCATGAAGTAATCCTCCAAATCACCGGGGCCGTTTCCCATCGCATGGCAATATTCACACATTAAAAGTGGTTTGGGCGGCTTACCATGAGATTTCTGAAAATATTCCTGTATGAATTCTATCGATGGGTACATTCGACTGTAAACATCCAGCAAGGAAAAATCCGGATCGGATTTGGGCATTATATGGTCAATGTGCTCGTAGTGGATTAAACGAGACCTATCCAAATGATGCACCCATTTTGCAGCTTCCTCAAAATTCCGGCCGTAACCGGATTCGTTTCCCAACGACCAAAACAAAATGCTCGGCCTGTTTTTGTCGCGAAGAACCAGTTTCTTGACACGATCTAAAATACTCATTTGATACTTTGCGTCGTTTGCAAATACGCACAAATCTTCTTTGGCTGGGTGATAAATAGTTTCCTGCCCGTGCGTTTCAAGGTCGGCCTCGGCAATCACATAAAAGCCGAATTCATCACAGAACTGGGTGAATTCTGGAATATTGGGATAATGACTGGTACGAATTGCATTGATGTTATGCTGCTTCATTAATTTTAAATCTATCAGTATATCTTCACGGGTGACCGCACAGCCGTGTATCGGGTCGCTGTCATGTCGGTTAACACCCTTGACTTTGATCGCTGTCCCGTTCACTGTAAGAACACCATTTACCACCTTTACCGTACGAATTCCGATTTTTTCCTGTATCGTCTCTCCGCACGAAGTTAGAAGCAGCGTGTAGAGCAGTGGCGTTTCGGCATTCCAAAGCGCAACATTTTCGATTTCAATGGAAAACTGATCGGAATGTGAAACACCCTCTGCCAAAACGCTTCCACCGGGAGAAAACAACCTGTATTGAACCTCTGCCGGTTCTTTGTGGAATTGCATGGCAACCTGAACTGTCGCTTTCTTCTGGGACGTCTCCAGCTGTGTCCGAATAAAATAGTCCCTTATAAAATTTTGCGGTCGGTAAACAAGGTACACATCACGGAAAATACCGGACATGCGAAGCTTATCCTGATCTTCAAAATAAGAACCGTCGCACCACTTCAGTACCAGAACGGCCAGTCGGTTACTTCCGGGGTGAACATAATCGGTAATATCATATTCTCCCGTACAATGGGAAACCTGATGATAGCCGACGAAAATTCCGTTTACCCAAACGTAGCAGCAGGAATCGACACCTTCAAAATTGAGGTATTTTTTGAATCCTTTTTTGCATTTAGGGATCTCAAAATCGGTAATATAAGTCCCACATGGATTTACTGCGGGAACAAAAGGCGGATCAAACGGAAACGGATATCTCATGTTGGTATACTGATGGCTGTCGTAACCTTCCATTTGCCAGGCAGACGGCACGGGAAGAAACGCAAAGTCTTGAGCTGGATAATCTTTTCCAAAAAAATCGTCTGCAACCGTTTCCACATTTTGATGAAATTGAAATTTCCATCTGCCGCTCAGAAGCTGAAATCGGTCTGACTTTACACGTTCTTCGAAAGAAATTTCCGAATGTTCCTGAAAAGGAACATAATACGAACGATCTTCTTCTGTGTTCAGGTGCAAAACATCCAGGTTTTGAAAGTAGTTCTCTATTTTCATGTATATTTCCCCCTTTTGCGTGTTTTTATATTGCAATTAGTGTTCCTGCTCATAGGTTCATTATAACATTACACAAGCAACTTCACAAGATAAAATGGAAACGGATTCATATATATTTAAAGAAATAATAAAGGAATTAATGAATGTTTTCAAGCATAATCTGTCTATAATCCTCAATTATAATTAATATTAGACTCATTAATATAAACAAAGGTTGGTGAAAATATATATAATATGGAACCGGTTGACATTAAAGTTGATAAGTGCTAAACTAAATCCACAGTATTATGGAACTGCAGTTGCCATTACCTGTGATTGTAACGTTACAATGATCAAACTTAGGAAAGAGGAGAAAAATATTGAAAAAATTTATAGCATTGATTTTGGCCTGCTCGATGGTTGCATCACTCGCAGCCTGCTCTGGTGAAAATTCGACAACCTCCGGGAGTTCGAAGGCAACCAGCAGTGCGGCACAATCGGGAGAGAAAACAAAAATCACAATTCTTGGGACAATTAAAGACGAGGTTGCAGAAACATTTAAACAGGAGATGGAAGAATACAATAAAAGCCAGGATAAATATGAAATTTCTTCTATTCCACTTGACGGTACAGCAATGCAAAAACTGACTACCTTATATGCCGGCGGAAATGCACCGACTATTTTCACCTCCGGCCAGGAAGCCGCAACCTTTAAGGATAAGCTACTTGACCTTAGCACTTTAGATCAAGTAAAACAAGCGCAGCCGGGCACGACCGAACTGATGACCAGCAACGGCAAAGTTTTTGGTATGCCGATCACGGTGGAAGCATTCGGTATTCTTTACAACAAACAGATCGTTGACAAAGCAGTCGGCGGAAACTTTGATCCCTCCACAATTAATACACAAGATTCTCTGAAAGATCTCCTTGCAAAAATTGCAAAAACCGGCGTCAGTGCGGACCGTGTATCCGGTGTGGACTGGTCCCTCGGCGCACACGTAACAAACCTTATGTTTACCACGCAATCGAATTCGCTGGAAAAAGACCTTCAGTTTATGGGGGATTTGAAAAACAGCAAAGTGGATTTAGTGAATAATAAGGTCTATAACGGCTGGTTGGATACGTTGGATATCCTGCTTAACAACAATGCTTCCAAAAAATCTCCACTGTCTCCAACTTACGACGACGATATCCTTGCATTTGCAAAGGGCAAAACCGGACTTTGGTTCCAGGGAAACTGGGCTTTCCCAATGATTGCAAAAGCAAATTCCTCCGCTGATATCGGCATTCTGCCGTTCCCCATCAGCAACAACTCGGCCGACTACGGCAATACCCAGATTTCCGTAGGTGCATCCCAATACTTCTGTGTAGACGCCTCCCAGGCCTCCAAGGAACAACAGGCGGGCGCTATCGATTTCCTCAACTGGTTCTTTACTTCAAAGACTGGTCAGGACTATTATGTTAACAAGCTGAACTTCATTCCGGCTTATAAAAATATTACTGCGGCTCCGTCCGACAACCTTTCCAAAATGATTGTAACATATATGAATGAAGGAAAGACCCTAAGCTGGATCAACATGTACTATCCGGGCGACGGTGTTACCTCGCTTGGAGCAATCATGCAGAAGTATGTGGCCGGCAAGGTAGATCGTCAGGGCCTCGCGAAAGAACTTCAGACTTACTGGGCAAGCAAAAAATAGTAATCTTCATGCTTGCTTTAATACATCCACAATAACCGGTTACAGATTTTTTGGCCTAACCAGTCTGTGTTTTCTATTGAAAACGAGAAGTATTGCAGACTGGTTAGGTCTACACTTTTAGCAGGGAATGGAACGCCGATTCTTTTCCTAAAATCTGAATTTCTAATGGTAGGAGGATGCGGTGTGTATTTAAATACAAATTTCAAACAAAAAATGAAGTATTTTTTGATTTTCGCAGCATTTCCGCTGTTCGCCTTTTTGGTGGTGCTGATTATCCCATTCCTTTTGGGAGCAACACTTTCTTTCACCAACTGGAACGGCGTTCAGTTTAGCAAATTGGTTGGTTTACAGAATTATGTTAATGCGCTGCAAGACCCACGCTTCATCGGAAGCATGTTGCTGACATTCAAATATGTATTTTTTTCAGTTATCCTGGTAAATGTTGTGGGATTCAGCATTGCCTTGCTGGTGACCTCCAATATCCGCGGTAAAAACATTTTACGCTCCATTTTCTTTGTTCCAAATCTTTTGGGCGGCGTCCTTCTGGGGTTTATCTGGCAGTTTATATTTAGCCGGATTTTAGTGTATTTCGGTGAGGCCACAAACTTACCGCTGTTCAGCAATTCCTGGTTGGTCGACCCTAATATGGCCTTTTGGGCCATGGTGGTTGTCACCATCTGGCAGCAGGCCGGTTACATGATGCTGATTTATATTGCCGGAATCGTAGGGATTTCCAGCGATATGATTGAAGCCGCTTCTATTGATGGAGCTTCTCCCATCCGTCAGCTGTTTCAGATTAAGATGCCGTTAATGGCACAATCCTTTACCATTTGCCTGTTCATGACTTTGAAAAATGCGTTTATGATGTTCGACGTAAACCTTGCGCTGACCAAAGGCGGTCCCTACAATGCCACAGAGCTCATTACGCTTAATATTTATAACGATGCATTTTTAAACCAGAATTATGGCACAGCGCAGGCAAAAGCAATCATGTTCTTTATTGTAGTCAGTGTGATTGCTCTAATTCAGGTTTCAATCTCAAAAAGAAAGGAACTGGATTAAATGAAAGGAAAACGCAGTCTCTTCATGGTTTTCAAGTGGATTATCGCTTTGTTGGTCACGGCTTTTTTTGCCTTCCCGCTTGTCTTTCTGGTGATTAATTCCTTCCGCGATAAGATGGATATCGTGGATAATCCACTTTCCTTTTCGGGCACCTTGTCTTTCCAGAACTTTATCAACGCCTTCGACCGCATGGAATATTTGCGCTCGTTTACGAATTCACTGGTTGTCACAGTATGCAGTGCCGTAGCCATCATGTTTTTTGCTTCTATGCTGGCATTCTTTCTTGCCAGGTTTGAGACAAAGGTGAATAAAACGATTTTCTATGTTCTGGTTATTTCCATGATCGTACCGTTTCAGGCGATTATGATACCGTTTGTTTATATTTACGGGCAGCTGCATCTGTTAAACAGCATGCCGGCCCTAATGTTCTATTACCTTGGATTTGGACTCAGCCTGACTACATTTATGTATCACGGGTTTATCAAGCGCCTCTCTGTTTCGCTGGAAGAGGCTGCCGGGATTGAAGGTGCTTCACTATTTACAATATTCTGGAAAGTGGTTTTCCCGCAGTTGAAGCCCATTACTTCGACCACCTTCGTTCTCAATGTGCTATGGTTCTGGAACGATTACCTGCTCCCGTCTTTGGTGCTTATCCAGAAATCCAGAACGCTCCCTCTCGCCACATACACATTTTTCGGAACCTTTACAAGCGATTATGGAATTGCGATGGCAGGACTTATGCTCAGCATGATTCCGATTATCATTTTTTATATCTTTATGCAGAAAAATATTGTTGGCGGAATCACGGATGGTGCAGTAAAATAATAATAGCACTTTTTATTTTTTGCAGGGAAAATCACTGAATGGGGTGGAATGATTTGACTAATATAAAAGATGTGGCCAAGTTGGCAGGTGTTTCCGTCACAACGGTATCGCGGGTATTGAACGACAAGGGGTATATCAGCCAGAAAACGCGAGATACGGTTTTGAAAGCAATGGAGGAATTGAATTATCAGCCTAACGAGGTAGCGCGCTCCCTGTTTTCCAGGCAGTCGCATCTGTTAGGATTGATTATTCCGACGGTTTCACATCCGTTTTTTGCGCAGCTTACTCGCTATATTGAATTTTACGCATCGGAAAAGGGCTACAAAGTAATCCTGTGCAATTCCCTGATGCAAAGGGAAAAGGAAAAAGATTATCTCGACATGCTTAAACGTCATCAGGTGGATGGAATTATTATGGGCAGCCATACTTTGGATGTAGGTAATTTTAAGACAATCGGATTACCCGTTATTACGCTGGACCGTCAGATTTCTGAAAAAATCCCTTTTGTTTCTTCGGACAATTATTCGGGCGGCGTGCTTGCCGCAGAGCATTTGATTGCCAAGGGATGCCGGAATCTGATTCATATCAGCGGCAATTTGAACCTCAGTATGCTTTCCAACCGGCGATACGATGGATTCAAGAGCGTTTGCGAAAGAGAGAAGGTTCCATTTGCATTGTATCAGACTGATGCAAACGCATTGGGGGAAGAAAGTCACTCCGCCTTGGTGGAGAAAATTTTTCAGGAACACCCGGAAACAGACGGAGTCTTCGCCAGCAGTGATCTCATCGCTGCTGAAGTAATGAAAAGCTGTTTGGAACACGGAAAAAAAATTCCCGAGGATATTAAAATTATCGGCTATGACGACACCAATCTTGCTCGATATATGCATCCCCAGATTACTTCCGTAGCACAGCCGATTGAAAGTATCGCCAAATATACGGTGGAATATCTGATCGCCGAGGTGATGGGTGAAGTCGTACCCAATCAGACCATACTGGAAGTATCCTTAAGCGAACGAGAAACAACATAAAGGAATTATGAATCAAAATGAAATTTAACAATAAGATAATGCTGATTACTTATTCAGATAGTATAGGCCGCAATCTCAAAGAAATGACCGGCGTCCTGAATCGACATTTTTCCAAGGCGGTTGGTGGAATTCATATTTTGCCTTTTTACCCGTCCTCGGCAGACCGCGGATTTGCTCCACTCACCTACAGGGAGATTGACCAAAATTTCGGAACATGGGAAGATGTTGAAGCGCTTTCGCGAAATTACTATCTGATGTTTGATTATATGATTAATCATATCTCCAAAAGCAGCGAATATTTTCAGGATTTTCTGAAACGAAAAGACCAGTCGCCCTATAAAGACTTTTTCATTCGGTACAAAGATTTTTGGCCCGGAGGGGAAGCTTCCCAGGCTGATATTGATCGAATTTATAAGCGAAAACCCCGGCCTCCTTACATTGAAGCGAAATTTGAGGACGGAACTCAAGAGAAAATCTGGTGTACCTTTGACGAGGAACAGATTGATTTGAATCTTACTTCCGATGCAACTAAAAAATTCAACTTCGATAACCTCCAATTTCTTTCCGAACGGGGCGCAAGCCTTATCCGACTGGATGCCCTTGCCTATGCGACCAAAAAAGCCGGAACAGATTGCTTTTTCGTAGAACCGGATATATGGAATATCCTTGAGGAATATGAAAGTTCTCTGAAACCTTTGAATGCAGAAATTTTGCCGGAAGTGCATGAGCATTACCGCTACCAGATGGAACTTTCCAAGCGGGGTTATTGGGTCTATGATTTCGCTCTGCCCATGCTTGTACTGTATTCTCTGTATTCCGGGAAAAAGAGTCGGCTGGAACATTGGCTGAAAGTTTGTCCCAGAAAACAATTTACAACATTGGATACCCACGACGGAATCGGAATTGTGGATGTAAAGGACTTACTTTCCGATGAAGAGATTGATTTCACTAAGGAATACCTGTTCACGAACGGCGCAAATATTAAAAAAGTGTATAATACAGCGGCTTATAATAATCTTGATGTTTATCAGATCAACTGCACTTTTTACTCTGCTCTGGGCGATGACGATAAGGCGTATCTGCTTGCCCGCGCGATTCAGTTTTTCACTCCCGGTATCCCCCAGATTTATTATGTCGGCCTTTTTGCCGGCAGAAATGATATTGAACTACTGGAAAAAACAAAAGTCGGACGAAACATTAACCGTCACTACTACACCCTTCCCGAAATTGAAAATGAAGTGAACCGTTCGGTGGTTCAGTCACTGATCCGTCTGATGGAGTTTCGGAACTCTTACCCGGCCTTTGACGGCGAGATGGCACTGATAGAAACCGAAAAAGATAATGTACTTCAAATCATCTGGCAGAAGAATAATTGGTATGCTGAGCTTAAGGCGGACTTGCAGTCGAAAGATTTTAGCATATCCTATCGAGTGGAAAATAACGAGCTGAAAACGCTTGTCTTATAAGATTTGAAAAAGGAGACTTCACCGGTGAAAGAAAACCTTGACCCACTGATTCAGCAAATGACCTTGGAGGAAGAATGCAGTATGCTTTCGGGTGAAAGTTTCTGGCATACGCAGAGCATTCCACGCCTTGGCATTGAGCATATGATGCTGACTGACGGTCCTGCCGGACTGCGCAAACAAACGGAAAAAGCGGATCATCTTGGCCAGAACCCAAGCGTGCCGGCAACCTGTTTTCCGTCGGAGGCAGCGCTTGCAAGCTCTTGGAATCCGGATCTGATATGTGAAGTCGGGCATGGCCTCGGGGAAGAGTGCCGGGCGCAGGATGTGGCCGTTGTTCTCGGACCCGGTGCTAATATAAAGCGTTCCCCGCTCTGCGGCAGAAATTTTGAGTATTTTTCAGAGGATCCATACCTCTCTTCCCATATGGCGGCCGCCTATATTCAGGGAATACAGAGTGCCGGGGTTGGTGCGTGCATTAAGCATTTTGCTGCGAATAATCAGGAAACGCACCGCCTCACAACAAATGTGGCGGTTGACGAAAAAACCCTGCGGGAAATCTATCTGGAAAGTTTTCGCTATGCAATTATCAATGGGAATCCCTGGATGGTTATGTGCGCTTATAACTGCCTGAACGGAACCTTTGCGTCCGAAAGTGAATATCTGTTACAGAAAGTTCTTCGGGAAGAATGGCAGTATTCTGGTGTTGTGGTAACTGACTGGGGCGGTGTAAATGACCGAGTGAAATCCCTGACTGCCGGGTTGGATTTGGAAATGCCGGATTCCGGCGGCGTGTTTGATTGTAAAGTAAATAAAGCCGTAGAAGAAGGAACCTTACAAAAAGAATATGTGGACTCGTCTGTAAAGAGAATCCTACAGCTACTATCGCTATACAGGCAGTCGAAAATGGGAAAAGTGCGGTTTGATCCGGAAAAGAACCATGAACTTGCAGTAAAAGCGGGTGGTGAATGTGTAATTCTGCTGAAAAATGAGAACGAAATTCTTCCGCTTGTCCAAACGGGGAAAATTGCTGTCATTGGTGAATTTGCCGTGAAGCCGCGTTTTCAAGGCGGTGGAAGTTCCCACACCAATCCCACAAAAATTACAAATGCCAAAGAAGAAATAGAAAAATTATATCCGAATGTTGCTTACGCCACCGGTTTCTATATTAATGACAAAGAAAGCAACTCTAAGTTGGTTCAGGAAGCCTTGGAAATCACGAATCAATGTGATAAAGTAGTGGTTTTTGCTGGACTTTCGGAAAAATATGAAACAGAAGGCATTGACCGTACCTCTCTGAATCTGCCTGCGGCGCAAAATGTCCTGATTAAAAAACTGGCGGAGCGAAAGAAAAATGTAGTTGTCGTTCTGAGTAACGGTGCCCCGGTTCTAATGCCGTGGAAAGACCAGGTGCAGGGTATTGTAGAAGGTTACCTTTTAGGGCAGGCATCGGGTAAAATTTTGGCAGGAGTGTTGTTCGGCAAAATAAATCCAAGTGGAAAACTGGCAGAAACTTTTCCTAACCGATTGGAAGACACACCCTGCTATCTTGATTTTCCGGGGAATCAGGGGCAGGTGCAGTATCGTGAAAATATATTTGTTGGTTATCGCTACTACGATTCAAAGCACATTCCACCGCTTTTTGAGTTCGGGTTTGGCCTGAGCTACAGTGATTTTCTGTATTCCGATATGATGGTAAATCAAAACAGCGCTACTGACTTGGATGAAATTACCGTACAGGTAAAAGTAAAAAATATCAGTGATATCGCGGGCAGTGAAATCGTCCAGCTTTACGTGCATGACCAGCAGACAAAGGTACAAAGGCCGGAAAAAGAATTAAAAGAATTCGGCAAAGTCTTGCTGGAGCCGGGAGAAGAAAAAACGATCCATTTCCGATTGGATAGACACTCATTTTCCTACTATGATGAAAAACATTCTCAATGGCTGGTGCAAAGTGGCAAGTTTGATCTTTTAATTGGGCAATCGTCCCGCAGGATCATGTGCAAAAAAACCATTGAAGTGTGCTCAACCTTTCAACCAAAACAAAATTTTAACACAAATACGTCTTTCGGTGAAATTTTTGAATTTCCTTCCACTCGTGAATACGCGAAAGAATTGATTGAATACTTTGAAAGAGAATCCGGAATTGATTTTCATCTGGGAGATAATATTGAAGACTTTGCGCAGACTGTTATTTCTGACTTTCCCCTGAAAGCTTTAGTTACCTTTACCAAAGGAAGATTCTCAGAAATTGACTTGGAGCAAACAATTCAAAAGTTGAACAAGTTGTAAATTCAGGTACACTTACAATTCTCATATAGAATGTTTGAACAAAATGAACTGGGAGTAGTATAAAATGTATGATGTGACTGCAATTGGCGAACTCCTCATCGACTTTACCCCTGCTAAAAATGATGTAAACGGGAATACAATGTTTACACAAAATCCAGGAGGAGCACCTGCAAATGTCTTAGTAGCAAATAGCCGCTTGGGCGGGAAAACTGCTTTTATTGGCAAAGTGGGTAACGATGCGTTCGGAGAGTTTTTGAAAACGACACTCAAAAATAATAAGATTTCTGTAGAGAACCTTGTGACTACCGACAAAGTTCATACAACACTTGCATTTGTTCAATTGAATAACCATGGTGATCGTTCTTTCAGTTTCTATCGCAACCCTGGCGCAGATATTATGCTTACTTATGATGAAGTTAACATTGATTTATTAAAGAATACCCGAATCCTGCATTTCGGTTCTGTTTCCCTTACCGATGAGCCAAGCAGGTCAGCCACCATAAACACAGTAAAGACCGCGAAAGACTACGGCGCGATCATCAGTTACGATCCGAACTACCGTGCGCCGCTATGGAAGAGCGAACAGGAAGCGAAAGAGCAGATGCGGTTGGCGCTTCCGCTGGCCGATATCGTAAAACTATCCGAAGAGGAATTAGAACTGCTGACTGGTGAGCAGGATTTATATCAAGGTGCCCGTAAAATACAGGCAATGGGACCTCATCTCATTATGGTTACATTGGGCGCTAAAGGAGCTTTCTATCTCTTGGGAGAGCTTCACGGTATTCTTCCCACGTTTGATGTAGAAACGATTGATACGAATGGAGCAGGAGATACGTTCTTAGGAGCCGCCCTCTTCCGACTGAAAGGAAAGAGCTTACAGGATATCGAAAAGCTTTCCAACGAAGAGTTGGCCGACATCATGTCTTTCGCAAATGCCGCGGGCTCTTTGACAACGATGAAAAGCGGGGCAATTCCAGCAATGCCGACACTAAAAGAGGTAGAGCATTGCATGACATCATTTTCCCTATTAATGGCTTAACTCCTATTTGACACGAATATATTTTCTTGTTCTAATAAACCGTTGCGATGGTGAATTACTAACTGAAAAGATCCGAATGCGGTAACAAAATCTGCATTCGGATCTTTTAAAATCTATTAGAAACCTGAGAAAGAGGGAATATTGTGCAAGCTGAATTCGATGAGGGTAAATTTAATCTCATTTATAACGATAAAACCTTGATAAGCGGAGAATCTATCACTTTAAAAACGTCAACAGGCGAGTTGTTATCTCAAACTTTTTCAACTTCTAATATTCAAAATAATGGTATTAAGACATTCAACTTAAGATCAAAGGATGCCCACAGTGAAACCGAAATAGAAGTAACCTGCCATGAGCAAACCGCAGTTATTCGGTTCGGTGCAAAAATTCTGGAAAAAGAACCGGTTTTCGGCAAGCAAAAATTTCTTGCCGAAAAGAGTGCAGTTACAATGAGCTGTATCAGTCAAAACGCCGGTCCCTACACTGCGGTGTATCAGCATAAAGAATGGTGGATTCGCCCCGCGTTCTGTAAGAAAATCCAAGACATTCCGAAAAAGACACAGCTACTCCTTTGGAAAACTGACGACACCTATTTTGTGATGCTGGCCGTCTGCGGCAAGCAAAACCGTGCTGATCTCTGTGGCAAAGCAAACGGGTTTACAATCAGCTTATCCACGAATTGTTCCGGAATACGCGATTGCAGCGATGTCGCAGCGGTAATTACCTGTGGGGAAAATCCCTATTATTGTATCCATGAGGCAGTCCAGTTGGCTCTTGAATTTACAGAAAAGCCGTATCAGCTAAGGGAAGACAAGCGCTTCCCGGAACCATTCGAATATCTCGGTTGGTGTAGTTGGGACGCCTTTGGTCATGACGTCAGCGAAACGGATATTTTACACAAACTGGATGAGCTCAACGAAAAAAAAGTCCCGGTACAATGGGTCTTAATTGATGACGGATGGTCGGAAGTGAATGTTGACAAGCAGCTGCTGAGTGGTCTGGACGCAGATCAAACGCGCTTCCCAGATGGATTAACAGGTACAATCCGCCGCCTTAAAGAGGATTACGGCATCCGCTGGGTCGGTGTTTGGCAGGCTGTTATGGGCTACTGGAACGGAATTGATCCAAACAGTCAGGCATACCAAGAACTGTCCGATTATCTGGAACTCCTACCGAACGGAAAAATTCTTCCGTGTGCGGATGCGGCGCAGAGTTTCGGCTTCTGGAACAAATGGCACCAATACCTGAAGTGCTGCGGCGTTGATTTTGTTAAGGTCGATTCCCAGAGCTCCATTTCACTCTTCTATACCGGAAGGCGTACCTTCGGGGGAGCGTCCCTCGGCATTCATACCGGGCTGGAAGCATCCGCCGCGCTAAATTTTGACGGCAGCCTCATTAACTGCATGGGAATGGCTCCGGAAGACATCTGGAACCGTCCTCAGGCTGTACTTTCCCGCAACAGCGACGATTTTGTTCCCAAAGTCCCCCATGCAATTCGTGAACACGCGCTTCAGAACGCTTACAATTCCCTCTTGCACGGGAATTTCTACTGGGAAGACTGGGATATGTTTTGGAGCGAGCACGAAGCGGCAAAGCAAAACGCAATTCTGCGCGCATTAAGCGGCGGCCCCATTTACCTAAGTGAACCAATGGGTCAAACAAATCCGGACAACATTTTCCCGCTTGTTCTGGATGACGGAAAGATCCTTCGCTGCCAGGATGTTGGCTTGCCGACCTTGGACTGCCTATTGGTTGACCCAGTTAAAGGTACGGCTCCCTTAAAGATTTTCAATCGTTACGGGGAAAATTATGCCATCGGCATTTTTAATATCAGTGAGTCGGGTAAACCCTGCTACGGAAGTATCTGTGCTACGGACATTCCCGTATTGAAGGATCAATCTGTTTGGCTTTATGATTGGGAAAAACATTCAGCAAAGCTGATGGATAAAAATGAACGTTTCCAAATTGAAGTAGAACCTAACGGTGCAAAGCTATTCTTACTTCTTCCCCGGACAGGAGAAATCACCATACTGGGGATGATCGAAAAATACCTTTCGTTTGCAGCGATTGAACAGGTAGAAAAGTTTGATTCAGAATTACTGATAAGGATTCCGCAGGGCGGTACATTTGCATTTTTAACCCAAAATGCAATATCTGATATCACAATGGATGGTATACCTGTTACCCCGGTAATCCAAGGTGACTTGCACCTTATTGAATGCCCATCTCAAAGAGGTCACTGTTTACGGATTCGTTACAGTGGGAACTAACTTTAGCACTCTTTGTCCGATGTTATTCAAAGACAAATGCAGGCGAATTCTCTCGGATGTAAGCTGTCAAATTGGGTTTGGACAGCTATATCTCATATCAGCGGCAAATTGCTGCGAAGCGAGTTGTCGTCGTATGTCCGGAACAACGCGCTTCATCCTGAAGATGTTGCAAATTGCGTTGTATTTGCAATGCAGCAGCCGGAAGGGGCTTCACGCCCGCCCCGCCGGTCTGCTTGCGAAGTGCGCGCAGAGCTGCACTTCATCTGCTGAAACGAAGACTTTCAGACCCTTGCAGTTAAAGCATGAAATTACATTTATCAGTTATCTGGTTAATCTCATTGATACTATATAAGCACAGATATTCACCTGTAAACGGTAATGTTTGTGCTTATTTTTTATAATAAGAGATCATGGTCTATCGTACTGCCCATTGGACTTCGCATTGATAACATAATCTGCCTGCCATCCCCTTATATAAAGTTATACGGTTTTTAAAGTGTGTCAAACCAACTAAGGATACAATTGCATATGATTTCCTGTTGAAGAAGGAGGCTGAAGGGAAACCCCCGCGTGTAGCAAAAATAGCAGCTATAAATAAATTTCTGAGGATTTACTATGTCTGAGTAAAAGAATTGTATGGTTAAACAATTGCTATTATTTTACAAGACATCTATTGATATAGATGCCTTGCTTTGCTATACTTATTTTAAGTCATTAATGATATCACATATTTTTGAAAATTATGCTTGACTTTTATTAGCAGGACTTTGTTTAAACATCTGTAAGTGAACGCTACCCGCAGCTCAGAAAGCCCCCTATGCCGAGGATAAGTCCAGAAAATGGTTCCTTTGGAACAGATATTAATTTTCTTATGATTTGTAATCTGTTTTTCGAAACTGGGATTGGCAATAACTTTTATGCTCCTACGCGACTTTATCACCCATTGCATGAATATCACTAATTTGAGGTGACTCTATGAAATATGTTTTATTTACTGGTGCTACTGGAGGACTTGGATCGCTTTGTGTTAAGCAGCTTTCTCAAAGCGGAGGCTGGACTGTATTTGCCGTCGGCACTAATGATAATTCGCTGGAGCAATTGAAGGGTTTAACGAATATTGTTCCGAGCAAAGTTGATATCACCAATCAGGAAAGTATCGATTCTGTGTATGAAATGGTACAATCCTATACCGATACTCTTGATGCGATTGTAAATTTTGCAGGGATGACCTATTTTACTTCACTGATAGAGGGGGATTGTGTTGAGGCTATTGATAAACTGTTGAAAGTCAATGTAATAGGTACAGCGCGTGTGAACCGGACATTCTTTGAGATGATCTACAAGGGCCACGGACGAATTATTAACTGTAGTTCTGAATCTGGCTGGATGACCCCACAGCCTTTTGCTGGGCCATACGTATTATCAAAATATGCAGTCGAGGCATATAACGACTGCCTACGCAGAGAACTTATGTTTTTGAATATTCCTGTGATAAAAATCCAGCCCGGCTCTTTTGAAACGCGGTTGACAAAACAGGTGAATGAATACTTCGAAAAAACTGTTAATGAAACTAAGTACTATAAAGAGATTTTAACAAAAATGAAACCCCTGATGACGATGGAGCTAAATCAAAAAAATGATCCTCGCAACCTTGTGAAAATCTTAATCAAAGCAATGGAATCAAAACATCCCAAATTGCAATATAGAGTGGGAACCGGAAAACTCTTATTAATGTTAGAATTGCTTCCTGAGAAATGCGTAGATAAAGCTTATAGACTAATTTTGAAAAACAGGAAATAATTTATTCTCTTTTCTACTTGAAAGGAAATTGGAATATAGTATTATGAAATTAACGACTAAACGTTTAACTATAAGGCCCTTCCAAACTGAAGATATAAAAGATGTGCATGAGTACTGCTCACAGTCTGGTGTAGGAGAAAATGCCGGATGGCCAGCTCACCAATCCATTCAGCAAACATCACAAATACTGATGGGCTGGATTAATAGCGGATACAAACATGCAATTATTTGGCGCAGAAATGGAAAAGTAATAGGACATATCGCTATCGATCCTGATTCAGAAGAAAACCGCACAGATACTCGTGAGCTAGGTTGTGCACTGAACAGAGACTATCAGCGTTGCGGAATTATGACGGAGGTAATTAAAGCGACTGTTGATTATCTGTTTCAAAATGGAATCGAGTATGTCTGGGCATGCTGTTTCCAGAGTAATATGCCTTCGAGAAAGATGATAGAGAAATGCGGTTTTATATTTCAACAGGAAGGCACTTATTTTTCTGAAGGATTTCATAGAACGTTTCCCTCTTATGAATACCGCCTTTCGAAAAGCGAATGGAATATGTGCAAGTAAACACCAAATAC